>Ga0182027_10002492_pt1 | contig 29783 bp, 26 predicted proteins | sample 712E1DmetaG_FD_121300 | JGI IMG/M metagenome (GOLD analysis project Ga0182027, IMG submission 121300) | Permafrost microbial communities from Stordalen Mire, Sweden - 712E1D metaG (Illumina Assembly) | ecosystem: Environmental > Terrestrial > Soil > Wetlands > Permafrost | place: Sweden...
ATGCGGCAAGAGGGACGTGGCATCGGCTTGCATAACAAAATTCGCGCCTATGCGTTGCAGGATAAAGGATTGGATACTGTCGAGGCTAATGTAAAACTTGGTTTCGCGCCTGACCTCCGTGATTATGGTATCGGCGCACAGATTCTGGCTGACCTTGGTCTGCATACCATACGTTTGCTGACCAATAATCCCAAAAAGGTAATCGGACTTGAGGGCTACGGTTTAAAAGTGACCGAGACACTGCCGATTATTTGCCCGCCGAACCCTTATAACATTCATTATCTGGAGACCAAAGAGAAGAAGATGGGGCATAACCTGGGTATTACAAATAATCGTACCGAAGCTAAAAATAAGAAATAGTACAAAATATTTGATATTTAATTATTGATGGTTGATACTTATAATTATACAGGAGGGGACGATGAGCAAAACTTTTGAAGGTATGTTACAGGGGAAAGGACTCAAATTCGCGTTAATAGTTTCACGGTTTAACGAGTTCATCACCGGCAAACTACTCGAGGGCGCACAGGATGCCCTGAAGCGTCATGGAGTGAATGATGTTGATATCGACATCGCCTGGACACCCGGCTCATTCGAAATTCCGCTGGTTGCAAAAAAGTTGGCTGATACTAAAAAATATGATGCGATCATATGTCTGGGGGCAGTCATACGCGGTGCAACACCCCATTTTGAATATGTTGCCAATGAAGTCTCTAAAGGCATTGCCAAAGTTGGACTGGATTCCGGAATACCGATTGCCTATGGTATTGTTACGGCTGACAATCTGGAGCAGGCCATCGAACGCGCCGGTACCAAAGCAGGTAACCGTGGTTTCGATGCCGCAGCGAACGCTATTGAAATGGCTAATCTGCTCAAGGGCATTAAATAACAGCTAAGCAGTGATTTTATAAATAGTGTCGCCTTTTCTGGCGCGGTCGGTGAGTTTAATACCTACGGCATCACCCGTTTTCGCTTCAGTGACGCTTATATTATTTATCTGCATAGATTCAACAGTCATTGTGATATCGGTGGTATGCCCCTTGACATGAATCACGTCACCCACTTTTAATGGGGCAGATAATTCGATTCCGGCTACTAAAGGTCGGGCAAAGAAATCATTGACGGTACCAACAACCATTTCTGACATTTCAGCGCCTCCTTCCGTTTTGTTTCATTAGTATATGCCAACTTTACAAACGAATCAAGCAAAACATATACGAAGTAAACTCTCAGCCGAAGCATAAGCGCAGATAATAGTATTTACTAAATAATGTACAAAGTACTTGTGCGGCCAAAATAATGAAGAGTAGCCACCTTTCCTCTCTGGGATTGATTAGCTGCACTCACCGAGACAATGTATTTCCTTTTTAAGGATGTTTACCGGATTCTAGATTGCTTTTTAACAGGCTATTCCTCTTTCTTCTCCCCTTCCGGCTCCTCCTTCCCCCCTTCAGCCTCTTCCTCTCCCTGCGGACCAGCTTCCAATTGTGCGATTAATTGCTGGACTTTGTGATTATCAAGCCAAATTCCGATAACACTACCAATAAGAATTAAAATACCAACTCCGGTCAGCGCCCAACTCGTTGTGTCCATGTTGTAGTGTAAAACAAATCGCATGATGAATGGAATTGCCACCGCTAATAATATCCCTATTATCGCTACAACATTATATAGCCCGTCGTTATGTCTAGCCGATTTGATTCTTTCTTGCATGGCAATAATCCACGCCCGCTCAAAAGCAGCCTCGGTAAGCTGGATGCCACACTCGGAGCAGAATTTTGCTTTCTCAGTTACCTGAGCATTACATACAGGACAATTAGTCATCTTTTCCCTCCTTGATATTTCATCTTATTCCCATCTTGATTTCTTTTCAAGTAATTCTTTCTGCGTTTTTAACATGCCAAATTGATGAGAAATATAAGTGTTATAATAAATCATTAGATTTACCGAAAGCGAAATCTGTAAGAGCTGCATGGAGGAAGATAAAAATGCTGGAAAAATTTCTGGTCTGTCTTGATGGTTCCGACCCTGCGGAACAAATTTTACCATATGTAACAAAAGAAGCATTAGCCATGCACAGCAAGATTATTTTACTGCGCGTCATAGATATGCCAGAAGGTATTATTTCCCTCAATATTCCGGGTTCCCCGGCAGTTCCGGTGAGCACACCGGCAGCAGTAAAGCATACAATTACAGCAGAAAAAGAAGCAAACGATTATCTGAAACGAAAAGCGAGGTCTCTGAAAGCCAAGGGATTGGATGTAGATTGCATCATCCAGTCAGGTTCAGCCGGTCAAACCATTGTTAAATACGCTCAAGAAAATAATTGCACACTGATTGCGATAGCGACCCACGGACATGGCGGCTTCAGACGTTTGGCGCTCGGTAGCACCGCCGATTATGTGGTACATCACTCGTCGATACCGGTCCTGACTGTACGGAAATAGTAAAACCCCCCAGTTGATATTAAATTCAACGTTTTCAACTTTCGAGTATCACGTTGATCTTGTGTCTGAAAACATAGCAACTTCGTTTTCTTTTTAAAGCCATCCACAGCTAAAACTAACTCAAACTAATCAATTTTGTTTACAAAATGTTTATATTTATCGCCCTGTGTTTATGACTAATTACTATGATGAGCTTTATTCTGTATTTAGTCATTCATCAAGGAGGAAACAGAATGTTAAACAAAATCAGCAAAGCTCTAAAAAATCTAAATCGCGGTCAGAAAGGTATGACCGGACTTGAAACGGCGATCATCCTGATTGCTTTCGTAACGGTAGCGTCAGTGTTGGCTTATGCCGTTTTATCCGCCGGTATTTTCTCCGCGGAAAAGGGCAAGGAAACCGTCTACAAAGGTCTGGAACAAGTTCAGGGTAATATGATTATTAAAGGGAACGTTCTGGGTCTGAGCAGCAACGGGACCAGAATTGAAGAGGTTGTGTTCAATGTAGCCCTGACTATTCCTACCACAACGATCGACAAAAACGCTGTCGTCGTCAACTATTGGGATAGTAAAACACATGGCGAAGGCGTTCCTTTCACTATGAACCTGTCCGCAGGCAGCACTGAGCGCGGTACACCTGATATGCTGGAAGGAGACGAACAATTTACCGTCGATGTTACGCTACCGGTATCATCTAACATCACGGCTTATGACTCCTTCAATATTCAACTCGTCCCGCCGACCGGCGCTACATTGACCATCACACGAAACGTGCCAGGCACGATTGAAAAAGTAACAAATTTATATTAAATAAATTAAGATACCCTAGGCGGTCGATTCAAGCAGTGGGCTGGCAAGCCAGCCCACTGCTTTGTTTTTTCTAAAGCTAAATACCAAAAAGAAAAGGAGCAAAGAAAATTGTTTACGCTGGAATGAAAATCATCCAAAATGCTACAATGAATTCAGAAGGAAGAATATGCCTCTGGATTCTATTGTTGTTAAAGGCGCCCGCGAGCATAACCTTAAAAATATCGACGTTACTATCCCCCGAGACAAGCTGGTAGTTATTACCGGTGTATCCGGCTCAGGGAAAAGTTCGCTGGCATTCGATACGATTTACGCCGAAGGGCAACGCCGTTATATGGAATCCCTGTCGGCCTATGCGCGCCAATTTTTAGGCAGAATGGAAAAACCGGATGTAGACTACATCGAAGGACTCAGTCCGGCAATCTCCATTGATCAGAAAGGTGTCGGTAAAAACCCACGTTCCACGATGGGCACAATCACCGAGGTCTATGATTATCTCAGATTGTTGTTTGCGCGTGTGGGACACCCTCATTGTCCGAAGTGCGGCCGTGAAATTACCAGCCAGACAGTCGAACAGATTGTCGACGCCATTAAAGGATTACCCGAAAGCAAACGTATCCTGATTTTAGCGCCACTAGTGAGGGATCGAAAAGGAGAATACCAATCAATATTCGATGATCTGCGTAAACAGGGCTATGTACGTGTTAGAGTGGATAAAACAATTCACGACCTTTCGGAACAGATTCAACTCGATAAAAATAAAAAGCATACTATTGAAGTAGTCGTCGACCGTCTGGTTACGGGTGGAAGCGATAGTCAGAGCCGGATTGCGGATTCGGTAGAAACAGCTTTAAAACTCAGCTCCGGCGTGGCATTGATTTCAATTGTTGACGGAGAAGAACTCCTTTTCTCGGAGCACTTCGCCTGCGTACACTGTGAAATCAGTATCGGTGAAATTGCTCCCCGGACGTTCAGTTTTAATAGCCCGCATGGCGCGTGTCCCGCCTGCACCGGTCTGGGATTCAAACTGGAAATCGATCCGGATTTAATCATGCCCGATAAAGAATTATCGATTGCACAAGGCGGTATCAAACCTTATCAGACACAATACTGGTATTTTTATCGGCTGGAAGACATCGCCAGGGAACATGGTTTTTCCTTGAACACCCCGATAAATAATTTGACTAAAGAACAGTTACATTTGTTGCTTTATGGTGAGAACTACGAACGGTCCAAGTACCGGACCCGTTTCGGTCAGATTCGCGAGCATACAGAAGGCTGGGAAGGCGTCATACCACGTATGGAGCGTCTCTACCGCGAGACCGAGTCAGAATACTCCCGTGCCGAAACAGAGCGCTACATGGTTTCCAACCCCTGTTTGGATTGCCAGGGTAAACGACTCAAGCCGGAAGCTCTAGCGGTAACAATAGGCGGCAAGAATATTATGGATGTCAGCGAGATACCTGTGTCCCAGACTTTGATATGGGTCACAGCCCTTGCGAGTGGAAGCAAACCCATTCTCAGCGAACGTGAACAACTCATTGCACGACAAATCATCAAAGAGATTCAATCGCGCCTCGGCTTTCTGCGAGATATCGGCCTCGATTACCTGTCTCTAAACCGTCCGGCAGCTACGCTCAGCGGCGGAGAGGCACAACGCATCAGGCTGGCAACGCAGATCGGGAGCGGTTTAATGGGTGTCCTTTATATCTGCGATGAGCCGACCGTCGGTTTACACCTAGCGGATAGCCACCGTTTGATTGAGACGCTGAAACGGCTGAAGGATATCGGTAATACCATACTAGTCGTAGAACATGATGAAAGTGTTATGCGCACTGCCGACCATATTGTAGACATGGGACCCGGCGCCGGCGAGCATGGTGGGCACGTAATTGTCACCGGTACAATACAGGATATTATGAATTGCCATGATTCCATTACCGGCCAGTATCTTAGCGGCGCTAAACAGATTCCTATGCCATCGAAACGTCGCAAAGGTAATGGTGCCGCGCTGGTTATCAAAGGAGCCCGCCAAAACAACTTAAAGGATATCGATGTTAAAATTCCACTTGGTAAATTCGTCTGCATTTCCGGTGTATCCGGGAGTGGTAAAAGTACGTTAATCGATGACATTCTCTATAAAAAATTAGCACAATCACTTTATGGCGCCAGAGATTCGGCGGGTGAATGTGACACTGTTCTTGGCATCGAGAATATCGATAAGGTCATCGATGTCGATCAATCGCCCATCGGACGTACACCTCGCAGCAACCCAGCTACTTATACCGGTACATTCGGTCCCATCCGTGAACTCTTCGCCTCCGTACCCGATGCCCGAATACGAGGCTATGCGCCGGGTCGGTTCTCTTTTAATGTAAAAGGCGGACGTTGTGAAGCCTGCCGCGGCGAGGGTTACATAGAGATTGAAATGCAATTTCTACCGGATGTGACCGTTCCTTGCGAGGTTTGCAAAGGGAAACGCTACAGCCGTGAGGCGCTGGAAATAAAGTTTAAAGATAAAAATATCGCCGAAGTCCTGGACATGACCGTAGAAGAAGCCCTGTCATTCTTCGAGCATTTCCCCAATATAAAAAGAAAACTGGAAACTCTGGTGGATGTCGGACTCGGATACATACGGCTGGGACAACCCGCCCCCACTCTTTCGGGCGGTGAAGCACAACGGGTAAAACTGGCCACCGAACTGGCAAAAAGATCTACGGGCAAGACACTTTACATTCTGGACGAACCGACAACCGGACTCTCTTTTGCTGATGTTGCCGCATTACTTAGAGTTTTACAACGGCTGGTAGATGCCGGTAATACGGTGCTCGTTATCGAGCATAACCCGGACGTTATGAAAAATGCTGATTATATCATCGACCTTGGACCTGGAGCAGGAGAAGCCGGAGGGTATGTTGTGGCATGCGGTACACCGGAGGATGTTGCGAAAGTTCCAGAATCGATTACAGGTAGATATCTGCGGGAAATTCTAGCCGGCAAACCTACCGGTTTACAACCGGCTACTGCATAGATTCCTCTTGAAACGGATTATTGTCCTCGAACAGCGGCTAAGTCACCTGTGGTGTATTGCTTATATCCGGGGGTTCGACGTGAATAATAACGCGTCTCACCTGCGAAAAACGTGCCCGTAGTATGTTTTCCATTTCAATAGTCAGTTCATGCGCTTCCCTGATAGGTAGATTAGGTGCCAGCGTGCAATGGAATGATACTAATAGTTCGTTACCATAATGGAAAATGCTGATATTATGGCAATCGATAACCCGCGGTAATCGCATAGATAGCTTTTTAACTTCATCCTGCACATCCTTTGAACTTGTAGGACTGACTGGATGGCGGACTTCTTTATCACCCACCGGTTCGATATGAATAATGATACTATCTAATTCAGAGAATTCAGCCTTGATAGCATTCTCCAATTCGGTAATACGGTTGTGCGCTTCAACGACCGTCAGTGTGTCGGGAACCTCAGCATGCATATCCAGGCTCATATGCCCGCCGACATCATGGGCCTGAATACTGTGAACATTCGTGCCGTGACGTGCAGCAACACTTCTTACGCTCTCAACCAGACTTTTTTCATTGTCCACGATGGGGTCGATATGAACCATTACATCCGAGCGCGGCACAAGCTGTTGAATTAACGTTTCGGCTCTAGTAGCAACACCATGAGCTTCCTCAAAACTGGTAGTACGTGGCACGGCCAGCGTCACATCGACGAAAGTAGCAGGGCCGCTTTGTCGCATCCGAATACGCCTTACTGCTGAAACCCCTGATAGCTTACCAACCTCACGCTCGAGATCTGTCCCGATTCCTTTCGGAGCGCTATCCAGTAGAGCACCAACTGTACGTCTCCCTAAATTGACGGTTATATATACGACAATGGCAGATACGCCCAATGCCGCGATAGCATCGGCATGGAATAACCAATGGGATAATGTCGGCGAGTGAATCGTAAGTTTTTGTCCCAGCAATACCCCTATTAACCCAAGAATGACCACTGCTGACGACCAGACATCTGTGGAGAAATGTAAAGCATCCGCCTCGAGGGCTTGACTGGCAGTTTTTTTAGCTGTTTTCATCAGTATGCGGGACCTTGAAAAGTCGACTATTATCGAGACTCCCATCACGATAAAGCTCCAGTAAGTAACTTCAATCGGCACTTCTTTAAAAAATAAGCGTTTTGCAGCTTCGTAAACAATCCAGACGCAGGTTACGAGCAGTAATAACGTCTCAGCCATAGCGGATAAATTCTCTACCTTACCGTGGCCATAGTTATGTTCCTGGTCGGCAGGACGTCCGGAGGCGCGCACGGCAAAGTAAGTTAAACCGGCGGCAACTAAATCCAAGCCGCTATGCGAGGCTTCGGCGAGGATACCCAAGCTATTCGTCAATAATCCAACGACAATTTTCATTGCCGTTAAAAATATAGCTGCAATTACAGAAGTAAGTGCAACCCTTCTTTTTTCGCGTTCAATATTATCTAATTTCGTACTAATCATGTTTTTTTATTGAAGAATTACCAGATTGACTCGCAATATTATCGGTTCAAGCTTTTTTGAGTTTAACACCAATCATATAATGAGCACGGCTGATTGTAAAGCTCAATTTTAATGTTGAGACTAAATATAGAGATAATTAAAGGGTTGCTGCTAAAATCAGTGCACTAGCCTGGCCATTATTGCCAGCATCACCGCGGCTGCCATTACCGAGCCAATCTGACCACCCGTATTTGCACCGATAGCATGGAACAACAGAAAACTCCGTGGATTGGCTTTTTGCCCTTCTTTTTGTACTACTCTGGCAGACATCGGGAAAGCGGATGTACCCGCGGCACCTAATAGAGGATTGATTTTACCTTTACTGATAACCCGCATTAGCTTGCCGAGTAGAACGCCTGCGACAGTATCCAAAGCAATAGCAAATAGTCCCAATGCGAATACGATAAGGGTTTGCCATTTCAGGAAATTCCCTCCCAGCATCGACGCGCCGATGCTCAATCCCAGGAAAAGAGTAACCATATTGGTAAGCGTGTGTTGTGAAACATCCACCAATCTGCTGATTACACCCGATTCTCTCATAAAATTACCGAGCATCAGCATCCCCATTAGAGGAGCACCCATTGGCGCAATCAGAATGGTCAAGATACCAGCAACGAGCGGGAAAAGTAATTTAACCGTTCTCGATACTTTTTTCTCACCAGTCGGCATTAATGTTGCCCGTTCATTTTTAGTAGTTAACGCTCGCATAATCGGAGGCTGGATGACAGGTACCAGTGACATATACGAGTAAGCGGCGATAGAAACAGCCGGCAATAACTCAACTGCGAATTTGGACGCGACATAGATGGCAGTAGGTCCGTCACAAGCGCCGATAATTGCAATGGAAACTGCCGGTCCCCGCGCAAACCCTAAAGCTAATGCCAGCAATAGCGTCAGGAAAATTCCGAATTGTCCGGCAGCACCGAAAATCAGTACTACGGGATTGGCGAGCATTGGCTCAAAATCTATCATTGCGCCCAATCCTATGAAAAGCAAGCATGGGAAAAGTTCGGTCAATATACCGGATTTATAAAGAATATTGATGATACCGCCTTCATTGGAGGCGGATAGTCCAGCTAATGGTAGATTGCCTAAGATTATGCCAAAACCGATTGGTATAAGTAGAATCGGCTCTATTTTTTTAGCGATAGCGAGGTAAAGCAGAACACAGCCGATGAGAATCATCAACGCGCTCTGCCATGTCAGGCTGGTAAAGCCTTGAGTCAGAGCGGATAAAGCTGAGTTAAATATTTCCATTCAATAAACTCCTGATGAAGCCGATTCCGGCAAAACTAATCCTTTTTTTCCTCTTTTTTCTTATGAGGGAATATTTTGTTCATTAAAAGGATAATCAGGATCAGCAGACACAGCGTGAGCAGTGTAACGCCCATACCTATAAAGGTCATTGCCAACCCGAAGGACAGGTCTTTCAAATTTACCTCCATACTGAGTACTTATAGCATTTTCTTGGTTCTTGTTGAGTTTAAACAATTACCAATATGTTGCCAGTATATCAGATATGGTAAGACTCTTTACCGCTTGCTGTCAATAATATAGAACTGGGCATATAAAGCAAATGGTTAATGTAGAAGGCTGACTAAACCCAACCCGATTACTGACATGACGGCAATAGGTGGTAAAGCCGGCACGGCTTTTCCTTTAACAAACTTCGCTTGTATCCAGTACGCGCCGATGAGACCGAAAAGAGTAAACACAGCTACAATCGCCGCGCTGCCAAGACCATATGCAAAATATACCGATGAAACCAGCAGTAACGGGAAACCAATATCGCCGCCACCAAGTATGGAATATTCTCTTTTTGATGGTTGTTCTTCGTTAATAATATTGACTTCGGATTTTTTCAAGCTGGCAGTCCACTCGGATAACTTATACGGAATAATAAAAGCCGGCAGTGTGGTAGATTGGGACATCTTTTTAGCCATCCAGATCATATATCCGAAGCGCACTGCCAGGAAATCGTATACTGCCAGGACTGCCAACACAATCATCGCCGTCCATGGTGAAATAAAACGCCCGAAAACTTCTCCTAACGCTACCATAGCACATATCATAACCGTGCTGTGCAACCAGAGCCTGGGGCTGAAAAACCAAAATACGCTAATGCCCAAGGCAATAGCGAGGCTTGCTTCCCATGGTAACCAGAGTACTGTTAAAACGAAAATGCTCCAGCAAAACAAAAAACCGAAAATTGCCTGGAAAACCTTTTTCAAGGCAGAGACAGGAATTTTAAAAAGGATTATGCCCAGGACAACGACAACAGCAAAAAAATAAATAAGTATTGGGCCTAAAGATGAAACAGCCGGCACTTGTGTTACTTCTCCAGAAGGACTGGTGACCGGTCCCGGCCACACCGTTATTCCTGTCGGCTGAGTGGGAACAACGATATTATTTTTTGTTAAAAACACATTTTCGTGAGAAATAACCAGAAAGGTAAATAACTGCGAAACGATGAATATGATGATGCTCCAATACATCGGCTTCAGTTTAACTAATGAGCTTATCTTCATTATCTCTCCATTCTAATCTTAAACCAACATTTTTTCTAACCCGGACTTATGGGATTTTTATTATACAACGTATAATAACAGATGAAGATACCTGAGGACAGCCATTATGATACTGGCGGTTATTGACAAACACCCGGGTACGGAATAAACTGACCATACAAAACTCTCATGTGCTAAATGATACTGAATTAATCAGCCATTCGTGATTCCAAAGACAGGTGAGAGAATGAACGAAGGGCATTGAAATTATTATTAGCAGCAGACCTAGTTAATAATAATTTTCGGTGTCCTTTTTATTTTAACTTTTCAAATTTATTGAATGACAACTACGTAATAAGTATCGAGGGTTTTACCATGGCGATAAAAAAAGATAGGTCGAAGCAAAGGAGCAAGCCAGCTTCCGCTAAACCCGTAAAAGCTCCCAAGGTTAAAGTAGCAAAACCCGGCTTTATTGATATGAGCGATCCCGAGAAACTAGCCGCAAATAATGCTTACCTTGCGTCTTTCCCCGAAATGAACACAAGCCCTATACTGGAACTCGACAGGGAAGGCCATGTAGTATATCTAAATCCAGCCTGTAAGCGTCTTTTCCCTGATTTATTGGAATTGAGTATTAAACACCCTTTTCTTGCGGATTGGGCGAAGGTTATTAAGGAACTTGATACGCCGGATGTAGTTCAACATGTTATTTATGTAGTAGAGACCGGAAGACTATTTTTTGAGCAGGCTTATTTCGCAGTAAATGAAAACCGGATACGAATTTACTGCAGAGACATCACTAAACGTAAACAAGCTGAGGAAAAAGCAGAATTACAAGCTTTATTGCTGGATGCTTGTTCCGATTCTTTAATTTGGACCGATTCTCATGGCGCTTTCCTTTACGCTAACGAAGCAGCCAGCCGTACACTCGGATATACACACGATGAATTTATGAAGGCAAACATCAACAATATAATCGTGCCGGAATACCGTCAAATCGCGAAATCTAAGATTGATGAGGTTCTGAAGACTGGTGAGGTTACTTTTGAGTGCGCGCACTTCCGTAAGGACGGTTCCATTATGCCGGTCGAGATATATGCCCGTGTCTTCACATGGAAGGGAGGGAAGCACGTTCTTGGTATCAGCCGGGATATTTCCGAGAGGAAGAAGGCCGAAGAAGCCTTGAGGGAGAGTGAGGAAAAATTCCGGGCAATTGTCGAATACAGCCGCGACCTCATTTTCAGGCTCAATAATGAAGGCGAGTTTGTTTATGTTTCTCCTTCAGTGACAGAAATGCTTGGTTATAATCAAAAAGACATGATCGGTAAGCCCTTCTTGTCGTTGGTCCATCCGGATGATATTAATATTATAGAAACAGCAATAGCTAATACTGATATAGCCGGTCACCAAGGTACGGATGATAATGCATATCGTTTCCGCCATGCATCGGGTGAATGGCGCTGGCATGTCTCCGCCGGTATTAGATTGCATGATTCAAGTAAGAATTTTCTTTACTTTATCGGCGCAGCCAGAGATATTACCGAGCGCCGTAAAATCGAGATGGCTTTAAAAGAATCGGAGGAAAGATATCACACCATCTTCGAATCGGCCAACGACATCATTATTTTAATGGATACGGATGGGAAGATCATCGATGTAAACGCCCGACTTACAGACATCGGCGGATATCTTAAGGATGAATTGATCGGTAAGAATATCAGAGATTTAACAGAGATAATCAGCGAGAAAAACATGCCGTTAGTGGTCGCTAACCTATATAAAACAATAATCGGCCAAGGTGTTCTAACTTATCCGGTTGAGATGATAAAAAAGAATAGAGAACCGATTTATTTGGAAATTACGGCCGTTCCCATCCGAAAGGATTATAAAATAATCGGCATCCTGGCCGTGTTGAAAGATATCACTGAACGGAACAAATCAGAGTTACAGATAAGGGAACAAAAAGCGCTCACCGACCGTATTCTCGAGAGTGACCCGAATGCAGTGGTAGTAGTAGGACAAGACCAGCGAGTTGTAAAGATAAACAAGGCATTTGAAGACACTTTTGAAGTAAAGCAAAGCAAGGCAAAAGGCAAGGAAATCGGAGAGATTATCCCGGTCTTCCGTTTCATTAATGCGATTTCACAGGTGCTGGCGAGCGGAAAATCACAGCTCCAGATCGAATTCAGAATCAAACGTGGTATTTTAGAGAGAGTTCTTCTGGCCGATATCATCGGTATGCAGAAAAACGAAGTCCTGGCAATCTTACGTGATGTAACCGACGAACGGGAAATGCAAGAAAGCCTTTATCTGACTGACCGGCTGGCATCGGTGGGAGAAATGGCGGCTGGCATCGCCCATGAGTTGAATAATCCTTTGACCGGTGTTGTCGATTTGTCCCAACTGCTGCTGGAGAGCGGCGTCCCCGATAATATGAAAGAAGACCTGGTAACCATCAGAAAAGAGGGACAGCGCGCCGCCAGTATCGTCAAGAACCTGCTTTCTTTTGCGCGCAGTCATACTACCTCCATCCAATCAATCGATATCAATGCGATTATCAGTGAAGTGCTGAATTTACGTGCTTATGAGCATAAAGCAAACAATCTAGAAGTCATTACGCATCTCGCCCCGAACCTTCCAGAAATTATGGCCGACCAGTTTCAGATGCAACAGGTATTCCTCAATATTATTTTGAATGCGGAGCAGGCAATGAAGGAGCTGGAATGTCCGGGAAATATCACTGTCACTTCGGAACGACTTAATGGCTTTATAAGAATTTCATTTGCCGACAGTGGTCCGGGTATTCCTCCTGAGATCATGGACCGGATTTTCGACCCATTCTTCACCACCAAGGAGGTAGGCAAAGGTACAGGTCTTGGGCTCAGCATTTCTTATGGAATCATTACAAATCAAGGCGGTAAGATATACGCCCAAAGTGAGCCGGGAAATGGTGCCACGTTTATTATTGAACTGCCGTTAAACGCGCAATAATCCAGACAAGCCGTTAGCTTCAATTATTGACTATCCAGACACATTACACTATGCTATCAATGGGTTAAGTAGACCGGGTGACCGCCCCGATTCGCATCGGGGAGGAAAGTCCGAACTCCTCCGGGCAGGACGCTGGGTAACACCCAGGAGAGGCAACTCTACGGAAAGTGCCACAGAAACATACCGCCCCGATTTATCGGAGTAAGGGTGAAATGGTGGGGTAAGAGCTCACCAGCGGCCGGGTGACCTGCCGGCTGGGAAAACCCCGTCCGGAGCAAGACCAAATAGAGGGACATATGGACGCCCGGCCAGTCCCCGGGTTGGTCGCTTGAACCTGATGGTAACATCAGGGCTAGATAGATGGTCACCGTCCTTCTTTCAAAGGAAGGATACAGAACTCGGCTTATAGGTCTACTTGACCCGCTTTTATTAACCAGCCTTTCTGTTATCCAATTTTCCTATTTGTAAATAGTATTGCGTATTTGTTTTCTGTTATGATTTTCTCAACGGAGAGTGAACTACATGTCTAAAAAATTGAAGCTTTTTGTAATATCGATTGTTCTGGTCCTCTGCCTTGTCCTAGCTTTTGTCGGAGGGTGCTCATTTAACCTGATCAAGCCCGCTACGTCAAGCCAATCGTCAAGCGGGTTAAATTATAGCCTTATCAAAGAAGGCTGGAGTATTATACACAACGATTATGTCGATCCTTCAAAGCTGAACGATAATACATTAACCGAAGGTGCCATCAAAGGAATGGTTGATTCTATCAAAGACCCCTATTCCGCTTATATGACCAAGGATATCGCTTCGGTGAACAGCAGCGATTTTCAGGGTCAATTCGAAGGTGTCGGCGCCTCGGTCGGGGTCGATGAGAACAACAGGGTGATTATTGTCGCTCCAATCGCCGGTTCCCCGGCTGACAAAGCCGGTATAAAAGCGGGAGATTTGTTGATAGCGGTTGATGGTAAATCAATGACCGGTTTGACTCCTACCGATGCGATGGTTTTAATTCGCGGACCCAAAGGATCGACAGTAACATTGACGGTACTCCATAAGGATGCGACTACTCCGGTAGATATTTCAATCGTAAGAGCAACAATTAACTTAAATTCAGTTAGTTTTGAAATGAAAGGCGATATTGCTTATATCAAAATTACCCAATTTACCGAACGTACCGATGACGAATTGACTCCTTATCTCCAAACAATCACGCAGAACGGAGCTAAAGGAATTATTATCGACTTGCGTGATAATCCCGGCGGGATTCTCGATACGGTAGTCAGCGATGTCAGCCATTTTGTAAAAATAAATCCGGTGGTTTCCGTCGTTGATAGAAACGGCAATAAAACATCATCGTCCGTGAAAAATGTTTCTCCTACAATATACGACCTGCCGATGGTTGTACTGGTCAACGGTAATAGTGCCAGCGGTAGCGAAGTATTTTCCGGCGCATTACAAGACGATGGTCGGGCTTTAATTGCCGGTACCAAGACTTTTGGGAAAGGTAGCGTTGATACCCTGGCAAGTCTTTCCGATGGTTCGGCGATTTATATCACTATCGCGCGCTGGGAGACACCGAACGGCCATCTTATCGAGGGTAAAGGAATTCAACCTGATCAGGTGCTTGATTTCAGCACAGTAGACGGTATACAGTGGGCAATCGATTACCTGCACAATAAATAATAAATAACCACTCCCCTCCCAGGTTTATTTTTTCAGGGAGGGGGTTTTGTTTATTCTAGACTTTGGCAACCGGGAACTGGATTTCAGCAACGTTTCCATTAGGTTTGGTTTTACCGGGGTCGGTCAGGTAAATTTCGCGTGGAGGACCGACAATCTGATATCCGTTGGTCTCAATCCATTTACCCATTGCATTGTAGGCACCGCTGCTAGATTCATAGCTACCCTTGTGGATTGTTGCCGCCATTTGGTCGTAACCGGGCAATTCCAGGCATTTGAATTCTCCTTTCGACGGTACATCTCTGGTAATAGGGAATGCTACCTCGATATCGACATCTTTTTCTTTATAGCCCTCATCGTGATATATCGTCATAGGAGGACCGGCTATTTGCGACCTGTTTCTATAAATATAAGGCGCTATTTTCTGGAAAAGCTGTCCAACAGCACTATAATTCGGTAAGGTTTCGCGCACAGAAACCACTTTCACAGGGGATACTATTTTTATTAAAATTTCATGATCCGGCATTTTCCCTTCCTTTTCCACCTGAACCAGCCACTCTTCCACTCGCTTCAAGCGTTCCGTCTCTACCTCCAGTTTCTGCTTTTGTTCAGCCTGTTTACTATGCAACAGGTCAAGGATGTGCGCAATAGAGACATCATCTTTCAGTAGACGGGAAATTTCTTCCAGCGATAGTCCCATGTCTTTCAGCGCGATAATACGATGCAATTGCGTTAACTGGCTGACAGAATAGTAGCGATATCCGCTATACTCATCTACTTTAACCGGTTTCAGCAATCCAAGTTCATCGTAATACCGCAACGCCTTAATGGTGACACGGGCGAGATTGGAAAAGTCGCCGATTTTTAGCATTTTCGACTCCTCATATTTCTGTGAAGTGGCCGCTTCATTGTGCAGTATATATCTCCCGTAAGGGGGAGAGTCAAGACCCCAAGAAATAAATTCGAATATCTAAATCCGAAATACTAAATAAACAATAATTAGAATCATAGAATGGGAAAGCGATGCGTAATCCGCCGAAACCTGGTTAAAAACAGCTAAAGGCTATACGGTTGCCTGAGTACCGTCTTCATTTTTAAAGGGTCGCCTCTACGCGGATCAGATAGATAAATCTCATGATGCTTGCCGGAAAGTTTGCCGCCTATTTCTGCGATTTTTTTATGCAGTTTCTGGATATTGACTCCTTCTGCCGAATATGGTCCAATGTGCATTATTTGCGCGGATTTACCTTCGATAAAACTTTCAAAGCGTGCTTTACCAATAGCCGGGTTATCCTTTTTCTTTTTAGCGGCTGCGACGGCGTTTTCAAAATCTTTCCGGGTAACAAAATCCGGCTGCATCATCATTACCGTCCATTGCCATTTGTTTCTATCTGATGTTTCGGGCATAAACACTTTCATGTCTTCTGCCCACCACAGTCCTTCCAGCGCCATGACTGTAAAATCGGGTCCGCCTGCCTTTTTCTTATCGAATTTTATTGTATAGGCAATGGGGTACATAGCTTGCATCGCTTGTTGAAACTGTTCACTTTCCGACGCGCCATGACCGTCGATCATAATATAATTCATCTTTGGAATATCGATAAGCGTCACTTCTTTCACAGTGGGATTATAAAATGCTTTCAGTTCTTTTTTAAGCTCAATTTTTTCCATAGTTTTACCTCCCCACACATTGAATATCAGTATAAGCCTCCCGCTAAGGGGAGAGTTAAGACCCCAAGAAATAAATTCGAATGTCTAAATCCGAAATCCTAAACAATATCAAAATACAAGAAGAGCAAGGGGATTGATGTCAACCTACCTTTCTATAATGAGTCCTTTCATATATTTGTTCCGGTTGTAAAATTCTAAAATCATGTTCTTTTCACCATGAGTACAACCAATGAGGATTTTTACTTCCGAATCCTTTTTCATCAGGTCGATTGTGCAAATAACAGCATCGATTTTTAAGGAAGTGCCAGAACCACGCCAGATATCAACGCCGTTCCCATCCATTGCAGTCGTATTTTTCAGATAACCGTAATCGACAGGATAGGTAATTTCAGGATAGCTCGGATGGTGAGAACCCTTCGGTCTATCGATTATGATTTCTGAATCATGAACCAAAGCACCAATGGCGGTCCAGAACCCAATGGTAAAATTCTTCAATGACAGATTCCACTCTTTTTTATCATTCCTGTCCCGTAAATATTTACGGGATTTTACTCCGGCAGGAATCTATTTTATAGTCTGGATACCGACTTCCGTCGGTATGGAGAAAAGCCTTAATCTGGATTCCCGACCAGGTCAGGAATGACAAGGTCACTTTTCAATTCTCTGTTTGGTACTAGGTAGTTCACTGCTGGTGCGTGCATCGATACGTGTAGCCATATCTAAAGCCCTGCCCAGTGCTTTAAACAGTGCCTCAGCTTTGTGATGGTCGTTAATGCCGTAAAGAACACGGGCATGGATATTCAATCTACCTTCCATGGCAAATGATTCCAGAAAATGCCGAATCAGGTCGGTTTGAAAATCACGCATATCGTTTTTCGTAAATTCTGCCTGGAGTATGCAATATCCCCGACCGCTCAGGTCAACAGCAACATTAGCTAACGCTTCATCCATCGGTACGGTAGCATCCGCCATCCGGACAATACCCAGCTTCTCTCCCAATGCTTTATTAAAAGCTTTACCCAAACAAATGGCAATATCCTCAGTGACATGATGTTCATCATCACCGGAAGCTACTAGTTCCAGGTCGAACCGACCGTGCTTTATCGTTTGTGATAACAGATGGTCTAGCATTTTAATACCGGTATTGATATCATGCTTGCCCGTGCCGTCAAGATTCAGTGTCAGATTAATATTGGTTTCCTGCGTGGTTCTCTTGATGCTGGATTTTCGTTTTGTCATTTTTAGCCTCCTATTTCACGGAGAGTTTTAATCAGCGCAATAGTATGTTCCGGTCTACCTACACTGAAGCGAACGCAATCTTTGATGCGCGGCTGGTCGAAGTACCGGACGAGAATTCCCTTCATTTGTAATCGTTTGTGCAAATCCTTGGCATCGATGTTCTTTACCCGGCAGAGAATAAAATTCGATTGTGTCGGATAGACGGTGAGCCAACTAATTGTTCGCAATTGAGCGACCAGCCGCTCTCTTTCATCAATAAGTTTCTGCACACTAGCCATCAGGTAATCCTTATCTTTCAAAGATTCCTCGACAGCGACGATGGCTGCAACGTTGACGTTATAAGGAATTTTAATACGCAGGATAAAATCGGCGATGGCCGACGGGAAAAGTCCGTAGCCGACCCTTAAGCCCGCCAGTCCGGCCCATTTGCTGAAAGTCCGTAAAATAATCAGATTTTCGTATTTGCTCATCATTGGTGAGATGGTCTGTCGACTGAACTCATAATAGGCTTCATCCACAACGACGGGTACACCTGTATTTAATACCTCGATAATTTCTTTTTGCGGAGTCAGGTTACCCGTAGGATTATTGGGATTGGTCACGAAGATAAGTTTTGTTTTGGGAGTAATCGCAGCTTTTATCTTCGCGATATCGATGTTGAAAGCGTCATCCCGGGGAACCTCCACCAGGACACCGTTACAAAGCTTGGTACTGAAGCTGTAAATGCCAAAGGTCGGTGTGCAGTTGATCACTTCATCGCCGGGATTAACCAGCAAACGGATGAGCAGGTCAATCAACTGGTTACTGCCGTTGCCGCACACAATGTGTTTCATATCGACACCGACATATCCGGCGATTAATCGCCTCAGTTTTTCCTGTCCGTCATCAGGGTAAATATTAAATTGCGGATAACGGGCGAGAGCTTTATTCACGCGTGGAGAACATCCGTAGGGATTTTCGTTGGCATCAATTTTAATGATATCTTTAGTAGCGACATCAATCTTGCCTTCCAGAGTCTCCGGAGAAGTAGCCGCGGAATAGCCTCCAAAAGCTAACAGTTCTTTTCTTATCAGTTTTTCTATGCCCATATTTTTCCCTCAGTAATATTTAATGCGTAAATCCCCCTCAATCCCTCCCTCTTCGTGGGACTAAAGCCTTTTACGAAAGGGTGAGGAAGCTGTTTTCCCTCACTCTTCTTTTCTCTCTTAGAGAAAAAAGAATTTCCCACGTTACTTTTTCCCTGTATTTTTCATTCTCAGTTCAATTGCTTGAGCGTGAGCATCCAACCCCTCGGCGCGGGCAATGACGCTCGCCGCTTCTCCCGCCCGACTCATTAAGGTATCGCCGATACTGCTTACATTGGTAATTTTCAGGAAATCCAGCACATTAAGCGGTGAACTGAATCTGGCCGTGCCTTCTGTCGGTAAGGTGTGTGATGGGCCGGAAACATAATCGCTCATCGCCACGGTGGCTTGCTGACCGTAAATGATACATCCGGCATTAGTTATCAGTTCCTCATAGGCGGTATTAGGTCTGACCAGTAGTAAAACATGTTCCGGCGCGTACAAATTGGTCAATTCAATCGCCTCTGCCATGTTTTTTACGACCACAATCATGCCGTTATTAGCCAGCGACTCTGTGATAATTGCCTGGCGTGACAGTGTTCTCATTTGCTCTTCAATCGAAAGCATCACTTTTCCGGCAAGGGAGTTTGAATTGGTAATCATAATGGCCGATGATAAACCACCATGTTCAGCCTGCGCCAATAAATCTGAGGCGCAATACTCCGGGTTTGCAGTCTCGTCGGCAAGGACCACCACTTCAGATGGCCCCTGCAGACCGTCAATTCCAACAACTCCGTAGACCAGTTTTTTAGCCAGGAAAACGTAAATATTACCCGGTCCGCAGATTTTATCCACACGCGGTACGGATTCAGTACCAAAGGCTAAAGCGGCAATTGCCTGCGCGCCGCCAACAGCGAAAATCCGGTTCACACCCGCGATATCTGCGGCAATCAACATCGCCGGTGAAATACTGCCATTTTTAGCAGGCGGAGTTACCAATACGACTTCTTCGACACCGGCAACTTTGGCTGGAATGGCAGTCATTAACACGGTTGAAGGATAACTGGCCGTGCCGCCCGGAGCGTAAACGCCTACCCGCTCTAGCGGTCTGACCAGCCAGCCGGTTTTACCGTGTGTGTAGGTTGGCAAAGCGCGTTCCTTTTGTGCCTGATGGAAATTACCGATACGTTCCGCGGCTAATTTCAAGGCGTCCACTAACTTGGCATCGGTTTTCTTGTAAGCGGCTTTAATCTGTGCCGGTTTCACTTCCAGCGTGGTTAATTTTGCCCCGTCAAATTTTTCTGTGAGTTCAAAGAGAGCTTCATCACCATGCTGACGGACATCGTTGATAATCTGCCTGACAACGGCTTCCTGTTTATATTCCGAACTTTTAGGCGACCGCCTGTCCAGTAATTGCTTGGCTTTGCTATAACCTTCTATGATTTTCAATTTATTACCTCTCAATAAGGTTATTTCCCGGCTGCTTTGCTCAATAGCTTGATAATGTTCTCTATCCTTGCCTTTTTAATCGGGCTGTACTTTCTGTTTTTAGCACCAATCAAATGGGCAGTGGATTCGAAAAGAGTATCGATAATTTTCAAATTGTGTCGAGCGATAGTACCGCCGGTCTCAGTATTTTCGATTAAAAGGTCGGCATCCTCAGGCAGAAACGCCTCGGTCGCTCCCCATGTCGGGATAATCCGGTACATTCCGAGGTGATTATCCCGCGCGTACTTATCGGCAATATTAGCATATTCTGAGGCGATTCTGATAGAGGTAGTATTTTTAATGCTGAATCGCTGAAAATCATAGATATTATCCGCCGGTACATTTTTACTAACGACTGCAACAATCTTCACCCAACCCAATTTTAAATCTAAAAGCTCTCTGACCGGACTGGAAGGGAATAAATCCAAGTGGTCGGTTAACCAATCCCTGCCGGTAATTGCCAAGTCAAAATTATCGTTCGCAACCTGCGAAGGCATATCCTGAGGCCGGATGACTTTAATAACCACGCCTTCCAGATTACTTACCGGCCGCTGGTTACCTGTCGGTGACGGATAATCATCAACGCTAATACCAGCTTTATTCAACAAGGCGACGGTGTGTTTCTGCTGATGTCCGTCCGGCAAAGCCAGACGTACAACGTCTTTATCTGTTTCTACCGTTGTGAAATGATTGGAAGAAGGTAAACTTAACGATGGCTTGGTTTCTTTGTTCTCCAGCTTTACCCTTTCAATTGTGGCCATGACTTCACTCAGGTCTTTTTGTTTCCAGCTCATCCGGTTAGCGATGAGAAATGCGCTAAAACTAAGCACTTTACTGAGAGGTTTCAGTCCGTTATTTACCATTTTCTCGTCGGTGCTTCCCGCTACCAAAGCCAGCGTGGCATTTTCCGGCGGGTAAGCTTCCGCGGCTCCCCAGACCGGATAGATACTGAACCGTCTTAACCTTAAATTTAAAGCAAATGATTCAGCGATATTAGGATATTCACTGACAATACGAATAACCCCCGGTTCCATAGGTATTTTTTCCAGTGACGGTAGTGCAGCAGCATCGCTGGCTGCAATGTAAAGAGCTCCTTTTCCATACCCCAAGTTTTTAATTCTGATTGGTGCGGATGCGGCATATTTTGATGTGAGTTCTTCGATCCAATCCAGTCCGCAAATACCCAAGTCGTAATTACCGATCGCTACCTGAATGGGAATATCTTTTTCCTGAAATACTTTTATCAGCAGGTCGGGAAAGCAGGCTGATTTCAAGCGGTAATTGCGCATTGTCCGGCTGTAGTCATTCAACTGCCAACCAGCTTTCTCAAGTAACGCAGCAGTTTCACCGAGTAATTTACCCTTAGGTAAAGCGATTCTAACAGTCACCGTTTTCCCCCAACATTTTTAAAACATCTTTGATTGCTTTACCGTTATTAACATCGATCACCCATTTATAATTTTTCTTGTCTTCGTTACCCAATTGAACATTGACGATAAACCCGGCCTTACGCAGGTCATCGGCAATCCGATAAGCTGATTTTACGGATTTCGGTTCATTACCCGCCCCAGTGATAAGTATTTTGTTTGCTTCCGACTTTGCTGACGATGGTATTTCGATTAAATTCATCAAGGTATTCATTTGCAGTGCGAAACCTGAAGCCGGAGTGTTTTTGCCGCCCATTAACGGAATAAGAGCATCGTACCGGCCACCTCCACCCAGTTTAGTGTCGCCGGCGAACAACTGAAAGATGATGCCGGTGTAATATTCAAAACCTCTGCCGGAGGCGATATCGATCCGGTATTTCACACCCATCGCCGTTAACAGGTCGACTACGCCGATGAAATTATTCAGCGCTGGTATAAATTCAGGTAGACCGCTGCTGAACAATGTTTTCAAGTTGCGTAAAAAGCCGGCATTTTCTCCTTTAAGTTCGAGTAATGGCGTTAACAGACGTGCCAGCTCTGGAGTTTTCGCCTTCAAACGACTTAATACAGCTACGTCGCCATCCAGAATCTGGTCGAAAACTTTGCCCTGTTCTTGAGGAGACAAACCAAATCCGGTTAACAATGCCCGTATCAAGCCGGCGTGAGACAACTTAAGTTCGATATTGTCAAAACCGATTTTTTTCAACACTTCGAGCAAAAGAGCGATCAGTTCTACATCGGCTGATATCGAATCGGCGCCGATCAATTCCACCCCGCATTGCCATTTTTCCCGATTTTCCTTGCCTGTCTCCTCGAAGATAAAGGTATTGATAACGTAATACAACCGCGCCCGTTTTTTATCCGCCAATTCATCGATATAAAGTCTAACGGCAGGAATCGTGCCCTCAGGCCGGAGTACTACTCTTTCCCCGCTCCAACCATCCCAATCGAGAAAAGAGTAAACCTTACCCAAAGTGCTGGGCGTTAGCGTTCCGGTAGAAGTGAACAGGTGCAAGTATTCAATTGTGGGAGTCCTGACTTCCTGATATCCCCACTTAAGGCAAGAGTCGCGGAAAGCATCTTCGATAAAACGGAAACGTTTCATATCATCCGCAGTCAGGTCACGCGTCCCTTTGCATTTTTGAATTCTCATTTTAATACCTTTTCCAATTTAATTAATACCCAATTATACAATAATAGATTATGTAACTTGTTCCACCGTTATGCGTAAAATAAAAAAGCCCGGGATTTTTGTCTCGGGCTTAATACAACCTTTCACTATTTTATTTCAACGACGGATTGACCAAGCCCGATGGGTGGTTAAAGTATGATGAGTGTGATGATGGATGATATTGGTTTGGCTAAACATCTGCATCAGGCTTCTATTTTCTCCTCTGTTATGTAAATTCAATATTACAATGAACAGGAAATTGTTGTCAAGGGAAGCCTTCAGCTATCAGCGGTCAGTTAAAGCTGAAGGAGGATTCCGGTTAAAATCCCAGGATTCGTTTTGTAAAAACCGATATATTTTTTAATTCTAATCGTCTATTTGGTGCGTAAAACGGATAGAACCGATAGAATAAACGGTTAAATTACGCTCGATTCGTTTTTCAGTTTTTTCATTGAGCGCTATACTTGCTCCTGTGTAATTCGTTTTTTCAGAAACTATTTGTTTTTTAAGAGACCATTCAGGTGAGTTGAGTGAAATCCCGGAAGAACATTCTAAAACAGTCATAACAGCAGCTTTCAGACAGGCACGAGCAGCTCTGCCAAGCCGATATTTCTTAACAGACCACTTGACGATTAACCTGGAGACTTCTTTAAGAGTACGGCGATTAGAAGGGGCTCGTTGAATTAAAGACTGTAATTTAATGCGAAGGACGGCCATTTCCGAATCAATAGATTCCTGATTAACAATATTCCAGAAGCGGCATATTTCGTCATGATTCAGAGCGGAGGAATAAAAGCCGTGTTTACGGGCATTTTGATTGTTTTTTTGACCGCCGCGCTTTCTTTTAATCTTTGTTAAGTTGGATGACAAGTTCGTTGAACCTCGCTATTGAATTAGAGACACCTTCAAAGAGCACGATAACATTTTAAGTTTCGTAAGGTCAACGGAAAAATGTCGTAGACTTTTGATTAATATTGTTACGGACGAGCAATCATAGGGCGGATATCCCGATGTTTGGGCAATGCGAATTCGATTTTAGCTGAATACCGAGAAGGGGCACATTTACGTCCCTTTCTTTGTTTGTAACAATCGACCCATCTTTAAAATAGACGCACACATCAAAGGATATTTCACACTATTGACAATAGACATACTATATCATATGATTGGCAACAAGTGACAATTTCTTGAATGCAGAAAAATGAATATAAAAATTCTTAACGGAATTTTAGCTATAATGACAGTGCTCTTTGTCTCCGTCGCAATGTCATCGTGTGGCCATAGTGCCCCCTCGCTCGTTATCCCCAAAACGTTGAATAATTCCATTGTGCAGGTTTTGAGGTCAGGCTCAATGGGTGGGGCCAAGGTTCTCGAAGCCCTGGGTGTAGCGGTTGGTGATGGGACAACGATATTGACTGTTATAAACTATGAGAATTACACTCCCGGACAAATCGAGGTAGTATCGCGTGGACACAGCAAGTTCAAGGCCACGTTCCAGGCGATCGATTCCCGCACCGGTGCTACATTGCTAAAACTGGGTAAAGGCAAATTACCGACGGCTACTGTTGGAGACGCAACAACTCTAAATGCTGATGATCTACTGAAGATTTGGAATCAGAAGACCGATTCTGATTCTACTCTACAACCGACTGAAGTGGCGGTGAGAAACTTCTCTTCGAACTTCTCCACACTCGACTTTAATGTTATTCCTGCGGAGTGGATATCAAACCCAGGTGGCAATGATGGAGTCGGCGCTCAGTATCAGGGAGCAGTAGTTACCGACCAGAGTGGTAAGGTTATGGGTCTGGTAAGCACAATGCCTAATCGCCTGATCCCGATAAGCGGCGGGGTGGGTTATGTACCGCCGATAATAAGCATTAACAGTGCTCTCGAACTACTTTCACCGAATGCCCACAATCAGCCATGGGCGAATGGACCATTCTTATTAACCGCCAATGAGATCGGAAGTAGGTCTGGTAACTACGATGGATTGGTGAGAGATTACGTTCCTTTAGCAACGGCTATTACTGCTGTTTTAAGCCAATTAGGGGAGGCATTGTCAACCGCTGATTTACCTCAAGATTTCAGATCATACGTTTGGGATAACGAAATCTCTGAGACTTCGGATGGGTCGTTGCTAACTACAGTGTTTTCCCTGCCGGCAGAACTATATGATTCGGTAGGTAATATATTGGCACAGGCCAAATGGGTCGGCATCCAATGGGACAGGACTGATGAAAAACCCAGCCGCGTCGTATACGGTACTACTGCTTATGTAGTAGGCGGTAGTTTTGAGGTAACGGGAGATGTCAGTAGCCTAAAGAATGCAGTCCGTACATTACTTAATGATCCAACACCATATGGTCAATAATTCCGTATAGGCCATATCTTTTTAGCTGATGCACCGTTGATATTAATAACGAATGAGATAAATGTAATCTTTGAAGCGTTTTTATGTAGATTTATTTAAGGCTGCAAGAAGACAGAAGGAGACAACTATGAAAATCGGTCCTCTGCTAATATTTATGGCGCTAATAATATCCATGACACCAATCGTTGGGTGCGTACATGCCGGGAACACCACGTCGGCTCATACCACATCATCAACCAATCCTACGTCGCTAACAACGATTTCAACCGTTCCTATTAGGCAACCCGGCTCAACCGTGGGAAGTCCTTTTATACCCGGAGCGGTCATAGCAACTTTACCGGTCTATCCGGGCGCGACGCCTACCACTGATTTCAATCCCGGCTTCGGCCCGCCCTCGTTTCCCTCGGAAGAACCTATTTACAGCTCTCAGGTTCCTGGCTACCAATCGGCTTCCGCTCAATACGCTACACCCGCGACTGCCGAAGATATTTTAAATTGGTATTCAACCGAACTGGGAGCATTGGGTTATAACCTCGATGGAGAGGATGGGGGTGGAAATGGCACAATTACCACTCGCAGCATCGCATTCTTCTTGCCTTCCCAGCCGCTGGTCAGTGTTCAGGTCCACGTCTACACCCCAGGATCCTCGACGACACCTGTCTTCGAGCTTTTGGTTACCTATACCGTACCGCTACCAAAACCGTCCGCAGAAAATCTTCCTGGCGATGTCGAAAGTGTGAAAATAGATTACGTTCCGGGTACAGCAAATGAAGTAGTAAAAACTTTCAAAGATACGCAATCTATTCAAAGTCTTGTAAACCTGGTCAACAACCTGCCGGTGGCTCCCGACTATGTGAGAACTGGAACTACCGGACTTTCCCCACAAACGCTTTTCAAATTGACATTTCATTCGATATCCCAGGGCAATATCATGATCAATGACGTGAACTATGAGGGAATCCATTTTGGCGACTACCCGCTGCTGGATGATCCGCATAATTTGTTCCAGAAGGCAGTAGAGCAGATGCTCGGCATCCAGACTAACTAACGCTAAAATAACATTTACTCACATTGGTATTATATTTCGAATGTAAAGAGAAACATTATTATGTTTATCAAAGATGGACATCCCATGCAAATAGCGAAAAAAAATAGAAATTTGTCAATCTCTCCTTGGGAAGAAGAGATATCCACTGCCTAGTTCAACAAAAGCAAGAATCTATTGCTTGGAATTATCCCTTAATCCCTCTCCCGTCGTGCCCAATCTGAAAGGAAAGGAGATTTAAGGCTGAGAGCTGTCTACCGTCCGCTTCCTCAATGTGACATCCCCGGCCATGAATTTCATCAGGGCGCCGTCGTCACAACGCAACAGCAGGCTACCGTCGTCCGCTACCGATTCGCAGATACCTTCAAAGACTTCATTATCGGAACGGACGTGGATTTTTTTACCGATGGTTATCAGGTTATCACGCCATTCTTTTAACGGGAATTCACCCGCTTGCAAGTCCAAGTATAATTTTTCCATTTCAATAAATAGATTGCGTATCAGAGCCAAACGAGACACTTCTTTTCCCGATTCATCGGCGAGACTGGTCGCAATCGGGGCTATTTCGGGATAATCCGCCAGCTTCATGTTGACATTGATACCGATACCGATAATGGCATAGTTCACACTATCGATTTCTGCCTGGCTTTCCAGTAAGATACCGCAGACCTTCTTATTATCGATGAGCACATCGTTAGGCCACTTTAATTGGCATTTCAACGCAGTAGTTTTTTCAATACTATGTTGTACCGCCAGTGCCGCCTGCATCGTGAGATACTGCAGGTTTTTTCTGGCAGGATAAAGAATAACCGTGACGGCGATATTGCCTTGCGGCGAAACCCATTGCCGCTTTAACCGTCCCCGACCGGTCGTCTGTTTATCGGCGATTACAGCAGTTCCTTCGGGCGCTTTTCGTACCGCACGACGGCGCGCAATGTCATTCGTTGAGGTCACGCTGGGATAATAGAGAACTTTTTGCCCGATAAAGCGCGTGGTAAGGCCGCCGGTAATTACCGATGCATTCAGGGCTTCTTCCAACATAAAATTACTATAGCACCACCAATAGCACTTGACAAAAGCTTCATAATATTCTAATGTTTGAGTTAATTACTTTGTACCTAAAAATTTATAAGGTTGCGGATTAGATGGGTTTTGGTATCATATTAATGATTCTTTTCGGGCTGCTGGCAGCAGGTATTCTGGTATTAATTATATGCATGCTGATCATCGGTTTAAGAAGAATATCTAAAAAAAGTAAATCTGTAGAAAAACCGGCGCCCGTAAAGTTAAATACGGAAGCTCCTTCGGCGACATCAGCCCCCGCAGGAACTCCACAGGGCAAAGATAACACTACAGAAAAAACACCCTAGTATTTAAAAATACTTATCTTCCCTTTAGCGCGGTAGATAAGTATCCAATATATCTATATCCCACAGTAAATCTTAACATTGGTTTCCGTTGTTTCATTTTATAAGTAGTCAATGTACATTTGATTATTGTTGTGTCATATAATAGAAATTGGATTTATATGACATACGAGGCAGGTGATCTACCATTTCTTCCGAAATTCCAAATTCTAAAACTGATTCAAATAATTCATCCGGTTTAACAGAAGAGCAGACCAAAAAGAGCATGCGGGCTAGTGTATATGACGGCGCATCTTACAATGTGATGGCCGGTCTTACACTAAGCTATACCACTCCTTTTGCGCTGGCGATGAAAGCCTCCACTACTCAGATCGGTTTCCTGGCCGGATTTCCCTATCTGGCGATGTTTTCAACGCAACTCGTTTCACCGATGTTGGTAGAAAAAGTAGGCAGTCGCAAGAAGATTTGTGTATTTTTTAGCATCCTTCAAGCATTAATGTGGTTACCGCTTTTACTCATCCCCTATATTTTCCACAGCCATCAGGTATGGTATTTAATCGCGTTTTTTACTCTGGTTACGGCGTTCGATACGATAGGCAACGCACCCTGGAACAGCATGATGGCGGAAATCGTTCCCGGAAATATAAGGGGGCGCTACTTTTCCTTAAGAACCGCCATCTCCAATATGGTTCTATTGATTTCATCCATCGTTGCCGCCAGTATATTGCAGGCGTACACCAAGAACATTTTTATCGGCTTCGCGATCATTTTTGCCGGCGCTATGATCTTTCGTTTCTTCTCCGCCTATTATCTATCGCGAATGGCAGAACCGACATTTCAAGCTCCTAAAATCAAACAACCCAGTATTTTAGATTTGAGCCGGACGTTGGGCTCGACAAATGTCGGCCGATTTATCCTGTTCAACTGCCTGATACAGTTTACCTCCAACTTTGCGTCTCCATTCTTCTCGGTTTATATGCTCCGCGATTTAAAATTCAGCTATCTCACTTACATTCTCATTACTGCCACCGGTACGCTGGCAACCCTGGCATTCATGCCGTTCTGGGGGAAAAGAATTGATAAGTTCGGTGCTATTAAGGTACTCCAACTGGCCTCAATAGTTATGCCAATGGGGCCGTTGATGTGGCTTTTCAGCCATAATGTCGTATATCTCTGCGGAGCGCAGGTGCTCGGTGGTTTTTCCTGGGGCGGTTATAACCTGGTGCTCGGCATTTTCCTTTATTACGCAACACCATTAGAAAATCGTACCCGTTATTTTGCGTTAAGTAACGCACTGATGTTTGGTGGCGCGGCCCTAGGTTCGATGCTCGGCGGTATTATAGCGCCGATAATACCCGCAGTTATGAAAAATAGTTTACTTACCATATTCTTGATTTCTGCTTTAGGCCGTATTGTGGTGATGTTTATTTTCCTCCCTCATATTTCTGAAGTTCGAAAGGTAGAGAAAATCAGTATCAAAGAAATGGCTTTTAGCGACTTTAAAGTATCCAATTTGAAAAGGATTTCCAATAATACTGTTCAGCGTATCAATCACATATGGAACAACCGGCGACAGTAAATTATATTTTCAATATCTTGAAAAATATTTTTCTTATTTATGGAAAACCCCTTGACAACCTATTTAGCAAATGTTATATCTTGATTAAAAGAACAGTAATAGCCGAGAAAATATCGGGAAAATAACAACGTAAAACTCGAGTACTAGAAAACGAGTTTATTACTAGAAAAGGAGTGAAAGTAAGTGACCAAATCGGCAACCGCAGTCAAAACTATCCTGGTCAGTGAGGACGAAGAACCTCCGAGTAGTACTATTACCATAAAAGGGGCAAAGGAAGAAGAGCCTCCAAGTACGGGCTTTGCCTCTAAAAAGAATAGGCTCTTCAGTCACGTTTCAGCTTCAGACTGGAACGATTGGAAGTGGCATTTCCG
>Ga0182027_10002493_pt1 | contig 29783 bp, 28 predicted proteins | sample 712E1DmetaG_FD_121300 | JGI IMG/M metagenome (GOLD analysis project Ga0182027, IMG submission 121300) | Permafrost microbial communities from Stordalen Mire, Sweden - 712E1D metaG (Illumina Assembly) | ecosystem: Environmental > Terrestrial > Soil > Wetlands > Permafrost | place: Sweden...
GTCGTCGCACTCAGAAACTGCTCTCAAATGGCCGCAGAAGAATCTATCCGCTTTCGCACCGCAAGTTACTGCCGATCGGGAGGTTCCGGCGCTTTTGAGATTCAGCCTGAAAAGTCGCCTTCCTGTAAAGGATCATGTCTGTGGCGTGGCCGCCTTACCACAGGCGAAACAGCCCAAATGTCAAGGCTGGACGCTTACTTCCCCTCAGAGGTGTAGCGAACAACGCTGAGCGACATCCCTCTCATTTGCGCCAGTCAGAACCGCTTCCGAAGCTGCACGATAGCATCTTAATAAAGGGGCGCCCGCCGGCCACAGCTTGCCTCACTCTCAGGTCGGGAACAAACCCAGCTGATCGGACGTCGTGGCGGCACTCGATGGCCTGCGCGAGGCCTTTGGCGATTGCGCCCCCTCGGGCGACATACCAAACATCAGGAGCTGTGTCACCACTGCCGGAATCGGTGCTGGCGGCGGAATGATGACTTCTGGTATATCCCTCTCCGGAAGTTCTGCCTCCATTTCCGATGGTGATGTCTCCACAGCCCGAACTCCGAATACTTCCGCCTGCTGCCTTTGCAGCTGCTTCCACACCGCATCCGCATTCTCCCCGATGCCCTTCTCCGTCACCAGCTCCCTCGCCATCGCCATCAGAATGTCATCGCCCTCGTCGATCGCTTGTAGGCCGTCAGTTGCGAACTTCCCTTCCATGGCCAGTGAGACGCCCACCTGTTTGCCGGACTTCCAGCCCCTGGCGTTGACGGGAACGCGCAAACGGGTGTGCGCCTTAGTAAGGAGGAAAAGCGTTTCCTGGCCCTCCTGAAGCTCATAGACGCGCCGGATCGGCGACTATTGTTTTCCGTCGCCAGCAAGATGGCGAAGGGGCACGCGAAACGCTAGCATCCTATCGAACTCGTGTGGGAGACTCAGGTTAAACTCGAGCCTGAGGTGGAAAATGAGCATGAGGCTGCGCTCCACACGGTAGAAGCCGCTGTGGCGTCCCTCTGCCAATGCTTGTCTCTCTCGTCAGATACACCTTCTACCTTCCGTCAGTTCGGCTTAAGTGAACACGGCCGCCGGTGGTAAGTGAGGGAACAATGAACTCAGTGAATCCATTATCGTCGGTAGGCGAAAGAGTCACGCAGCAACCTTGTTCCGGTGTCTCATAACGAATCTGTGGGAAGCGGCCCTTCACGCGGACCTGAACTTGAATTGCCCGGCCGGAATAATTCACAAGGTTCAAAAGGATCTCCGAACCCGCTCTAACCTGATAAGCGGCGGCGAGCGTGGTCAAGGCATTCCAGAGGCTCAACAGCCGCTCGGGAGGCGCTAAAAGCCGCCAGATGTCTTGAGCGAAGGGTTCAGGACTTTCCACCGGGGCCGCCACTTCCACCACTTTTCCTGCTCCATCTTGATAGATCGCGGATTGCGAGTTCTGATGGACTGGAGGCGATGAATCCCACCCAAAATGGCCTTTCGAGCCCACCAAAACGACCGTCCCTCCCCGCGAAGCAAAATGATCCACCGCGAGTGCGGAGACGTCGTCCAGGGGACTGAAGATCACCAGCATAGCCATTCCCTGCAATCGGCCCGTCTTCAGCCGATCAGGCTGAAGGACCTGGAAAGGAATGTTGTGGCGCGCTATGAGGTTCATGGCCTCGTAGGAGGATTCGTAGTCGTCCGTCACTATTCCCACGTTACTCACGGGTTGTAATTCGGTCTCGCTGCTTTCTCCGGCGTAGAACTGGATGTAACGGCGAATCTCGTTCCAAGAGGCTAGCGCCTGCGGATCTTGGCTGGCTAGCCTGGCCTCAAGATATTTGTGCAAGGGCAGGATCAGGTCGGCATGGAAAGCGCCCGCCTCAGCCACCGCCAGTACGTAATCGGCAGCGGGAGGTCCTAATTTCTGCTCTACAGAATCGGCAAGATCCCACGTAAAGTCCACGATAGGCCGCCCGGTTGGACGGTACACATCTTCGAATCGAAGGAAGGCAACATTTGAATCGATCCAAGGCTGTCGCGTGGGACTTGAAACTTGCAGAACGGCATTCCGGTTCACCACCATCGTTCCTTTCATTTGCGGCTGCTTGCTGCCGGGTTCAAGCCAGAGCACTGAAATGCCAGGATGAGCTGATTGCAGTTCCTGAATCAGGGAATCCATCGCGTGCCGATTTTTGTTGCCCACCTGCGGCGTGCTCCCCTGAAAGTTTACGATAATCCCAGCCAGACCTTCCGCCCCTGCAGCTTCGGCGGCTGTCTTCGCCTCCTCGGGTGTCACTTCCGCATACACGTGATACCCTTGCTGGATTGCCGCTTTGCTCAAGGCGGAACGGCCATTACCCCAAAGGATAACGAGGTCGAACACGCCGAGCAATTTTGCCGGCGGGATGGGAGGCTCGGTCCAGCGAACAAAAATACGGCTCCACGCAAACGGGGACAGCAGATAGACCAAACTCAAGAGGGCTGCTCTTCGAATCATCGTTTCACACTCGCCTGGGGACGCTCACGTGCCAGATCCGCTGCGGCAGATGACTTTTCTATCCGATGGACCAGAATCTTTGGTCCAGTAGACGCCAACCGCGTCTCGCCTTTCGCTGAAACCCAGAGTGCCGCGGTGCCTGGAAGCTCGTGGACTACTCGTGTGCCGGAATCCGGACCCAAGAGAAACAAGGTGGTGGAAAAGCCGTCAGAAGCCGTGGCGGTCTTGGCGATTACGCTCACGGAAAAGGCACTGCGCATAGGCTTGGCGGTGGCGGGGTCAATAATGTGTCCAAACTCTCCAGCAAAGATCAGGCTGTTCGTTTCCTGGCCGGAGGTTGAAACGCTGTCATCGCACAGAGTTACTTCCGGCCAGACTTGGCTGGAGGGATCATTCAGGCGGATCGTCCAGCCATGCTGACCGGGCGGCGAGCCCAGGCCATAAATTGTGCTTCCTCCGGCATTCACCAGCGCGTCGCGAATGCCGGAGGAGCGCAGGATTTCTACGGCGCGATCCACCGCATAGCCCTTGCCTATGGATCCCAAATCCAGCCGCATGCAGGACGAACGGAGATCGATCTCGCCGGGTGGAAACAACAGTATCTTCCGGTATCCCACGCAGGCACGGAGCTGCTCCAGGCGGGCCGGGGAGGGAACTCGACCGTCGCTCATGGCGGACTTCCACTCATCCACCAGCGGCGCCACCGTGATGTCATATTTGCCGCCGGAAAGGCGGGAGTACAGCAGGGAATCCTGAATTACGCGGTACAAGTCCGGAGAGACGTGAACGGGGTGAAAATGAGCAGAGCGCTCCATCCGGCTCAGATCACTTTGCGTATCATAGTTGCTCATCATCCGGTCGAGATCGGCGATCTCGCGGAAGGCCGCATTTATGGCGCGGGAGGCGCGATCCAAGGACGGGCCATAAGCTACAATTTCGTATACCGTGCCCATCGAGTAGCGCTTGCCATAGACAAATTGCGCTGCCGCGGCCGCAGGGACGCCGTGCGAGAGAGAAACCGGCAACGCCGCCCAAGCCAACCATAATCCAGCGCCGCCCCACACTTTACCCCAACGCATAAATCATCCCTTGTTGATCCGCCATATAAACGGCATTACCGGCCAGCACCGGGCACGACTGAAGGGAGGCGCCGAGGCGAGCATGCCAGAGTGCCCTTCCCGTTCGGGCTTCCAAAGCCACGTGACCCAACAACGGTTTTCGAGGTTTTGCATAGGACTGGCGTTATCCCAGTTTTATGGTCCGGCGGTCGATCTTCTTCAGATCCCATACGCCAAGCCCTAACTCGCCAGCTTGTTGGATGTGCGCAGGCTGCCGGAAAAGCAGGTTCTTATGGGGATTTTGATAGAACTCGCCCCAGTTCCTTGTGATATTCGCCGGGTTGCGATCCCAGAGTGAGAGGGCTCCTTCAAGCTCGCGTTTCTTCATGATGGTGTCCAGCTCGATCGTGTCTATGGCCACAGGGTCTGTGCCGACGAGGAGAATGCCGGGCTGGGCGATGAAGGATTGGACCTGCGTCAGGGGCCCTCCGTGCCACACCTGCCGCATTCCATCCATGATGTGCAACACCGACTTGGAGCGCAACGGCTCAACAGAACACATCATGCCAATCAGGGGATCGGTAAAGGTGATAGGAGCCTGATGCGAACGAGCCACGTTATTGAAAGAACCGTATCCCAAGTTTTTCAGGCAACCCGTAACTCCAGCCGCGGAATGATCCTTCATGGTCGGAATGTTTACGATTTTGGTGACGGTTTGCGAGACGACTCGGACAAGATACGAACGTGTTTCCCACTCTCCAAAAAAGCAGGCTTCGCAATAAACGTTCATGTCATAGCCGTCGAGATCGAAGCGATCATGTTCAACCCCCTCAATGCGAATGCCCGCCGGCAATAACGCATGATAGCCGCCGAGTTGAATCTCAGAAGAGTAGCGGTCATAGACCAAGATATTCCGGTCAGGAACTCCCGCCGATTGCAAGCCGCTGATCACTTCGCGAACCAGTTCCGGCGAAGAGCAGCAGGCCGGCGCACCGGAGGGATTAATCTTGATACCGACCACGTCGTCCGCCGTCACGAACCGCTGCCAGGCCCGGACGGCTGAGCTCTCGCCCGTAAGTTCTTTCATCCCCTGCTCGACCATGCGGTGGAGAATCGGTTGGGAGACGTGATTGTCCTTAATGGCTCTTGAATCCTGCAATTCTACGACACGGCCCGGGTAGAGACCTGGCATCCCCTCCCGCGACGGCTGATAGCCGGGTAAACCGTGCCTCAGGATGGGTGGAGGTTGTGGCAGGTGAGCTTGCTCAACGTCCTGGCCAAGGGCGTGCTCAAAGTAGAGGCTGGCGCCCCCCAAAATCGCACTCGTTACAAAAGTCCGCCGCTCCATGAATTAACCCGTTTTTCGATCTCCTCTTAATATACATAATACATCAAGATAGGGAGGCTCATCATGTCCGAATCATTTCCGGCTCTGGAGGAAGACCGTTCCGGTCCTGAAGGACCGCCGCACTGCCACCTTCTGATTCAGCGTAACCCGGGGGATTGCTAATGACCACAGAAACCGCACGCGTCGAAGCTTTCTCAGATGGAGTCTTCGCAATTGCGATCACATTACTGATTCTCGAAATTAAAGTTCCGAGTCCTGGTAGCAGTGAGCTTTCGGCGCAATTGCTGAGACAGTGGCCCTCTTACCTTTCCTTTGTCATTAGCTTCGCGTTCATCGGCATCATGTGAATGAATCACCACCGACTGTTCACCCATATCCAGCGGTGTGACGGTCTGCTCCTCGTGTTCAACCTATTGCTGCTCCTGGGTGTCACAGCCTTCCCCCTCCCAACTTCCGTGCTGGCAGCGCACCTTGGCCGACCTGGCCAGCGCACACCCGCGCTGCTGTTCAACGGGATCTACTTCTCCATCGCTGTTTTCTTCAATGTGCTTTGACGATACGCCGCGTCCAAACGCCGCCGTCTTCTTGCAGCAGATGTTGACATGGCCTCAGTCCATAGAATCTCACACCTGAGTCAGGGGCGCGGCGGTGAGTGCAGAGGGGCAGCGGGTTGTCGCCTTCCGATGACCAGACGCTGGAAACGGGAGTGGTAACGGCGAATTTCACCTAACATACTGACATTTTGAGCTGCGCCTTCGCCAGCGAGGCGTTGGGCAGGGTTCACTTCCTCTCCCCCGAGCTTAAGAGGGTAACTAAGTACCAGGTCAACGGCACATTCCGTCTGTGGGCTGCCGGTTTGAGATCCGGCCTGAAAAGTCGCCTTCACGTCAAATGAGCACCGCGCGCTTGGCATGAACCGCTAACTACAATCCCTGGTCCTTCCGAAAACCCGATCGAGGAAGTTTGTGGTGGCATAGCAATCGCCGGGATAGATCGCGAACGCCGTAGAGTAGAGAGAACTCTCTCAATTCCTGTATGGTCCCCCCGGGCGAGCGACGCGCTCGCGCAAACCACGCGGGATTATTTTTCGGTCCGTTCCACCTCGGCCAGCGCAGCAGTCCACAGGATTTCGCGATTCCGTTTCAGGTGCGCGGCAACCCTCCGGTGCAGGTCCTTGGGCACCGGCACCTTCAGGCTTGCGCTCTGCCGCGCGAACTTAGTTTCGACCGCCATGATTTCCTTCGCATGTTCCTGGTTAAACCTTGCCAGGACCACAGCTCGCTCATCGTTAATTTTTTGCCATAGCCGCTGCTGCAGCTTCACCACAAGCCGGGGCATCCTTTCCGCACGGTAAAGGCGCGCGAGCACCGCGTCGTCCGGAATGACCTTGGCGACGCCCGCCTGCTTTAGCTTCTCCTCGAGCCACGCGATGAATTCTTCGCTTGTGAAGGCGTTGAGTTCCACGCGCTGCCCGGCGAGATGACCATCAACGCGGCCCTGAAACAGGAACCGAACCTCTTCGTCCGTGGCGCCGTTCAGCCGCAAATTCGCCTCGGGGTTGCTTTGGTAGAAAACCGCTTCCGACTGAAGTTCCCACTTCTGCACATCATCAAGGCGCAGGCCGAGGTCGATGATCTCCGGCACCGATTCAAATTGATAGCGCGGCGTGTCGCGCTGAAGCGTGCCGAGAATCGCAAGCCCTGCCTGATCGAAATCGTGCAGGACCAAAATCTTCACTCGCCCCGACAGTCCCACGAGCAAATCCCGAACTGCTGTGGAGTTCATTCCCTTGCTTGAGGCCACGGCCAGGTCGTACCGCTGGGGAATCCGTGCGGCTTCGAGCAGGTCGGCGAAACCTTCTTTTTCAAGATAGAGCACGCCGCCGTAGTGGTATCCCGGGCCATCCGCGGGCTCTCCGTTGCGATCCGGCAGGCCGCCGAGGTAACTCCGGACCGACTGCGTGCCGATACCGATCATCCTCCCGCTGTGGGGCTCTTCCAAGTGCCCGCGCTCGTCGTATACGACATCCCAGTCCTTCGTTTCCTCTGGGTGGTCACGGACGTATTCCGGCAGCAGCGTGTAACAGAAGTACTGGTCATCGACCGGCCGCCCCGTCTTTTCCTGAATCTCACGGCGGCACGCATACATGACTTGGCGGGCGTGCGCCGGTAAACGTCCTTCTCCGCTCGCCTTCGCGTAGGCTGTGGGGATTTCCTCAAAGGCAGCCTCCTTAATCGTGACCCGGCGGGGCTTGACCGCTTCGTAGTATTCGCGCAGGCGTGCGGCCGCCTGCCGGTGCTCGCGGTCTTCCTGCTTTTTGATAGCGCTCCACGGTTTGATGACCTTTGACACTGCCCGGGCCACCGCGTCGGCAGCCGCGCCGGTCAAACTCACGCTGCCCTTGCCACGGTCAAGGAATCTGAAGCGAGGGCAGGCGATGTGCAGCGCCAAGCAAATCGGATCTCCGTGGATGTTGATTTGGCTTCGCCACAAAATGGCGGCCAACCCGCCGACCGTTTCCTCCTCGATCGTGAAATCGGCCTGCTGCAAAGCCTCACCGAGAGGCACGCTCCAATTCTGGCCTTGGTGAAGGCCCCGCAACGGGCTTGCCTTGTCCACCACGGCGAAAGCACATTCAACGAGATACGGCAGGCCGTCCGCGTCAACTCCTTTCTGGCGTGAGTACCGGAAGGTGCTCTCGGCGTCGCCGCTGATGCGCCGCCGGAAGTGAGCTTCCCCGAGCACCCCCAAACCTTCGGGCTTCACGGGCCGCGACTCCTGTTTCATGGCACCAAGCAGCCGCCGCAGGGCGTCAAAGTCAACCCTGCCGTCGCTGGCGAGTTCGTTTAGGTACGCACGGCCAAGTCCCGCTCGTACTGTGACGTTTGCCTGCCGGGCCGTGGACGATAGCCCGCGAAACTCCGAGACAAACTCCCGCACCGTGACCGGCTTTCCCTTACCGGCCGCGATCTTCGCTGCGACCAGAAATCCGAGCTGCTCGACGCTGTACCAATGCGGCGATGTCGGATAATTCGGCAGCCATTTCTGCCACGCCGGATCAGTGGCTTCGAACTTCTCGCCGTTGAGGATGAAGGCGGCATGGGGATTGAAAAGGGAATAGTCCAAAACCAGCTTTTGTAAAATTCCGAGGCTCTCGTTATGACCGTTTAAGCAGGCTGAATCGCCGGGAACCCGAATGCAAGTGCCCCGGTTTTTTATAATTTTCGCCTGTTCGTGTTCGATCCGGGGGCGCTGGGCAATCGCATCGGTTCCCACCCGGATCTCGTGCCGGACGCCCAGTGACTCGATGATGGTAGTCGCGTGCTTGTTGCCCGCGAGCACGTAGGGAATCGCCAAAATCGTTTTGAGGGCGTTGCCCTGCGCGCCTCTTGTTGGGCTGATGTAAGCTTGCTTGTTACCTGTGCGGGTGGAGTAATCGAGGATTCGCTTCAGAACCGAAGCCCGGATCCCGGGGCCGTTGTCGCCAACGGCCACGTGCTGCGCCACGAGGTCAATCGTTATGACCGGCGGCACGCCGTCTTGCTCGCAAGCGTCAAGGCTGTTGTCGATCAATTCCTTCGTCACCACCTCCGGGAACCATAGCTCGCGGGGGTATCCGGTCTGCGTGGTCAATTCGGCTTCGGTGAAGTATTCAAGCTCGCGCGAAATGGTGAAGACTTGCCGCTTCAGGGTGTTCTGCAGGGTTCTCTCACCGCCTCGCTTCCCGTAGAGGCGGGGGGACGTGCGTTCGCTCTCGGTCGGTGCTGGCGGACTGCTCTTCGCCCTCATTGCACGCGCCCCCCCTCCGCCGGCTTCCATGATTCCAGCGCAACACCGGAGTTTTGCGGCGCCCCACGCTGGTTCACTTTCGGTACTGTATAACCAGTTGCAGTTGGGGACTGGGGCTGGTGATGAACGGGATGGGGTCCTTCAGTGGCGGTCAGCCAACTTTGGAAACGCTGACTATGCCACGTCAGTCTGACCAAGGTTTGTCGCGTTGCGAAGCCGTGCAGGGTCTCTTTGCCAGTCGGAACAAGGGCAGTTTGAATTAGACCGAGGGACCTGAACCTCGCAAGTGCGCGCGCCACGGTCTGCCGGTTGCCGACACCCGACCATGCCTGCAACTCGCGGTAGGAGGTCGTGACCAGCGGCTGCACGTCGCGCTCACGGGGAGTGCGTGCAATGAGGGCCGCAGCGATGGCTTTCTCTGCATGAGACAGACGAGTCCACGCCGGCGACAATGCGAGCGCGTCACAACTCACCTCGGGCCATCGGCGAGCCGTGTAGCCTTTGCACACTTCTTTAGTTATGCCCCTTTGATTCGTGGTCATCCTCAGCTTCACCCTTGGAATCTCAGCATATTCACGCTCAAACCACCGGAACGCTTCCCCGACGCTGACTCCAAGCACATCCACAACCAGGTCGATCGGGGAAAGATTCCGCGCATGGCATTTGAAGCACCGCACCGAATTCGACACGACGTGAACTCCGACCGTCGCGCGCCCATCACGCTTCGGATGAGCTTCACGCCAGCAGTAGAAATAGCGGCCGTTCCCCTTGAGCCCCAGCTTGGCTACAACCTCGTGAATCGGGATTTCCCGGCGAATGAACTTTGCATCCGGCAACAAGCCTCTTGACAAGTTGCCCTTCAAATGGCTAGGTTGAGACTGCCTACCACGAACGTCCATGATCAATGCATTCCCTCCGCCCCGACAGGCAGAGTTGTGTCAACGTGCGGCCGCCGGGTTTGATGCACCAACACGGGCGTTTCTCAGGGGCTGCGGCCCGGAGGCAATACGATTCCCTTGCCCGCCTGTTTTTGGGTTTGCAAGTCGTTGATTTGATTGAGTCGGTGTCCGCGATTTTTCGACTTCCACTGTGGCGATACGTTGGATTTTGCGAGAATGTGCTTTTCGACACGCATCATCACAGAAAATCGAGCCGCGCTTCTTCCCTTTGAGGCTTCCGCCGCAGTAAACGCACTTCCCTGGCGTCGCCCGCTTCATCACCTCGTGCCGATCACTAAAAAACACCAAGTCCCTGCACACCGCAGAACAATAAACCTCACGACGGCCGGCGATCGTGTACTGGACCGTCTGATTCAATAGTTTTCCGCAGCCATCGCACTTATCGGTGAGGTAGAGACCTTGCGTGCGGACATATGCGAGTTCGGGGGTGGATATTTCCATTCCAATCCTCAGCGGGCACGCCCCGTCAGGCACACCTCAGCATGTGCGACAGAGCTAGGCAGCCGCATGTCTGAGTTCAAATTGGAATGGAATCACTGGCGCGTTCGGTACAGTGCAGGCCCCCGCAACCAACGCGGGGCTCAATTCCGGAACGGGAGTTGAGCCCCTTTCCTGTTATGTCCCGCGTTTCTGGTAAACCCTATTTCGTCTACGTCCTTTGGAGCCCTTCCGGACATCTCGTTTGTGAAGCTCTTGACAAACCGCCGCATTATTGTCTAATATTTAGATGGAAATGAAAGGGGAAAAGGAATGCAGACAGTCCAACTGAAATTGAAACAGGCCAGCGCGGTCCTCGAAACCACACCAAAAGAGTTGCAGAACCTTGTTCAGTGTGGGGTTTTGAACCCAAGACGGCGTGCCGGTCTGTGTGTTTTTGATGCCAGCACTCTGTTTGCAGCCAAGGTGGCACTATTCCTGAAAAGGGCGCTGGGCACAAACACGCAGCTACTCTCTGCGTTTGCCGGCGCATTCGTGAGTCGGTTGCCCTCTTTCCGGGAAGGGAAAGTGGACGCCATCGTGTTCAAATCTCGCCCCGCGCCAGGCTGGATTGCAGTCGAAGTAAAGGTGCCTTTTCGTGAGCTGTCGCAGCAGGTGCAGGAGCGGCTTCAGTGGGTGGAGCTTTACAAAGACCTGCCCAGAGGGAGAAAGCGGCCCGGCTGGAAAAAGGAGTTCCTGGCTACCCTGAGGGAGGCGGCTCAAAATATGGGCGATGTCTCCACAGAGGAGGTTTTGAAGACCCTCCGCCAGTACCGAAACGAGAAAAAGCAAGAACCAGAGGTCACCGTTGAAGCAGAGCTACAAGCGGCGCGGGCGTAGAGTCGTAGTCGACACCTCAACGGTGATTTCGGGCATTTCGGCCTTTAAGAGCCCCTTTGTCGCGGGCAAAAACGATAGCGCCGACATGCTTCATGAGTGGGCGGAGAGCGGCAACTTCGTTTGGCTCGTGACGCCCGCGATTGTGGACGAGTATAGAGAGGTAGCCAAGCGATTGAGGGTTCGCGCGAACGTGGTCGGTCGATTTGTGAATTTGCTCAAGGAAGAGGCAGAAGAAGTAACCCTGCTGGGAAACGCTGAGATCTCTCCCGACCCAGGGGGCAATTGCTTCTGTGCCTGTTCCGAAGAGGGCATTGCTGATTTCCTGGTCACTCTAAACCCAAAGGACTTCCCGCAAAAGAAGTTATCAGCAAGAGTGGTTTCGCCCGCCGAGTTTCGATGGATGATTCAACGTCGCTAGCGCAGCAACGTGCGCCCCGGATATCGTGAACGCGAGTGAGAATTGTTTTCGACACCAATGTCCTTGCCCGCGCCCATCAACTGGCCCACGGCCCGGCCCGCCGCGGATTACTCTTTGTGGCCACAGGCTCCGACGTCCTCCCGACCCTGAAGCAGAACGAGCACGCCAACGCATGAGGGTTTTCACCCCCCGCGACTGGCGGGTCACGTTCAGAATCGACCAAACCGTTGGTTCTTTGTTCGCCTTTTGCCCGAGAAGCGAATCCGTTTCTCAACATTGCGGCCGACAGCATCCCCATTCGCCGGTATCGCAAATACCCAGTCGTCGTGATAGGCCTTAGTGTCTTTCCTGACATCTCTATGAATGGACCAGCCATCCGGTGATCTAAGCTGCCGTGATACTGGCGACGAATTTTGTAAAAGGGAGGGTACATGAACGTACAACGATTCAGATGGCGCTTAAGGGGAATAGCTCTCGCAACAGTTTTGGGGCTGGTTGCAGTTGGCTTCGGAGTCGTCCGCCTTCGGGGCGAGATGCAAACCGCCAATCAGCCTGCATCGCTGAAGCTCGCGGACCCGAGCGAAGGCCCGAGCAAGGCTAGTTTCGCACCGATCGTAAAGAAAGTGCTGCCGGAAGTCGTGAATATCTCTTCTTCCAAGGTGGTCAAAACTCCGACTGGCTTTTCAGGGCAGATGCCCCAGGGGATGCCGATGGACCCATTCTTCCGGCAGTTCTTCGGCGATAACCCCGGCCGCCAATTCAACACCCCACAGGTGGATCGCGAGCGGAGCCTCGGTTCTGGCGTGATCGTCAGCCCGGAGGGTTACATCCTCACGAACAACCACGTCGTGGCGGGAGCGACAGAAGTTCTTGTCACTACGTCGGACAAGCACGAGTATAAAGCGCGCATCGTTGGCACGGATCCCAAAACCGACATTGCCGTGCTCAAAGTGGACGCAACGAACCTGCCGGCGGTCACGATTGCTGACTCGTCCAAGGTCCAAGTGGGCGACTACGCTTTGGCGATTGGCGACACCTTCGGCGTAGGAGAAACGGTAACCATGGGGATCGTGAGCGCCACGCGGCGAGCCAACCTGGGTATCGAGGACTATGAAGATTTTATCCAAACGGATGCGCCGATTAACCCCGGGAACTCCGGTGGAGCACTGGTCAATGACCGCGGCGAGCTGGTCGGCATCAACACGGCGATCCTCTCTCACGGGTCCGGCGGGAGCCAGGGTGTTGGATTCGCAGTCCCTTCAAACCTGGCCCGAAATGTCATGGACCAGATTATAAAAAATGGCAAGGTGACCCGAGCCTACATGGGAGTCTCCATCCAGGAAGTGAGTCCGGAACTGGCCAAAGCGTTCGGAGAAGCTGAACCTCGTGGCGCTCTTGTGGGTGATGTCAGCTCCGGGAGCCCGGCGGAAAAAAGCGGCCTGCAAAAGGGAGACATCATTGTGGCCTTGAACGGCATTCCGATAACTGACAGCAACCAATTGCGGATGAGCATCTCGATGATGGCGCCTGGCGCCACCGCGAACTTGAAGGTGATGCGCAACGGCAGAGAGCACGATATGGCTGTGGCGTTGGGCGTGCTGCCAACCGAAAAAGAGCAGGCTAGCGTCGAGCCAGCGAATCCCCAAGGGGCTCTGGAAGGGGTTTCAGTGGGGAACGTGACCAATGAGGCGGTTCAGCAGCTTGGTTTGCCAGCCAACACCAAGGGTGTGGTCGTGACGGATATCAATCCCTCAAGCCCAGTGGCGGACTCGGGGTTACAGCCGGGTGATGTGATCCAGGAAGTCAATCATCAGGCAGTCACGAACGTCACCGACTTCGATCGAGCCATTCAAAAGGCGGGCAAGAATCCTCTCTTGCTCGTGAATCGCCAGGGGCACACTCTGTTCATAGCCGCGTAACTGCGCAGTAAAGGGGACAGGGAAGAGCGTCGTGCTCTTCCCCCTTGCCCCAGGTCCCTAATACATCGTGCACACGGTACGATGTACTTATTTAAGAAATAATCCCCTTGCGCACAGCATACAAGATCAGTTCAGGCACGCCTTTCAGATTCAGCTTCTGCATAATCTTTGCCCGGTGCGTTTCCACGGTGTATACGCTCAGGTGCAGGAGGCTGGCAACCTCTTTGTTGGACTTGCCTTCCGCGACCAACTGTAGCACCTCGCGCTCCCGGGGACTCAGCAGGTCGTAGGAATCTTCCGCACCGCTTCGTTGCAACTTCCTTATGTAATCCTGCAGCAGAACCTTGCTGACCGCGGGACTGAAAAATGACTTCCCCTCCACCACCGCCCGAATCGCCTGTACAAGATCTGTTGTGGCGGAGTCCTTCAGCAAGTAGGCGCGAGCCCCGGCACTTAGCGCGCGCAGCACGTAACCTTCATCGGAATGCATGCTCAGCATAACCACGGCTGCGCCCGGGTCCATTTCCCCAATCTGACGCGCGGCTTCAATTCCATTCAGGTTCGGCATTCCGATATCCATCACAACAACATTGGGTTTCAAGGACTTGGCCAATTCCACCGCTTGCCTTCCATCGTCAGCTTCGCCGACGACGCTTAAGTCGGGCTGTTGATCAACCACCAGACGGAGGCCGGCCCGTATGAGCTTGTGGTCATCCGCGAGCAATACTCGAATCGAATTCATGGTCGTTGCTGATTAAGATTGGGGTAGCGGAAACTCAGCCTTAAGCGTTGTGCCGCGCCCGGGCTTTGAGTCAATGTTAAGAATTCCTCCCAGGCGCCGCACCCGCTCTTCCATTCCCAAAATGCCAAGGCCGCGAACCCTTTGCGGATCGAAACCCCGCCCGTCGTCAAAAACACTGACCAGAATTTTGTCAGCCGTTTGGTCAACGGTGACTCTGGCATTCTTGGCCGAGCTGTGACGGGCGGCATTGTTGAGCGCTTCCTGAACTAATCGGTAGATGCAAATTCTGTATTCGTCCGGGATCTTTTCCGAAACGTCTGCGGATTGAACCTCCACTTCCATTTCACTGCGGCGCGAGACCTCGCGGCCCTGCCACTCCAGAGCGGCGATCAAGCCGAGATCATCCAGCATGGAAGGCCGCAGAAGCAGGGCTATATTGCGCACGGTCTGGACCGAAGTCTCTGCGACCGCTTTGATCTTGTCGACATGATCCTTGATCTGTGTGTTGGCAGAAGGGACCGAAGCCGCTAATCTTCCGACCTCAACCAACAATGCCCCCAGGGACTGGCCGACCTCATCATGAAGTTCACGGGAGATCGACCGCCGCTCCGTTTCCTGCGCGTCGACGAGCTGTGCCGACAGTTCTTCCAGTTCGGCGCGGCTACGGGCAAGTTCCAGATACCGGCGCTGAGCCTCCTCTCCGAGACGGAGGAGGTAAAAGATGCTGGCGAGAGACAAAACAAGCCCGGCGGTAAGAGCTATCGCCAGCAAGCTTGTCTGCTGCGCTTGTAAGCTGGCAAAACTCGCAAACATCTCCCGGCCTGCCGCGGCGAGTTGTTGATTGTTCCAAAGTGCGATTTTTTCCGACGCCTCGTTGATACGCGAGCGTTGCGGAAGAACTTCTTCGTTCAGGAAACGCAAAGCCTGTCTGCGGCGCTCTTCTCGACTCCACGACAAGACCGGATTCAACATGCCCTCTTGCTCCGTGAACATCTGTTGCAGGCTCTCCAGCAACGCCCGCTCTTCTGGCTGACGATTTCCGGGATATTGTCTTAGGGTCGAATTAATCTCCGCCGTGAGCCGTGAGAATTCCTCGGACGCGAGTCCTTCGGATTGGGGGTCTTGGCTCATGAGGTATTCTTGCAGCCGGTCGTTGTAAACATAGATTGACGATGATAGGACCAATAGCGGCTGGCTATGGGCCAGAAAGGCTTGGCGGATCTCTTCCTCCTGCGTTTGCAATTGGCGCGCCAGACGAAGGGCGCCCAAGCCCGCAATCACCATCAAGGCCAATAATCCGCCGAAGCTGATCAGCAAGGTCAGGCGCAGCTTCCTTGACGGCCAACCGCCTTCACTCTTAAGATCAGGCTCCCTCACTTGCGAAAACACCTCCTTTGAAATTGCACCGCCTGAACCCGAGAAATCAATGAGACCACTTTTTTGTGCGCAAGGCAATCCACAATCCCCCGGCTCATTTCTCTCCGCCGTTCGCGCCGACGTCGAAAGAAGCGAACCAAGCCGCGCTTGAGACCGATGAGAAAAGGACGATGGGTGTTACGTCCGAGCGGGAGGCCTAATTCACGTGCTTGACTGCACTCCCTTTGTACCCGCTGCGAATCAACTGCCAGAATTCCCTCAGAACTGCGAAAGCGGAGACAATACCGGTAAGGATCAGAGCCAGGTAGAGACTTAAGGTGATGCTGATTCCCACGACCCACCACTCCCGCGTGTGCATATCGTTCAAGCTTCTGGCGGCGTCCGTGGTGTTCACCAAATCGCCGGCCTTGAGGAGGGAGTAGCAAATGACCAGGCCCGCAATGTAAATTACCAGCCGAGCCGCCGACAGGAATCGAGTCCACTGGGGGCGAACCAGGTTGATGCATTGCCGTCCAATTTCTGCCAGGGTGAGCCCGTCAGAACCTGAATCAAAACTCAAGAGTGGGGGTGAGGCGAGCCCACGAGATACATGGGGATGTTCGAATCGACCAGAATCACTAATGCGCACCCGATCCGTATCCCATCTCGATCTCCGCCAGTATACGGTCGATGTCACCCGTGGGATAATCCAATCGTGCTGCGGCGCGGATAACTTCGAGCTTCTTGCCGGCCCTGCCCATGGGCTCACGGCGATGTGCCAGATCGAGCGCCTGCCGGACCCAATCCGCAATCGTCATTCGGCGAGAGCGCGCGGCGCGCTTAATCTCACGGTATTCGGGGTCCTTGAGGATGACTTGCAGTCGTTTAGGCATGGCCTGAGTATATTTGACTCATGACCATGAGTCAACTTTCGGTTCCTGCCATCCCACGACAGCGCAGAGAAATTCTGAAAACCAATCGTAGGTCCGGCACTCTTTGCGCGCTACGGGTTTAGGGTCGATTTGGGTTTGATTCGAATTCTAGTGCGGCTACAGGGATGATTGTTGTCACAACCAAACCGTTCTCGCCGACGTTACGCCATGGGCCATAAGCTGGCAGCGATAGAGGCCTGGGGCTGTTCCCTGCGTGCTCCAACCCGCCATGTGCACGCCTCTCCGCGTCCATCCTTGAGCCAACACTCCCACTCGCTCGCCGAACACATTGTACATTTCGAGTGCGGCGTGTCCGTCAGCAGGAAGGTTATATTCGATCAGGAGTGATGAAGGGCTCTTCCCCGGCCTGGCTTGGCCAAGCATTCGAAGGCCCGGTATTTCATCGCCCGAAAGACAAGCCGACACGGGCTCCGACGGGTAGGCAAAGGGTTCATTGCAGAGGTGGTATTGCGGTTCTCCCGGCTTCGCAAGGTATAGAGTCGTCAGCGGCGTGCGTGCAAACTGGTCGAGCGGCGCGAGCTTGGGTCCACTGTCCTCCCAGCGATAGACCGGAATGTTATGAGGATTGAGAGCGGTTGAAACGCCCCGCTCCTTCGCGAGGTGGAAAAGGCCGAAGTTCCCAGGCTCGTGCCCCCCCAGCCAATGACCGATGATGTCCACTTTAAAAGCGTCCTTGCCGAAAATGAGCACGTTGGTCATGAAGATCTCGGGCTCGCCCCGTGGCCCGGGGCCACTTGCGAACCCGTCGCCGTTCTGAGCATATACGCCTTCGATCATGTTGAGCAGGATTGAGGGCCGTATAAGTGAGTAGGAGTCGATGGTTCGCTGCGCCCACATCTCCATCCAACCGCCTTTCTCGGTCTTCCAGCGTGGAATCTCCCGCCGGTGCTTCGCGTACAGATCCTCGACATGCCGCAGTGCATCTGGCTGAAAATCCTCCGCAATGGCATGCTGCAAGCCTTCGCAGAAGTGGATGTAAGGACGAGCGGTAGTTCCCTGAAGATTCTTGACGCACAGCGTCAGCCCCATCGAGTGGGCTTTCAGCTTGGAAACATTGAGCAGGTGGCAATCAGGATAGTTGAACGGACCCATGTACTTCGTGCGCCGGAAGATCACACCATCCGGGCATTCCTTGGCGGTTGGAGCCCTTGAATCGCTGTCATCATAATGCACCCCACTGCGCTGGGCCATGCGGTGGTAACGGGTACCGGCGTAAGGTATTACCTGATTCCCTTCCCGCACGTAGATGTTCTCGCCTTCAATGCCTACCTGCCCGATCCCAGCGATGAGGCCTTCGATCACGTACGGGTCGGTGACCATGGCATATTTGACCCCTGAGTCCTCGCTGGTCGTCAGGTTGGGTTTGATTGCGAATTTTTGCGACAAGTCAATGCCGGGTATGTTACGCAGGGTGAAAATTCGCTTAGCGAGTTCGGAAGCCTCGCGCTTCATCCCGTCCGAATCGTCCTTCGATGCGACGCTTGTCTTACGGATGAACACAGCCTCGGGATGCGCCTCGATGAAGGGATGCAACCCGAAATAAGCGGGGGCGCCGCTCGGACGCGCAAGCAGCCCCGCACCCGGCCACCCCGAGGAAGCAACACCAAGCCCCGCAATACTCTGCAAGAAGTTTCTTCTATCCATAGACCTCCGTCATGAAAGAGAAGCGTGTACAGGCTCCGTGGGATAGGCAAAGGGTTCATTGCAGAGGTGGTATTGCGGTTCCCCCTGCTTCGGAAGGTATAGAGTCGTCAGCGGCGTGCGTGCAAACTGGTCGAGCGGTGCGAGCTTGGGTCCACTGTCCTCCCAGCGATAGACTGGAATGTTATGAGGATTGAGAGCGGTTGAAACGCCCCGCTCCTTCGCGAGGTGAAAAAGAGCGAAGTTCCCAGGCTCGTGCCCCCCCAGCCAATGACCGATGATGTCCACCCTGAAAGCGTCCTTGCCGAAAATGAGCACGTTGGTCATGAATACTTCGGGCGTACCGTTCCGTCCGGGGCCACTTGAGAACCCGTCGCCGTTCTGAGCATAAACGCCTTCGATCATGTTGAGCAGGATTGACGGCCGTATAAGTGAGTAGGAATCGATCGTTCGCTGGATCCACATTTCCATCCAAGCGGCTTTCTCGGTGTCCCAGCGTGGAATCCCTGCCTTCCGGTGCTTGGCATGAAGATCGTTAATATGACGTTCCGCATCCGGTTGAAAGTCCTGGGCGATGGCATCCTCGAGACCGCTGCAAAAGTGCATGTAAGGATGAACGTTGGTTCCCTGAAGGTTCTTGACACACAGACTCAGCCCCATCGAGTGGGCTTTCATCTTGGAAACATTCAGCAGGTGGCAATCAGGATAGTTGAACGGACCAAGGTATTTCGTGCGCTGGAAGACCACGCCGTCCGGGCAGTCCTTAAAGGTTGGAGTCCTTGAATCACGGTCGTCATAATGCACTCCACTGCGCTGGGCCATTTCGTGGTAACGAGTACCCATTTGGTCAGGCCCCAGGCCTTCCCGCACATAGATGCTCTCGGCCCCGAAACCGGCCTGCGTGATTCCAGCGATAAGGCCTTCGACCACGTATGGATCGGTAACTATGCCATAGGTGAGCCCCGTGCCACTGGTCGCCGTCAGGTTGGGTTTGATTGCCAACTTATGCGACAAATCGATGCCGGGAGTGTTCCGCAGGGTGAAAATTTGCCTTGCTAGTTCGGAAGCCTCGTGCTTCTTCCCGTCCGAATCTCCCTTCGATGCGACGTTTGTCTTACGGATGAATACAGCCTCCGGATGCGCCTCGATGAAAGGATGCAACCCGAAATAAGCGGGGGCGCCGCTCGGACGCGCAAGCAGCTCCGCACCCGGCCACCCCGAAGCAGCGACACCAAGCCCCGCTATACTTTGCAGAAAATTTCTTCTATCCATATACCTCCATATTAATTCGCGCCCTGATTATCCTTCGTGTGGTCCATCGCTCTGCAATTTGCACCGAAGAACATTCATGGGCCTATTACTGACCTCAATCATTTCGGACTGTATTTTACCACCGCAGTTTCAATGCGTGAAGGCCTTGCCTCGGATCCGCTTGACCTGAAGCACTCGCTCTCGAAACCGACTTCTGCGAGGCCGCTCCGTCCTTCATTTTCTGTCGACCGAAACCCGGACTCAGCTCAGCGGGCGAACCACGGATTGAAACCGCAGGTAATCCAACAAAGTCTCGGGCCCTAATACCCCGCCGCCAAAGCCGCTCAAATTCGCCCCGGCGTACGGAATTCCGAGTCCAAACACGTTGTGCGCGTTGATCCAGCTATTCCCTGCGACCATGGCCTCCGCAACCCGGCGAGCCCTTTCCAGGTTTTGGCTCCAGACACTATTAGCCAGACCGTAGAAAGAGCGATTGACCAAATCGACTGCCTCATCCTCGGCTTTGAAAGGCATCACGTAAGCCACCGGACCAAAGATTTCTTCCCGCGCGCACACATTCTCAGCAGGACCTGTCAGCAGGGCCGGCTTTACATAGAATCCTCCCTTGAACTCGGGGATTTCCGCTTCCCCGCCCCGCAGCAATGCTGAGGCGCCTTCCGCCACGCCGCGCTCGAGATATCTCAGGACGCGGTCCTTCTGTTTCAGACTTACAACCGGTCCCATTTCGGTCCCCGGTGACAGGCTATAGCCAATGTTCAAGTGTTCCAAACGGGTTCTGGCGCGCTCCACAAAGGGATCCCAGATCGACTCGTGCACCAGCCAGCGGGTTGCCGTGCAGCAGACCTGCCCTGTGTTTAAGGTCAGCGCTGAGACGAGGGCGCCGGCGGCTTGGTCAAGGTCAATATCCTCGAACAGCACCGCTGCCCCCTTGCCCCCCAGTTCCAGCTTCACCGGAACCAGATTCGCTCCACAGGCCACGGCAACGCTCCGGCCCACTTCGGGTGAACCCGTGAACGACATGCGCCGAATGCCAGGATGACCAGCCAGCGCCGCACCAGCAGGATCGCCGTAACCTGGTATTACGTTGATCACCCCATCGGGGACGCCAGCTTGTCGTGCCAAGTGGCAAAAATAAATTGTTGAAAGCGGAGTGTCCTCGGCAGGTTTCACCACTACTACGTTGCCCGCCGCCAGTGCGGGTGAGATTCCCCAGCTCAGCAGCAGGAAAGGAAAGTTCCAGGGAATGATGAACGCGCATACCCCATGAGGGACGCGCAACGTGTAGGCCTCATTTTGGGAAACGGCAATGGGCTCTCGCCGGCGGGTATGGACGGAAAGATCGGCATAGTATCGTAGCGTCTGCGCCGCGAACGGTACGTCGAAGCTCGCCGCCTGCGCAAACGGCTTTCCAACATCGAGCGACTCAATTTGTGCCAGGACATCCCGGTGCTTATCGACCAGGTCAGCCAGGCGATGTAGAACCACGGCCCGATCGTTCGCCGGCAGTGCCGGCCAGGCGCTCGTCTTAAACGCCTGCTGCGCGGCCTCCACCGCTAAGTTGACGTCCTCTTGCTCCGCAGCGGCGACCTCCGCCAGAACCTTACCGCTCCCCGGATCGCGGGTCTCAAACCTGCCCTTGCGCACGGCATCAACCCATTGGCCCCCAATAAACATCTTCAAGGGCCCGGAAGCAAGGAAATCGGAAACTTCCCCCAAAATCGTGGCCATAAGTACCCCCTCTGGTTCGGTCTGATCGCGTAAAAGGGTCGCCCATTCTAAGAGTCATGTCAAGGCCGGCCCCGGAAGGGCGGCACTCGACAACGCCCGGCCCCCTCCTTAGCCAAGGAGGGAAATTACACTGAGTATTTCCATCTGCAATTGGTGGGCCGAAGACCCATAATGTCTGCCGACAAGATAGCTCCCCTCTTCGGCGGAGGAGGGGGTAAGGGGGTGGCGGGTAGGGAACAAATCGTACTGGTCAACCGCCCTTACCCCCTCCTTATCAAGCTGAGCATGTCCCACATCTTTTGCAGTACACCGGGAGTAAGAGCGTTCCTGATGCCAAAATGAGCCCCAAAGGGGCGGACTAGCAGAGCCCAGGCCAACGAAGCTGTGAAAAAATCGAGTTGTCGGGGCGGCCCTTGTGGCCGCCCTAGGGCAACCATCCCGCGCCTGCGGGACCCCTACGACGCGACGGCATAACACGATTCTTTCACAGCCTCAACGGCCTGGGTCCGAGAATCCTTCTTTTTCTTGCCGGTAAGCCCTGAAAGGGCGAAATAGCATTGGGGGAGACACGCGGACGACCGCCTAAGCCCGTTCGGTGGATTTGTCACGCCCTTTCAGGGCTTCAAAACCGGAATTATGGTGACCTTTCTGACCCAGGCCGTCGGCCTGGGCTTTGTTAGGTCGCCCCTTTGGGCCTGCGAGCGTGCATCCCGCAGAGCACCCGGTGTTCAGCAAAAGATATGGGACAGGCTCAGCTTAGCCGAGGGGGGGGATTTTGGGGTGTTTGTTCAGAACATGGCGGCGCCGCCGCAAATGTTCATTGCTTGGCCCGTGATGGCAGCGGACTCATCACTGGCCAGCAGCACTGCCAATGGGACGATCTCCTCCGGCTCCAACCGTCGGCCGATGGGGGTAAGAGAGCCCTCCAGGTCTTCGACTCTTACCCCAAGGCGATGCGCATCGTGCTCGAGGCGTTTCTCATTCATTGCCGTGCGCACTGGTCCGGGACAGATCGCATTCACGGTAATTCCCGCGCTGGCCACTTCCAAGGCTAAGGACCGGGTTAGTCCCAGCAAACCATGCTTGGATGCCGCGTAAGCAGCCCCGTGCAGCAGCCCTATCTTGCCATTAATTGAGGCGATGTTAATGATCCGCCCCTTTCCTTTTCTCAGCAAGGTGGGGAGAACCGCCTTGCACAAGAGATACGGGGAAGTGAGATTGAGAGCCAACGTAAGATCCCAGAATCCGTCGTCGAAATCCACCAGGGACCTCGGGTTGGCACTGCTTCCGACTCCGGCATTGTTCACCAGGATGTCCAGGGTTCCGAATGCTTCCAGGACCCGCCGCACGATCGCTCCCGCGGCCGTGGAGCGTGCAAGGTCGGCGGGAATAGCGATGGCTTTCTGCCCCAGTTCAGCGATTTCCTGCACCAAAGAATCCAATTCGTTTTGCGTTCGGGCGGTCGCCGCAATGGATGCGCCTTCCCGGGCATAGCCTAAGGCGATAGACCGGCCAATGCCACGGCTTGCGCCGGTAATCAAGGCGATACGATCTTTGAGTCTCTGTTCCGGCATGCAGACACCTTTCAACGATTGGCATTCAGACTTCTTGTATCGCCTGACGCAGCGGTTTTGTCAAGGGACCTCACAATTCGGTAGTGTCCTAAATGTGTGTTGGTGGTTTATGAAAATTGACCTCACGGATTTCGAGGACACCTTGCCCGGCTTTATGAACAGAATGCGCGGCGGGAGGAAATCCTGCGGCGCATTGGGCAATACGTCCGGCGCTGGAAGCGGTGGTCGCTGAGTGGTGCGTTCCCGTAGACGGGCGACATCCCCGGGCAACGCGCTTACGTCTCGTTAATCCTCACACTCCACTTCCGCGATCATATCGTGGCCGCCTTAACGTCCACGGTGGGGCCTTCACGACGCAGGAGCTGTCACATAGTACCCCACCAACGTGATGCCATTACCGGCCGGGACGGATAATAAGCTGCCGGTGACGTTCGTTACGGTGACGACGATCGAGCTGCCGGGGTCCGCGTATAGCGTGACGGGGGAACTCCATTGATATTCGTCGGTCCCGACGGACGTGCTCACGGGGGTTGGCATGGTATACCAGAGTGCGGGATTGCCCCCAGAGGTAGTGGATACTTTCGTGGACAGTTGGGAGGGGGCAGGGCGTAGCTGCTGCCCAGAGACCGTCTGAATGACGATCTCTTCAGTGCCGGGCACGGTGATCGTACATGTGGCTTCGTCATTGCTGGCGGAGTAGCTGAGTGTGCAACTTTCGGCCCATGGGTTTCGGGCCGAGCTGGACGTGATTGGGATGGGGGATTGTGCCGGGGTCACAGGCTTGGCCTGTACGTTGGCGGTGCTTGGACAGGCAACTGTGGAGACCAGCACGGCACCCACCAGCGCTATTAACACTATCCTGCTTAAATTCTTCATATAGTTGCTCCTTTATTCGTGGGTGATACACGTAGATTTTCGCATGTTCGATTCTTGCCCTAGAAGAGGCAGCGTTAAACACGGGCACACTATTACACCTCGTGAGCTTTCACATACACAACCGTGACTTCACGAAGCGAGTGATTGCAAAAATTGCAAGGCTTCACCGTAACGACCTCTAGCGTTTTCCACTGCTTCCCTTTGTCAAGTGCATGAGTCTGCCACTTCTATTCGCCTTCTGTTCGTCTTATAAACTTTAGTAAGGTTGCGCTTAGTACTACTACGTCAAGTTATTGTTGACCTCCCACTCGAGAGAGGCGGGTTAGCGCCGCCATTTGGTCCGTCACCTGACGGATAAAATCGCCGCTACCAGTTCAAACGCAAGGAGAACTGGATTTGGCGGGAATTCTCCGCAGAACTAATATACCCGAAGTTCGAGGTTCCGTAGATGAGGCCAGGCCGGTCGAAGTTCGGGTGGTTGGTCAGATTGAAGAAGTCGGAGCGAAACACTAGATTAAGCCGTTCACCCAAGCGCGCTTGGCGCTGTAGACTCGTGTCCCAAGATGCCAGTCCGGGTCCCGTAATAACGTTGCGGCCTTCATTCCCCGGAATGCTGTAAGCTCCGAGGTTGTCATAGAAGATAGGCGGCGGAACGAATGCGTCCGTATTGAACCACCGGGAGGGCGTCCGTTGCCCGGCGGGCAAGTTCGGATTGAAGATCAAATCAGGCCGGTCAGTGCCGTTTGATTGGGTGCCACTGAGCGCGGTAGGCAGCAGGGCGGTGAGAGGTTGCCCGGATTGGAGCGTTAGGATGTTCGACAGGTCCCAATGGCCGAACAGCCGGGCTGCCGTCCCCCCGCGCATCCACTGGCGACCGGAACCGAAGGGCAGTTCCCAGTTGCCCGAGAGGACGAAGCGTTGCCGGATGTCAAAATCCGAGAGGCCGCGTTCGGCTCTCAGATTGTAGTTGTCCTGAGCCTGATTGGTTCCGTTGAGCCCCGAGGCCGTATCGATTGACTTGCCGAAGGTGTAGCCACCCACAAAGGACATCCCGTGGGAGAATCGCCGTTCCAGGCGCACGATCAACGCGTTGTAGTTTGAGTTGACATCCGTGTCACGAATGTACTGATTCGAGCCGGGTTGTGGATGGTAGCCCCTCCGTTCACCAGGCAGATTCGGGATGCCCTGGTTCTGTAATCCCCGGCGGGGAAGTTTGTGCCCGTCGGATCCCGCAATGCTGACCGAAAGAACTGTGTTCGGCGCGATTTCATGGTCGACTGACATACTCCATTCATAAACGTAGCCGTTGCGCAGATCGGGTGGCGAGGAGATGGCCGTCGGCTCCTGGTTGCCAAGCGTGTATGCAAGTTGATAACTAAGCTGGGGTGGCGCGTATGATTGGCCACAAGCCCCTGCTCCATAAAATCTGCAGGTGTCGAGCCCGAAGAGGAATTCCGTGATCGGCGCGCTGAGCCGGGTCTCAGAAGCATAGTCGAGTTCACCCAGGGAATTGAAGACCCCAAATCCCCCGCGCAGGGAAGTGGTGTGGCGCTTCGTGAGGTCATAAGCAAAGCCGAAGCGTGGCGCCCATCCCGCCCAATCAGGACGGATCAGGGACGGCGGCAACCCGGCTTGCTGAGAGGTGATAAAGGATAGCCCATAGAGGCTCTGGAGGGTCTGAATCAGCGGGTTTGCAATTAATGCCGATGCCTGTCCCTTGTCGTTCCGGACAATGAACTCCGTGGCGTTGCTGGGATCGAGAATCGAGGCTCGTCCGTCCGCGTTGGTGGGTAGTGAGTAGAACTCCTCGCGCAGGCCGTAGGTGAGTGTCAAGCGGCGAGTGGCGTGGAATTCATCGGAAAAGTAAGCGCCGAAATAGTCCAGACGATCGTTTCCACCAGAGTTGCCCGCCTGGGCATAAGAAAGGAAAGGTCTGCCGAGAAGAAAATCCGAGAATGCAGTGCCGGAAACCGAGCTGGCCCCATCGCTAAACGAAAAGAGGCCTTGCCCAAAATCCTCCACTTGATAGAAGAGGCGGTAACGCCGCACGTCCGCGCCGAATTTCCAGGTGTGCCGGCCACTGACCCACGCTACGTTATCGGTGAACTGGAAAGTGTTGTCCTTACGGATTTGAGGTTGGAAGATGTCGCTATCGCCCATGTCCGCGTAGCCGGGAACGTCAATGGCGGGGATGCCGTCGTTGGTGGCCCCTGGAGCGCGAGTGATTCCCAGCGACTCCAGGAACCCGCTGTGAATGTTCTGAGCTTCTTTGGTGCCGAAATAGTAAGCGTAGCCGAACCGGAAATCGTTGATGAGCGTAGGCCGGAAAACGGAGGTGAGCCCCAGCGCGAGGTTCCTTCCCGTGTCATCTTTGTAATCACCAAACCCCGGCGGGGCAAATGGATTCTGCGCGAACGAGTCCGGAACGAAAGGAAACAGTTGCTCTCCATTAAAGAGGAGAAATCGCCCAAAGAGTTGGTGCTTCGGCGTCAGCTCATGATCTAATCGCGCCATAAACTGGTCGGTGTCGACGCGATGCAGCCCCACATTGATGTCGTTGTTTTCGCCGGGCGGCGCATTGGTAACATTCGGCAAAGGAACGCGCGCCAGGATAGCGCGGGACATCGGATCGATTCGTGATGCCGGGATGGTGTTCCCCTGGAAAGGCTGGCCCGTAGTGGGGTCAATTATTGCAGGAAAAGGTTCGCCTGTCTGGGGATTGATGCCGCTGAAGTCCCCCTGGCGGACCGCGGTCGTGGGTAGCAGGGTGGTATTCGTGACGCTTTGGAGAATGCGCAAGCCTTCGTAATTTGTGAAAAAGAACGTGCGGTTACGACGGATCGGCCCACCCAGGCTGGCGCCGAACTGGTTCTGGCGATAAGGAGGGATGGAACGGGTCGGATCGTCGAAGAAATTCTTGGCGTCCAGCGCGCTGTTGCGAAGAAACTCGTACGCGGTCCCTGAAACGCGGTTGGCGCCGGAGCGAGAGGCAATGTTAACCTGCGCACCCGAGGTAATGCCCTGGTCGGTCCCGTAAGAGTCCTCCACCACGCGGAACTCCCGGATGGCATCGACGGAAGGGTTCACCGTGAGGCTGTAGGCAAAGGGCTCCATCAGCGTGACGCCGTCGAGTGAAAAGTTGTTCCGCTCGGAGCGTTGTCCATTCACAGAGAAACCCAGCCCCAGCGCCACGGTGTTGAATTGTTGCGAGGAACTGTTGGGATAGGGCGGGACTGCGCCCGCGGCCAGTAATGCGAGTTGCGAGAACTGGCGGCCGTTCAAAGGAAGAAGGCTAACGCGCCGATTCTCAATCTCATCGCCGATGGCGGGCGAAGCGGCTTCGACAAGCGGCGGTCGAGCGTCAACTTGGATTTCGACTCGTTCATGCGCGAGTTCCAGGTGGATGTCGACACGCGGTGTTTCTCCAACTCGAAGCGCCAGTCCACGGACCACTTTGGAAACAAAACCCGTCTTCGCTATTTCCAATTCGTAGTTTCCAACGGGTAAGAAAGGAAAGCTGTAGAAACCGTTCGCGTCCGTCTGAGTCTGCCGGGCTTGGGCCGTGGCAGGATTGCGGAGCTCGAGCGAAGCCGCTGGAACTGCCGCCCCGCTCGGGTCAAGCACAATTCCCTCCAGGTGGCTGTTCCATGTTTGCCCGTAAAGGTTGTGAGCCGGCGTGGCGACCAAGAATAGGAGAACCGCCATCATGGCGCTGGCGAGTACCCGGTGACTCGGTCCTCTGTGGCGCAAGCTGGCAACTTCTTCCCTTGCCGCAGAGATTGCCCCACTTGCACGTCGTGTCTCGGTGCCCTCCTTGGCCGCAAAAGACTCTGCACAGAGGTCACAGAGGTTCCCTGTACGCTCTGTGTTAAGGCTTGAGAGACACGGAGAGCACAGAGAGTCTCGGTTTGGTTGCGCCTTTGCTGCGCTGTCCAACATTTTCAACATCCTGGTTTTTGCTCGGGGTAAACGGGAGGGGACAGTTCGTGGGCCTATGGAAGCGTGGGTTGAATGTAATCCACCCCTGCAGGTGGATACACATCCGCTCCCCTGGCCGGTTTCCGTCCTGACCTTCTCCCATCCGGACTGTACCGTCGGCCCCGGAGTTTCACCGGATCCTGGGGCTTGCAGGCCTTCTTCGCTCTGTCCGCTGATTGCACCGGCTAGCTAAGAGCTTGCCGGTTCGCTTTCCCGGACTCCCATGCGCTGGGTTGAGCGCGTCGGACCACCCCTCGCGGGCTATACCGCCGATAGGGAATTGGGAAGGCGCGCAATCAATCCTTCCCTCACCCTGCCCCGAAGGTCGGGCTTTGACACATGAAATATCTACACCCCTGCGCCTTGTTTGTCAAGAGACCTGATGTCCACTTGCGTAGCGACCCCGCAGTTCGGTGTTGTTAAGCTATAATCATGGGTCGTTTTGTTTAGGCTTCCAGTGCTACTCGAGGAAACGAATGGTCAATACACCAAGCCGGGATTCTCGTCGCCGCGGTGAGCGGTGGGCCGCTGGGTCGGTGCTGGGATATGCCTCGGCCAACATTTTCGACCGCCTTGGCGTCATTCATGCCGACCCGTTGATCGGGCCTTTTCTCCGGGGCCTGCCCAGTCTGCTTCTCGGCGTCTTTCTGGTTTGGAAGCATCACACCTTGGACCAACTCCGCCCCTCTTCTTCCCGGTATATCGGGCGCCGCGCGATTCTCTCTCTGATTTTGGCGGGCATTGTCTCGACGTTAGGACTGTTTCTCTATTATTTCGCCATCCGTCTCGGCGGTGTCACGGTAACGATCCCCGTGACGGAAACTTACGTTATCTGGGGCACGCTTGTTGCCTGGGTTTTCCTCAGTGAACGGATTCATCGCTATGCAGTGGTTGGTGTGTTGTTGATTTTTGTCGGGTTGGTCACGCTTTCGTGGGGTCAACTTCAGGGGCATCCCGTATCACCGCTCTGGTATTGGGCGATCCCCCTCGCTTTCTCTACGGCTCTCACCTACGGGATCTCTGGGGTTGCGTGGCGTGACGGTCAGCTTCGAGGCGCGCACCAATCGACGGCGATCTTCTTGCAGTTTGCCACCAGCGTCTTAGTTGGTTTGGTGGGATGGGTTGCTCTGGGTCGAGGCCCGGCACTGCTCGACACAAACTGGCATTCCATCTTAGCGCTCCTGACCAGCGGAGTTCTATCCGGCGTTTTTGCCATCTATTGCATGTTTACGGCTTTGCGCCTGATGGCCGTGGCGCGTGTGTACGCTTTCTCCTCCCTCACCCCCCTGGTGGCAACGCTCTTCGCTCACTTCTTCCTTCATGAGTATTTGAATGGGCTGGTGCTCGTGGGTGTGGTGCTGGTTTCAATCGGAGTTATCCTCACTCAAGTCTTTCGACCCACTGAAGAGAGACAAGCCTGAACCCACCCATAATCTCCACCAAAGAGCTGCGGACGCAAAAAACACGTCTGCGCAACGCTTGCCCTTCGTGGGTGCCACGTCGACCGTAGTGGTGTCATTTGAAGTATCATCCCATACGAAATGCCGGTCATTCCCGCGAAAGCGGGAATCTAGTCCATGGACAGCGCATTTCCGAAGGTTTGCGGAGTGGGTTCCCGCTTTCGCGGATATGACTGCGGCCTGGAGCACCCGTGTCTCGCAAATCACACCAGTACCCAGGTCGGCGGAGGGATTGTCTCACTGGCCGGACCGCCTATATAATCAATATTGATCAAAGTTGATCAACCCGACCCTAAAAGAACTGAGGGATTGAAGGCCATGCGAAGCGTCGTTCATCGGATACCGATCACCAGAGCGCGAGTCAACCTGGGACAAGTGGCTCGGCGCGTTCACGTCAATCGGGAGTACTTCATCCTGGAGAAGGACGGAATTCCTGTGGCGGGCCTCATGAATGCCGAGGAGATGGAAGACTACCTGGATCTGCGGGACCCCGGAGTCAAGCAACAGATTCGGAGAAGTCAGGAACAGTATCTCCACGGCAAATCCCGCGATGCCAGCGCGTTCCTTGCCGAGATACGCCGTGCAAGCGCCAAATCGCAAAAATGAGACACGAGCATGCCAGACCAGTACCCCGTGATCGCTGAGGCGCTGACCGCCGAAAACCCGCCCGTGCGACCCCGCCCGTGCGACCCCTTGCGGCAAGACTTTGGCTCGCGGGTGGCGCCGACATCGCCTTTGATGTCGGCGACCGTTAAGAAGCCAGGACAGGCCAGGGTTAGGAAGCGTGAACAGAGGTGTTGCGCGTGCTGATGGAGCGCATACATAAAAAGCAATGTATGGAGCGCCAGGATAAGCCTGGCTGATCTTGTAAGCTGAAAGGAGCTTACCCTGTCAATTGCCCATTCAGCAGGTAGCCGAGCGA
>Ga0182027_10002494_pt1 | contig 29770 bp, 20 predicted proteins | sample 712E1DmetaG_FD_121300 | JGI IMG/M metagenome (GOLD analysis project Ga0182027, IMG submission 121300) | Permafrost microbial communities from Stordalen Mire, Sweden - 712E1D metaG (Illumina Assembly) | ecosystem: Environmental > Terrestrial > Soil > Wetlands > Permafrost | place: Sweden...
AATGAACCGCACAATGACAAAGTTGGGTCGCCTTATCAAGTAATGGCGAATAATCCCCGGGGGTACATATTTACCATTTGCAGAAATGATGCCGGGCAATTCCAGGCCAAATTCCTACAGACGGTGAACGGCCAGGCAACCTGGAGCGACAGTGTGCCGCCTGGGATTAATACCTTGCTGTTTTGCGCGGATTTCTGAGCTTCTTGCCGGAAGGGTTTACCTTTCCGCCCGGAAGCTCTTTTTTATTATTCAATGAGTCGCAGAAGGCTTGCTTCTGTGGGACGGTGCTAGTTCGGGTTGATTGACAATATTAGTGTTTTGAATTATAATCATGGAGAAAGAGCCGATTCAGGAAGGATTGGAATTGCAAAAATGGGATGAAGCATTAATGGGCCCGATAAGGGATTTTGCCACTGCGGTGGTTGTGTGTTCGCCAGAGGGAATTATAATGGTGCGGGAGTATAAACCCAATAGATTGGCTTATTTAAAATTCCCGGGCGGCAGGCGGGATGGCGACGAGGATCCAGCCGCGGGAGCTGCTAGAGAGCTGGAAGAAGAAACCGGCGTTGTCGTTGACCCTTCGCTTCTGGTTCTTCTAAAAGCGGAGAACCGGGGTAAGCACGATTTCTTTTTATTTGGCGTCTGCGTACCGGCTCTGAATAATTTGAAGCGCATGGGTGACGAAGGAGAGGCTGTCGGCGTTTATTCCCCGGAAGGCCTTAAGTTGAGGCGGGATATTTTCCCAAAACATTGGATTAAGGAAGCGGTGGAGTTTATTTACAATCCGCCCGAAAAAGCAGAAGCCTGTTTAGCCTAAGCAGGTATTTTTTTAAATATTTGGCATGGGAAGGATATTAGATGTTGTTAGAGATGGTTCCTTGCCCTAAAATGGAAATAGCCGGATAATTAATCTATGGAAAGAGAAAATCGCGTTAAGGTTGGGGTGGGGGTTTTGGTTTTCAATAAAGACGGCAAGATTCTTCTTATGAAAAGGGCGGGGTCTTACGGCCAGGGGACTTGGGCGCCGCCGGGCGGGCATGTTGAGTTTGGCGAGACTGCCCTGGCCGCGGCCAAGCGGGAGGTAAAGGAAGAGGTCGGCATTGGCATCAAAAACGCGGCCGTCATCGGCATTACCGAAGACATCGCCCTTGTCGCCGAGAAACACTATATTACTATTTTTGTGCAGGCCGAGTGGTCGAGTGGATTGCTCAAGGCCAGCGACCGGGAGTTTACAGAAATTGGATTTTTTGATATAAATGACTTGCCCAAGCCGTTGTTCATATCGTTTAGCAACTTGATGAAGGGAAAGCTTTTGCCGGCCAAGGCCTGCGATTGCGGATCGGAGCATTGTAAAGAATGATGTCGATAATGGTATTTTGGGGCGGCGCGAGAAATTATGCCGAGGTAGCCAAGTCGGTCACGGCGGATGACTGAAAATCATCAGATTCCGGTTCGATTCCGGACCTCGGCACATTCGTCGTCATACTCCTCAGTGCGAGCAGAGGGCAACCAAAGTTTTTTGCGCCAACAATAGGACTTGGCGTTTTTTGTATAAAAAAACTGCAAATTGGGTTGCAGCTATTGGGAGAGGTTTTTTATCGCGTGTTTCAGGTTTTTTCTTGCCTTGATTTCGTATTCCTCGCGGAAGAAATCGCCGTTGTCAGAAAAGATAGCGTTTCGATCCAAAAAAGATTTGAGGATTTTAATTCGCGCCGCGGCAAATTCGTCATACGGAACCCATCCGTATTCTTCGCGAATTCCCTGCTCGTAATGGTCATAGATTTTTTGGGGTTGGCCAAAAATCGCCAAGTCGATGTCGAGCAGGAGGTTAATGTCTTGAGTGGAATAAGTTGGTTTGTGGGTGGTTTGCTCGATCATTTTATAAACCCGTTTTCCAAACTCATCATCGAGGCCCATTTTCCTGGCTGCCGCTTGGGCGAACTTAGCGCTGCGTAGTTCGTTATCCTTGGCATGCGCGTCATATCTGATGTCGTGGTACCAAATTGCCATTTCAAGCGCGAGCGGATCTTTTGCCAGGTGTTTGACCCGGTCGAATTCGCGTAGGCAGTGAGTGATATGGGACAGGTTGTGGTAGGCCCGATGGTCCTCGCCGTAACGGGAAACGAGATTGTTCCACATTATGGTTTGGTCATCCTGGGCGTCAACGGCGTTCCAGAAAGCTTGCCAGTGCTGACGCGTGTAATGCCAATCCTTGAGTTTGGCTAAAACAATTCCGGGAACATAGTGTGCCACGATTTTTTCCCAGCCTTCGAACCCGACAAGATTTAACACCATGCTGGAGCTGATTTCCAGCTTATCGGTGTCGGGGATAAAGTATTCCGTGTCGATGCCTGGCTCAATGAAATGATTGACGCCGCGGGCTATTTGTTCTTCACCGAAATCTTTTCCGTCACGTAGGCCGCGGAATACATGCGTGGCTCCGATTTTTTTAGCATAACGGACAAGATATTCATTTCGCGTCGCGTGGATTTCGACATTGGGTAGGTCGGCAGTCATCGCCGTAACCATTTCAATAATTTCCCGTGTGGAAAATATTGGGTGCTTGTCGGGATTGTTCGCGATTACGATTACCAATTTTTTTGCCGCTTTGGCCGCTTTCTGCCACATATCTTTGTGTCCGATGGTGGGCAGGCCGAAAGTGCCTCCGCAAGCCATTACTTCGATTGGTCCGAAATCCATTTTGAATCAACCTCCTATTGTATTTTAATAAAAATTGCTGGCACAACTATAAAACAAAAATTGATTTTTTTCAAGTAAAATAAACCGGCGCAAGTTTTTTAGCCTTTTTGTTTGGCGAGGGCGATCGAAAAAGGTCAACCGGCGGATGAAGTTGGCCGGCGTTTGGAGAAAGATTTAAGCGCGGTTTGTTTTTGTCGAATTCGATGTTATCGTTCATTTGTGGGGCATTGTTATCGGAATCTATACAGTAAAAGATCATGAATTTGCTAAAACAGTATTTGGTTTATTTGGTCCGCTGGCAGATGAGCACGCCGATCTTGGCGCCGGTCGTGGCTGCTTTCAAACACTCGCCCAAAATATTGGGCACGGGCGAGGATTGGCTGGCTGCGGCGGTTGCCAACCTGATTGGCGGGCTGATCTTTTTTTGGGTGGACCGCTGGATATTCAGGCAACAAAACCAACCGCAAAGCTGATTGGCGGAGCCTGTTATTGCCATAACCATAAATAGATGTTATAAGATAGCAGCGAGGTGGGACTATGGGTCGTGACATGGAGAAGTTTGTGAGGAATGGCAGGATTTTGCTCGTAAAAATTATCGGAGTAGTGGCGGTATATATTTGTTCGCAGCCCTATCTTGTCAATCTTGGGGTCGAGAACGTAAGCCTTTATTCCTACTTGATGGCAGTCACTTCCTACGGCGCCTTTTCAATGTTTGGCGAGGTTTTGAAGGGGGAGTTGACCCGTCACAAGGGACGGGCGATACTAAGCGTTATCGTTGGCTGGGTCTTTGGCAATGTTGCTGCCGGTTATATTGTACTACCGCAACAATTTCATTATGCGGCGGCGGCGGGCATCATGCTGATAATTTACGGGGCGTTGGCGCTTCGTTCCGACATGCAAGATTCCGTGCTTTGAGGGTCCTTGTTACAGGGCCTCTTTTTTTAACCATTGGTGTCTTTGCATGTTCGCGTCAAAGGCCGGGCGTGTGTGTTTTCCTTGACTTGCGAAACAATTTGCGGTTAAATGGAGATGCGTTTGTGTTTCGTCAAGCGGAATCTACTAGCGGGCCTTGCCCGCCGTAGTCCCGCCATGGCGGGACGAAGGTCCGCTACTGCGGACCGAAGGCGGGCGTCGTATAGTGGCTATTATGTAACCTTGCCAAGGTTAAAACGGCGGTTCGATTCCGCTCGCCCGCTCCCGAGTCTTACTCGGTTCCACGAGTAAGAAGAGGGCCAAGTCAGACTTGGCCAATAGTTATATTTTATATAGAAATATCATGCCGAGTTAGACTCGGCATGATCTTTAGTTGATTACTATGGAACGATATTATGTTTATACTCTATTGTCGCTAAAAGATAAAAAACTGTATATCGGTTTTTCAACCAATTTAAAACAACGATTACAACAGCATGCCCGCGGTGAAGTGAAATCAACAATGAATAGAAGACCATTGCAATTAATTCATTATGAGTATTTTATCAATAAGGAAGACGCGATAGCGCGCGAAGTATTTTTGAAAAGCGGCTTCGGAAGAAAAATCTTAAAAGCGCATTGAAGCGCACTCTCGACAGAATTTAAAAAAAGCGCGCTTCTGGCGGAAGCGCACTTAAGGGGCGGTTTTTGAGTCAGTTTTTTATAACAAATGTTCACATTGCCGCCTGTGCGGGCTGTTTTGGTTTTAGCAGCAACAAGTTATTGAAGCATTGTATTTAATGTCCCATGCTATACTTATGTGAGTATAATGATCTATGATCTTGCTTGTTTTGACTTTGGATGGGTTTTGTTAAATAATAAATTGACTAAGTTAATCAAAAAGTATGCCAGAAAGTGAAGCGCGACAACCCGAAGAAGTTGTGAAAAATATCGCCAATATGGACGGCAGTTCGAGAGCTAAGCTTCGCAGCGCGCGGGTTATGCCAAAAGCAATTGAAGCAGCCGATGTCATTATCGAAGAAAAAGAACGCGCGTTTCGAAAATGAAAGAATCCGGAAAACGCAAAAAATGTTACGTGATAACGCGATAGGTTGTAATTATGGCATTCCTCTTTCCGAGGATATTATTTATGAGCAAGTCTACAGTCCATTATTTGCGGAAAAATTTAGACAAATTCAGGAATCGGACAAAAAAATAACGCCGGGATTATTGAAAGTGATGGCAGTAGATATAGAGAGATTAGCAAAAATAAGATTAAATCCCTTTTTCAGCGCGGCCGCCGTTGAAGGTGACGCGAGGAAATATCTTGATGAGATAGATAAGATTAGGAAGGAAGTTATGTCGTGGGAATGGTAAATTACAGGCGGCGCAAGGCGACGAGTGTCCGAGTCCAAAGAAAGAAGCAGCCCCTTGCGGGTTGTTTTTCTTTTCACTTCGCGAAAGTGCAAGAATAAATTGACAATCGGTGGTATGTTTGAGAAAATATAATTAACATACAAAAACTCTTAATCTTTTTTTACCCGAACTTAAAAAATATGAATCAGCAACTTGTCAGTTACATTCGCCAGCAACTGCGCGCCAATGAACAGCGGGAATCGATAATGAATACCCTGCTTGCCCAGGGCTGGAAATCAAGCGATCTGGATGCCGCGTTTGCGGTTGTGGAGAAAGAGCAGACCGTGGCTCCGGCGCCGCCCGCCGCGGCACCCGAGCCGGCTTCGTTTGCGCAAGCCTTCCCGGGCGCGACCGAAATTATCGAAAGTAAGCCAAAATTATTCGAAGCCCAGGTTCAGGCCGAGCCACAGAAACAGGTTCAATCTTCGGTTCCGGTCCAGAGCCGACTCCAGCCCCAAGTTCAGCCCCAGACTCAAGTTCAAGCTCAAACGCCAACGCGGCAGCTCGATACCCAGGCCGGGGTTTCCGGCGGATTTCCCGGAGATGAGCAGTTCAATGAATCTGCCGCTGGCCAGCCCAGTCTCTTGAAAAGCATTTTGGCTTTTGTGGGATTGGGTTTTGGCGTTTTAAGTCTTGGTTCATTTTTTATGCCGTGGGTCGGATTGCCTTTGGCTGTGATCGGCGTTATCCTTTGCATCGTTGGTGTCCTTGGTCCAAAGAAATTATTCGCGTTCATTGGGCTGGGTTTGTGCGTAATCGGTCTGGTTGGTTTTGGCGTCAAAATTGTGATGTCGCGTCCGGCGCCGGTTAGTGACAACGGGAATACTGTTACCCAGCCAACGACAACGAATCCGGGAAATACGGTAACGACAAATCCCGGTAATACGATAACAACAACGACGACAACGAATCCGGGAAATACGGTAACGCAACAGCCGGCAACGACGCCTGTTTCAAAAAGTCCGTTATTGTCAACGACGCCATATATCGACGCTAATGGCGGATATGCCATTCAGCCACCCAAGGGATGGCAGGTGGGACAGGGCTCAAACAACGGCAGAAATTTCATAATCTTTTTATCTCCCACGCAGGAGAAGAACAATAAAGGGCAGGTTGTGTTCAATGAGAACATCAACATAACGTCGGAACCCAACAAGGAAGCTACTTCCGATGCCTACGTTCAAAAATCAAGGCAGGCTTTGCAGCAATACCTGACGGGATATAAGATCACCGACGAAAAGGATGTGACGGTCAACGGGCAGCCGGCCAAGATCATTGGCGGGACGTTTACCCAGAACGGACTGCAATTAAGATCGTTGCAATTATTCGCTTTTAAGGGAACAACGGCTTATGTTGTTACCGGATTGGCGTTGGTTACGAAATGGGTTAATGATTCCCCGGCCATACAGGCGTCGTTGACATCATTCGTATTCCAATAGAATCTGGATAAGTGAGTTTTTTAAAAGAGGCGGCTTTTACGCCGCCTCTTTACATAAATAAATATATGTGTTATCATATATCTATTATGCTTAATAAGAACGATACTTCCGACATCATCAATTATTTGGTTTATACCGCGGAATATGCGGTGGTTTCTGTTATAATCATGGTCGCGGTCTTGTATTTTATCGGACCTGGCGCGATAAAGATTACGCGAGCCGTTTTGATCGATCCGATGATTCGGCAATGGAACGCGTCGGCCATAAGATCGAGCCAATCTGTTCCAAGGAACATGGGCGTATTTTTTGATGATCCCAGTAAGAACAAAAAATAGAAAAGATTAAGACATCCGATCAAGCCAAGCCAATCTTCGCGGTCCGTACCGCGTTTTTTTAATACAATAAACAGTGGTACAATGGATTAAATATATATCTTTTTGGAAAATGAATTTTCAGAATTACACGCACAAAACCGTCGAGGACGCGCTTCGGGCGCTTGGCTCAAGTTTCCAGGGCCTTAGCGATGATCAGGTTTTGAAAGCGCGCTCGATCTACGGCAACAACGAGACAAAACTCAAACGACAAGATCCGGGGCAGATTCTGGCGCGTCAGTTGCGGTCGGCTTTTTTTTATCTTTTGATAATTGCCGCCGCGGTAGCGTTTTCCGTTGGCGAGCGGTCAAGCGCTGCGCTGGTGCTTTTGTTTTTATCCATCAATACGGGGCTGGCTTTCTACCAGGAGTATCGCGCCAATAAAGTGGTGCAGGCGCTGGAGCGTCATCTGTCGCAGAAGACTGGTGTGGTGCGGTCGGGTAAAACATTGGTCATCGATAAGGGCCAATTGGTACCCGGCGATATCGTGACATTGGCCGCGGGCAGTATAATTCCGGCTGATCTGCGCGTGGTTTTTGAGACCGATTTTTGCGTTGACGAATCATTGGTCACTGGAGAATCCGAACCGGTACGAAAGTTTCCCGAGCCTTTGTACGGCGGCGCGCGTGACATGTTTGGGGCAAAAAACATTGCTTTTTCCGGAACCCTGGTGGTTTCGGGACGCGCGCTTGGCTTGGTGATCGCCACGGGCTCCAACACTGCCGCCGGCTTGGCGCTGGAAATGGCTTCGTCTTCACCCAGACACAGCGCTTACGAGCGGAACCTGGCGCGGTTTGCCAATTTTATCTATAAATCGGCGCTCGCGTTGGTTGTCGTCATATTCGTATTGCATGTTTGGCTGCGAGGGACCGCCAATTTTTACGATTACTTGGTTTTTTGTATCGCGCTGGCCGTTGGGTTGATTCCCGAGGCGTTGCCGGTGGTGGTGGCTTTTGGTTTGGCGCAGGGAGCGATGCGTTTGAGCCGTGACCACGTGGTTGTAAAACGATTGTCGGCAATCGAGGATTTGGGCGATGTTAATGTGTTGTGCACCGATAAGACCGGTACGCTGACAAAGAACAAACTGACGTTGGAATTGATCTATGCCCGCGATCAGGAGCGTTGCCTGACCCTTGGTTTGGCAAGTTTTAAAAACCGCGGCGGCGACTCGATCCTGTGCGATCCGTTCGACAAGGCGCTGACCGATAAATGCCCCAAAAAGATCATTCGCGCCCTTAAAGAATATTCGCCGCTAAAAGAGATCTCGTTTGATTCCGTCAGGATGCGTTCCAGCGTTTTGCTGGCGCGCGGCCGCGCCAAAATTCTGGTTGTTAAAGGCGCGCCCGAATCAATTATCGGTCGCTGTACCAAGTTTTGGCGGGGCGTCAGTCGCGAGTCGTTGGAGTTGGAAATAAAATCCCAGGGTACTCGCGGCCGCCGGGTTATCGCGATTGCCGCCAAGCGGTTCGTAAGAAAAGATTATTCGGCTTTCGATGAGTGTGACTTGGAGTTTGTGGGTTTTTTTGCGTTCGACGACCCGCTTAAGCCGACTTCCAGGGCTGCGATCGAGATGGCGCGCAAATTACGGATTGCCATCAAGATCATCACTGGCGACAGCGCCGAGGTGGCGGCTGCGGTTGGCCGCGAGGTCGGGTTGATTGATAACGACAGCCAGGTAATAACCGGCAGCGTTTTGGAAGCTTTGTCGCCTCAGGCCTTTGAAGATGCCTGTTTGCGTTGCCGGGTTTTCGCGCGCACGACGCCGGCGGTCAAATACCGTATTGTCGAATCGTTGGCGCGCACCTGCGAAGTCGGTTTTTTGGGCGAAGGCGTCAACGATGTTCTGCCTCTTAAAGCCGCCAACGTCGGGTTGGTTGTCAGTGAAGCCACTGATGTGGCCAAGGCGGAAGCCGACATTGTGATATTGAACCGTGACCTGAAAGTGATCATCGAAGGTATACGTTTGGGCCGGACGGTTTTTTCCAATGTCCAGAAATACATCAAATGCAATCTGGCCAGCAATTCCGGTACCGCGGTTTTTATGGCGCTGGCGTCTCTGGCGGTGCCGTTTTTGCCCATGCTTCCGTTGCAGATTTTGCTTATCAATTTGTTGAGCGATATCGTGCTGATCGCCATAATTTATGACGTGGTCGAACCGCGGGAGTTGCTGACGCCGAAATCATATCATTTGCGCCAAATGTTGCCTCTGGCCGGATTGCTGGCGATCGTTTCCGTCGCGTTCGGGTTTGCTTTCCTGGCGATCTTTGGCAGGATTTTGCCCGCCGAGTTTCAAACTTTGTGGTTCATTGCGTCGATTGCCGCCCAAACGGCATTGATATTTTCGGTACGGACCAGCCGGCAATTCTGGCGCGCGGCCCGTCCCAGCAATATTCTTTTGGCTTTGGCGGCACTGACCACTTTTGCGGCCATCAGCCTGCCTTTCTTGAACGTTGGAAAACAGGCGTTTGGCATGGTTGTGCCCGGAGCGTTGAATTTTATGATCATGGCGTTGCTGGTGCTGGTATATTTTTTGGCCAGCGACTTGGTCAAGTTGGCGTATTACCGTTTTGCGTTGCCCAATGATACTGGCGATGTTTGCGCCGCGGACGACACGAACAACAAAATAATAATATGACACCACACATTTTTATTGTCGGGATTGGCGGCCGTACCGGATCAATGTTTGCCAGGGAGCTGGGCGGTGTAAGTCGTGTCACCGGCGCGGGACTCGATCGCGAGATCGATGCCATTGCCCGGGGCGGGATAATGACCTTGGCCGGTGGTTTGCCAGCCAGGGTTTTGGACGTTTTCGCGGTCCGCGCCGCAGACTATGGGCAGGTTGCTTTGCGGCTTGCGCCCGACTACATTTTTTTGACAACCAGAAATCCTGTCGGCGAGATCGTCAAAACATATTATAAGCCATTTGCCGGACAGGATAAAATTCCGACACTGATAATTTCCCAGAACGGTTTGTCGGCGATTGACGATGCCAAAGCCGCCCTGGCCGAAATTTTCGGTCAAGGCGCGAATCGCGTCGGCATCATTCGGATCAGCCTTATTGATCCGGTTGACGCGCAGGTCATCGATGGCAAGTCCCAAATTATTTATCGTTTGCCGATAAGGCTTGGTTTTGGCGGCGTTGGCGCCACCGATGCCGGCCAGATCGCCGAAGTTTTTAAAAAAGCGGGTTTTAAAACCGAGCGATTTTTTGGCCCAGGGGTTTTGGCCATGGAAAGAACAAAGCTATACATGAATCTGATCGGGATGGCTTCTGCGGTCGTCGGCATGGCGGTCGCGCAGGGCTTGTCCGACCCCCAAATTTTTAAACAGGAAGTTTTGATGTTGCGCGAATACGCCGCCGCGGTTAAAAAAAACAAAGGATCGTTTACGACCCTAACCGGTTATCCGATAGGACAGATAGCGTTTTTACTGGGTAGTTTGCCTTTATCTTTGCTTGTTTTGCTTCGTAAGAATTTGATTGAGATCGTGGCCAAGCACCGCAACAACAAACCCAAGGACATCAACGAGATTGATTATTACAACGGCGAAGTTATCCGATTAGGACAAAAAGCCGGTGTCCCAACCCCCGTTAACGAAGAAATTGTGCGCCGCGCCAAAGAAATTTTAAAGAACGCCAAGAGGCAAAGTTAATCGTCGCGCCGGTGCTTTTTTATAATTTGTTACACCCTGCGGTATTGAAATACATTGAGAAAATAAACGTATTTACTAAAATAAATCTTAATACCCCCGCGCCACCGGGAAGAGATTCATTAGTAAAACATTATCGCTTGACCTGCCGAGAGTTTGCAATGATTAGGTCAAACCGTTTGTGTCGCTTTTCTTTTGGCAAAGAAAATTGAGTTATACACAATTGACATTCGCATCTATCTTTGGGAAAATTAAATAATAATCGAGCCGATTGATTAATTTTTTTAAACTTGTTTTTTGTTTTACAAATAATATGAACATCACAAAAAAACTTTCCGTGTTTTTTGTTTTATGCCTTGCGGCGGTCGCGATTGTGGCAACGGTTTTTGGTGGCTTGGGTTTTCTTTCGGTGAATAAAGCCGAGGTTGCCAGCGCCGCTGGTTGCGTCGCGGATAGCGGTCCATGTAATCCGCCGGGCGAAGTGCGGTGTATCGGATCAAGCGGATGCGATGAATATTGCGGCCAGGGTGGTGTTGCTGTATGGACTGCTTATGCTTGCGATCCTCAGAACCTGGACCCAACTTGCAAAAAAAACAACCTATGCAAAGGTGCGGGGGTAAGTACGGGAACAAATACGGGAACGACGGCAACAAATACCGCAGTCTCCGACCAATTGGACGCAAACGGATGCCTGGCGTGTACCGGTCAGAATACGTTTTGTAAATCAGCGGACAATTCTTATTATATGGAATGCGCAGCCGATTCCCAAACCGGCAAACTATGCTATGGTTCGTGGACGGTGTGTTCGGGGACTTCAAATAATTTTTGCACTGCTCATCAGGATATAGCACAGTGTCCATCCGCGGACGCTCCAAATACCTGTACCGATCCGGGAACGATTGTTACTCCGCCGAATGCCCCGGCTATAGATAAAACTTCGGGAGATCCTAATTACGGAGCGGCTTATGTCGAAATTTGCGGCGCGAACTTGTTAACCAGCAAGATAAAATGCAGCTTGACCGCGGCGCAAAGAGAGGCCATAGCTTGCAATGCGGCGAAGAATAATACGACAAGTAAGGATTCCCCCCAAGATTCAGTTTCTTCAAGCACGGATAATAGCGATCCGCAAAATCCGAAAATTACATACACGGTTTACGATCAGTTGACCGGCAGCAGCGCGAATTGCGACGCGGTTTTGAGTGCCGCGCAAAATGATGTCAGCAATATTCCGCAGATGAGCAGTCGGTACAAACAAAATTATCCCAACAGTTCCGGGATTTTTGGATTAAGCGATTACTATCCGGCTGCGGTCAGGCAAAATGATCTCTCCGGTTCTATAAACGATCTTGAGTTGGCCTGTTGTTTGACCAACAATCACTGCGCCGATTACGGATGCGATACAAATATTGTTTATGATTGGTATTATGGTTGCACCAAGCTTGATTTCAGCAAGGTGAAGGCAGGCGGTAAAACCGGCGAAATCAACGGTTGCGACATCTGCGCCAAGGGAACGAATGGTTGCGGCAGCGGAATAGTGTCGTCCGGCAAGTACAAAACTTGCAAGCCGTCAGCCAACAATAAAGACATCTCCTGCTGGAGCGTGGATCTGCCCTGCACACAGACCGAAGACAAGGCAGCTGACGCTAAACAAGATTATTGTTCTTCCTTTAAGTGCTGGGATACCCCGGGCGCGCAAACTTGGACCGATGCCAATGCCGCAGCTATGCTTTCACAGTCGGCGTCCGCTTGTGACTGTAAAAAGACCGGGCATCCCGACTCGGAATGTAGTTCCGACGGCCGCTATCTGCTGAAGGCCGATCCTACCAACGGGTGTGCCATAAACACCAGCTCTTTGAATATTAACGCTTATCGCGTGGATTGCGGTGCCAGCGGATGCGCAGCGACCGATAATTGCACGGCTGCGTGCAAAAGTGCGCCGGCTACGCCGACGGCGGGCAAATGCAAGGCGGGCGATACGCCATGCGGCACGGAGTGTGTTAACGCGGGTTATTTGACGAAATGCGTTGGCGCTTCGCCGGTTTGTGACTGCACGCTTGGCAAGGCCGATGGCAGTAATTCCTGTACTAGTTATCCGCAACAGAAACAAGTTTGCGCTTCCGACGGTAACGGATATACCGTATCCCAACTGTCGCCGGTCAGCGGCCAAAATTATTGTTCCTACGCTCCTTCGGGCAGCGAGGTCACTTGCGCCCAATGTAAGCAGCTGAAATCGCCCGATCCGACGACCAAGCTATATGTTTCATGCGGGCCCGGCATTAGTAGTCCCTCCGGCCCAGCGGCTAATTGCGTGGCGCCGCAGGTAACTACAGCTCATGAGTGGCAGGGGACTACCGCCATTGTGAAAGCGACGGTAACCAACAATGTCCAGGCGACTTGCCGGGCGGGACAAGGATCGAATTTTAACAATCTTTCGATATCATTGACGGCGACCGGCAGCGGTTCATATGAAGCGCAGGTTCCGTTAACTCAATTACAATCTGCCATTGGTATTCAGGGCAGCAGCAGCCAGCAAAACGGTCAAAACAACAATCAATCGAGCAGCCAAAATAGTAATAGCAGTAACAGCAGTAGTAGCAATTTGGGGAGTGTTGACGCGAATCTTAATGTGATCTGCCGGAACGCGGATCCAAATTGCGCGGATCAGGCCAATTCGGGCAAGTTGGATAGCCAGCCGACACCCACTGATTGCGGCCAGGTTCCCGGGAACCCGAGCCAGAACCCCAGCTCGAATCCGAACCAAAACCAGAATCAAAATCAAAATCAGAATCAAACGGCGCTGACGGTTAATAGCTGTACCGCGCAATCCAATGGGACCGGTACCAGCGCGGCGGTGAATATCAGCGCCACGACCAACGGGCCGGCGACTTGTACATACGCAACCAATGGGTCCGGCAGCAAGGCGATGCAAACCGGGAGCAATCAGCAATATACCGATAGCGTAGTGGCCAGCACGTTACAATCGGGAAACAACAGCTTTACTATTACCTGTATAGCGCAGTCAACCAGTAATTCTTCAAGCAGCAATAACAATAGCAATAACAATAACAGTAATAGCAACACAAGCGGCAGTAGCACGCCGACATACACCGGGACAGCTACTTGCACGGCGCAATACACCAATAGTAGCGCTACCGCGCCGCAGATTTCTGGTTGTTCGGGCGTTCTCGGAACGGGATCAAACAGCACAGTGTTCCAGATCAAAGCGACGGCATCGGCTAACGCTGTCTGTGCTTACGGGGTTAACACCGACAAGGGAACTGTTGCCGCGGGCCAGCAGATGCAATCAACCGATAAACTGAATTTTACCGACAATATACAGCTGACGTCGCTGCAAACGGGCGCCAATATAATTTATGTGCGTTGTAAATCGTCGGAGACGAATGGCGCGGAAAACAATAACGCGTGCCAGATTCAATATCAAAACACGGCCAACTCGGTTACGATCTCTAACCCGCTGCCTTCGGGCGCCGTGACTTCGAGTCCCGTTACGTTATCGGTGGCGACAAGCGCTTCGGCCACTTGCCGGTTTAGCACCACTGATCAGGATTACAATTCGATGCCGTCGGCCAACCAGTTCATCCAGACCCAGCAGGGCAATAGCGCGTATGCCCAGCAATACCAGATGGCGGTGGATAACTCCAAGAGCTACCAATTCTATGTCCGTTGCCGGGATGCCAACGGCAATGTCAGTTCGACCTCGACGCAGATAACGTTCAACACTAATCTTACCGGAGCCAGCTTGCTGGCGATTACCAATCCGCAGCCGATCGGTAGTGTTACCGGTGCGCAAGTAACCATAAGTGTTCAGACTTCGGTGAATGCGGCTTGTACGTATACCAAAGACAGTGCCCAGGTTCCATTCGCGAATACTGGCGGTGTTTATCATTCGTCGCCGTACACCGTTACAGTCAACGGGGCTCAATCTATTACCGTAGCCTGTACCAATAGCGCCAATTCCAACGACAAGCAGACGTCAGCGATTTCGTTTACCGACAATATTGCGGTTAGCGACGGTTGCGCGCCGGTTAGCGCCCAGGACAAAGAAACCGACACGCAGCTTGGTAACGCTTACAGTTATAACAGCAGTTACAACTATCAGGCCAACAACACGTCGTCATATAATACAGATCTGAGTTCCAACGCGCAATATTGCTGGCAATCGTCGGATACCGGCACCTTGGGACAATTTTCGCATGTGAACTGGAACGCGGGTTATGACTTTACTCCCAAAAGCAATGGCTGGATCACCGAGTTGTGCGGGTTTTTTGACAGTGCTAATACTAATGCCCAGATTACGCTTTATGACGGTTCATATCACAGCTTGGCTAGTGTCAGCGCGCAAAATACCAGCAAGTGGAGCTATAATTCCTGGAATTGCCAGACAATAAGTCCGGTCCAGGTGACGAGCGGTCAGAATTATTATGTGATCGCCAAGATCGACAACGGGCCGATCTACTACAAAAACCAAAATAACCTTTTGCCCAAGAGCGGCACGAATTACACGATTAACGAGGGCGTCCGCGAGTTGGACGATGAGCCGTTTGGCACCAAGATCACGACATACAAATATATGGTGTTTGGTCTGGTGGATGTGCGGTACGCGCTCGACTTGGGGGCGGTCGGATACGGCAATAACCAGACAGCTCCTGTCATGAGCGATCCTGAACCCAGCGGCAGTATCAGTAACAACACGCCAACGCTCCACATTCAGACTGCTAGCAACGCGAACTGCAAGTTTGATCGTTGGGATCGGACCTACGAGAATATGCAATATGTGTTCTCGACCAGCGGCGGCACGGTTCATGAGCAGAAGGTTTGCGGTCTTGCCAATGGCGATTACACATATTTTGTCAGATGTGCCAACTCTGGCCAAAGCGACAGCCAGTCGTTAAGAATCCACTTTACCGTCCAATCCGGCGGCAGTAATACCGGCGAACCCCAGATAACCAATGCCAAACCATCGGGAACGGTTAACAGCAATAGCGTGGTGATATCGGTAAATACCACCGTTGGCGCCAGCGCGCAATGCAAGTTTAGTACTACCGATATTTCCTACAACTCGATGGCCAATGCCATGTCGGCGGCATCCGATCCGACAAATTCCGGCTATAACCTGAATTCCGCCAGTATTGGAAATCTTAACAACGGCAATTACACTTATTATGTCCGTTGTCGCGATTACTCGGGCAATACCAATACGACGTCGACTGTTATCTCGTTTACGATTTCCGGTTCGGGCACCAACGACGTAACGCCGCCACAAATCTCCAATGCCAATATAAGCGCTTCTACGGCCAGCATTGGAAGCAGCATAAAGATCGCTGCCAAGGTGACCGATAATCAAGGCGTAGGTGGTGTTACGGCGCGTGTCCGGAATGCTTCCGGCCAGACAGTGGCGTCATTGGCCCTGCTCGATAACGGGGTTAACGACGATAATGTTGCTGGTAACGGAGTTTACGGAAACACTTGGAATACTTCGGGTTTGGCATCGGGAACCTATTACGTTGACATTGCCGCGGTCGATAATTTCGGTAATTCTTCAAGCCAGACAAACGTTGGAACCGTAACCTTAAACTAATGCCGCTCCCGGCGCTTCGCGTTTCGCGGAGCGCCGGGGAGTCAGATTTCTAAAAAGTCCTATGAAACTATCAATAAAAATTTCGGCAATGTTGTGTTTTGTGGCAGTTGGTTTGGCGAGTACGGCATTGGCGCAAGCGCCGGGGTCTGTCGCAGGACAGGCGCAGCCAACAACGGTCCAGGCGCCTTCGCAAAGCGCGCCGATGGTATCGCCCGGCGTTTCGGAAACTACGGCCGGCGGTGTTTCTTCTTCAAAAAGCTACCACGTGGAACTGAATTTTTCCAGCGGCAAAATCAGTTTAAAGGAGATCGACTTGACGGATACATCCGCGCCCGAACGCGTTAATCAGCCTTTGGTCGGCTGGCGCTGCGAAGTGCTTGCCTCGGGCAACGTGGTCGAAAATTCATTCTTGTTCGATATACCAATCACTACTTGTTCGGATGTTCCCGGCAAAGACGCGGGATTAACGGGCGGATGCGTCTCCAAAGATAAATCCAGTTTTTCCATTGATGTGCCTTATTTCGAGAACGGTATCGGGATCGCCTTAATCAGGCCGGACGGGAAAAGTTATTACATTAACACCATCGGATTTGCCAAGTTGTGCGGAGATAATATTTGCGAGTCAAGCGAGAATTATTCAACCTGTTCCAAAGATTGCCGGTCGGGGGTGCGTGACAGCTATTGCGATGGGGTTGCCGACGGGAGTTGCGACCCGGATTGTTTTATTTTGGCCGATCATGGTGTCGGAGAAGATTCCGACTGCCGGGGAACCGGGCAAAGCGCGTCCGGAACCGAAATGGCCTGGTGGATTGTCGGTGGTTTGGCATTGGTTTTGGTCATCGGAATTTTTGTGGCCAGAAAAAAGAAATAGGCCCAAAGAATCTGGCCGGACGTTTTTAACCCTATTAAAAAAATTTAAAAAATAGCGCAATCGCGCAAATTCATTTCTTATATGATCAAAACAAAAAAAATCGCCACCATACTGATTTGTCTGGCAGCATTAACGCTGATGGGAACGGTAGCGCTGGCTCAGGGCACGCAGGGAAGCGCGACGCCCACCGCCAGCTTGGTTACGATTCCGATAGAGCATTATTTGGTCGATTTGAGCTATAGCGGTTCGTCGGGTGTTGCCCAGATAACAAGCACAACATTGGTCGAGGGAGCTGCTAGGGTCGGGGCAGAGCCGACTGGCGGCTGGCGTTATGATGTCGTAACCGCACAGGGCGAGATCATTAATCACCATTTTATCGCGGTGCCTACCGATTGCCAATCGGCTAACGCGGCCAATCCCAAGGCGAAAATAACTTGCACTGAAAAAAGCCAGTTCGACTTATCGCTGGAAATTCCCTACGATGTGACCGCGAAGAACATAAACATCTATAGCCCAAGCGGGAAAATGATCGCGTTTGTGGATGTGTCGCAGTTCTCCCAGAGGTGCGGCGATGGTGTTTGCGGTCAAGGCGAAAATTTCAAGACTTGTCCTCAAGATTGCCGGTCGGGCATTAAAGACGGCTACTGCGACGGGGTCGCCGACGGCGTTTGCGATTCGGATTGCACCGCTTCGCAAGACGCCGATTGCGCGAAATTAGCGACCGCGACCCAATCGACGCAAAAAACGGGCGTTCCGGTTTTTCCGATCGTTGTTTTGGTTATAATAGTTGTCATAGCCGCGGCAGTGGCCATAGTTATGTTCATAAAAAAGAAAAAAGGTCAGGTATCAAATAACGTCGAATCTTCCCAGGGGCAAAACCAGCCCGGCGAGCCTTCGCAGAATAAACAATAAGAGTATGGCAATCATTTGTTCATCGTATTATTTTGAAACTTTAAAACGGCTGGTCGCGGCTGTAACGATTTTGGCCATGATTCTGCCTACGAGCGGATTGGGCGTTGTCTATGCCCAGGACCAGGGACTTTTGGCTTCGGGGAACTATGCTTGGCAAATGGTTGAGTCGGGCCAGTTAACCGGAGCGACGGATCCCCAACAATTCGAGGGCTATGAATTTGTTCCGGCAAAAGACGGTTTTGTCACCGAATTATGCGGATTTTTCCAGGGCACGCACGCCGTCGATCTCTATGATTCGTCGTTTGATATTGTGGCGAGCATTACAATTTCTTCCTACGAGCAATGGAATTGCGCGGCTATTAATCCGGTGGCCGTCAAAAAACAGGGCCAGTATTACGTCATCGCCGAAATTTTCTCGGGTTCGGCGTTTAAACAACCGGCCAGCCTTCCCCAAACCAGCGGGAATGTGAGCATAGTTTCGGGCGTGACCCAGCCGGTAACGGCCGGATTTGGCCAGAAGCTGAAAAGCGATTCCGGTTTTGTTTTTGGGCTGGTTGACGTAAAATTCTCAAGCGATTCCAAAGATGTGTCGGTGTTGCAGCAGGCGGGCGCGAGTCTTGCTTCCAGCGCCGCGCCGGCGGCGGGTCCGGCCGGGCAAGCAGCCGCTTTGACAGGCCAGGCCCAGTCCAACGGAAACCAAAACACGCTTAAAAACTGTGCCAGCGGCAAATGCATTGTTTGCAGCATGTCCGGCTGTCAAATAAATGACGATTCGGTATCGCAGCCTCAAACCGCGCCGACATTTATCCAGACTTGCGCCGGGGGTTTCTGTTATAGTTGTACCAATGGCAATTGCGCCAAAACCGACGCGGCCGGAATTGTTAAGACCGGCTATTCCTACAAGAATTGCAGCGCCAACAAATGCCTGACCTGCGTCAATGGCGACTGCGTCACTACCGGCGGCAGCATTCCCAAATACACTTATCAAGACGATGATAGTACAAAAAAATGTGCGGCGGACGATTGCATGTGTCTTGGCTCGTGTACTTTCGCCGACTGGGCAGGTTATTTTAGCATGAGTACTGATGTGACGGGCGGCGATGCGATGGATTATGCTGGTTTTATGGCCATTGTTGCTTCCCTGAATCAAAATACCAACAATGCCTCGTTGTGGGAGGGGACTTCCAACGGTCTTAATTATAAGTTGATAATTCCTTCTTTGCCCGGACAGGTGGCGGTTACAGCCAATGCCGTGGCGACCGCGACGATATATAATGCGTATGGCCAAAAAGCCGCCGGGTTGAGCTTGGGAGCGAATTTGATATCGGCGTACAAACCAGAGTTGGCAAAAAGCATGTCGACCGCGGCCATTGGTTTTGGCGTTGCTCAAACTAACGTGGCGCAGCAATATTACAACGCGCTGGAAGCAAATTCACCAACGCCAAAGGATAACAGCGTAACTACGGGAACGAAAACCCAGGCGGGTCAGTCGTTGGATTTGAGTAAAAACGCGCTTGCCGTGACATCATTGCTGGGAGCCGGTATCAACGCCAATGGGCAGGTGATCACCAATGCCACCACCGGCGCGCCGGTGCAAATGGCTGCCGTCGCGGGCAGTATTAATACGGCCCTGCAAGATGTTAATTACAAAACAAGCGATCTTTATGGTTGGGGTACAAAAGATCCGGTGCCGGGTAACTTGGACGCATTACCTCAGGATCGCAGTAAAATAGAACAAGTCACTAACTTGAATGTTTCCAATCCGATACAAATAACCGCCAAGGATAGCAGTGGTAATCCGGTGCAGCCAGGTGGCAAGGTGACCGTTCCCGAGATTGATACCAACGGAAATGTTGTCGGTATGACGAATGTGATTGTCGGAGCCGATGGAAAAGCCACGATCCCAGTCGTTGGTAATGCCACAAATTACGTTAACGCCAACTTGAAATACACGGCGCCAACGCTTTCTGCTTCTGCGCAAACGTCGGCGGCATCAGTTTTGCAGCAAAACGGATACTCTGTCGCATCACCTCAGGGCGATACACCCGCAACGTCAGTAACCCAGCCGCAGACACCAAAAACGAGCGCCACCCAGAAGACTACCCAAGGCACGGCAACGACCGGGCAGGTCACCGGTCTTGCTGGGACCCCCGTAGCCTTGTACGGTGGCTCGGACCTCTCGATCGCGGACATGCAAGACTACATAAAGAAAGCCATTGCTTTAAATGGAATGTACGCCAACGGGCAGATAACGACCAGTGTCGATAAGACGGGAAGTGCGAATAATAATCCAGGCAATCAAGCTACCGGAACGCTATCGAATGGTACCGCGGCAACAGCATCGGGTGCCAGCTATACGGTTACAAACGCGGATGGCACAACCTATGATTATGTTGGCCAGAACGGTCCGACTGCCGCGCAAGAGCAGCAAATGATGGGCGTTACCGGGACCGATGAGCCGTGGGTAAGTTCCAATCCTAACCTGGCGGCTTGTGATTCGGTGTTTTATGGTACGAATCAGGCTAAAGAATTTTCCGACTCGGACAACGGCGGAAGTTCCAATGGTTCTGGCACTCCTGCCACAACAACTACCGGCACAACTCCAACCATCACCACTACAACTACAACAACTACCGCCACGACCACCATTGCCACGACCACCGGCACACAGACCAGCGGTTCGGTAACGGCCATAAACGGCAAGATACTTTCCGTTAAAGATTTGAGCAACACTACGCGCACAGTTGATATAACAAATGCCGTAGTCAAGCTTAATGGTAATACTGTCAGTTCGGCATTGTTTAAATTCGTTCCCAGTGATCAGGTCAAAGTTGCCGGGATTGTAAGCGCGAATTCGATCGCGCCAACAGAAGTTGATATTACCAGGGTTGAAGTAAAAGTCGCGTGTCCGATTGCCGATATCTGTATTCCGGGCAATAACGCGGTCCAGATGACCACTGATTACGCCAATATTGGCGTTGTCTGTCCTCCGGGATGGACATGTATTCCTGAATCAAGCGCGGGGCCGATTGGCGTTCCGCTGACACAGGGTTCGTTTGAGCTGCGTTTTGCTTCGTTGTCTTTGAAGAATCTGGCGACGGGAGCCAGTGCGTCTTTGATATCGGCGCTCGATAAAGGCGAGGCGCAAAATCCGGAAAACGCCAATCCGCCGCAGATCGTTGATTATCAACCGCGCTTGAGCGATGGCAAGGATATCACGATTACGCTGCAGACGGACGAGCCGTCAACTTGCAAATATTCGCCCTACGATCTGCCTTGGAATTTCATGTGGAACGCGCTGGATACCCAGGATGGCTTGACTCATACCAGCCACGTGGGAACTCAAACCGATGGGACTTATATGTACTATGCCCAATGCCAGGATAAACAGGGCTTAAGCAGCAAAGATTACATGTTCATGTATAGCGTCGGCAAGAACTATGACTCGCGCGTCGAAACCGACAAGACGCCGCCGGCAGTTGCCAATGTTTCGGTTTCCAGTCCGTCATTGGCTCAGGGAACGACCGAGAACATAACCGTCCAGATTGGCGATAATGTCGGAGTTGCGGACGCGGTTGCGCAGATAAAAGATACTAAGGGACAATACTTGGCAGTTTTGGGTCTGGATGATAGTGGTCAGAGCGGCGCGTATATGTATCAATGGGATACGACATCAAGACCGGCGGGCCAGTACCAAGTGACCGTTGTGGCGGATGATTCATCGGGAAATTTTTCACGGGCGGACAATGTCGCGTCGTTTGCTGTCGCGAATTCCCAAACTTCGGGAATAACCACCGGCAATCAGGGTAGCGGCGCCAATATTTGTAAGCCATTGGTTAATAATGGCAGCGCCTCCGATAAGTTGGATGTGGTATTTGTGCCTTGCGGGTTTGGCAGTGACATGTCATCTTTTGAGATGCTTGCTCAGGCCGCATCCGATAAAATGTTGAGTGTCACGCCGTTCTCGGATAACAAACAAAAATTTAACGTCACATTGGCGGAAGTTCCCGGATTGACGTGTGGCGATACGCTTGCGTCCGATATGGACAATGATGGAGTTCGTTTCCGAGAGGTGGCGCTTGCGTGTAATCCCGATGCCGTAATTATATTGAAGAAAGGCGGGGAGGATGGCGGAATTTCTCTTCCCGGATCCCGGATTGCTTTCATGCTGGCTTCGGATCCGTTTTTGGCGGCTCATGAACTTGGCCACGCGTTTTTCCGGCTGAATGACGAGTATAGCTACGGTTGCACCGCTGCCGATCTGTCAACTTCTTTTAACTGCGACGACAGTCCCAAGTGCGGCAAATGGAAAGGCCTGAAGGGCGCAAAATGCATTGCCGGCTGTACCTGTGAAGGTAATTATCGATCGTCGGACAATTCCGTAATGTTTGATTCCCGGACCGCTACCAGTTTCTCTCCGGCGGCGACGCAGCATATCTTAGACGTTCTAAGCGCGTTCAAATAGCAAGACTAAGGATTTTTTTGAATTATGAAACAGAAGATTATTGGTATTTTAACATGTGTTGCGGTGGCGGTTTTTGCATTGGGCGCAAGCGCCCAAGCCAGCGGCGAACCGCAGATTTCCAATCAGTCGCCGACGGGTTCCGTTAATTCGGGAAATATCACGATCTCGGTTGATACCGCTGATTTAGCCAGGTGTCGCTACAATTCGACCGACGTGAGCTTTGATTCCATGGAAGGGGTTATGAATTCTCCGGATGGTTTGTCGCACACGGCGTCGTTGGGAACTTTGGCCAACGGATCCTATACGTATTACGTCCGGTGTAAAGATTTTGCCGGCAATGCCAATTCTCAAAGCCAGGCGATCAGCTTTAAAGTCGGGAGTTCAACTACGCCTGTCACCCCGCCGCCCGCGTCGGCGGAACCCAAAGTCTCAAAGCTTGGACCCACGGGTACGCTTTATCAGGGATATACTACTTTGTCGGCGACGACCGACGAGGCGGCGGATTGCCGCTTCAGTTCTTCCAACAAAGCATATACCGCGATGACGTTGCAGTTTCAGTCAAGCGACCAGCTGTTGCATACCTATGACCTGACGATGCCGAGCCACGGAACCTACACTTATTATGTCCGTTGCAGCGATAATTCCGGCAACGTCAGCGCCGCGGCAAAAATTTCGTTTTATTATAAATCATTAACGCCGCCTCCCCCGGTAACCCCGCCGGTAACGCCTCCGTCGAGCGATACAACGCCGCCGGTGATAGACACGACGACTTTGGGACCGACAGGTCCGGTAACGACCGCGGCCGCCAATTTGACGGTTGGCATAAACGAGGCCGGTACTTGCAAGTACGATGTGGCCGATGTCAGCTATGATACGATGGCCAATACGTTTGACCAGCCCGCGAGCGGCAACACTTTTACCAAGAACGTGACATTGGCGACTCCGGGCCCTTACATTTACTATGTTCGCTGCAAAGACGTGGCGGGAAACGTTGACGCGGCATCGGCGCAAATTACTTTTACGTATAGTCAGGCGGTCGCGCCTGTTATTTCGAACGCCCAGCCGCAGAGCGGTACTAATGTTTACCAATCCCAGGTGGGATTGCAGGTCAATACCGATGTGGCTTCCGATTGCAGGTATTCGACGGCGGACATGGATTATGACGCCATGCAGGACGGTTTTTCTTCCAATGACAACCTTTTGCATAAAGCAACAATTACCTTAAATGCCTTTGGTCCCTATATTTATTACGTACGTTGCGAAAGCAAGACCGGTGCCAAAGACGACACATCGACGGCGATCAATTTCCAATACCAGAATTCTTCGTCGAACAACGGTACCGTTACTCCCGCCAATAACGGTTCGGGTACGGTGACCATGGGTACCAGTGATGGAAAATGCGATACCACTCAGGATAATGTTTGCGATCCCGATTGTCCGGCCGCTCCCGACCCGGGAGCCGATCCGGACTGTTCCAACATTAAACAAACCACAACGGGATCTTCGTGCGGCGATCAGCCGATAACCTTGGGCGTTAAAGACGGCCAGTGCAATAATGCGCAAGATTATGTTTGCGACCCTGATTGTCCGCTTGCGCCGGATTCCAGCGCCGATCCCGATTGCACCTGTTATTACCAGCAGCATCCGCAGAACAAGAATGTTGTTTGGATGGTCCTGGCTTTTATCGGCCTGCTGATTGTGATCGCGGTTGTGGTGGTTGTTGTAATCTTGAAAAAGAAAGGGTCCGAAGACGATGAATCGATCGAAACATTGGAGTAGTAAAAGTCATGCAATAATGATCACAATTTGTCAAAGAATTGACAAAAAAATTAGGGGGAATACAATAAAAATAAGAAATTGCAACCAGAATCATGGCAAACGGAAAAACAAAAGAAGCCACCGGAATTTATTGTAAACTGACCCGTATCATGTTGTTTTGGGGAACCATCGAGTGGCGTTAGGGGATTTTCGCCAAATGTCGAATTAATAGCTAGCACACAAAAACTCCCCAAAAAAACGGGAGTTTTTGAAAAAAGGATATGATAGAAGAAAAAACATACTATCTCACAAAAGACGGCCTGAAGCGAATTAAAAAGGAGTACGAAGATTTGCAGCAGATCAAGCTGATGAAGTCGCGCGGCGAGGCGCCCAAGATTTTGCATTCAGAGGATGTTGACCCCGATTACTTGGCGTTGCAAGAAGACCTGAGTTTGTTGGACATAAAGATTGCCGAACTGGAGACCATTTTGAAAAACACGAGATTGATAAAGACGCCGCTAAAAATCGAGCAGGGGACTATCAACTTGGGAGCGACGGTGCTTGTCAGCATTAATGGGAATGATGACGAATTTACCATTGTGGGAACTTTGGAGGCTAATCCTGCCCAGGGAAAGATCTCCAATGAATCTCCGGTGGGTCAGGTTTTACTGGGTAAAACCGTGGGCGAAGAGATCAAGTTGAATGCTCCGACCAGGACCACGTATAAGATAAAAAAGATCTCCTACATTACGTCGTAATAATCAGCAATAAAGGAAGCTTGGTATTGACCGGCTTCCTTTTAGCGAAACAATGAAGGAAATCATTAAAACGCTTCAGACGATCGATAAGCTAAAAAATAAACCGCGCTATGGTTGGGTGCTTTGCGGTATAAAAGACCCCGAGAGCGTTACCCAGCATTCGTTTAGGCTGGCCATAGTCACTTGGTTGTTCGGCCGCAATGCTTTGCCTAAGATTAATGTTGACCGGGCGATTAAGATCGCTTTGGCGCACGAACTTCCCAAGGTCCGGGAAATGGACATTTCAAGCGACTGGAACATTTTGCCTAAGAATGGTCAGAGTTGTATAAAGATCCTCAGGAAAATATCGGGAACCACGGTGGCGGAAAAGACCAAAAAGGAGGCCGAACAGCTGGCCAGAGAGAAGAAGGTGATGGATGATCTCCTGGCTGGCTTGAAAGCTGGCGTAAGACGCGATATTAATGCCTGCTGGCTTGAATACAAACTGATGAGCACGCGCGAGGGCAGGTTTGTTCGCCAGGCGGACAAAGTGGAAACTTTGCTTCAGGCTCTGGAGTATTGGGGAGCCAAGGGCGCGTCTCCCGTGATCGGATGGTGGGAGCGTGTCGATACGATGGTCGATGACCCGGTGCTCCTTGAATTTATTAAGAACATTAACCAGTTTTTTTACGATGGGTTGCCCGCGGTGCCTGAGCTTGCTTTTTTACTTGAGATCGGGAAAATGAAAAGAAAACCGTGCCGGGAGTTCGTTTCCCGCGGAGCGAAAGACCCCGAGACGGTGGCCGAGCACGCTTATTCGGTGGCTATGGCTACTTGGCTTTTGGGATCTGGCAAACATTTTGGTCTTGATAAGGCTATCAAAGGCGCTTTGGTTTACGAAATGTGCAATCTTTATGCCTGCAAAGCAGTCATCCGTTGCGAGCAGTGCGTTAAGGGCGGCTGTGCCGGCGTGTTCCACAAGCCCCGGTTTTTAAAACGCGAAAAAGAAAGGATATTTGCGCGAGAGTATAAAAAAGAGCTTCAGGCGTTGAAAAAATTGACATTGGGTCTGCCATCCGAGTTTAGCGGCGAGTTGATTAAATTTTGGGACCAGTGTAAGCGCCAAATATCTTTTGCCGGTACGTTCGTCAACCAGGTATTTTGGCTGACAACGTATATGGAAGCGTTACAGTTAAGCAAGGAAAATCGCGGATTTTCGACCGCCAAATTATACGACCAGATGAGACAATACATCTATGATCCGGCGTTGGTCGAATTCCTGGAAACAATCGAAAAAAAATTCTTGCCGTAAGCTGATAATTACCAAAAATGATCCGAAAGCGTGGGACCATGCTTCCTAAAAAATCTGCGGGTGGCCGCAGTTTTTTAATTATTGCGGTTGGCGCTTGACTGTAAAATTTCGGGGCGTTACGCTAATTTAATAAGCGCGGGAGCGGAATTTTGTAATTATTCTGATAATGATCAAATTCAAAGTAAACAAGATAATAAAATTTTTATTGATATCCGATCTGATATTCTGGACCGGCTGGGGGCTGATCAGCCCGATTTTTGCGGTGTTTATCGTCGAAAAGATACAGGGAGGCGATGCCCTTGTTGTTGGCGTGGCGGCGGCCGTTTACAGCGGGTTGTTGGGGTTATTGCGTGTTCCCATGGGGTTGTATCTGGATAATCGGCCCAATCCCAAGAACGATTTTATGTTTACGGCCGTTGGATTGTTGATCGCGTCGCTGGTGTCGTTTTGCTTCATGTTCGCGACGCAGCCTTGGCATGTCTATGTTTTGCAGGCTCTCCATTCGGTCGGATTGGCGATGAATTTTTCCGGATTTTCAGGTCTGTTCACGCGCAATATCGACAAGGGCAGAGAGTCGACCGAACAGGGGATCGATTCGACGGTGGTTAGCATTGGCTCCGCGGTGTCGGCAATCGTTGGTGGCTGGATTGTGTTGAAGTTTGGTTATTCGGCGGTCTTCGCGCTGGTCGGGACTTTGGGATTGATGGGATGGGCGGCGTTACTTTTCATTAAAGATGACCTGGAAAAGAACCCTGGCCACGGGCTGTATTTTAATTTCAAGGAGCTTTTGCAAAAAGGGCTCGATAGCCGCGGATGATCTTGATATGTTAAACCAAGACCTGGCCAAAATTTTCTACGAGATCGCCGACATCCTGGAAGCCGACAGGGTGGATTTCAAGCCGCAGGCTTTTCGCAAGGCGGCCATGTCTTTGGAGGCGGCCGAGGAAAACGCGGCCGATGTGTACAAGGCCGGAGGCATAAAGGCTTTGGAAAATATTCCGGGCGTAGGTGTTAGCATTGCCCAAAAGATCGAAGAATTCATAAAAACCGGCAAGGTCGCCTATTACGACGAATTGAAGCGCGATTTTCCGGTTAATTTGGAAGAAATCACCGCTGTTGAGGGCGTGGGTCCCAAACGGGCCAAGGCACTGTACCAAAAGCTGGGCGTAAAAAACCTCGATGATCTGGAGGCGGCCGCGACCAGCCATAAGATCGCCCAATTGGCCGGGTTCGGCGAGGTTTCGGAAAAAAATATTTTGCAGAGTATCGGTTTTCAAAGACGTTCGCAGGGAAGATTTTTACTGGGAACAATCCTGCCGCGCGCGCGGGAGATCCAAAAACTGATCGAACAGTTCGGCGTGACAAAAAAAATCGAGATGGCCGGATCGCTGCGCCGTCGCAAAGAAACTATCGGCGATGTCGATTTTTTGGCGATCCTGTCCGGACAGGCCAAATCCGGACGTTTAATGGATCGTTTTATAAGCCAGCCGGGGGTCCAAAAGGTGTGGGGCAAAGGCGCGACCAAGGCATCGGTAAGGCTAAGCGACGGTTTTGACGTCGACCTGCGGGTACTGCCGGAAAAGTCGTATGGCGCAGCCATGCAATATTTTACCGGGTCAAAAGAGCATAACATCGCCTTGCGGCGCATCGCGATCGAAAAAGGGTTGAAATTGTCCGAATATGGTCTCTTTCGCGGTTCTAAAATGCTTGCCAGCGCCACGGAAGAAGAAATTTACCAACAACTGGGATTGGAGTGGGTTCCGCCCGAGCTTCGCGAGAATGAAGGCGAAATCCAGGCGGCCAAAGCCGGGAAATTACCCAAGCTTATCGAGTACGGAAGCTTGAAAGGCGATTTGCATTGCCATTCCGACTGGGATGGCGGCCATAACTCGATCGAGGAGATCGCGAACGCCGCCATAAAACGGGGATATGAATATGTCGGTATTGCCGATCATACCAAGCTGTTGTCGATCGAACGTGGCTTGGACGAAAGAGAATTGCAAAAGCGCAATTTAGAGATAGACAAGCTTAACAAAAAATATAAAAATTTCAGGATATTGAAAGGCTGCGAAGCAAATATCAAGAATGACGGATCGATCGATATCGATGATGGCGCGCTGGCCCAGCTTGATTTTGTGATCGCCGGCGTTCACTCCAATCACAAACTTGATAAAGAAGCGCAGACCGCCAGAGTATTGAAGGCGATGGCCAATCCCAATGTTGATATAATCTCGCATCCCACCGGGCGGCTGTTGAAAAAACGCGAAAGCATCGAGATTGATATGGAAAAAATGTTTGCGACGGCGGCTAAGACCGGCACGATTTTGGAGATCAATTCCCAGCCGATGAGATTGGACTTAAACGATCACAACATCCGGCGTGCCAAGGATTATGGCGTGAAAATGGTTATTGATACCGATGTGCACGTAATCGAGCACATGCGCTATGCCGAGTACGGCATTGCGTGCGCCCGCCGCGGTTGGGCCGAAAACTCGGACATCATTAATGTTCATTCCCTGGAGAAGCTAATGTCTTATTTTAAGAAAAACTAAAACCATGCCGCGTGAATTATCTGCCGGGGCAATAATTTATAGAATTGAAAAAGGTAAAGAGGTTTATCTGCTTTTGCATTACGCCGCACTTGATCATCGGGCATCCAAGGATTATTGGGATTTTGCCAAAGGGCATGTGGAAGCCGGAGAGAAAGAGCGGGATACGGTCGTGCGGGAGGCCAAAGAAGAAACCGGATTGGACGACCTGGAATTCGTCGAGGGATTTAACGCTTGGATGAAATATTTTTTTGTGTTTGAGGGCAAGCGGATATCCAAGATCGTTACCTATCTGCTGGCTAAAACCGAAACGGAAAAGATTACGATCTCGAGTGAGCATATCGGCTATGACTGGTTGTCCTGCGATGAAGCGCTGCAACGGCTTACTTTCAAAAATGCAAAAGATATGTTAAAAAAAGCCAATAACTTCCTAACGAATAATGGAGAAAAAATTACAAAAGACAAAAGTGCTGGTCCTGTTGTCGGGCGGCCTTGATTCCATGCTGGCGGCGGCCATGTTGCGCGACCAGGGAATCGAAGTTACTCTCCTTTGCTTTGAGAGTTATTTTTTTTCGGCCGGCGCGGCGCGGATGGCCGCCCAGGCGCTTGCAATGCCGTTGCGGACTGTTGATATCTCAAAAGAGCAGTTGGCGGTTGTTAAACACCCGGAGCATGGACGGGGGAGCGCTATAAACCCTTGCATTGATTGCCACTTGTTGATGATTGTGACCGCCAAGCGGATAATGGAAAGCGAGGGTTTTGATTTTGTTGCCACGGGCGAGGTTTTAGGCGAGCGGCCAATGTCGCAAAACAGCAACGCGCTCAAACTCATCGAGGAACAGTCGGGATTAAAGGGCAAGTTATTGCGGCCATTATCGGCCAAACTGTTGCCCGAAACCGAAGTAGAAATTCAAGGGCTCGTTGATAGAAGTCGCTTGGGCGGGATTTCGGGGAGGGGCCGCCAGCCGCAAATGGAGTGGGCGGCAAAATTCGGCATAACCCACATTCCCCAGCCGGGCGGCGGCTGCATCCTGACCGACAAAGACTACGGCAAGAAATTGGCCAAGTTGTTTGAGATCAA
>Ga0182027_10002495_pt1 | contig 29768 bp, 29 predicted proteins | sample 712E1DmetaG_FD_121300 | JGI IMG/M metagenome (GOLD analysis project Ga0182027, IMG submission 121300) | Permafrost microbial communities from Stordalen Mire, Sweden - 712E1D metaG (Illumina Assembly) | ecosystem: Environmental > Terrestrial > Soil > Wetlands > Permafrost | place: Sweden...
CGCGCCTGGAACCGCCAGGTCAATCGACATCGGGTCAAAATCAATTGGCAGTTCACCCGCAACAGGGCACGCGCAAAATTCGGCTATAAAAGGAATCTATTTAGGCGGTCAAAGACCTAGGTGGAGCGCATGAGTAATCCGGGGAAATTCGAACAAGTTGGCCCGCAGGCGCGCATTGCGTCGGAGCTTGTGCGGTTGGGCTCCCAAAAGAGGGAATTCTGGGCTCTGTTCATCATTGCGGTTGTGGTCCTCGTGCTGGGAGTTTTGACTTTCTTTTCCCCCCACCGTTTCTGGGATGGGGGTGGTTTGCACGTCAGTCTCTCGCCGCAGGTGCTTTTTGTCATCATGGTGGGCACGGTGCTAGCTTCGTTGTTCCACATTCGGCGGGACTTTGAGATCCGCGGCCTTCCGCTGGCCAATATTCAGCAATACCTGACCTCGCAGGAAGAGCAAGCCAATAGCAAGATTGACGCGGTGACCAACGTGTTCGCTCGCGCCTTCCTGCAAGATCTCCTGACCCGCGAAATCTCCCGCGCCGAGCGCACCAACCGCTCGCTGGCGTTCCTCATGTGCGACCTGAACAATTTTAAGCAGGTCAACGATCGTCACGGGCACCTCATCGGCGATTACGTGCTCTCCCAGGTTGCCGCCATCTTAAAATTCTGCGTCCGTGGCTCCGATTATGTCGTCCGCTACGGCGGCGATGAGTTCCTCGTTTTGCTCCCTGAAACCAACCAAGTAGGGGGGGAGATCGTGCGGCAGCGCGTGCGTCGCAAGGTCGCCGAATGGGATCGCGCCAACCGCGTGGGCGACTTGCCGATCTCCGTCAGCCTGGGCTTGTACCTCCACGTGACCGGACAAACGGCGGACATGGATGTCGCGGATGCCGATGCTCGCATGTACGCGGATAAACAAGCCACCAAACACGGAACCATCGCAAGCACCTTACCCCTGTCTCTATGAATTTAGTCGCGCGCAGAACGCCTTCACCGCTAACCGGCCAATGCCTTTGCCATCCGGATAAGTTTATAAAATAGGGACGTCAGCGAATTATTGAGCGGGCCGCAGTCAGTGGTTTGTTGACTGTGGGCATTTCTCGTGCCCGGCTCCCCAGGCGCAAGACAATAACCAGCGCCGCCCCATAGAGCAGGCCCCCGATGAACAGTGTCTGCATCAATCCGAGGTAAATGGCGCACAGCAAGGCTCCCACCGAGCCCAGCACGCTGGCTGCGGCATTGAGCGCCCACGCCCATCGGACCGATGGCTTGTGCCACTCCTCCAGCCGCTTCAGCCCGGTAGGAAAAGGCATCCCCATGACAAATCCAGCAGGAGAAATCATCAGGACCGTGATAGCAATTTTCAGCCACAGCGGCAATCCTACGGCTATGGGCAGCACAGACGAAGCTATGATCCCCAGCAGCGCAACCAGGATCGCAATCGTGCCCAGGGCTTTCACCCAACGCACCTTACTCTCATCCAGCACCCGCCGACTGAAGTAGCTGCCCAGTCCACTCGAGATCAGCATCGAGAAGATCACAACCGTCAGGGCATAAGTGGGGTGGCCAAGGAACAAAACGAATTTTTGGATCAGCGCCACCTCAATCATAATGTAGCCGGCGCCGATGAATAGAAAATACAGGAGGAACACCAGCAAGCCCTTCTGGCGAGGCAGTCGCGTGCCCAGCACTATCGGGGGCAGCAGCAGGATCACAAGCGTCGCTACCACGCTGATTCCCATCAGCCCGAACAGCAGCGGCACAGCCTTGTTGATCTTGTAGTCCATCGCCTCGTGCGATCCGGTCGTCAGGAACAACCAGAAGTCGCGCGGCTGGACCGTGTAGAAGAAGAACGGCCGGTTGTCAGTCACGGGGGTGATGTCGAACGGATAGTTGCGCTCATAGTCCAGCGCATTCGGGCTGCGAAGCAACTCCGCGAACTCGAAACCGCGCCCATGGCCCGCGGCCCCAGGCAGGTAAACTGTCGAAATGTTGGAGGTTGCTATGGCGGAACGGGCGCGAGCCACGTCGGCCTCCGAGAAGGGCTGGCGTGAGATCAGCACCGTGTCTGTACCTCCCTCACGCGCCACGATGACGTGCCGCCACGGCTCCGGCTCGCCCATCTGGGTCAGCGCCTCTATCGCTAGCGACACTAACCGCAGCGATTCACGCGGCGGGTTAAAGGCCCATCGCGTGAAGGCTATCAAGCCATCATCGGTCAAGTGACCCAGGTAGTCGCGAAACGCATCGACGGTGTAGAGATTGTTCTCAGCCAGCGCGAATGCTCCGGCCGCCGTCGATGCCCAGGTGTCCACTAAGGTGGCTTGCAACACCTGGTACTTCTCGTGGCTGCGGCGCACGAAACTCCGCCCGTCTTCCACCACGATGTGAACTTCCGGACGCAAGTAAATCCCTTGGCTCCGGTCAAGGAACTTCTCCCGCATGATGGTGGTGGCGATGATGGGGTTGATCTCGACACCCGTGACGTCTTTGCTGCCCGAGGCGAGGCAGCGCGCCACGTCGTATCCGCCGCCTGGTCCGATGATCAAGGTCTTCGCTCCGGGCCGCAGTACATAAGGCAGCCCTGGCCCAGCCGTTAGAAGAATGTCGCGGTCGCGCGTGGAAAGATTGTCGAAGTTGAATCCGGCAATCCAGGTGGTCGCATCCGCGTCAATGACGATGCATCCCTGCGTGGTTACCCCAACGCGCGAAAGGCTGTTCCACTTTACGAAACTCTCGCTCTCGAGCTTATGTCGTTTAGCGTACGTGACGTCGATCAGGTTATGGGTGGTGTTGTAGACAAGGAACACGATCAGCCCGAGTGCCAGTGCCAGGCAGGCTGTGCGCCCGGAGCCGGAACCCGCCATGCTATGCCAGACAACCGCCGCCGCGGCGAACAGCACCGCCGCCACGATCACAGTGTTCGGCCCGCCCAGATGGTTCAACAGCGGGACCAGCACCAAACATCCAGCCGCCGCGCCCATCAGATCGAAAAAGTACACCCGATCCACCCTTTGGATAGTCTCGGAAATGGCCAGCGAAACAATCGTCCCGGACAGAAAGAAGGGCAGGGCAACCACGAAATACACCAGGGCCAGTTGCAAGTTGGTGAGATCCTTGGCCAGCACCAAGGCTAGCATCAAGACGACCAGCAGGCTGTTGATGGCGCTGAGCCATCCTAGCCGGCTGAAAAGATGGCCTCGCCACCCGGCCACCACGTACGAAAACACACCTCCTGCTCCAAGCCCGAACAGGGCGATCGAGATCGCCAGAAAAGCGAAGTGGTAGAAGAAAACCACCGAGAAGATGCGAGTGAGGGACAATTCCAGCAGGAGCGTGGCAAGCGTCGTCAGGGCCAAGGACAAGTAGATTTGGGGCCAATGCAGCGGAGGTTGCCTCACGGAGTTCAAGCTGTCCGACATCATATCAGTTTCCATTTCCCATTAGTTTAGGACAGAGTGCCCAAGAAGGACAAAACCAAAATGAGTCACCACCGAAAGGCTGGCTGCCTTGACAGTTTCACCACCAACATGAAGTAGCGGTGCGGCAGGTTTCCAGATGGGAGCCGGGTGGGCAACTACTCGCCCAGGGCAGTCTCTGGCGAATGACTTTGAAGGCCAATCTCGACACCAAATTCGCTAACGTCCCAGAGAAATTTCGATTTGCCTTCTAATTGGATGAGGCCTCGGATCACTGCACCTGGTGAGGGCGGCGTCTTCACATTCGCGCTCGATTGTTTCCACGGGGTTGTCCATGCTGCCAGACAATATTTTTCCGTCCGCCAGACTCAGTTTCATTTGCACATCGAATGTCTCCTTGCCCACCGCTGCCAGATATTTTCCGTTCTTGGTTCTCTGCACCTTAACCCAGTTGTTGGCAGTATCGGCTACCGGTTTGCGCATCCAGTCTGCCGGGAGCCTGATTTCAGGCCTCTCGGGCGGTACATGACGGACAACCAAGGTGGCTGTGTTGTCAGGCCGGTTGACGTCCTTGAGCGTCAGATCAAAATCGATCGCGTCTTCACCAATCAATACGTGAGCGCCATCCGCCCACGAGTTACGGGTGCCGCTCTTGAAATGGAAGTGATCTCCGGGATGGGCGAGCTTGCCTGTCTTTATGGCTAGCCACAAATCGGCATAGAAGGTCATGAGATCAGTGATGGGGCCGATAAGCCTGGAGTCAACCTGGCTGAGGTTGGGGAACGCGGGGTTGTGATGAGGATCGAGCGAAAGCTGCTGGCGAAAATCCAGACTTGCCGAGGAGAGAGCGGCCTTCTGACTGTTGGAGATCAGATTTGACCAGCCATACTCCTCAAAGTAAGTTCCAGTGGAGTCCTTTTTTACGATTCCGTCAGCCTGAATTTCATAGTGCCAGTTCTCGTTGATGCCTTTCATATAGTAGGTTAACTTCTCTCCCTCGCGATAACGCCTGAGCAACACATTTTGTTCATCGGGGGGAGCTTGCGCGACAAGTAGGTTAGAGCCACCGCATGTCGGGAGGATTACCGCAAGCACCTTGATCATGTTCCTGTCCTAAGTCCTCCTTGGGGCCAAACCGATTACATATACTTGACCGCCGCCGAATTCGACAGGGCGGCGCGTTTTCACCGGCCCCACAGTAACTCGTGCTCCTTGGCGCCTGGCCAGTGGACGTAAACAGAAAAGCGTCCGAAAGGCATCTTACGGTTCTCTACGGGCTCGTATGACAAGGTTAAGTCGGTACCGTCAGCCAGATGGATGGTGGCCAAATAATAACACGAAGTCGATCCCCGTGGGTTTTCCCTGCAGTAGAAACCACTGGGATGAGCTTTGTCGGGAGTGACCGTGATGCGGGAGTTGCGCAGGTAGCGCCGCGTGCTTTCAAAGAGGGGGAAAGGTAAAGGGTTTGCTTTGGCCAGATCATCCACGGTGAGTTGCAGCGGATGTGCGGCATCAGCGTTCGCGGTGCTGGGCAGGATTTTCGCTATCGCTCGGGCGCGTAGGATCTCCTCGACCGCATGGTTGGTTCCAAAAAGCAGCATGTTCTTCTGTCCCGTGGCGTCCTCCACGAAGGTGTAGAAGGCCAGAAAAGAAAAACTGCACAGAAATACCATCATGGCCAAGGGCAGCAGACTTCTGACCACAGACAAAGCTCGGTCCTGGATTTGTGCGCGAAACAGCCGGTAACTTTGGATGACGGCGAAGAGCAGGGCCGGAACCAATATCGTTGTTGTTAGCACGAATGTTGCTTGTATGCTGTCCGTCATGTTTTCCGACGCAGCATCGATAAGTCTGAAAAATACGTTGGGACCGAGGCGCGAAACAGCGGTGGTGAATCTGAAAGTGGCGAAGGGATCAAACCTCGCAACAAGAACGTCCACGAGCTCACGGCCAGCCCGTTCACCGAACACATTGGCCACGCCGACGGCGATCAGCACCGGAAAAACCCACAGCACCGCACCCACCGTCCCGTTGACGGCGCACGCGCACCAGAATGCAGCGAAGGTCAGAATTAAAACCGCGAGCAGCCAACGTATTCCCAAATGCACGTCCACAAACATGTGGGACGATCCAAATAATCTACCCGCGATCAACATCGGGAGTAGCCCCGCGCCAACAAAACCCGCGAACAGGGCCATAAACAGCTTGATGAGCCACTGGCGGAAGGCCGACACGGGCAAGGTCATATGCCAGGAGTGCGTCCCCGACGTTCTCTCTTCCCCCAGCGACGTGCTTCCGGCGAGAATCGCTATCATCAACGTACTGATCACACCGACAATGACCACCGCCGTTTCGAAATTCCTGGTTGATCCTCGCTGATGCAGCAACCCGAACAGGGCGAGACAAGCCCAGCTCACGGCAGCCAGCAAGCTGATCAGCCAGACCGGGCGCAGCAAATGTAGTTCCTTGCGGATCAAGTTCAGAACCGCTCCGGTGGGGCGGCAGCGCAACCCGCCGGCCAAGGCGCCCGGCATCACGTCCGGACCCGCCATCAGCAGATCATCACTGGCCATGCCTCCCGTCACCTGAAACCGCACCAGCGTTCGCCCGCCCAGCCAGACCATTACACCGGCGTAGCACAGGAAGACGAAGGTAACGGTTGAAGGAACGATGGGGTTTCCCGGCGAGAGATATCCGCGTGCGCGAAGCCAGTCGGCCAAGTTCGCCCAGGGAACAACAAAACTGATGAAAGATTGGACCCCAATGTTCAGGGCGACACCGCCCACCGTTGATTTTGTGAAAAGCGTCCAAAACGTCGCCGAAGCGGTGATGGCGAAGATCCACGCCACGGCAAACGCCAATTCCTGCCGGTCGGGACGATATGAGGTCGCCCGCAAGGCCAGGGAGAAAACCAGAACCGCCGACACGATCGCAACGATGGTAACGCTCAACTTCTCGCCCCAGATTTCCATCCGGCCGACGGGTTGAGAAAGCAGGAGGGAAAGCGTTCGGTGTTGGAATTCGTTGCCGAGCGAGAGAGTAGCCAACACAGGGATGATGAAGAACCCAATCAGATAGATAAGCGGGGTCCAAGCAAGCGGGTAAACGAGCGGCACCACGCCCGCCAGGGCCACGGCGCACCAGGGCCAGAACAGAGGGCGTGCTTCCTTGAGGATTCGGGTGGTTTTGGTGTTCATTTTCGTCTCCTTGGGGATTTCCGACGGGTTGTAGCGCAGGGCCGGCGGTCCGGCCCCGCCCCGCTTGAAGCTCGAAAGGCCCGGCCCGTCTCAGTAAGGCTACTAGAGCGCCGGGTCAGAGGCTCTTGGCAGTCTGTTCTGGTCGGTCCCACGAATCACTCCCCTCTGATCGGTGAAAAAGCTCTTCACGCCTTTTTTCCACTCCAGAGGCTGGGCTATGACGGTGTAGGTGCTTATGTTCCCGTCTGCGCCTCGAGTGCCGGCACTGTACTTAAAGACGAAATTGTTCTTCGTACCGCCCGTCAGGGAATTAGCGAGCAAGCCCGCCGCCTTCGCGGAAACCTTCGTACCATCAGGCGGCACTCCAAGCGCGGCGAGAGTTGAGCTAAAGCCTCTTCCATATTCCTTTGCATAGTAGGCTTCTGCCGTATTGATGCTGCGGAGAGACCCGACGGCGGCGAGCTGGTCTTCTTGAGAGGGCACGCCGGGCGCCTCCCGGGCGGAAAGCGCCATCAAGAGAATTAGTGCACTGAGCGCCAGGGCGGGTGTGATCTTCCAAATCGAATAGGTTGGTTTAAGGTTCACAAGCTTCATTGGGAACTCCTTCCTTATCGAATAGATTGTTTTAAATTCATGACCTTCATTGGGGACTCATTCCTACAAAGTAAGGCGAGTGTGGCTTGGACCTGTTCTTTAGGTCCGCGGCTCGTCTCCGATGGCCAAGGGGAAAATACTCTTGGCCAAGATTTTACCAGGCCACATGGTTCTGACCCTCTCACCCGCCTCGCCCCGGCTGATGAGAACGCCGGTTGCGAGCCACCCTCTCCCCCAAAGGGGCGAGGGACAGAAATTCCAATCCACGTCCACGCTACGCTTTAAGACAGCACGACCGCGGGGTCAGCACCGCCCCGGAGTCTGTACCACCTCGGCGCTTAGCGCGACACCCCTCCTGAATCAGGAGGGGAGTTTCTAAGGGCACCCCTCCTCAGATGAGGAGGGGTGGCGCGCTAAGCGCCGAGGTGGTTACGCTTTCAGCGTTGCGACGAAGATTTCCTCGAGCGTCAGCGACTCGGTTGTGAGCGCCTCCGGATGGTGCTGCCGCAGGAGATTCATCAATTCGGGGCCGGCGCCATTGACGATCAACTCCAGTTCGCGGCCGTCGCGGCGGATGCGCAATGCCGCTTTAAGGTCGAGTTCCGGCGGCGGTTGGGCAAAGCGGGCGCGGATTTTCTGATAACGCTCGCGGGCTTGATCGGCCTCGAGCGTCAGCACGGCGCGCCCGCGATCGATGAGCGTAAACTCGTCAATCAAGCCCTCGAATTCGGTGATGAGGTGGGTGGAAACCAGAATCGTGCGATGGCCCGGAATGCCTTGCTGGTACGCGCCGATCACCGCCTCGATGAACTCGCGGCGAACGATGGGGTCCAGGCCCGATGTCGGCTCGTCGAGCACTAGCAAATCCGTCTCCGGGCAAACCGCAGCGATCAACGCCACCTGCGTCCGCTGGCCCTTTGACAGGCTTCCGGTGCGCTGCGCCGGATCGAGCTGGAACCGCTCAAACAACTCCTGCTCAATCTTCCGGTTCCAGTGCGCGCGAAATGAAGCGAGGTAATCCAAGGTCTCGCGCACGCTCATCCACGGATAGAATGCCACCTGGTCCGGCACGTAAGAGAGGAGGCGTTTCACTTCCACTTCGTGCTTTGCCGGGTCGAGACCGAACACGCGCACCTGCCCATGCCGCGGACGGAGCAAATTGAGCACGCACTTCATGGTGGTCGTCTTGCCCGCGCCGTTGCGCCCGAAGAGGCCATAACAGCGGCCGGGCTGCACGGTCAGGCTCAAGTCATGGACCGCATCCGCGCGCCCGTAAGCGTAAGTGAGATTCTCGATTTGGATGGCAGGAGTAAGAGAGTTCATGGCCGGTCAATCCTCCTTAGGGCCTTCATGGGCGCGTCGTTTGTCGTCGAGCACGTCCAATCGTTCATGGATCAATTTGAGGAATTCATCGCGGGGCACCTGCAAATGGTGTGCTTGCACAATGGCCTGGTCGACCTCTTCGATCAGCAGCTTGCGCCGGACTTCCTTGCGCAATGCCGATTGATTTTCTTTCAGGTAGCAACCCCGCCCCGGCAGCGTCTCGATGACGCCCAGGCTTTCCAATTCGGAATACGCTTTGGCGACCGTGTTGCGGTTGACGCGCAGCTCCTCAGACAGCGGACGGATGGAAGGCAGCGCCTCGCCGGGCCGCAGCGCCCCCGATGCGGCGGCGGCCTTGATCTGATCCACGATCTGGAGGTAGATCGGCATGCCGGACTTGAAATTGATTTGGAGTATCATAGTTGGCTCTCTGTCATAGGACAGTATGACAGATGGCTCGTCGCTGTCAAGTGGAAGTTTTGGGGCCTTAGGGGGTTGAATTACCATGACATTCGAAAAATGAAGCGTTTCGCGGATGTCGGTCGCAGCACAAAGGCAGGAATGGCATTGCCTCGATCCCGGAAGCCCCTCGGCATGATAAACCTCACAAAAACCGGCACGAGCGGAGGCGGATTGGTATAAGATTTCCTGTCCGGAAACGCAAAATGGAAATCCCGGATAAAAGCAGTGCTTCGGACTTAGCCCCGCAGCCGACGCCCGCGCTATCACGTTTGCGTCTTTACGTTTTGTCCTTGCGCGGCCGAGCTCTATATTCGTGCCCTCGCATCGAGGATTCGCCGGCGGTCCGGCTTGCTCCTAAGAAGATTGCCACGTTGGAACGGACTCTTATGAATCGATTTGCTGCGATACTGATGATCATGTTGAGCAGTTGGCCCGCGCTCGCTGCGGGCCCCCGAAAAACGGTCACGATCAATGAGGGCACGAACATCGACGCCACCGTTTCACCCGACCACAAAAGCATCATTTTCTGCCTGCAGGGCACGTTGTGGGCGCTTCCTATGACGGGAGGCGCAGCGAAGGCGCTGACCGATCCCCTCCTCGACCCAGCGCGGCCTGACTGGTCGCCGAAAGGCGATCGGGTGGCGTTTGAGTCCTATTCGGGAGGGACGTTCCACATCTGGACCATGAAGCCGAATGGCACGGGTGTCAGGCAACTCACCGACGGCCATGGCGATGATCGCGACCCGCGCTTCTCCCCCGATGGAACGAAGATCGCGTTTTCGTCGGACCGGGCTTTCAAGGGCAGCTACGACATCTGGGTCGTGGACGTCGCAACAGGCAAGCTGACACAGTGGACTTCCGGCGCGGACGATGAATATGAGCCGGCGTGGTCCCCGGATGGCAGCGAAATTACTTTTGTCAGCGGGGTGGGAAGCAATGGAACCACTATCCGGTCGTCCACGGCAATGGGCGCGGGCAAGACTGTGGTGACTGCGTCCAGGGGCGCGCATCTCAATTCACCGGCCTGGGCCGCGGATGGCAAGCACCTGGCTTACGTCGAATTTGATGGGACGAAAAGCTTACTGAAGATCTCCGGGGAAGCTTCCGGCCCCATGCAGGCCGGAGACAAAGACGATGTATTTCCGTTTCCGCCCGTCTGGCTGGCTCCGGATGAAATTCTGTATGCGGCGAATGGGAAGATCTGTATTTCAAAACAGGGCGGAGAGACTCGCGAGATTCCATTCCTGGCGCAGGTGACTTTCAACCGTCCGCCTTACAAAGGAAAAAAATACGAGTTCGATTCGAGCCAACCCACCCAGGTCAAAGGCATCGTTGGACCGGCTCTTGCGCCCGACGGAAAGAAGATCGTCTTTGAAGCAGTGAACCAGCTTTGGCTCATGGAGATTGGGAAAGCGCCGCAGGCACTTACCAACGACACTTACTACAAAGAAGATCCGGCCTGGTCGCCCGACGGCGCTAAGATCGCCTATTCATCTGACAAGGCAGGGACTGAGGATATTTATATCCTGGATGTCGCAACGAAATCGGAGAAACGCGTAACTTCGACCCCCGATGCCGCCGAGTTCGCCGCGGCGTGGTCGCCTGATGGCAAGTCGCTGGCTTACCAGGATCAGACGGGAGCGACTTATACGCTGGATCTCGCCACAGGTCAGCGGAAGAAACTGATCCCTTCACAGTTTGAGCCTGGAAAACCGAGTTGGGGGGGCAACGGAAAGACCGTTTCGGTCGCAGCAGTGAAAGCGTACACGAAGCGCTTCCGCGAAGGCACCAGTCAGATTCTGTCCGCCGATGTGGCAACAGGCGCGCTGACGTTCTCCGAAGTTGCGCCTTTTAAGTCGCTGAGCACGCGGGGAGAAGATGGTCCGGTTTATTCGCCCGATCAGGCGTCCATGGCGTTCGTCGTGGAAAGTGTTCTTTGGATCAGGCCAGTGGACGCGAACGGCATTCCTACAGGTCCGGCAAGGCAGATCACGCACGAAGCCACCGACGCGCCAACCTGGAGCGGAGACTCGAAGCACTTACTGTATCTTTCGAACGGTAAATTGCGTCGGGTGGGGGTGGATGGGTCGGCGCCGGAAACCATCCCACTCGAACTCACCACGAAGCTGGAAGAGCCGAGTGGAGATACGCTGATACATGCAGGACGCTTTTGGGATGGCAAGGGCGCCGACGTGAGGACTGATGTCGATATCCTCATCGTTAAGAACCGGATCAAAAGCGTGCAGGCGCACAGCGAGGGCGCGCTTCAGGCCGCCACTGCGCGTCACGCTCAGATTGTTGATGCGACGAAGCTCACCGTGATCCCGGGGTTGTGGGAATCACATACACACGAATACATCAGCGGCAAATCGTACGGCGACCGGCTGGGCCGCCTTTGGCTCGCGTATGGAGTGACTAGCCTGCACAGCCAGGGCGACCCCGCGTATCGCGCCGTCGAGACGCGCGAAGCATTCGCGTCGGGCGCGCGAGTGGGTCCGCGATTCTTCGCCACGGGGGAAGCGCTCGATGGCGAGCGCATCTTTTACAATTTCATGCGCCCCATAACCAGCGAAGAACAATTGAAGATCGAACTCTCCCGCGCCCAGGCACTCGAATACGACAGCCTGAAGACTTATGTGCGGCTGCCGCACGCCATGCAAAAGGAAGTTGTGCAGTTCGCGCACGGCACGATGGGCGTAACTGTGGCCTCGCATTACATGCTGCCAGGTATGGCCTATGGGATGGACGGCATGACTCACGTTTTTGGAACTTCGAGGTACGGCTTCTTCACTACGCGCTCGACGTGCTGGGTGAATTATCAGGACATGCGGACGTTGTTCGCTGCTTCGGGGATGTATGACATTTCCACTCCCTTCGCGTCGTCCACGCTCTATGCGGAGGATCCGAAGATGGTGGAAGATACGCGACTGACGACGCTGAATACGCCGTGGGATGAAGCCGCACTGCGCAGCCGCGCGGCGCGTGCGCTCGGCACAGACCAGACGAGCACGCTCGACGCACTGAAAAAAGAAATGGAAACCGTGGTCGCCATCGTCCGCGCGGGAGGGGTGATGCTGGCCGGAACCGATTCGCCGATCGACGCCGTGGCCACTGCCCTGCACATGAATCTGCGGGCGCAGGTGAGATTCGGCCTGGCCCCATGGCAGGCGCTACAGACATCCACATTGCTGCCGGCAAAAGCGTTCGGGGTCATGGCCGATCTCGGAACACTGGAACCCGGCAAGCTGGCCGATATGGCCCTGATTAACGGCGACCCGCTGGCCAATATCAAAGACCTCGCGAACGTAGAGAGCGTCATGAAAAATGGCAAGCTCTACAGGGTTTCCGACCTCTTGAAGCCATTCCGCGCGGCAGGCTCCCACTGAGCGAGTGACCCCCATGAATAAAAGCGAGAACTGCCGCGAGGCCTGCTCGCGACCGGTCCAACATGTGTGACTTGAGCGAACAAATGGCCAGGAATGGAATCATATCCTGGCCAAAAGCACAGAACCTCGGCTATCGTTTGACGATACCCTCGGTTCTACTTGAGCGCGAACAAATCCTGCGGCGTCACTCGCGATCTATCCTAGCGACTGTTCTGCCGCACAAATCCGCAGGTTGCCGGCTGTGAACGAGTTTTAATCCGGATAAGGTTCAGTGCCGCTGGGCGCTGCTTGCTCTATACTCTTTTAGAGGAACGCAATGTGGGCGGCTATTGCCACACGTGCGGTCAGCGAATCGCCTATGACATCCATGTCATCAGTTGAGCAAACCCGCTTATATTTGGGAGCAGCTCTGAGTCCAGAACTGTTTTCGCAGATCCGCCGCCGTATGGTCCTGGAATATTGCAAGTGGGATCCCCAAGTCGGCGACGAGAGCGTGCTCCTGAGTCAGCCCGTGGTAATTGACTCTGAAACTTGGGCGCTACTCGCGACGGCCGCGGAGCGAATGTCCTCAGAGATTTCCGAAGTTGAAGCGGAGTTGCTCAAACGACCTGAGGTAATGGCAGAACTCGGAATGCCAGCGCCTTTGGCACGGCTTTTCCGGTCCCGGGATTCGGTTGATTTGACCCCGGTGGTGCGAACCCTGCGCTTCGACTTCCACCCGACTTCGTACGGATGGAAGGTCTCAGAAGTGAACAGCGACGTGCCAGGCGGCTTCACGGAAGCCTCCTACTTTACGGCGATGATGGCAGAACATTACCCTTCGACGCGGCCCGCGGGAAACCCACTGCGAGCATGGACCAGTGCGATGAAACAATGGCTGCGCAGAGGGCACGTAGCGATTCTGTACGCGCCCGGCTACATGGAAGACCAACAGATCGCCACGCTGCTTGGCGCTACACTGCGACGGGAAGGGTGTGTGGTGCATTTCATCCAGCACCCCGGCGGGTTTTGTTGGCGTCACGGCACAGCCTGGGTAGACGGAATGGGCTCGCCCACGCCGCTCGATGCCATTGTGCGTTTCTACCAGGGAGAGTGGATTGCGCACTTGCCCCGGCGAACCGGATGGCACAACCTGTTTTCAAAATCGTGTACGATGGTCACCAATCCCGGCCGTGCATTGCTGGCCGAAAGCAAACGCCTCCCCCTCGTTTGGGCGCAAATATCGAGCGCCACAGATACTCTGCAAGCCATGTTCCCTGAATGCCGCGAGCCGCACGCGGTGGATTGGGCCGAGGAGGACTGGGTGTTCAAAGCGGCTTACTCGAATAACGGAGACCACGTCGTCGTGCCTGCTTTGCTGGACGTAGCGGTATGGACAAGGCTGCGTCGTTCTATCCTTCGCGATCCCCACTGCTGGGTGGCTCAGCGGCGATTTGTGACAACGCGGGTCGCGGCGGATGGCGGAGAGTTCAGTCCCTGCGTCGGCGTTTACACGATCAACGGGAGAGTTGAAGGGGCCTACGTCCGCCTGACGCGCGCAGCGATTGTGGACTATCGTGCCTGTGAGGCCGCGCTGCTGGTTGAGAACATCGATAAGGAACACACATGAATAAAGCCGAAGCCTATGCCATTTGGGCGCCCGAGGGTTGCGAGTGGTCGCGCGGGGTAAAACGCGTTCTCTTCGCATATATGGAGGGCGACCCGCCTGCGGAGATCGGCGAGGAAAACCAGCGGTCGGCGAGTTTGTTTCCGCCTGCCACCTCAGACACCCTCCTGGTCGCTGACTTGCCCGGTGCGCGAGGCGTCTCGCTCGGCTTGCGCCTGGCGCAGAAAGGTTATCGCCCCATTCCTTTATATAATGCGCTGCCTCGGCCGGAGTTGCCTGATTCGCCGGAGCTTCTGCAGGCGATATTTTCCGCGCAGCTTATTCACGGCACCCAAGAGGTGGTTGACGTCAAGCCGTTGATTCGTGCCCTGCGCTTGGCCACCGATGAACTCCGCAAGATCCGAATTCCCGCGAATGCACCACCTGTGTTCCTGTTGGATTCACGACGCCGAGGAGTGGGCCAGCCAGTCCGGATTGGAACGTTTGATAACCGCTCGGTGACATCTGCCAACGATTATCCCTCGGCCGATTACCTGAAGGGCCGTGGCGTTCGCACTGTCGTGGTAGTTCAGGAATGGCAGAAACCGGAGTTCGATCTGGTGCTGGTACTTCGGGAGTGGGAAGCGGGCGGCCTGAACGTCGCGTATCAGAGCGCTGGCCTCAAATGGGACCCGCGCCCCTTGCGTTTGCCGACTCCGTCGATGCTGCGCAAGCTGTGGTTCTGGGTTCAGAGCACATTTGCGCTTCACAGAAATACCGTCGGTGGCTATGGGTCATTTAAACACGCGTCCTCGTCCTAGCGAGAGCCCAGTGAATAGCCCAGCGTGATGCTATTCTGGCGATGCCGTCTGGACTATTGCTGACCGGCCTTAGATTTTCGATTACCTTCAATCAGTCGCCTTTGGTTTACCAACCGCAGTAAGCGCAAACCACGGTGGAAGTCCGCACTAAGCTGACTCTTTAGGAAGAACGTTGCGCGGAATCCTGGTCTCACGCGTCGCCAGACCTACATCTTTCAGGCACGCGGCCACATTATGGTTCAAAACGGCTAAAGAGAAGCAGACCTTGGCCCATGGCTCGTGCCAGGGGTACATCCTGTAAGGACGGGAGGTAATCGAAACCTCGGAAGGGCAGCAAGTGAGGCTGCAATTTGCCGTGCGGAGGTAGGCCACGACGCAAGAGAAAACAATCACGATCACCATTGACGAGCAAGGGAAGTCCACCCTCGATCTGGAGGGCTTTGCAGGACAAAGCTGCGAGAAGGCCTTCGACGACTTCCGTGGCGGGGAGAGTGTGAAGGTGGAGCGGAAGACGTCTGCCGAGCGGAACCAACCGGCCTTCCGATTGTGGGTTTACCCTGGTAGAAGTTCCATCGCTTCGCGGGGCCGACCTCGCGAAGCACTATCGGTCAGGTCAAGTTTTCAGCCTAGAGACGAACTCCCTGGGAGAAACAATGGGGACGCCTTTGTACTCACCGAGGTGGAGCAGATCACCGACATCGCCGGTCACGAGGTAATCGGCCCTCCCACCGATGGCTGTCGCGAGAAATTTGTCATCATCGGGATCGCTGCACACCCTCACCTCGGGAAGATCGATCACGAGTTCTGCAACCTCCCACAAGATAAAGGACACATCAAAGATGCGGTCGCCCAACCCGTACCGATCGCGAATGCGAGGGCGGTTTAAGACCTCAATGATCTCCTCGTTGATCGGTGGGCTGGATACCAGGGTAAAGCGCCTAGATCGGAGGGCTTTGAGAATGGCGGCAGGCTTGCCTATGGGGCTGATTAGAGCGGACACAAATACATTGGTATCAAGCACGGCCCGGGGCTTATCGGCCATGCCGGACCTCAGAAATAGCGCTTAAGATTTCTGCCTGCAGTTGCTTTGGGTTGACCTTCCGATTCTGAGCCCATATTTCCTCAACAGCTTTCCAGGGATCGTAATCCCTGAGGGCCTTTCGCGCGACGATTGCTTCCAAACAGAGCTCGTTGATGGAACGTCCGCTTTCAAAGGCCTCGCGGGCCAGTTCCCTGTGGACTTCGGGTGGAACACGGATAAGGATCCTGCCGGCGTAATTCCGCATGCGATTCACTCCTCTGTCTAGAATGATAGCATACTATCATGCTAGCAGATTTCGGAATGAGTAGCCGTAGCCTCTGTTATCCCCACCTGGGTTTTGAAAACGCCTGATTCAAATCGTCAGGCCCTTTCAGAAAGGAGCACGCAAATGTTTCGGTCAGAAGCTGGGGGACTCAAATGGAGGAGTTTGCGTCGGCGTTTGATGCCGCGCGCTGTGTATCAACTCCGCTTGTCGCAGTATGCACGGCCGACCCGGGAAGCACAACACATTTCATCATCGAGACTCTCAAGCAAGGCCGGGAGCCTCCACCGCTGCTCTTATGGAAAAGGCAGGGTCACAGCCCCCCGTGGAACCGTCCGAATGCGTGGGCCAGCATCAGCGACATGATCAGGATACCCGCCCCGAGGACGAGCACGTGCTGGGTCTTGCGCAGATTGAAGCTGCCGACGCGACAAACGAGCAGGTAGCTAACGGCAAGGTTGAAGAGGCCCCAAAGAACATTGACCATCGAGGAGGACAAGCCTATTCCGGGTGGTGATGCGAAGGGGCTCTGGAAGGCATGCCCCGAGATCCCATTGCCGAGATGGGGCAGGGTGTTCGCGAGGAAAGCGCCCCCGAAGAAGTACGCCACATAGTGGTACCAGCGCATTGTTGCTCCTTTCTGGCTGCCAAACCCATGGTAAAAGGCCTCAGGAGTCGCCCCAATTGGAGGTTTGCTGGAGCCTGTACGTCGGCCAGCAAGGTCTGGCAACATCTTTATTCATTGGGGGTAATTAACACGGATTTTCATTTTACTCCCCATTCCCATTAAATATACATCCAATTGTCTCGATCCTTTCCTGGACGAAATGTGTTTGCCCTTCGAGGTCGGTACCCCGGTGACGAACTTCTCTTTGGCGGTGAAGGAACCCTCTCTTTCCTTCGGGTCGTTCACGTCTGCGCCCTGAGGGATATTGTCGGTCACCGTCAATCCCGAAGTAGCGTAGGGTCAGGCGGCCATGATAGAGTTGCGCCATACGTGAACGCAAGGTCACACACAGCGGCGTGGAAATTAGAGGAGATGAACGTGGCATCGAGGCGAGCGAAAAGAACAGAGTCCCCGAAGAGCGGTAGCCCGATAAAAGCGGCTGATACCCCTGTGGGGGTGGTGGGCATGGGGTTGATGGGAACCAGTATCATGGCCTGCCTGTTGGCTGCCGGGCATCCCGTGGTAGGCGTGACTCGTAGCCTTTCACGGAGGCGCAATACCCGCCGCCATCTGCAATCTCTGCTCCGCGAGATGAAACGCGAGAAACTACTTTCCGCAGATCCGGCAGGGGTGGTAAAGAACCTGCACATGGCGGAAGACTACGCAGACCTCCGCGGGTGCCAGGTGGTGATTGAGACCGTGCTGGAGGACCTGCCAGTGAAGTATGAAGTGCTCCGGAAAGTCGAGGCGGTGGTGTCACCGGAGACGATCATCGGCAGCAACACCTCGGCGATTCCGGCGACGACGCTGCAAAAGGGTGCTGTCCATCCCGAGAGATTCATGGGCATTCACTGGGGAGAACCGGCGCACGTCACCCGGTTCATGGAAATTATTTGCGGCAAGCAAACGGACCTGCGCTTCGTCGAGCGCGTGCGGACCCTCGCGCAAGGCTGGGGGAAGGAGCCTTCCATCGTCCGGCGCGACATTCGTGGCTTCCTGACCAACCGCTGTATGTACGCTCTTATGCGCGAGGCTTTCTACCTGGTCGAATCCGGCTATGCCACGATTGAGGACGTGGATCGTTCGTTGCGGAATGACCTCGGCTACTGGCTCACCCTGGCGGGGCCTTTCCGCTTTATGGATCTTACCGGGGTGCCCGCCTACCAGCGAGTGATGGAGGATCTGCTGCCTGAGTTATGTTGCTCGAAGGAGGTCCCGGCGCTGATCCGGAAAGTGGTGGATGAAGGCGGCCTGGGCGTGGCCAATGCCCAAGGCTTTTACGACTACACTCCGCAAGAGGCCCGGCGCTGGGAGAAGCGCTTTCGAGAATTCAGTTACGATATTCGTGCCCTGGCGCAGAAATATCCGGAGGGACGCGGCAGCAAACGGTTGAAGAATAGAAAGTCAAAAGGTTGAAGAGGGAAAAACCCTATGCGTTCCTGGCTGCTGCTCTTCAGTTGCAATATGATGTGGGCTCTGCAATTCACCTGCGTCAAGCTGGTGCAAGCTCAGGTGGGCCCGTTGATGACGGTCTGGGGACCGGTGACCTTGGCCACCCTCATGCTCTACCCGCTGATTCGCTGGGAGAATCGCGACGCGTACAAGGGGAAGGGAAGGTCGCGAAAAGACATCCTCCTTTTTTTCGTTCTGGCGCTGGTGGGGATTTTTCCCGGCCAGGTGCTCATTACCTGGGGCACGCGCTTGTCGCTGGCCAGCAACGCGGCGCTCCTGATGTTGACACTGCCGGTTTCCACCGCCATCCTCGCGATCATTTTTCTCCACGAGCGAATGACCGGGATGCGCTGCGTGAGTTTCCTCCTGGCGATCGCCGGCGTGCTGATGTGTTCGGGTATTGATCTGCGGAGTCTCAGTTTCGGGACGAGCTATTTCTATGGAAACATCCTGATTTTTCTCGGCACTCTGGGGAGCGCTTTTTACAACTCCTACGGGAAGAAAGTGCTGGAACGGTACTCGCCCATGGAGATGCTTTTTTATACATACGTCGCAATGCTCATCCTGCTGACGCCACTCGTGTTGGTGCAGGAGCGGGGCGTTGTCAGCCACATCACGCTATTCACCTCGCGCACCTGGGTTGGCCTCATCTTGCTGACCTTTTTCCACAATTACCTTTCGATGGTCCTGTTCCTGAAGGCGCTCAAGGTCCTGGATGCTATTCAGGCGGCTCTGTCGAACTACCTGATCACCTTCTTTGGGGTTCCCATCGCCGCCATTTGGTTGGGAGAGAAACTGACCCTGATGGCCATCGTGGGCGGTCTCATGGTATTGGGGAGCACTTTGCTGATTACGCTGTGGGATGGAACCAGGCCGGAGAGATCTCCCGCGACGGGATAAAGACGGCCACGACAGGTCTTTCTCTAGCTTCTCCATCGAAGAGTAATAGCCAAAGGCGTAACGTGAAAGAGGTAGTTGTTACCCCGATGGAGCCAAACGATGGGCCCGCCGACGGAACTTGTCGGCTGGGTATTCGATTTCATTGTGTAGAAATCATGGTGTCGTCCTCGTGCTCATTATTGCCACACTTTGAGTTTGAGGTCGCCCCGGCCGGGATTCTCGAATGGTCCAGGAGTTGGATTCGATTCGTTCCTGCTCCGGCCGAAGTAATCGGTGTTGATGCAAATCGGTTTGCCATCGCGTTGTTCATAGGGAAGATTCGGAATGATTGCCCGGCCGAGCCGTATGGTCGTCACGAGTTGGCGCGTCCGCTCCGTACTCCAGGCCGGCTCATACTTCATTTCGAGATAGAAGCCGTCGGCCTCCTCCGCCAGTCTGATCGCCGGATCAGAGTCTAGTTTGAGGAGAGGGTCTTTTTCATACTTGGAAGGCTTGGCTCCTCTTAGGAACAAATTGCCGTTCATCTCCACGGGTAAGGGGGCGTTGTCATATACGCTCAAATCGGCGCCTTGCACGAAGAGATTGTTGATGAAGCGGTTGTCGCCGATGGGGTTGTCGTGAAGTCCCGCAACCTCCGTCGAATGCGGCTTGTGGAATGGCGTCTGGCGCTTGTCGAGACCATGCCGATAGATGGTCCCGGTGAACAGGTTGTGAACGTAAGCGCCTCCCTGCGAATTGTCTCTTAGCGATAAAGCCGAGAGGAACAGGTTGTTGTCCATGAGGAACGGCCCGTGATCCACTTCGACAAATACATCCTCACCATTGTCGTGGAAGAGGTTTCCAGAGACGTGCGCGCCTTGCGCCATCCAGTCCAGCCAGAGGCCCCGTATGGTGTGGTAGATGTGGTTCCGGCTGATCTCGACGTCAATGGCGCCGTGGAACTTGATGCCCGCCATCTCGGCGCCGGTGAACAATTGGCGAACATGGATGTCATGGATGGTGTTGCCCGTGATGGTGCTGAACGCAGCGCCCAGGCTGCCGACGATCCCGGCCTGCTCGCAGTGAGAAATAGTGTTGTTGCGGACGATGTGGTGGCCAATGTTTTCCTTTGACCAGCCGATGGCGAGAGCGCGGTCGATGGTCTTGACGTACCCCTCGGCGGAATTGGCTGACGTGTTATCCCACTCGTCGCCGTATTTGCCGAGGGAAATGCCCGAACAAGTGGAGTAGCTGATCTTGTTGTTCTCGATAATCCAACCTTTGCTCCAATGCGGGCCGATCAAACCGATCTGCTCGGCCGTGGGAGGCGCCCACGGTGTGGCCGCATGCTCCAGGGTGAAGCCGCGCACGGTGATGTAGTTAATGCCCGTCTTTTGGGGATAGAACACCGTCTGGCGCACATTGATTTCCACGAGTTGCTGATTGGGGTTGACGCCCTTGAACTGCGCCCGGATCGTGGTGTTTTTCTCGTCCACTTGACCGAACCAGAGCGCGGTGCTTCCCATGGGTTTCATCACATCATCCAGCTTGGCCGCCTCGGCCAGCCAGTCGCCGTTGAGATAAACAGCGCCAGTGTGATGGTCGCGGCCTTTGGGACTAAACCAGTCGCCGTGGATGAGGTCGCTGTAAGGATTGAAGCTGCCGAAGAATGAATTGGGGAGCGTCACCTTCCAAGTATCATCCCCAATCTTCACCCAGTTCTTGATGACTTCCGACCCTTTGATCTCAACCTTCTCCCCCGGAGCGGCCTGATAGACAATGCGCTGCGTGTCGGATTCGCCCCCGCGCGGCGGGCTGATGCGTTCGCGGTAAACACCCTCATGCACCGTGATGACATCACCCGGCTGGGCGAGGTTGGCGGCATGTTGAATTGTGCGGATCGGGGCCGTTTGTGTTCCAGGGTTGGCATCGTTGCCATTGGGGGCGACATGGAAGTTGGCGGCTCGCGTAACGGTAACAAATGTGAGGACAGTTAAAAACGCGACAAATGTTGTTTTCATTTTCCAACTTTTCGGCCGGCTGGCCTGACCGTGGCATTCTCTCATGCTCGACACGCCACTGGCAACCCGCCGTCAATGTGAGGTGTTAATGAGTGTTGGGCACGCCGCTACCGTCGCCCTACTTGCATTGTGACCCGTCCCTGCTTTCGGAGGATTAACACCTGACTTGGCTTCCTGCCATCTCACCCAAGATCCTCCGGGATTCCTTCCAGTGCCAAAGACCTGCCGCGACTGATGTTGAGTCTGGGGTCTATAATGGAAATTCCGGCTCATGCCTTTCCCCATCCCAAAAGGTATTATCTAGCCTCGATCAACGCTCCGCACCGGTCACAAGAGGTCAAATACCATGCAAAGGCTCGCCAGAGTTTCCCTCTCCAGTCTGGTTTTCGGATTGAATTATGCGACTTCCAAAGCACCCAAATGGGACTTTCGCTTGAACTCGAGTATGAGGTGGAAAATGAGGATGAGGCTGCGATTCGCCAGGCACTTCCTTCTTTGGACCTTGCTGGCTTTTTCCCTGGTCCAATCCTTTCCTGCCTGCGCACAGGCGCTGGGCGCGCAGAAAGGACGCAAGCGAATTGACACCTGGCTGGTCCTTGACGAAGAAAAGGGGTTCGCAAGGATCGAGCAAAATGCTGACATGCTGAACTCCTTAAGCATCTTCGGGAATGCCTCGAAAGATTTCATAAACCGTTGCCATCGGCTTCATATCGAGGTCTACCAAGGAGTCTCAGGAGACGCCACAGCCATCGATACACCCGCTCATCGCCGGGCCACCGTGGACCAATATCTGCAGGCCTGCCAGGTCCAGGGTTACGACGGAATCGACCTGGATTTTGAGCACTTGGATCCCTCCCTCCAGGGTACGTATTCGGAGTTCCTGCGCCAGACATCCTCGGCCCTGCACAGGATCGGCAAGAAACTCAGCCATTCCGTAGGCTGTTACCCGAATGCGGAATGGAATGCTCCTGCGAAAACGTTCTGCGATCCCAAGGTGGTGGCCAAGACTTGTGACTTGATTCGGGTCATGTGCTACGACATGTACTGGGCGCCGGGATGGGCAGATCCGAAGTTCAAGAATCACCCCGATGCCCTAGGCATGGGTCCGACTTCCAGTTATCTTTGGGCCCGAGCCGGCATGCGCTTTTGGTTGGGGAAGGCTCCCCGGAAGAAACTTGTCATGGGCCTCCCCGCTTATTCCAACGACTATGCGCTTTCCACCCATGGGGGTGGTAAGCAGGTTTACGCCTCCAAGCCTCAAATTCAGGAAGAGGCTGAGAAGGCCTGGCTCTGGCACGACCGACTCTCGATGTATCTCTACATGGAGAAGGATGCGGTTCCTCATGTTTTCTATGCCAGCGACGCCGACAGTACCAAGGCCCACCTGGAGACCGTCGACGAATTGAATCTGCCCGCCATTGGCTTCTGGCACTTCAGCTCTGTGGACGATGCTACCTGGAAAACCGTCAGGGCCTGGCTGAACAACAAATGACGCGCTCTCGGAGTTTCAGCCCCGCCCTCGCGCCCACGAAATTGCCGTCCACCGCTTGTGTTTGGCCATTCGTGCGCATGACCGCTGCCCTTTCCAAGGCCCGCGAATTACGGCTTCAGCCAGTGGTCCAGCCAATCGAAGGCTTCCTCCTGCATCTCCAGGCTGAAGATGTGCGGTTGGTCGTAGAATCGTCCTCGGAACAGCGAGCTGGCGGCTGCCTTGGCATAAATGGCGGTAAGTTTGTCGACGGCTTCCTTCATTCCTTCCAATGGATAAAGCTGATCCTTGCTGCATTGCAGGACCATCAGGGGCTTGGGCACCATGCAGCCGAGGAGATCCGGCAAATCGAGAAAGCGTGTGAGGCCGGGTAGGAAATGGATGTAGCTATGAGTCTCGACGTGCTTCTTGATCATGGGCCGTAGCGTTGACATCCAACCCACGGAAACAGCGCATTTAATGCGCTCATCCAAACCCGCCAGATAGTCCGTGCGGTCACCGCCCATCGAGATCCCGAGACAACCGATTCTTGCGGGATCAACCTCGGAGCGACTCAGAAGATAATCCACCGTCCGCATGTCATCCCAATGCGCGATGCCTTGCCAGGTAGTCCCGGCCCAGTACAGGCTGCGAGCCAAAATCCCTTCCCCGTCACTCGAGCGACCGTTCAGATAGGTAACATCACTGGGAGAGTACTTGGAGTGATCCCAGCCGTACTTCCTGAGGTCATCATCGAAAATGGTTCGGCGTTCACCAAAGTAAAAGCAGTCGATGGAAACGACCACATAGCCGCGTCTACAAAGGGCCAGCGAGGTCGACCGGCCCTCATAATTCTCCTGGCGATAAGTGGTGATGGAGGGAGGATCCCCTTCTGGGAGCGGCATGACTTTCTCTTTACCGTAAACGAACATGCCTCCGTGGGGATGGAGATCCACAATTCCCGGACATGGTCCCTTCCTGCCTTTGGGGATCAGCACGTAAGCTGGAACGCGAAACCAAGGAGCGGTCGAGAAGAGGACCTTTTCCTGGATGTAATCGGTGTATTCCCAGCGGCCCACCACCTCCGGGGCGGGCGCGACCGCTGGTGGCTCGTAGTGAAATAGTTCCAGAACTTTTTCCCTTGCAGAATGCCGGTAGGCCTCAGCATTGTTGTCGCCCCGCTCAAGAAACGACAGAGGGTAACGGCATCCGTCTGCCAGTGTCTTGACCTGGGGGTAAAGACTTCCGCTATCCGCTTCACTCGGTGGGAGTCCGGGAGAAACGACTTGCCCCTCTCCTCCTTCTGCATGGCCGGCGGCCCCGGCGCCGAGGATCATCCCTCCCAAACTCAGGCACGCGAGAAACGATCGGCGGTCCTGGGTGGGCGCCTCAACTGGATTATTTGAATGCTGCAGATCGAGGGGCTGCATATGTTTCTCCGGGATCAAAGTGTTTCGAACAAGATCTGCACTGAGGCGCGCGCTATCGCGTGTCCGCCCCAGTGCTCAATCCTCTCCACAATTAACAGCTCACATCACGCTGGCGAAGGTCGGCGCCTATGCCATGAAAGGAGGTCCTGTGTTCGTTGAACTCATGCCGCTTCTTGCCCGCCGCACTGTGCTCATCACGGTGGGCAAGGTGGATGATCCCGCTTCGCGGGACTGCGTGTCAATGTCATATCCGCTCTGGCAAAAGCCGACGAGAAATCAGATCTAACCACCCCGCTCACTTATATCGGCCGGCCCAAGGAACTCGATGCCGAACTCGGGAAGTATCTGGTCGGCTACGTCCAGACCCACCAGCAAATCGCCGGCACACTGGCCGAAGCCAAGGCTGCCTTGATGGCTGTGCCCCCCATCGCGTTCTTTGCCATTTGTGCGGCTCAACTCGCGTTTGCGATGTGAGGCTGTGCGAAAAGCGGCAACCCCGGTCCTTGCCGCAGGCTATTCGTCATTTACATCGAATTTGCAGTATCACGGCAGACGCGAACAAACGCGACTTTTCCGTAGACAACTTTTCGGTAAGTCATAGTAGAATAGCCATAGACGAAGGATGACCCACAAGCCGACTTTCCCCCCCACGACTGGATTCAAGCAAGCCCTCGAAACTAGTGTTGATGAATACTTCCGGCGGGCTGGGATTTCCAAGACCGGAAACCTCTGCATGTACCTGAAAGCGACGTTGTTTCTCGCTTGGCTCGCCGTTTCATACTACCTATTGGTTTTCCATGTCTCCAGTTGGCCCGGCGGAGTCCTGGGCGGCCTATCTCTCGCCTTCGCCATGGCCGCAGTTGGGTTCAACATCCAGCATGACGGCAATCATGGAAGCTTTTCGAGCCGCCCCTGGATGAATCGGTCAGCAGGGCTAACGCTTGATCTTCTCGGGGCCAGCTCTTACTTATGGATTTGGAAGCACAATTTCGGCCACCATACCTACACGAACATCCCTGATTCGGATGATGACATCGACTTGGGCCCGGTCGGGCGACTCTCATCGGAGATTCCATTACGTTCTTACCATCGTTACCAGCATTATTACCTTTGGTTCTTCTACGCCTTGCTGCTGATCCAATGGCACTTTTACAATGACTACAAGAAACTGTGGACAGGGAAAATTGGGCACAGAACTTTTGCGCGGCCCCGAGGGTGGGATTTGGCAGCACTGGCTGCCGGGAAACTCATCTTCCTCAGCTTGGCGTTTATTATTCCCTGCTTGAGTCACCGTTGGTGGGTTGTAGTGGCGTTCTATCTGGGAGTGACGATGGTCACGGGCTTGGTGATCGCCGTAGTGTTCCAGTTGGCCCATGTCATCGAAGAGACTGAGCACCCGGCCTTGTTGGAAGATGTTCACGCCGAGTGGGTGATTCACCAGATTCGGACCACCGCCGATTTTGCGCGCGAGAACCGCTTGCTCACTTGGTATCTCGGCGGATTGAACTTCCAGGTTATTCACCACCTCTTCCCGAGGATCTGTCATGTTCACTATCCTCAGGTGGCTCGAGTCGTCGCGCAGGTTTGCGACGAGTATCAGATCAATTGCCAAGCACATCGCTCGGTCTATTCCGCAATCCGCTCCCACTTTCGGTTCCTGCGGTCGATGGGACGCACACAACCTCTACAACGACTAAGAACCGAGTTGTAGCTCCGCTGAGGTATTGTGTACAGACCGAAACCTCGTCGCTTATGCCTACCTATTCAGGCCCAGCGTGATCAATTCGTCGGAAGCGAATTCTTCGAACTGAGTCTCCGGCTCGCTCCGATTCGCACCCGTATTGGTAACCAGCCGGGCCGCGGACGCGGCGGCGGTCAAGACGATGGATTTGGGGACTTACGAGCCGGAGAGAGTCTGTGCGACGAACGACGGCAATATATGGACCCTGGGGCAGGACTGGGGCGCAGAAAGTTATGGTGAATCGTATCCGATCCTAAGACAGTATTCATCCGCAGGGGAGGCGCTCGGCTCATATTTTAGCAGGACTTCTTTGCGGGTTGAATATTTCGGCCTGAGCACTCACGCTCGTGCAGAAGGTGCACACCCTCCGCAGGACTTCACTGGCGGCAGGACTCATCTTCGATGCGGGCGTGTGTCGGTTGGGGTATATATTGGGCCTGCGCGGACATGGTTCGAAGTGCGGCTCGCTGATGGGAGCACCCAAAGTTGGCGGGTCGAGCCCCCCTTTGTGCCTTCCAACATGACAGGCATCTCCTTTACAGGGGCGGACCAGCTATACGCAAGTTTTACTCGTGCAATTCCTGCCGGGAATTCAGCGGAGCCGCCGGCGCACCAATACGGGCTCTACGTTCTTGACGTGGCAGGGCAGACGGCTGTCTGGGACCCTGTCCCAGGCAGCATAGGTTCTACGGGGCGGCCGTTCGGAAGGCTGGTGGGTGGCGGCACTCAGAGCCTTGTCTATATGGGAAAGGGAGGTATTTCTCCAAACGGCACGGTAGCTCTTTCTTGGACCGCCCGCTGATTGAGGTAATCGGAAAAGTGAGCGGTCCCTCCTTCTTCTCTTGCTACTAGGAAGGGGATGATGTTTTGTTCCTTTTGTGCAGAGAGGTTACGGCATTTGATATCGCCAACGGTGATGCATGAGGCGTTGTTGCGCGAGTGTGCAGATTGGAGGAATAATGCGCTTGAGGAGCGTTGAGGTGTGGATTTTCTTGATTGTAGTGCTCATGTGCCTTCCCATAGTGGGGCAGATTGCTGCCGCGCAGAATGGAGCGCAGCCGACCCCTTCGGGAACCCACGTAGTGCAGTTGGTCGGTCCGAATGATTCAGGATTTGAAACGGCTCTGGACACTGATTTTCCCGGCCTAAGCGGAGTGAACTATTTTCAGGCAGCCAAGCCGCTTCTAGTGATCTTACATAACCCCAGCCCAAGCGCCGTGAGGGCGTACGTCGTAACATGGACGGTTACCAATGAGGCCGGGGACGTTAGTACCGCCAACCTCCCAATCATTGGTGAGCCTGAGACTGCGAACTACGCGTTGACCGGACAGAACATCGTTCTCGGTGCAGGCGCGACCGAACTGGTTTCGCCCTTTTTTCACTGGACCAAGCGCCAGTTCCCAGGGCTTATGAAGATCAATGCTGTCTACATCCTGCTTCAGAGTGCGAGTATGCGGCCGCTGGCTGCCAGCGTTCAGAACGCGGCAACCGTGCACGTCGCGCTCGACGGGGACGTATTCGACGATGGGGTGTTCATTGGGCCGGACGCCTCGAAATTGTTCGAACGGTTCCAGGGCGAGCAGCAAGCCGAAGTGGACGAAGGCACGTGGGCTGTGGACCAGCTCAGCAGCAGCACCACGACGGAAGAAATCCAGCAGGGTCTGAGCCAGCAGATCTATGAGGGGCGCAACGCCACGGGTACAGATTCCGCGAGTCTCTATACGGCCGCTCGCGGCCGCGAAGCAAGCAGGCTTTTGGGCGTACTGGACCACAGCGGGCGAACGGCCTTACAGATTGTAGCGACTCGTCTATCGCGCGCCAAGCCAATGACGCTTAGTAGACAGGCTGGACAGTGAGCACCGCGCTACGATGCGCGCTGGTGATTCCAGTATTCAAGCACGCTTTGTTGACGTTCGGTAGTACGCTTGAGGAGGCAAAATGGCCAGACGATTTTTTCTGTTTGTGGTATTGGCGGGTTGCTCTTTTCTCGTCATCTATATTTCCATCGACCCCGTCAAGGTCACTGGGGAATCCACCTGTTGCACCGTGCCGTCAACTGAGGTCCCTGTAGCTAACGGGTATGGCTCCGGCAGCACCTTGACCAAAGCCGTATTTGATATGAACATTCAAAATCCCACTTATCCGACCATGAATTGGAACGAGTATCTGGTCGGCGAATTTTCCTCGACCACTGGGTATGACACATGCAATCAGGACTACCCAGCTTCGATTTACCTGCCCGTTGTGAAGGTATCCACCCCGTACCCCACCTACTACTGGCTCGCAGATTACGTAGGCGATTGGGACAATTCAAGCCCGATCCTTAATGGCATAAACCCGGTCACAGCCGTAAACTATTGGGGTAACGACTATGTCGGCTACATCACCGCCGCGGTCTCTAGTTACCGTCAGCACATCCCCGCAACGAAGCTTCCCTGTGGTTTTATCCTATTCCAGGATATGTGGATACAATGTCCTGATGGTTCGTGGGTGAATTACCTAGAAAATTATCTGACGGCTGACATTTACTCCTCTACAACGTTCGAATGCCACGAGGACGACTATGGCTGGGAAACAGCCTGCGAAACGGTGCCTCGCTAAACGAAAGCAAGTTCGGTGAGTGCAAGGAGAAATCCGATGAGCAAACTATTCTTTATACTACTGGGGATTATCACTGTTTGCAGCAGGATTTTTGCCCAGGGCGTACTCAGCCCGCACGCCTATATGCAGGAGGCAGTCATCGAGCACCATGGCACAACCGCGACCGTCAAGGCTGATTCCCCAATTCCCCTCAAACAGGCGGTGACCGCCGTGAGCGAGGAATACGGTTGGGCAGTGCACTACGAGGATCCACCTTACCAGACCAAATACGACGTGATGGATATGACTAACCCGAGCTACCGGGCGGCGCACCCCGAGGCGAAGGTAGTCCTTGGCCCAGCCGGTGGGCCCTTCCAGAGTACTTATTCTGAGGACCCGAACATGTGGAGTTCAGCGGCCATGGAACAGCAGGTGCTGGAGAAGATTGTCGCCGACTATAATCAGAGCGGAAATCCCGGCAACTTCGTGCTTCGGCGGCTTTCAGACGGGAGCTTTGACGTTGTCGGAAACTCGATCCGCAATGACAACGGCGCACCGGTGCCGGTGACCCCTGTCTTGGACACGCCGATCTACATCCCGCTTCAGGCGCGTAGCCTCGACGGCGCGCTTACCTCCGTTTTGAGCGCCCTCTCCGCCAAGACGGGGTTCGGAATGAATGTGGGCAATGGACCATCCAACCTCCTGGGTTCGCCGTGGTCCGGGATCACGGTGGGCGGCGTTACTGCTCCCGCCCGCAACCTATTGATGGTGGCGATCGCCCCGACAAAGATCTTCGTTTGGGACTTACGCTATGGGCCCCAGGACCGGGAGTATGCCCTCAACCTTCGGCCCGTTACGCGCGTGCAGTACGATACGTTCGGGCACAACCGTTGATCCCGGTGGGGCCAGCACGGATGCCCGGAGAGCCACGGTGAGCTGCCAGGAGTTTCCTGAATACAGCGGGCGGCAAGGCGACCGCCCGTTAGCGAACGGCTGGAGGGGGCGACAGGTTTACTATGGGGCCCGTGCGAGAGTTCGGGTATCCCAGCCCAAGCATCACTGGGAAAACGGATTATATCTTGACACATCAGCGCAGGTGAAAAGGGCATGAGACGCTTGCCACTGCTGTAAAGGTTAGAATGCGGTGCCGTCAAAGGTGAGTAGGGAGGTACTGTTGCTCGCCAGTTCAGATTGGGATGGCAGCCACACAATAACTAGCGACCACGTCGAGGGCAAGAATGGGAACGGAGTTCCTGTTCGCTTCATTCGGGACACTCTAATTTCTGTCTCGACTGCCATGTGTAGCGCTGGTGCAACGATTCATCTAGTATAACGTTTCACTAAAGTATGCTCATATCACGTCATCAAGGCGTCGAACTTCTTCCAGCGATGAACCACGGGGGCGGCGTTGATTTCGGCAACTCCGAGCAGAATTCGATCCCG
>Ga0182027_10002496_pt1 | contig 29758 bp, 19 predicted proteins | sample 712E1DmetaG_FD_121300 | JGI IMG/M metagenome (GOLD analysis project Ga0182027, IMG submission 121300) | Permafrost microbial communities from Stordalen Mire, Sweden - 712E1D metaG (Illumina Assembly) | ecosystem: Environmental > Terrestrial > Soil > Wetlands > Permafrost | place: Sweden...
CACAATAGGGAATACAAGGATATGTTTTTTGATAAGGTGTAGTGAACCCCCAAGGCACTTCGGGCCTTGTACAAGTCTTTTTTGGATGTGAGCACGAAGTGCCGAGCTTTGGGGGATGGGGGGGTATCCGTACCGTGAAAAAAACATATCCTTGTATTTCTTATATTTGATTTAAAATAGATTCCGTTATTCATGGAGAATTAAAGGTATGTACCAATACAAAGGTTTGGAAGATACGATTGCAGCCATTGCTACTCCGGCGGGACAGGGAGGCATCGGCATTGTGCGCATTAGCGGCCAACAGGCGGTTACTGTGGCCGATGCCATTGTAGAGCTTACCTCCGGCAAGAAATTGGCAGAGTGCAAAAGTTATACGGTGCATTATGGCCGGGTCCTGAAGAAAAATGAGACGATTGACGAGGTTCTGGTGACGCTGATGCGGTCTCCCAAGAGTTATACGACCGAGGATGTTATTGAGATCAGTTGTCACGCGGGGCCGGCTGTTGTGCGGGCTGTTTTAGATGCTGTGTTAACGGCCGGCGCGCGTTTGGCTGAGCCGGGAGAATTTACCAAGCGGGCGTTTCTTCATGGCCGCATGGATTTGTCCCAAGCGGAAGCGGTGATGGACATGGTGCGGGCCAAAACGGAGAATTTCTTGCGCGTGGCCAACCATCAATTAAAAGGTGAATTGTCGGATGAGCTCAAGAGCATCAGGGAAGAATTGTTAGAGCTTTATACCATGACGGAGGCCCTGATTAATTTTCCGGAAGATGGCGTTGAGGCCCAAAGTCGCCGGCAAATATTAACGCGCATCCGTATTCCCCAAGAGCGCATCCTTAGACTTTTGGCATCTTCCAAGAGCGGCCGTATTCTTAAAGAAGGGATACGTATTGTCCTGTGCGGGCGCCCCAATGTGGGCAAGTCTTCATTGCTTAATGGTCTGCTGAAACAACAGCGGGCCATTGTCACAGACATTGCCGGCACCACCCGGGATGTGCTGGAGGAATCCGTGCAAATGAAAGGCATCCCGATTCAATTGGTGGACACCGCCGGTATTTTTGTGCCCAGGGACCTCATTGAAGAGGAAGCCCTCAAGCGCAGTCATTTGTATATCAACAGCGCGGATGTGGTGCTTTTGGTTTTGGATTACAGTTCTCCCCAACAAGAGGCAGACACACGGCTTATGGAAAAATTGAAAGGCCGTTGTGTTTTGGTGGTGGTCAATAAAATGGATTTGAGCCATCAGCTGGACATATCAGGGCCCATAGAAATATTCGGTCGTGAGCACGTGATTGAAGTTTCAGCTCTTGCGGCGGAATCACTCCGGGCGCTCGAGGGTAAAATTGTTGAAATCGTCGGCAGGGACAAAAATTTTGACACGCACGGCATTTTAATCAGCAATATCCGCCACATCAAGGCTTTAGAGCGTGCCCGCGAAGGTCTGCAGGGCGCCTGCCGTCTCATGGATGAAAACACTTCCCTGGAATTTATCTCCGAAGAAATTAAAGGGGCCGTCAATCAACTGGATGCCATCACCGGGCTCAATATCGACGAGGATTTGCTGGACCGCATCTTTTCCCAATTTTGTATAGGCAAGTGACCCCCCCCGTACGCCCCTTGTAAAAGCCCCCTTCGAAAAGAAAAGTTTTTAAAACTATCGGAATGTACTATAATTACACAATCGTCTGTTGCCTGGCGGCATTGCTGGGGAGTTTTGCATACGAAAGACAGAGGCACTGATGCATTCGATCAAAAATATCATTGAAGCGGTTCCTGACCCTGTAATAGTCCTTGATAAAAATCTGCGCGTCAAGATAGCCAACGAATCTTTTTATAGCCAATTTAAAATTCTTCCGGAGCAAACCGAAGGTGAACTGCTTTATGATTTAGGGCAGCATCAGTGGGACATTCCCCAACTGCGCCAGATGTTAGAAGCCGTATGGACTCAAAAGACCTCAGTCGACGCCTTCGAGCTCTGTCACGAATTCCCGGGCATTGGCGAGAGGACACTGTTGCTCAATGCCAGAATTATTGATGAGACCCCGGCCAGAGAGCAGATGGTTCTGGTGGACTTTAAGGATATCACTGAGAAAAAGAAGGCAGAAGACAAGATCTCCAGATTAGCGTCGTTTCCTGAAATGAATCCTAATCCTATTTATGAAATAGATTTTAACGGGACGGTTGTCTATGCGAACCCTGCGGCCCAAAAATTGAAAGCAGACGGATTGGCATTTCCGGCTGAGAATAATATCAAAGAATTGATTGAGGATTTTCATCAGAACAGGGAAAAAGAGATTGTTCATGAAGTCCAGGTTGGCGAACGCTGGTATCTGCAATCCGTCTATAGGGTCCCCAGTGCTGAAATTTTGAGGGCTTATTACGTTGATATCACCAAGCGCAAGCAGGCACAGGTGGTTTTAGACTTTCAGTGGATGTTTCTGGAAGCGATATTCGAGCATATAGACGCCGGAGTCGTGGCATGTAATGAAAAGGGAGAACGGGTTCTTTTTAACCGGAAGGCCCGCGATTGGTATGGAGTGGGTCCTATGAAAATCCCGCAGACAGAATGGGCCAATGCTTATGGTCTTTTTTTGGAGGATGGCACGACACCCATGGACATTAGCACCATTCCTTTGGCAAGGGCTTTCCGCGGTGAAGTGGTGCAGAACATCCCTATGGTGATTGCCCCTAAGGGGCAGCCCAAACGTTATATTCTGGCCAACGCAGGGCCGGTTAAGGACAACAATGGAAGGGTTTTGGGAGCGGTTTGTATTATGCACGACATCACCGAGCGCAAGCAGGCGGAAGAAGCATTGATACGTGAGAACAGTTTTCGCAGCGCTATTATTGAAAACCAGCCGGGCATGGTATGGTTCAAGGACAAGGAAGGGAAGTTCCTTGCGGTCAATCAGCAGTTCGCGCACGGGTGTGGGCATGAAAATAGTGCGGACGTTATTGGGAAGACGGATTTTGATATTTGGCCCAAGGAACTTGCCGGGAAATACCGCGCTGACGACGAGGAGGTCATGAGAACAAAGCAGTCTTTGAGGGTCGAAGAATTAATCGAAGATAGGGGGGTGAGAAAATTCTATGAGACTTTCAAGACGCCGGTCGTGGATGCTTCCGGATGTGTTTTAGGGACGTCTGGTTTTGCCCAGGACATTACCGAGCGCAGGCAGATGGAGGATGGCATTAGGGAGGCCCAACATTTCAATGAGGAAGTTATCCTGGCCGCCGGTGAGGGTATTATTGTCTACGACGATCAATTATGTTATAAAGTTTGGAACCCAACGATGGAGAGGCTGACAGGGATACCGGCAGCAGAAGTTCTTGGGAAAAAAGCTACCGATTTATTTCCGCACCTTGTGGAACAAGGCGTTGATCAGTTATTGGCCCGTGCGATGTTCGGCCAGACGGTTGTTTCTCAGGATATGGTCTATCGTGTCCCCAAGACGGGAAAAATAGGTTGGTCCCAGGGGATTTATACGCCGCATCGGGACAATAAGGGAAAGATTATCGGTGTGATTGGTATGGTGCGCGACATCACTGAACGCAAACTGATGGAAGAGGAGCTGAAAATTGCCAAAGAACAGGCGGAGGCGGCCAATAGGTATAAGACGGAATTTTTGAGGAATATTTCGCATGATTTGCGCACACCCTTAAATGCGATCCTCGGGTTTTCCCAGATGTTAAAGTCTGTGCCTATGGAGGACAAGCATCGCAAAGGTGTCGATTTTATCAATGAGCGGGGAGCGTATCTTTTGGCCATGATTGAAGATATCCTTAATGCTTCTAGAATAGATTCGGGTAAAGTGGAACTTAAATCCCAAGAATTGGATCTTCATAAATTGTTGGAAGATTCAATGGAACTCTCACGGGTCGCTTTAGGGCAAAAGGATGTGACGATGTCTTTAAGTTGCGACGGACCTATGCCACGGTTAAAAGGCGATGTTTTTAGGGTGCGGCAGATCATCGATAATGTGTTAAGCAATGCCTCCAAGTACACTTCTCAGGGCCAAATCACTCTGACCGCCGGAGTAGAGGACCATCAGTCCAACAAAAATCAATATCGTGTGAGAGTTTCAGTGAAAGATACCGGCATTGGTATCCCGGAGAATAAACTACCCTTTATTTTTGATCCGTTCACCAGAGCGCACGAGTTTGGTAAAGGGCAAACCTACGACGGATTAGGCTTGGGGCTGCATATTGCGAAGAAACTGGCTGTTTTAATGGGCGGGGATATCCGTGTATTATCCCAAGTCAACAAGGGCAGTGAATTTATAGTGACGTTTAATTGCGATAAAATTGCTGAAAAATTTTAAATAGGGGGGAATATGGTAGACACAGCCTTAGCAGACAAAAAAATTTTATATGTGGAAGATGATGAGGCCAGTCGCTATTTTATGGAGATGGTCATCGGAGAAATGGGGTGCGCTCTTGTGCTTTGTGCGGATGGGCAACAAGCTCTCGAAAAAATACAGGCAGAAAAATTTGATCTTATCTTCATGGATATCCGTATGCCTAAAATGGACGGCTATAAAACCTCCCAGATGATCCGCAAAATTGACAAAGAAATACCGATCGTGGCTATAACGGCGTATATGCGCGGACAGGTCTCGGGCATGATGCTGGAATGTTGGGACTCAGGCATGAATGGCATTCTGGCGAAGCCGTGTTCTCCGGAGGACATCAAGAGCGAGGTTAATCGGCGCCTGTTACGGTGAAGGGGATTTTTGCTGGCTTTGCCAGACGGCCATAACTTTTTTGAGCATTTCAGGGTCGGTCATGATTTGTTGGGTCAAGGCCATTATTTTGGGATTGCTCAGCAGTTTACCCATATCATGGTTAGTAATTTCCTGTTGGATTTCAGCATCCTGCAGGACTTTTTGAAAACGCGGGTCTTGCGCTAGGGACTGCGCGTCAGATGTGGAAGAGAGATGAGTGTTATCAGCGGACTTTTCTTGGGCTACAGGGATAAAAGTCCCCACCCATGGCGCTGTGGTTTTGTAAGCAATCGAATCCGTTAGATCTTTGTGTAAAGTCGTCAAAGGTTTTTCTTTGACCGGAAACAGGGCTAATAATATTAAAGTCAGGGCAATAAATACCCAGCCCCAAGCCAACGTCAGGACGCCACCTGCCAAGCTGCTGAAGAAACCCGGGGACACATCCGTATTGGTGGCTTTGGCGAATGTTTTAAGAAGAAATTTTAAAAGAAGATGAAGAAGTATAGGGCCCAATAATCCCAGCAAGAGACTCACGACCAGGTCGTGAGTCTCTTGATAATAAAGAATACTGAGGATAGTTGTTATTATAAGAGAAGCAGGGGCCAGCAAAGAACGTATAAATCCGCGCGCGGCCCCGCGCGCCAGTAAAAAAATGCTTAAGACCAGGACAATAAAGTCAGTAAGGGTCATTTAATGTTCCGGTAAAAAACGTAAATGGACTAAATAATAGATAATAAGGAATACAACGTAAAGCAAGGGAATGATGAAACAGGCTTTGATAACCCACGGGAAAGACAGTTTAAGTTTAGATTTAGCTAATTTTTCTTTAATTTTGGCGTATTCTTCCAAAGAAAGTTGTTCGTTTTTTTGATAAGGAGAATTTTGCGGCATATAGTGAAAACAGTATAGCATTAGCGTAAATAGGCTGCAATAAAAATGAAGTTAAAAAAAGAGTAAAAAAGAACATCTGATTTTAATTATTTATATTTTTTTTGTTAAAATTTTGAGATTGTTTATAAGTCTAACAATATCAGGAACTTGCAGGTTCCTTGGATATTTATATTTTAATTTGCTTTTTGGTAAATATGTTTTAAACTATAGATGAAGGAAGCGCTTTCAATATTATAATTTTTATACTAGAAAAGCAGGGAGTTTGTATGGCAACTGAAGTCAACCAACGTTCGGAAGCAAGACATCATTGTTTTGTTCCTGTAGATAGTAAAAGCGGTTCCGAATTTGATCGGACTCAAACAGTAGATATCAGTCGGCATGGGATTGGCTTTCTTTCTTCCCAAAACATTGGGATTAACCAAAAAATAGCGCTTGAAATCATTCTTCGTCCAAACACAGAACCTGTTATGGTCATTGGGGTTGTGAAGTGGGTACGTAAGCTCAACGATGCTGACCAATACCGGGTAGGCATGGTTTTTTCAGAGATTATTTCGGGTTCTCCTAACCGTTTGGATAGATACTTTTCTTCAAAACAGTAGGAAGAATAAAGTTAAGGATTACAGCTATGTCTAACGACACCCCAATAAAGGAAGATCGCAGGATATTCGAGCGGTTTTCAGCCCGTTTTCCGGCAAAATTTAAAGATGCACGCGAGGATTACGGAAACGATGTTTTTTTGAGGGATGCTTCGGCCAGCGGTGCGCGCATTTTGAGCAAAGAACGGTTTTTTTTAGATGATCAGCTTTCTTTGGAGGTTGAATTGCCGGATGGCGGAGAGCCGATGGTTTTAAATGGTCGTGTGGTGAGGGCAAAATCCCTGGATTTATCTTTTTGGGATATCGGACTGCAATTTCCTCAAGTGAATTTTTTAAAAATGCAACGTCTTTTTAAACTCACCCAAGAAAGCTTCCCAACTTAAAAATTTTACAGGTTCCTCAAATTGAAGTATTATGCCTGAAGATTCTTTTTATACATTTTTACCTGACGGAGTGAGTTTTGCCTCAAAACAGGCTGCCCGCGTCAAGACGATCTATGCGCCTTTGTGCGGTACGGGTCCAGCGAGTATCAAGTCCGCTATTTCGCCGACGCTTAGCGGCGATATTAAAGTGGATAAATTCCATTACCTGACCAAACCCGCCTCCCGGGAAGATTTACGCCTACCGTTGAGGGATTTCTTTGTTTTTATTAAAGGGAAAGGGGTTTTCAGTTTATCACAGGAAAATCCCTCGGATGCCATGGCCATTGAGATAGGCCCATTGTGGCATAAGTACAAGCGCTCTTTAAAACCGTCAGGATTAACATTAAGCGCTGTCAACTTTATCCCGGTCTCCGGAGAAAATGTTGAATTGATGCAGGTGACGGTTAAAAATATTTCCAGAAAGACTCTTCGCTGTACCCCCACCTTTGCCATTGCTCTTTTTGGCCGTTCCAGGGACAATAAACACGACCATGAACATGTGACCGCACTTTTAAACCGGGTCCAACAAAGGCCCGAAGGGGTGTTGATGCAGACAGCTATGGCCTTTAATGAAGAAGGCCATAAGGAAAGCCGCTGTGTTTATTTTGTCTTTGGCAGTGAGGACCGAGGGCGCCGCATCCTGGGTTCTTTCCCGACGGTAGATAGTTTTTATGGCGACGGCGGCTCCCCCCAAAGGCCGCAGGCGGTTTTTGAAAACTATCAACCGGTTAGGCTCAATGAAACTCTCAGGAACGGCAAGGAAGTTCTGGGAGCTCTGCGTTTCAGGGACCTTACTTTAAAGGCGGGACAGAGCAAATCTTATGTGGTGATGATCGGCATGGCCGATAGTGAATCCCAGGCCCTGACTATTTTTAGCCGTTTTGATAATGCGGGTAAATGGGCCAAAGCCTGGGAGCTTAATAAGGCTTATTGGTCCGGGAAAATTTCTTCCGTTATTTTTAGCGGCGCGGATAAAAATTTTGATGCCTGGATGCGCTGGGTCATTTTACAGCCGGTTTTACGCCGTATTTTCGGCTGTTCGTTTTTGCCTGATCATGATTATGGCCAAGGCGGCAGGGGTTGGAGAGATATCTGGCAGGATTTATTGTCGCTGATTCTCATTGAGCCCCATTCGATCAGGCATGACTTGATCAACAATTGTGCAGGCATCCGCATCGACGGCAGTAATGCCACTATCATCGGTAACACGCCCGGTGAGTTTTTAGCGGACCGCAATGCCATCACCCGCGTGTGGATGGATCACGGGGCATGGCCGTTGTTGACTTTGCTGCTGTATATCGATCAGACCGGGGACTTTGATATTCTGCTGGAGAAACAGAATTATTTCCGGGATTGCCAATTATCCCGCACCCAGGACAAAGATATAGGCTGGGTGGGGCGCGACGGCCATAAACTGCTTGATGAAAAAGGGCATGTGTATACAGGCACCATCCTGGAGCATGTGCTGGTAGAGAACTTGACCCAATTTTTTAACGTCGGGCAACACAATATCATCCGCTTAGAAGGCGCGGACTGGAATGACGGTTTGGACATGGCGGCATCCCATGGCGAGTCGGTGGCGTTTACGTCATTTTACGGCGGGAACTTGTCAAAACTAGCTGACCTTCTGGAAGATATGGCCAAAACCAAAGGGATCAAGGCTGTACGTTTGGCCCGTGAGCTTTTGGTTTTATTGGATACCTTAGGCAAAAAAGTCAATTACGATGACCCGAAGGCGAAATACCGGCATCTTTTTGGTCAATATTACCACAGCGTACAACCGGCTTTAAGCGGGAAAACCGTTAAGGTCACGATTAAAGATTTGGTGCATGATTTGCGCGCCAAAGCCCAATGGATATTTGCGCATATACGCCGTCAGGAAAAGGTAAGGGTGAAAAAAGGCTCCCAAACCTATGAATGGTTCAACGGTTATTATGACAATAATGGCCGTGCCGTGGAGGGTTGGGTTGACGGGCGCGTGCGTATGACCTTGACGGGGCAAGTGTTTGCCATCATGAGCGGGATGGCGCTTGAGGGGGAAATCGAAAAAATTATTGAAAGCGCGGAGGTATTTTTAAAAGACAAAACATTTAAGGGGTATCGTCTGAATACGGATTTCGGTGTGCGTCATTATTTGGATTTGGGACGTGCCTTCGCCTTTGCGTACGGCACAAAAGAAAACGGTTCTTTTTTCAGTCATATGACCGTGATGTTCGCCGCCGCCCTTTACCAGCGCGGCTTTGCTCGCCGTGGCTATGAAGTGCTGCAATCCATTTATCAGATGGCCATTGATGGGGCGCACAGTAAAATTTATCCCGGGATCCCGGAATATTTTGATTCACAGGGCCGGGGGATGTACCATTATTTGACCGGATCCGCCAGCTGGTGGGTATTGACCCAATTGATTTATGTCTTTGGGGTGCGTGGCTGGCGCGGTGATTTGATCTTGGCGCCTCAATTAGTCAAAGAAGAATTTAACAAACAGAGGGTGGCCCGTGTTGTCTGTTCATTCGCGGGCAAGCGCCTGACGGTGGAGTATCACAATCCTAAAAAATTGGATGCGGGGTCTTATGCGATTGATACAGTTTTCATGAATGGCCGGCCCCTTGATTGGGTACAGTTGGCCCCGGCTAAAGTTTGCATCCCAAGAGCATTCATTACTAAGGATGCCGTCATCAGAGTTGTTCTTGGGGCTTGACAGTGGCAGTGAGACTAATTATTATGCTATACTTTGTTATGCCAAAATATATCGTTAAAGGTCTTTCTTCAGCCCTCGTGGCGACTTTTCTTTTTTTTACGGCATGTCCTGTCTGGGCCCAAACCCCGGAGCGTTCCTCTTCTGAGCTTGTGCGTTTGTCCTGGAAAGCTTCCGATGAAGGGGATTTAAAAACTCTTTCTGATTTAGTTGATGAAATGGTTAAAACATATGGGGATAGGGCCAAAGCTTTAGCTTCCCAGTTAAGTAGTTTTCCCGTCGCCAGCCAAAGAAATGATTATAAAATTATGTCGGATGTGGCCACGTGTTTGTTTGTCAAGGCTGAGGCTTTCATGCATCAGGGGAAAAATGATGAAGCGATAGAGCAGTTTAAAAATATTATCGCTCAATATCCCTGGGCCCAAAGTTTTGATCCCAGCCGCGGTACGTACTGGTCGGTGGCGGAAAAATCGCAGGCCAGCATTGATACGATGGAAGGCAAAACCCCCATCCCAAGCGCGGCCCCCCTAAAGCAAGCTCCCCGCACCCAACCGGTGTTGGCATTTCCGGGCACAGAACAGATCGTTGATTATCAGCGATACGGCAAATTCCTTAACGTAGGGACCAAGGATTTCCATTATCAAATCACTGACCAGGCGGGGTTAGTGGCAGCGTCGGGCGAAGGTATTTACCCTAATATAGCGGATGTGTATAGAGATCCCGGCTATAGGCAAGCTCTCAAAGAAGGGCGGCTGCAGGGGAGTCATTGGGATTTTGTGAACACGCCGGACCTACAAGCCGCTTTTTATAAATGGTTTACCGCGCCCGAATCCTGGGGTGTTCGATTATTTTATATAGGCAACGTTTTTGAAAAGGCCGGCATGTATCAGGAGGCCATTAAGGCCTACCATGCGCTGATTGTGAATTTTCCGTCTACAGTCGCGTGGACGTATTGGCAGACCCCGTGGTATCCGGCCCAGGCGGCGGTGGCCAAAATCAAATATTTGACCCGTATTCATCCTAAACTGCATTTGGAATACAAATGGGGCAAGATACGTATCCTGAATGCCGACGATCCGCATAAGTATGTGACCATCACTAAGCCCGGTGTTATCCGCAAGTTAAGCGCGCTCGAGCGTGCCGAACAAAAATTAAATTGGCAGCCGTCTAAAATGCCTTTAGGCAAACCAGTTTTTTATTCGGGGCAGGGCCAAGTGCGTTTTGTCAAATATGAAAGCGGCCACTGGCAGTTATGGGTGGACAATAAACCTTTTCTGATTAAAGGCATGGCGTATATGCCCACCAAAGTAGGGCAAAGCCCTGACAATGGGACCTTGGTGGATTGGATGCAGGAAGACGATAATCATGACGGCGTCATTGCGGCCCCGTATGGCGCATGGGTGGATAAAGACGGGGACAATCAACGCCATGACGACGAGCCTGTGGTCGGTGATTTTAAGCTGATGAAAGATATGGGGGTCAATACGTTACGCATTTACTATCAGGCCTATATGAAATCCGACAAGGCCTTCTTGGAAAAAATGTATAGGGAGTACGGGTTTAAAGTGGCGTTGAGTAATTTCATAGGCAAATACGCTATCGGCTCCGGGGCCAGTTGGGCAGAAGGTACGGATTATGAAAATCCCGTGCATCAGAAAAATATGATGGCCTATGTCCGGCAAATGGTCATGGAGTTTAAGGACCAGCCGTATATTCTTATGTGGATTTTGGGCAATGAAAATAATTACGGGGTGGCGTCCAATGCCGATAAAAAACCCGTGGCCTATTTTAAATTTATCAATAAAGTGGCGCAGATGATTAAATCAATCGACCCCAACCATCCGGTGGCGATCTGTCAGGGGGATACTTTATTTTTGGAAAAATTCGGGAAATACGCTCCGGATGTGGATGCTTACGGGGCCAATATTTATCGCGGGGATTACGGGTTCGGTTCTTTCTGGGAGGATGTGGCCCAGTATGCGGATAAGCCGGCTTTTATTACGGAATACGGGGCCCCGGCTTATGGGGGAGTAAGTATGACCTATGAAGAGGCCCAGCAGGCGCAGGCGGATTATCATAAAGGCAATTGGCTTGATATCCTTTATAATAGCGCAGGTTTCGAAGATGGCGTTGGCAATTCCGTCGGTGGCATGGCTTTTGAATGGCTGGATGAGTGGTGGAAGGACTATTCCCCTTCCATTCATGACACTAAAGCGGATGCGGTGGGGCCTTTTCCGGGCGGTTATTATTTTGAAGAGTGGTTTGGCATTTTTGGCCAGGGAGACGGCTCTCAAAGCCCGTACTTGCGCGAAGGCAGGAAAGTGTACTATACTTATAAGGAACTTTGGAAGTCTTAACACAGCCACCTGCATAAAGCGGGGGCATTTAATTGAGGAGGATTGGTATGAAGAAATGGGGAAGTCTTTTAATTATTGTAGTATTCGGTTTTTGCGCGACGCATGTCTTCGCTCAAGACCAGGCTGCGGTTAGCGCTGCCAAAGCAGCTTCTGAGGCGCAACCGGCACCGGTGGCCCAGGCGGCAGGCACAGAGCAGCCCAGGGTCAAAGCGCCGATTAATTTCGGTGATTACCGGTCTATGACCTTGGCCACCAAGGCGTGGCAAGCATTGGCCCAAAATGATATTGAGTCTGTGTTGGCGTACACGAATAAATGTATTTCACTGTATGCGGCGCAGGCCAAAAAGATGCAGGCCGGCTTGAAAGATTATGCGACCGGTTCCAACGATGATATTTTCAAATATTGGGCCCTTAATGATGTGGCAACCAGCTATTACATTCAGGGGGTAGCGTATCAAAATGCCAACATGAAAGATGAAGCCAAAGAGGCTTATAATAAAGTTATTAGCGATTATTCTTTCGGTCAGGCGTGGGACACTAAAGGCTGGTTTTGGAAGCCTGCGGCAGCAGCTAAAGAAAAATTGGATATGATGGCGGCCGGGGTGAATTGGGACTTCGGTGATTATTCTTCCAATCAATTAGTGCAGAAGGCATGGGCGGCTCTGGCGGCCAATGATCTTAAGGCCGTGGAAGCGTATGTCAATAAGACCTTGGAATTATACGAGGGCAAAGCCAAGACCATGCAGGCGAGTTTGAAGGAATATGCGTGGGAATCTAAAGAGAAAACTTTTAGTTATTGGGCGCTCAATGATGTCGGCACGGCCCTGTTTATTTCGGGTGAAGCTTATCAAAATGCCGGCAAAAAAGAAGAGGCCGTTAAGGCGTATAAGAGAGTCATCAACGAATTTTTGTACGCGCAATGTTGGGATCCTAATGGTTGGTTCTGGAAACCTGCCGAAGCCGCTCAGCAGAAATTAGCGGAATTGGATAATGTCTAATCAATAGGGGACAGCGCCCTGTTTTTTGTAAAATGGGGTGCTGTCCCCATTTATCCCTGTCATTCCTATGAATTATTTTCTTATTTGTTTTTTTCTTATTCCCTGTGTGGCCCATGCTCAAAACAGCGCCATCCCCGGTGAGGAGAAAACCAAACCTTTTAAGCCGTTTATCGTTTATCAGGACAAGGGCTCTTTAAATCGTTTTGTACCCTCCGGATATATGCCTACCGGCGAGTGCATTAAAATGGATGATGCGTGGAGGGATAATTGCCATGAAAACGCCAGTTGTATTAAAGTCGTTTATGATGTCGGCTGTTCTTTAAAAAGCCGACGGTGGGCCGGAGTCTACTGGCTTAATCCGCCGGATAATTGGGGAGATCGCAAAGGCGGATATAATTTAACCGGTGCCCGCAAATTGGTTTTTTGGGCCCGCGGGGAGGCCGGCGGCGAGACCATCGCCGAATTCAGGTTAGGCGGGGTAGGCAATGGTCGGGAATATCCTGATTCGGATACGGCCTCCATCGGTCCGGTGATTCTCTCCAAAGAGTGGAAAGAATACACCATTGATTTACGTGACAAAGATTTGACTTATATCAGCGGAGGATTTGCCTGGATTGCCAACACCAATGACAACCCTTCCTCGTGTGTGTTTTATCTTGCCCATATCCGTTATGAATAAACCATCAATTTTTTAAGAATAAATTTTTTTGTAAATTTTCTTGTATTCAGGCTCCCTCTTTGTTATATTTTGTATAATACAAATATATTTAGGAGATGGTATGTCCAAAGCCGTACGTCTGGGGGTATGGGTTTTAGCAGTACTGGTGGTGGTTAGTGCGGCAGTTGCTGTTTCGACATTAATGCAAAAGCAGGCTCTTGAAGGGCAAAATCAAAATTTGCGCGCTCGCATTTCCGAGGGTAAAGACAGAGAAGCAGGGCTTTTGAGTCAACTCAAAAAATTGCAGAATGATGCCGATGCGCTTAATAGTAAAGTTTCACAGTCAGATCAGGCAAAGGCAGAGGCCCAAAATCTTTACGATGAATTGAAGCGTAAGTCCGCTGATTTACAATCACAGATGGATCAGGCGAATACCGAGCGGGATGATTACAAAAATCGCGTGGATACGATTACCCGCGAACGCGACGATTTGATGCAGAAATTAAAAAATCGCCCGACCCAGATCGTTTATAAAGACCGCATTATTCAGGCGCCACCTCCAAGTACCTCCGCCGCAGCTCCCGTCGTAGATGTGACTTCAGCCCAAGGGGATCAGTATTGGGCTTCCGTGCTTAAGCAGAAGGCCGTTTTACAACTGGAGATTGAGAAAGCTAAATCCGAATTGGATCAAGCGGCTTTGCAGGTCGTCGAATTGAAGAAACAGAATGCCGATCTGGAGGTTCAGGTCAAACAGATCACTCATGAAAAAGATGAAATTGCCCAAAAAGTTAAATATGGCGGAGATTTGGCCGACACACTGTCTATTGATTTAGCCCGCGCGCGCAATGACCAAAAAGCCGTGAATGACCGCGCGGATAAGGTCAAAGAAGAAAATATGGAATTGCTCTCCCAGATCAGGGGGCTCAACGCCACCAAACTCGCTTTGGAGAAGACGATCTCCCGCTTGACGGATGAAAAAGATGGTATGCAGAAAAAATTAGTTGAGACCCAAAGCGTGATCCAAAGCCGCATTGATGACATTTGGAAAATTAAACAAAGCCTGGATAAAAGACTTTCTGAAAACGCTCCCAATCCGCCTTCTGCCGGGGGTGGTATGGAGTTGCCTCCCATTATTGTCAATGCGCCCAACAACCAGGGGCAGGGGGCTTTTGCGGCCTCATCGGGGGCAGCCAAGAACCAGGGAGCCATTATCAGTATTAATGAAAGCAGTAATTTCGTTATCACGGACTTAGGCCAAGTCAACTCTCCTGTGGGTGTTGGCAGTATTTTGAAAGTTTATCGCGATTCAAGAGCCATCGCCACTTTGGAAGTCATTCAGGTGCGTCGGGATATTTGTGCGGCGGACATCAAGAATAAATCCACTGAGCTTAGAGTGGGGGACGTTGTCAGAATTTAATTAGTTTAAAACCTTTCATTCATTACCCTTCAACGTGGTCGAAAAAAAAATAAGCATAACGGATGTCGCCCGACGGGCAAAAGTTTCCATCACCACCGTTTCCCGTGTCCTCAATAAAGTCCCCACGGTCAATAAAGAAGTCGCCCAACGTGTGCAACAGGTCATCACCGAGTTAAAGTTTAAACCCAACCCTACGGCCCAACGTTTGGCCCGGGGGATAGAGAACACGGCCATCGGTTTTGTTATGCCGGGGTATCCGGGTATTTTTCATTCTTTTTATGCCGTGGAGTTGATACGCGGCATCGGCCATGGTTGTGAAACCCTGCGGCTGGATTTAATTTTTCATATTACTGACGGGACTAATCCGTTAAGGTCGAGTTATGCCGGAGGCCTTATTTTCGCGGATATCATTGAAAACCGGACTCAGGTTGAATCAGCCATACGTGAAGCGACCCCCTGTCTGGTCCTCAACCACATAGTCAAAGATTTAGAAGTGAGCTACATCGCCGTGGACAATGTCAAAGGCGGTTTTACGGCGGCGGAATACTTGGTCAATTTAGGCCACAAGCGTATCGCCACCATCACCGGTAATATGCAGACACAGGCGGGCATAGACAGGTTTGAGGGTTTCCAGAATGCCTTGGCCGCGCATGGTATTGACTGTCCGCCGGATTATGTGTATAAGGGGGACTATTCCCGTCGGTCGGCCCGTCTGGCGTCCGAACGTTTTTTTTCTTTGGATAATCCTCCCACGGCTATTTTTGCGGCCAGCGATGACATGGCCTTGGAGATTATTTCGGTCGCTATGGAAAACGGTATTAAAGTCCCGGAAGACATTTCGATTATCGGGTTTGATGATAATCCCGCCGGATTGTTTGGCCCCGTTGGATTGACGACGATCAAACAGCCGTTGTTTTCTATGGGGGAAGAGGCGACAAAAGTGATTTATGAAATTATGACCGGTAAGCAAAAAGGTGTTGTCCACAAAGTCTTCGCTCCTGATTTGATTGTGCGCGAGTCCTGCGCGCATCCTTCTTCGTAACATTCTCTCTTTCGATTGTATTTGAAGCCTCAGGAATTTTTTTGTCATCCCTTCTGTTATATTGTCATTCCCGCGAAAGCGGGAATCTTATTCATTTTCGGAAAAAGAGAAATAGTTTTTTAGAAAATATTATGATAAAGTTTATCCTATGAAATCAGGTTGGCGACAGGAAAGTCAAACAGTAAGTCTATCCCAAGTCCATTCGAGTATCCGTGTGGATGCCCGTGCTAGTTGGGGGCGTAAGATGCTGGCTTTTTTAGGGCCCGGACTTATGGTGGCGGTCGGTTACATGGATCCGGGTAACTGGGCAACGGATTTAGCTGGCGGGGCTAAATACGGCTATATTTTACTGTCCGTAGTATTGTTTTCCAACTTTATCGCCATTTTACTGCAACATTTGGCGTTAAAGCTGGGTATTGTCACCGAGCGAGATTTAGCCCAGGCTTGCCGGGACCATTATAGTCAACCGGTATCTTTCATGTTATGGGTGGGATGTGAGATCGCGATAGCCGCATGTGATTTGGCAGAAGTCATAGGCTCTGCCATTGCTTTGAACCTGCTTTTTGGTCTTCCGCTTGTCATCGGTATTCTGCTAACCGCGGCGGATGTTCTGGTCATTTTATTTTTGCAGTATAAGGGATTTCGCACGATTGAATCTTTGGTGGCGGGTTTAATATTATTAATCGCAGGGAGTTTTGCCTATGAGATGATGATTTCAAATCCTTCCTTACCGCTGTTTTTTGCTAATTTATTGCCCAGGCCGGAAATTGTCACTAACCCCGGCATGTTATATATTGCGATTGGTATTTTAGGGGCCACGGTCATGCCGCATAATTTGTATTTGCATTCGAGCATTGTGCAAACCAGGGCGTATGAACGCAATGAAGAGGGCAAAAAGATGGCGGTGCATTTCGCGGGGATAGACTCGGCTTTTGCCTTGTTTTGCGCGTTTTTTATTAATGCTGCGATTTTGATCCTAAGTGCTGCGGCCTTTCACGGCACAGGACACCAGGATGTCGCCGACATTCATGATGCGTACAATTTATTAACGCCGGTTTTAGGGGTGTCAATGGCCAGTGTCGTATTTGCGATTGCGCTTTTAGCATCGGGGCAAAACTCGACGTTGACAGGGACCTTGGCAGGGCAAATCGTCATGGAAGGGTTTTTGAATATCCGCCTGCGTCCATGGGTCAGGCGCCTGTTAACGAGATTGATTGCGATTGTCCCTGCGGTGATTGTGGCCTCGATGTATGGGGAAAGGGGTACAGGCAATTTGCTGATTTTTAGTCAGGTCATTTTATCTCTGCAGTTAGGATTTGCGGTTGTTCCGCTGGTTGTGTTTACATCGGACAAGAAGAAAATGGGGAGCTTTGTCAATTCTCCATGGCTTAAAGTGCTTGCATGGATAGTGACGGCCGTTATTATTGGATTAAATGTTTATTTATTATGGCAGACCCTCGCTGGTTGGATTAAATGAGTCCTCGCAGGCTATTTAGCTTCAATTAATTTTTTTTCACTCACGGTTCATTTTTTTAACGGCAAAAATATTTTCTTGTTGCGGTGTCTGAAAAACTCGCTCTGCCTATCTCTAGATAGGCAGAGCTCGAACATTTCAGACATCCTTCGGCCAAAAGCCTCAGGATTCCCTTACAAGAAAAAATTTTTGCCTAAAAATGAAAGTGAGTGAAAAAAAACAAATTGAATCTAAATAGCAATCATACAGCATTTCGATAGTATGGCAGAAGGGATGAATTTGTTCTTTGAGCGACACTTCGATTTTTAGTTAAAGCAGCTCATGCTTAGTGGAAACCCCGTTGCCGAGCAAGAAACAGGGAATTTGGAATGCCGAAGATGTTCGAGTCCTTAAATCTCAGAAGATTTAAGGACGAGTTTCTGAGGCACCGAGTGGCCGAGGAACGTCGGCGTGAAAAAAATCGACCGTGGAGCGAAAAGAACAAATTCATCCCTTCCTACCACTAACGCGTTCATGTTGACAACCCTCGCAATTAGAGGTATTTTAGTTCCCTTATGAATTCATTTGACTGCATAGTTATAGGCGCCGGACATGCCGGCATTGAGGCGGCTTTAGCGCCCGCCCGCATGGGCCTTGCCACAGCCATGGTGACCTTGAGCCAAGACACCATCGGACAGATGAGCTGCAATCCCGCCATTGGAGGTGTGGGCAAAGGCCAGTTAGTCAAAGAGATCGATGCTTTAGGCGGAGAAATGGGTCTGGCCGCCGACCGTACAGGGATCCAATTTAGACAATTAAATGCCTCCAAAGGCCAGGCCGTGCGTTCCTCCCGCTGCCAGGCAGACCGCAAGCAATATCGTTTGTATATGCAACAGGTGGTCTTACATCAGCCGCATTTGACCGTTATTGAAGATGAAGTCTGTGATTTGGTGGTGACCGGGGGACAAGTGAAGGGTATAAAAACCGTCAGCGGTCTGCATATAGAAGCTCCGACGGTGATTATCGCCACTGGCACTTTTTTAGACGGGCGTATCCATATTGGCCCGAAGATCACTTCCGGCGGCCGTATCCATGAACAGGCATCCATACGCCTGGCCCGCTGTATCCGTGATCTGGGTTTTGAGATCATGATGTTTAAGACCGGCACACCCCCGCGCCTGGACGGACGCACCATTGATTTTACGGGTATGGAGTACCAGGAGTCCGACGATCCTATTGTACCGTTTTCTTTTAGAACACCTTTTATTCCCAAAGAACGAAAACTTTTATCTTGCCATATTACGCATACGACCGAACGTACTCATGACATTATCCGGGCAAATTTTCATCTCTCCCCGATGTATTCCGGCCAGATTAAGGCCACCGGCGTGCGGTATTGTCCCTCCATTGAAGACAAATTAAAGAAATTCGCGGACAAGTCCACGCACCATGTTTTTTTGGAGCCCGAAGGGTTGGATACTTTTGAGTATTATCCTAACGGCATATCGACCGGTTTACCGGCCCATGTGCAGGAAGAGATGGTCCACTCCATCCCCGGACTTGAAAAGACCGTTATTGTCCGTCCCGGCTATTCTATTGAGCATGGGGTGGTACCGGCGACGGAATTGAAGCCGACATTGGAAACCAAGAAAATCAAGGGCTTGTTTTTAGCGGGCCAGATTAACGGGACAACCGGTTATGAAGAAGCCGCTGCCCAGGGCCTGGTCGCCGGAATCAATGCCGCATTGCAAGTTCAAAACAAAGAGCCGCTTATTTTAGGCCGCCACGAGTCTTATATCGGGGTTTTAATTGATGATTTAACCACCAAAGGGACCGAGGAGCCTTATCGCATGTTTACCTCGAGGGTGGAGTATCGCCTGATCGTGCGCGAGGACAATGCGGACAAACGCCTGGCCCAATACGGACATCGCCTGGGACTTTTGTTACCCCAAGATTATGACAAGGTTACGGCCAAATATGCGGCCATTGAGAAAGAAATAGAACATTTACGTTTGATAAAAATCCCGCCGGGGACATTACTGGACGGCATTCTTAAAAAGGCGGACAGTGCGCCGCTGAAGCAGTCGATTTCACTCTATGATTTGCTCAAAAGGCCGGAAATTACGTATGACATGATTGCGGGCTTTGACGGGACGCTTGAAAAATTAGGCCGCCAGGTGATCGCTCAGGTCGAATATGAAATTAAGTATGAAGGTTTTATCCGCCGTCAACACAAGGAAGTGGAAAAGTTTAAGCATATTGAATATATCCGTATACCGCCGGGCTTTGATTTTAACAGGATCCCCGGACTCTCCAAAGAGATCACAGAGAAGCTCAACCGTTTTAATCCCATCACGTTAGGTCAGGCCAACCGTATTTCCGGGATGACTCCGGCGGCCATCACGCTGTTGATGATCTATTTAAGAAAATAGGGAACTTTCAAAGGGTTTTTAATGTCTAAGTGGGTGAAGGACGAAAAGAGCCCCGCCTGCCGTTAGCGGCAGAAGCGGCCCCGCAATAAATCTGCGGGGCAGGCGGGGTTCAGAAAGAAGAGGCCCATGATGAAACCCATAAAAAATATCAACGCGGTGTTTAGCCCACTGTTTTTTACGGTGATCCTCGCAGGCGCATCAGTACCAGCCTATGCTTCTTGGGAGAATGTAGGGATGAATCCTGTCAATGCCCCCCCATCGGTGCGTGTTGAGTCCCAGCATCGGGTGCTGCCCACTCAACATGAAACCCATATGAATATAGCACCGCCGATACGCGTTGAGCCTCAACATCGTGTGCAGCCACCTCAGCATGAAGTCCATATGAATGTAGCGCCGTCGATACGCGTTGAGCCTCAACGTCGTGTGCCGCCGCCACAGCCCACCGTACACAATACTTTTCCTGTTAGGCATAACCAAGCGCCTCGACATTATGAAACAGGGATATTAAAGCATATCGAAGGCGATTTGAATTATTATAACGCTGTTCCTGTCCCTGTTGTTGCGGCGGTTCCCGATGACTTGGAGGAGGTCGTGGTAGATGGGCAAACATATTTTTATAGCGAGGGAGTTTTTTATCAGCAACAGGGGGATCAATTAGTGACTATAGGGGCCGTCGTTGGTGCGGTGGTTGATTATCTCCCCCCAGGTTATCAGATAGTGATGGCTGACGGAGTTAATTATTTTGTCTGGGGCGGTGTTTATTACGAGCGCCTGGCAGAAGGTTTTGAGGTTGTAGTACCGCCAGACGCCTAAGCAATGTTCATCGCCCATTCATTTCATCGAAAAAAGCAAATTTTGACCCCGCCAGGTTGTTAAACCTAAACGGCGGGGCCTGATGGCATTTGTATAATTTTATAAATTTATTATTTACAGGCCCGATTTTGTTATAAAATACTACAGACTCCAATAGTTTGGGGGGCTCTAAAATATTTCTTTTATTTATGGGGGATTTTTGTATAATATTCCATTTCTACCAGAGGACTAAAGCGTAAAAAAGGACGGCCTATAAAATGAACAAATCTGCAGTATTCGGCTATGAGCTCCTGCTCGATCTTTATGATTGCAAGCCAGGTGTGTGTGACGATTTAACGTTGTGTTACAATTTTCTCGATGAGATTGTCGGGTTTTTAGGGATGGAAAAGCAGGCGCCTCCGGCGATTTTTAGATCCGATGGGGTGCGCTTTCCTGATAAAGCCGGCCTTTCCGGATGGGTGCCCTTGATCGAAAGCTCCATTGTCATCCATACCCTTACCCCTAAAGATTTTATCACGGTGGATATTTATTGCTGCCGCGCTTTTGATCGTAAAAAAGCAGAAGAGTTTTGCCGCAGTTTTTTTGGCCCCAAAAGGGTGCAGGCGCAGTTTGTCGAACGCGGTTTAAGTTATTACCAAGAGACGGCGGGCACAATTAAAGAACTGGTACACAAGTGACATGAGGACATGAGTTACGGAACGTAACTCATGAGTCCGAATGTCATCCCCGAATGTTTTAATCGGGGATCCATCTTAGAAGATTCCCGCTTCCGCGGGAATGACAATTGAGGGACAAAGGGGATTGGCTAAAGACTGATCCCCTTCTGTTTTTATAGCGAGGGCACATGCCGTATACCACTAATGATATCAAAAATATTGAAAGCAAGTGGCAGAAGTTTTGGGAAGCCCGTCGGACCTTCCATGTCGAGGCAGACGCCTTAAGGCCTAAATATTACGTGTTGGAAATGTTTCCCTATCCCTCGGGGAAAATCCACATGGGGCATGTGCGTAATTACACGATCGCGGATGTGATGGCCAGGTATAAAATGATGAAAGGATTTAACGTCCTTCATCCTATCGGCTACGATGCTTTTGGCCAGCCGGCGGAAAACGCCGCCATCAAAAATAAAACAAATCCTGCCGAATGGACACACCGCTGTATAACCCAGATGCATGATGAATTAAAGAAGATGGGGTTCTCCTATGACTGGGGCCGCGAATTTGCCACATGTGACGCTGCCTATTATCAATGGAACCAGTGGATTTTTATCAAGATGTTTGAGCAAGGGCTGGCCTATAAAAAAGCCTCGTCGGTCAATTGGTGCCCGGACTGTGAGACGACCCTGGCCAATGAAGAAGTGGTCGACGGGGGCTGTTGGCGCTGCAAGACGGCGGTTGTGCAAAAAGACCTCGAACAGTGGTATTTAAAGATCACGCAATATGCGCCCAGCCTTCTGGAAGATTTAAAAAAATTAGAGCAATGGCCTTCGCGTGTACGCGCCATGCAGGAAAACTGGATCGGCAAAAGTTATGGCGTCGAGATTTTTTTTAAAGTCAAAGATATGCCGGATACTATCAGCGTTTTTACCACGAGAGCGGATACGGTTTTCGGTGCCACCTATGTAGTGTTGGCCCCGGAACATCCTTTAGTCAAAAAGCTGACCGCAAAGACCCCGCAGGAAAAACAAACCTTGGATTTTATTAAAAAAACAGCGAATAAAAGTAAATCTTTGCGTATGTCCGGTGATCAGCGTAAGGACGGTGTTTTTACCGGACGCTATGCCATCAATCCGGTTAACGCAGAGGCGATCCCCATTTTTATCGGTGATTATGTGTTGATGGAATACGGCACTGGCGCCATCATGGCTGTACCCACCCATGACCAGCGCGATTTTGCATTTGCTAAAAATCATCAGTTGCCTATGCGCATAGTGATTGAAGACCCTCAAAATCCTCATATGACCGTCGATACAATGACCCAGGCCTATGAAGGAGATGGCCGGTTGGTCCATTGCGGGGAGTTTGACGGCATACCTAATGAAGAGGCCAAAAAGACAATTGCCGAATGGATGCAGGCCAAAGGTTGGGGAAAAATCAGTATTCATTGGCGTTTGCGTGATTGGCTGATTTCCCGGCAGCGTTATTGGGGGACACCCATTCCTATGATTTATTGCCCTGTGTGCGGTATTGTCCCTGTACCGGAGGATCGATTGCCGGTTGTGTTGCCACAGGATGTGCAGGTGACCGGTGAGGGAGGATCACCCTTGGCACGTTTGAGTTCTTTCGTGACATGTGTCTGTCCCAAGTGCGGCCTTCAAGCCCGTCGGGAAACAGATACCATGGCGACATTTTTTGATTCGTCCTGGTATTTTTTGCGTTTTTGTTCAGCGCATAACAATAAAAAAATATTTGATGAACATGAAGCGCAATATTGGATGCCGGTGGACCAATATGTCGGCGGCATTGAGCATGCTATTTTACATTTATTGTATGCACGGTTTTTTACTAAATTTTTTAAAGATTTGGGGTTGGTCCAGACTGAGGAACCTTTTGTGCGCCTGTTGACCCAGGGGATGGTGCTAAAGAGCGGCGAGGTGATGTCCAAATCCCGCGGCAATACGGTTGACCCGGATGAAGTGTTATCTCAATATGGGGCAGATACGCTGCGCTTGTTCATTTTGTTTGCCGCACCGCCGGAAGATCAGTTGGAATGGAACAGCGAAGGATTGGAAGGTAATTGGCGTTTTCTCAACCGTATATTCTTGATGGTAGAAAATCGGTATAAGAAAGATGTTGTTTTCCATGATGTATTGGATGTTCAAGACGAGGAACTGGAACGGGTACGAAATACGGCTATTAAGAAAGTAACACAAGCGTTTGAGGAGGGCTATAAATTCAATACCGCCATTAGTCAAATTATGATTTTGGCCAATAGTATTGACAAATATCAGGCCAACAATAGCCGGTATCCTATAAAGGACTTTTTGTTAAGCAGAGCGATCGAGACTGTGGTGCTTTTGCTGGCACCCTTTACCCCGCATATTGCCGAAGAGATGTGGCAGATGATGGGCAAGTCTGAGATTACCATCTCCCATGTGGCCTGGCCCACCTTTGATGAAAACGCGCTTAAAACCAGTACCATCGTGATGGCGGTACAGGTCAATGGCCGCGTTCGCGCTCAAATAGAGGTTGCGCCTGATATGCCGCAGGAGGATTTACGCAAACTCTGTTTGGCGGATAGCAATGTGATGAAATATGTGCAAGGGGCCGGTATTAAGAAGTTTATTGTGGTGCCCAATAAACTTGTGAGTATTGTGGTTTAGAATACCCCTCTTTTTTATAAAGAGGGGTTAGGGGAGTTCATGAAATTTATCGCTGACCTGCACGTCCATTCCAAATATTCCCGCGCCACCGCTAAAAATTCTGATCTCGAAAATCTTTACCTATGGGCCCAATATAAAGGCATTCATGTCGTGGGCACAGGGGATTGTGTGCATCCCCAATGGTTTAAGGAATTACAGGAAAAACTGGAGCCTGCCGAAGAGGGGCTATTTAAACTTAAAGAAAAATATGCCAAGCCCATCAACGTTCAAATCCCTAAAAGCTGCCGGGGGGATGTGCGCTTTATGCTCAGTGTCGAGATTTCCAATATTTATAAGCGTCATGATAAAGTGCGCAAGGTGCATAATTTGATTTTTTCGCCGTCTTTTGAAGCCGCCCGCAAAATTCAGAAAAAACTGGGAGACATCGGTAATATTGCCTCTGACGGCCGCCCTATTTTGGGACTGGATTCTTATGACCTGTTGCGGCTGACCCTTGAGGCAGACGCCAAGAACTTGTTTGTGCCGGCGCATATCTGGACACCGTGGTTTTCAGCATTCGGCTCTATGGGTGGATTTGACAGCATGACCGACGCCTTTGGCGATTTGACCGGGCATATTTTTGCCGTCGAGACTGGTTTATCTTCTGACCCGCCGATGAACTGGCGGCTCAAAGAATTGGATGATTTTATTTTGATATCCAATTCAGATGCGCATTCGCCTGCCAAACTGGGGCGCGAGGCCAATATTTTTGACACGGATTTTTCCTATGACGGTATTTATCAAGCGTTGAGTGATAAAAAAGATAAAGGGTTGGTGTCAACTCTTGAATTTTTTCCGGAGGAAGGTAAATATCATTTTGACGGCCACCGTGTCTGCCAGGTGCGCTGGAATCCCAAGGAGACGATACAACATAAAGGCGTTTGTTCTGTTTGTGGCAAGCCGGTCACCGTTGGTGTTATGAGTCGCGTTGAAATATTAGCGGACCGGCCGGAAGGGGAGAAATCCAAACGTTGGCGGCCGTTTAAAAATATCGTGCCTCTGCCTGAGCTGATTGCCGAAGCCAAAGATGTGGGCGCTGCTGGCAAAGCGGTGCAGGAAGCGTACATGAATATCTTGGCTCAATTGGGCAATGAGTTTACCATCCTCTTAGAGTGTCCTGTGGAGGATATTCGGCGTGTGGCCGGCGACGTGCTGGCTGAAGGGATCAACCGCATGCGCCAGGGCAAGGTAGAAATTGCCGCGGGCTACGACGGAGAATTTGGCACCATTAAGATTTTTAAACCCGGCGAGCGCCGGCGTATAGACAAGCAAATGGCGCTGTTTTAGGTTTTTAATTGGCGGGGCCGTGAGTAAAGGAATATTACCTGACACACAATAAGGTAATATTCCTTTACTCACGGCCATCGAGTGAACTATGCAACGACCCACAAATTTAAACGAATCGCAATGGCAGGCGGTCAGGCACACGGGCTCACATGTATTGATCACCGCGGGCCCCGGCACAGGCAAGACGCATACGTTGACTCATCGCATGGCCCATATCATCCCTGCGCTAAAATCCGGCGAAAAAGTCTTAGCCATTACTTTTACTAATAAGGCCGCGGGCCAAATGAAAGACAGGCTGACAGCCTTGGGGGTTAACTCTGCACAGTTGTTTGTCGGGACATTCCATAGTTTCTGCCTGAAATTATTGAGGGATTATTTTGAACATACGGCTTTGCCCAAAGATTTTAAAGTGGCGTGGCCGCAGGATATTACGGGTTTTGACAAAGAAACCCTTGAGCGCATCAGTCGGATGAAATCATCCCAATTAGCCATTGACCCCAACGAGGCCTATAAAGAGGCCTACAAGGCCTATCAGTCCTATCTGCGCCAAAAGAGCTGGATTGATTTTGACGATATTTTACGTGAGGCTTTGTTGCTCCTGGAAGATGAAAATATTGCGGGGCAACTGCGCCGGCAGTACCGTTATATTTTTATCGATGAGTATCAGGACAGCAATATCATACAAAATGCGTTGCTTAAAATATTAGCCCGCGACGGTGTTTTATTGACGGCTATTGGGGACGCCAACCAATCTATCTACGGCTTTCGAGGCAGCCGGGTTGAATTATTCCGCCGTTTCCAGGAAGATTTTTCTCCTGCCCAGGTCTTGACTCTGCAGGAGAATTACCGCAGCGCTCCCAGCCTTTTGGCGGCTTCAGGCCAGGTCATGGGAGGCCTGGAGCTGTTAGCCAAGCTTGACACCGAGGGCAAATTAGTGATTCATGCCGCGGCCACGGACCGCGCAGAGGCGGAGTATGTGGCCCATCAAATTGAGAAACTGATCGGTGGTTTTGATATGACGAGCTGCCGTCGGGCACGGCATAGCTTGGGCGATATAGCGGTTTTATACAGGCTTAATGCCCAGAGTCATGTTTTGAGTAAGGCGTTGGAATATTTGGGAATCCCTTATCAAATTTCTCAAAAAGTCCGGAAGGCCCTAGTTTATGCGGATGAAAATGTGCTGGGTCAAAATGAAGAACAAGTAGAATATAACGTTGAGAAAGTTTCCCTGATGAGTTTGCATGCGGCCAAAGGGCTAGAGTTTCCGATTGTGTTTATAGGTGGCTGTGAAGACAATTTGTTGCCGCTGGATTTAACAGGCATGAAAGGTGAGGAGCAGGAAGAACGCCGCCTGTTTTATGTGGGGATGACCCGCGCTAAAGAGCAGTTATATTTGACCTCAGCCCGCCGAAGGCAATTATTCGGCCGGACGCTTATACAAAACCCCTCAGTGTATCTGGCAGACATTGCCGAAGAGTTAAAAGCCTATGAATCCTCAAAGCACAACGCTCCCAAAAAAGATCCGGATGCCGCGCAGATGAAATTATTTTAAAAGTATTATTAAACTCGCAACCCCATAGCTGTCAATTAGTTACAATATATCCATTGATTTTGGCCGGTTTGCTTTTTTGTATCTATGGATGGTATACTTTAATATATAATTCCACAAGAGAAAAGACGGTATGTTTAAGACATAATCACTTCGTTTATTATTCTATGTTTTAGCTGTACATCAATGACCATGCCTCAAGCCCAGGCGGATGAGCCTTTGTCTTTGCCGGTTGCGGGCACTATGGTCAATTTAAGCCCGGCCTATATGCCTGTCATGATCAAGGGCCTTAAGGTTCATCCGGATAATCCGCTGCTTTTTGATTTCATTCTGGACACCGGTAAATCCGGGCTTAACATCAACAGCTCCGATTTCAAAACTGAATCCCATAAACTGATTAAATATTTCTTGGCTTCCCTTACGATCAAGGAAGACGATCTCTGGGTCAACTTAAGCCCTTACGAGAAAGACCGCATGATCCCACCGGAGCTTGGGAAAACTGAATTGGGTCGAGACATGCTGGCACAGGATTACCTGCTTAAGCAATTAACAGCTTCGCTTATTTATCCTGAGAAGGAATTAGGCAAAAAGTTTTGGGACAATGTTTACACCAAAGCCCGGCAGATGTATGGCGTCACGGATATTCCAGTCAATACATTTAATAAGGTATGGATTGTGGCAGATAAGGCCAAGGTGCTCGAGCGCAACAACGCGGCCTATATTGTAGGATCGCATTTAAAGGTCATGCTGGAAGAAGATTATTTAGCATTGAAAAAGAATTATTCCCCTCCCCTGGTGGGAGGGGTTAGGGGAGGGGGGAATGACTCCCATGCTTTAGCCTCCCAAATCATCCGTCAAATCATCCTCCCGGAGCTCGAAAAAGAAGTCAACCAAGGCCAAAACTTTGCACCCTTGCGCCAGATGTTTTATTCTATGATTTTAGCTTCATGGTACAAGCTCGCCCTTAAAGATGCGCTTTTAAATCAGGTTTACAGTAATAAGGCCAAGACCAGCGGTGTTTTGTCCGATGACACGTTTGCTAAAGAAAAAATTTATCAGCAATACTTGAAAGCTTACAAGAAGGGTGTTTTCAACTATATTAAGGAAGACATAGATGCGGTAAGTCAGCAACCAATCCCGCGCAAGTATTTTTCAGGAGGATTGCAGATGTTTGCCGCAAGTCCTGCTCAACTTGTTGAGCGAGTGCAGAGAGCAACGCCTGAGGAACTTGCCGGCATTATAAGCGGTGGTAATTTTGCCATGGTCTCAGTGCAGGCAGCAAGAAAGTTCGGGCCCAGCGAAGTAACGACGATAACGGCAGATCACCGTGGAACCGCGGCGGACATTGCCACAGAGGAGATGTCGGCCGCTGTACGTCGTTATTGGGTAAAGGTCGAAAACCTGCGGAGGATAGAGGCAAGAGCGGAAGATTATCGTTCTCATGGCGGAGTTAGGGCGCCAGATGGATATCTATCCCAGGCACGTCGGAAATTGGATTCTGCGCGTTATGAAGTTGAGGCAAAGGCGCAAATACTAGTCAATTTAGGGGGGGCATTAAGTCCTTCGGTTGAGGGCATAATTGGCCATCGAGTAGTACAACGATCGTCTGGTTTGTCTTTAACGGGAAATAATGGTCGCCCCAGAGACGCCGCGATGACGACGGAACCATCGTCTAATCCAGAGGCAGATCAGTTGTTGGTATGGGTATCAAGTCGTCTTGATGAAATTGCTCCCGAGGGTATTCCTGCAGTTGATAGGGACCTCGTGGCTAATTATTATGGACGGATGGTTGATGAAGGGCTCAATTTTGTTAGGCCGATGATTCCTGAATTGTCATCAGCAGGGCTGCGAGCCTTACAAGAGGCGCTTAACTTATACACAATGAGACACGACGCGGCGATGAAGATAGACATCCATGACTCGACCTTGAAAGCGGTACAAGACGTTTTAAAAGATCTTTTTAGTGAAGGAGTACAAGTGTCTGCTAGGGTATTGAAGAATGCGCTTGGTCAAAAGCTTAGGGCTCAAAAATTTAAGACTCAAAAGATGGTGGGGCAAGAGCTTGAGGGGCGGGAGCATCCTTTTGTTAGTTCAGTGAAAGAAGGTATCCATGGGATTGGTGAGAATCCATTGATCGTCCAACCAGGGAAGGAGCCACTCGCTGTTTCTTCTAAAGCATTGGATGATCTCCAAGCGGATAAGCATTGGATGATTTTTACGGTCAAGCTAGAAACAAGTAAAAAAAAGCTTATTTTCCTGGCTCTTGTGCCGCGTAGAACCGCGGCGGAGCTTGTCGTAAAGGCGGTGTCGGCCGCTGTAGGTAAGTATAAAAAAAGAGCCAGACTCCTGCGCTTGGAAGGAATCGATCCATCCACGGCACCTCAGAAATTGGATTCTGCGCGTAGTGAAGTTGTGGTAATGGCACAAATACTAGTCAATTTAGGGGAGCCATTAAGCGTTTTAGGGGAATCATTAAGTGCTGATGTTCAGGCAATAATCGGCCATTCAGTAGAACGATCGCTCATGGCCGAGCGTGTTGAAGTTCAGAAACGTGGTCAAGAGGTTAATAGAATTAAGGTCTTCGATGCCAATGGCGTAAGCCGCGTTGTTATTCCCATTACAGGAACTTCACTATGGGTCAAGCTAGGATCTTATTCTAATTTAACCCAAGATGACTTTGTCAACTTAAATGTAGCTGCCGCTGGTTGGTCAAAGAGTCAAGACGCGGCGATGACGGCCGATAACAGCAATTTAAGCCCCAAGGTTGCGGGGATTGTAGACGATATAAAATCCCTGATCGAGTTATTTAATACGCATGAGAATAGAATGTTTAATTTTCATAATTTTAGGCCGAGTTTAGCCGAGACAATTAGAGATAAAATACAACCGATATTAACTGCGATTAACAATCTTTCCCAAATGGAGTTGGATGAGTTCAAGGCTCAATTATCAAATCCTCAAGGGGAAATTTCCCTGGCAAGAGAGAGAGCAAAGGTTATCTTGTCAACTTATAGAGGGACTGATCCTCGTTTTGGTGGCCGGGTAACGGCATTTGTGAAGAAA
>Ga0182027_10002497_pt1 | contig 29748 bp, 21 predicted proteins | sample 712E1DmetaG_FD_121300 | JGI IMG/M metagenome (GOLD analysis project Ga0182027, IMG submission 121300) | Permafrost microbial communities from Stordalen Mire, Sweden - 712E1D metaG (Illumina Assembly) | ecosystem: Environmental > Terrestrial > Soil > Wetlands > Permafrost | place: Sweden...
CAGCCTCGTGGTCACCAACACCCAGCCAGCCTCCTTCTCGGTCCTCGCCGGCGGCGTGCCGCCGCCCGGCTATCAATGGAATCACAATAACAACCCCATTTCCGGCGCCTCCAATCCGACCGCTCTGACCTCCAACCTGGTCATCGCCAGCGCGTCGCCCGCCGACGACGGGAACTATTCTGTGACGATCACGAACGCGGCGGGCACAACGGTCAGCATCACGGTGACGCTGACCGTCAATTCGGCGAGCCTGGCCATCGCGGCTGCGTCGCCGGCCAACGGTCAATCTGGCGTCTTCTATGACACGCCCTTGGTCATCACGTTTAACCAACCGCCCTCGCTCGGAACCAATGGCAAGATCCGCATTTACAACACCAACAACAGCGCGGCGCCGGTGGACACGGTGGACGTCAGGCTGGGCGCCCTGCAAGCGCGGACAGTTGGCGGTGTCGCGCTCAACTCCTACGCCGTGCTGATCAATGGAAATGTCGCCACAGTTTTTCCGCATTCCAACGTCATGACGTTTAAGCAGTCTTATTACGTGACGATTGATAACGGCGCTTTCACCGATGCCGCCGGGGCTTATTTCGTCGGCTTGACTGACACGAACGCCTGGAGCTTCAGCACCAAGCCGGCCGGTCCGGCCACCAGCACGAACCTGCTCGTGGCGGCCGACGGCAGCGGGGATTTCGTCACCCTGCAAGGGGCGATCGATTCTGTTCCCGTCAACAACACGACGCCGACCGCGATCATTCTGCGCAACGGGACCTACACGGAAATCATCCGGGTCAACACCAAGAACAACATCTCGATCATCGGCCAGGACCGGAAACAAACGATCGTGGCCTATCCGAACAACAACACGATCAATCCCAGCACCGCGGCGCGGCCGTCCTTCGGCTTCACCTCGGCCAGCGATTGTTCGGTGCAGAACCTCACCATCACCAACAGCACGCCTCACGGCGGGTCCCAGGCCGAAGCGTTGTTCATCTCCAACTCCAAACGGTTCATCTGCCTGAATGCCGATCTTGACAGCTTCCAGGACACCATTCTCTGCAACGCGGCCGGCGACCAGGAGTACATTCAGGACAGCCACGTCCAAGGCGACACAGACTTCATCTGGGGCAGTGGAACGCTCTACGCCACCAATTGCGAACTGATGTCCATGACCTCGGGCGGCCACTTGACCCAGCCCAGAACCCCGCAAGGGAGCAATGGTTTCGCCTTTGTCAATTGCACGGTGGACGGCGCTGGCGGCGTGACCGGCAGCGACCTCGGACGCGACGCCGCCAACAGCGGCAACGGCAACAACTTCTATGGGCAGGATGCCTACATCAACTGTGTCATTGATACCAACGCGATTATCGCCGGGGGCTGGACTCTCGGCAGTGGCACGCTGCCCGGGAACACGGCGTTCCTGCGCTTCTGGGAATATCAAAGCGTGGACACCAATGGCAATCCGGTCAACACCAGTTCCCGCGTCGCCTGGTCCACTGAGATTGACGGCAACACCGCGACCAACGGCGTGCAAAATGTCTCCGCCTGGTTCTCGGGCTGGACCCCCGCCCTGTCCCCCAACGTCATTGCCCAGCCGCAAAACCTGTCCGTCGCCGGCGGAGCGTCCGCCCAATTCTCTGTCAGCGCCACGGGCATCCCTGCGCCGGCCTATCAATGGAAGTTCAACGGCAATCCCGTGGGTTCAAACAGCCCGGCTTACTCCATTGCCGCCGCCAATGCCAACGACGCCGGAACCTACACGGTGGATGTTTCCAACCCCTCGGGCACGGTCACGACCAGCTCAGCGACTCTGCAAGTGGGCAACAGCGCCCCGAGCCTCAATCCGATCTCCGACCTCACGGTTAACGTCGGCGCCAACGTGACGGTCACACCGGTCGCTTCCGATCCGGACGTGCCGGTTCAGACCCTCACCTTCAGCGACAGCAACGCGCCAACCAACGCCAGCTTTGACACGGCCACGGGCATCCTCACCTGGCGGCCCGAGGTGCAACAGGCCAATTCCACCACCTCGGTCACCATCACCGTCGCCGACAACGGTTCGCCCGTCTTGAGCGCGTCGCAGAACTTCAACCTCATCGTCAATCCGCTCGCGCAGCCGACGATTTCCCTTCCGATCTACAACGGCAGCCAATTCTCCCTGTCCGTCAGCGGCCAGACCGGCCCGGACTACGCGGTGCAGACCTCCAGCGACCTGATCACCTGGACGACGGTGGCGCGGTTCACCTCCCCGAGCCTGCCGTTCAACTACACGGACAACCTTCCGACGGCTCCGGCCCTGTTCTACAGGATCATCTGCGGGCCGCCGCTGCCTTAACGGGTGCCGCGGGCAAGACTCAACGCCCTCATTTGCTGCCCGCTCGCGAGATGGTGGAATGGGCGAAGTAACTTACCGCGATCGCGTCGGACAGTTTGGGAAGCTGGCGCACGATTCTTTCGATCACCGCCCCCGCTTCGCTATGGTGCCAGTTGGCTTTGCAGTTGGCCAGGGAGCGGGGGTCCAACAGCCGCAGCCGCGTCATGCAGTCCAGCAACACCCGCTGGCCCGCGCTGGGCAGGGCGCTCTCCCGCTCGCGCGGCAATCGCTCAAAGTGTTTGACCAGTTGGTTGAACTGGAACAGCAGCGAGCGCGGATTGGTGTCATCCAGCAGCACCAAATCATAAACGGCGGCGATGTGCGGCAACAGCGAATACCGGCTGCGGTAGGTCAGCGAACTGTCGGCCACTTCCAACACCGCTTCCAGAACGCTCGGATTGTTCGCTTCGGCCGACCGCAGGGCGCATTCCAGAAAGGAACAAAGATAAATGGCCCGTTCGATCCGCAAACCGATGTCCAGAAAACGCCACCCTTGGGCGCGGGTCATGTTTTCCCGCGCCAGTCCGTGAAAGGCCGCCAGATGCAGCAACGTCTGGTTCAGCACGCCGGCAATGTCCCCCACCATCCGCCCATGCCCCCCATCGGGGGCGGCCAGGACTTCGCCCAATTGCCACAGCACCCGCCAAAGGTCGTTGGAGGTCCGGTCCCGCACCAGCATGGCCAGCTTTTGCATTTCCACGGCCACGCCGCTCAATGAACCCCGCCTTTTTGAATCGAAAATCTCCCCCAGCAATTCCGCCTCAATCGCTTCGGGGTTGTTGCGCAGCCCGGGCTGCGAAGTCAGGCTGGCAATCTGCCCTTGTTTGGCCAGGGTGTTGAGCAGCGGCTCGATCAAGAGCAGCGAGCCGGCGCCGCTTTCCGAATTGAGCCGCAGCAGCAGGCTGCGCAGCAGCCGCGCCGTGGCGTCCGCCCGCTCGCAATACCGCCCCAGCCAGAAAAAATTGTCCGCCAGGCGCGAGGGCAGATTATTTCCCACCCGCCTCAACTCCACCGACTGGCTTCCCAAATTGAGCAGCGAGACTTGTTCCACGGGCGCGTCCGCCATCACCCAGGTGTCCTTGTTGGACGATTCCTTGCGCATGGAAACTTTGCGCCCGCCCACTTCGGCCCCCACGTGCGTCAGTCCGCCCGGCATCACCGCATAGCCGTTGGCCGTCGCCACCAGATAAGCCCGCAACGACACCGGCCGCGGCGTCAGCGCGCCTCCGTTCCAGGCCGGCGCCGTGGACAACGCCATCCGCTTCTGCGCCACGAACAACTCGGGTTGAAATTGAATCCGCCCGCGCAATTCCCCCTCGCTCTCCTCCCGCGGACGGCCCTCTCCGGGCGGCGCGTCGGCGTACGACCGAAACGCCGGCCGCACCACCATCTCCTCCAGATGTTCCAGCACGTAGCGCTCCGAATCCGGCTGGCCGCACCACCAGGTGGCGACGGAGGGCAACTTCAGTTCCTCCCCCAAAATATGGCGGCAAAGTCCGGGCAGGAAGGCCATGAAAGCCGGGCTTTGCAGCAAACCGGTCCCCAGCGCGTTGGCGGCGGCCACGTTGCCGGCGCGCAATGCTCCGAGCAATCCGGGCACACCCAGCATGGAATCGTTGCGCAATTCCAGCGGGTCGCACCAGTCGTCCTCCACCCGGCGCAGGATCACATCCACCGGTTCCAGCCCGGAAAGTGTTTTAAGCAACAGCCGGTCGTCCCGCACGGTCAGGTCCTGCCCTTCCACCAGCGAATAGCCCAGGTAGCGCGCCAGCCACGCCTGCTCGAAGTAGCTTTCATTGAACGGCCCTGGAGTCAATAATACGATCCGCGGATTGTCCAGCCGGCGCGAGCCGAGCTGCGCCAGCGTCATCTGCATCTCCCGGAAGAAACCTGCCAAACGCGTCACGTTGCAATCCCGAAAAGCTTCCGGCAAAATCCGCGCCGTGATCAGCCGGTTCGCCAAGGCGTAGCCCGCCCCGGTCGGCGCCTGGGTCCGGTCGGACAGCACCCACCATTGTCCGTCGCTCGAGCGCCCCAGATCCGCCGCGTACAGATGAAGGAACGTGTTGCCTGGCGGACTGAACCCGTGGCATGGGCGCAGAAAATCCGGCTGGGCAAACACCACCGAGGGCGGCAGCTGGCCCGAATGAATCAACTCCTGCGCCCCGTGGCAGTCCGCCAGAATGCGGTTGATGAGGGTGGCGCGCTGGATCAGGCCCGCCTCCAGTTTGTGCCATTCCTGCTCGCCCAGGATCAGCGGCAGGGGATCCAACTGCCACGGGCGCTCCATCCCCAGCGGATCGCCGGAGACATTGTAAGTGATCCGTTGTTCCTGGATGATTCGCCGCGCCGTTTCGTGCCGCCGTTTCAACTCCGCCGCGGTCAAGTCGGGCAATGCTTTGGCGAACTTCCGATATGCCTCCCGCAGCCCGCCCCCGCCGTCGGTGGTTTCGTCGAACGCCCCGCCTTCCCCGGTGTAAGCTTGGAACACCGAGGGAGTGTCTGATTTCAAGTTTTCTTCAATGGCGGCCATCCGGGTCAAAGGCGACGGGGGGACGCGAGGACGGCAACATGGACGGCATTTGCTGCCTCACTCCGCGCGGCGACTTTGATTTCTCGTCTCACGGCGCGTATCTAAGCATCGGTTCGGCGTTTTGTCATTCGTCCTTTTTGAAATAAAGCAACGCGCCGTTCACATTTGGGCTGGATTGCGGGAGGGGAAAACGGTAGGCTGCACAACCCTGATGATAACCTCATTGAAATTTGAGAATTTTCGTATCTTCACGAACCTGGAGGTTGCACCCCTCCAGCGCATCAACTTGTTCGCCGGAGCCAACAACACGGGAAAGACCGGCATCTTGGAAGGGCTGTACTTGCTGTTCGGCGACCACGCCCAATTACAGCAGCTTCCGTCCGCGTTCCGAAGCACCTTGTCGGCTCCTGGACAGCAAAATATCAGCGATGATTTTGCCACGTTTTGGCAGGCCTTGTTTTACGACAGACAGACGCAGGTAACTGCTTCTATCTTTGCAGAGACTGGATCCGACCGGTCTCTGTTCTGCGTCCTGACAAGTGGTCAGCATAACCAAGTGCGGCTTTTTCACGCCTTGATCGACCCAAGCAACCGAGTTGATAATCCCTCAAATATGGCGAGAGGTGTTGTTTCGAAGTCTGCAATTGAAATAAATTCAAATGGCAACATTTCGCCTGGCCAGAACCCGCTCGCCACAAAATTCATCGTCCTTTCAACCCGGCTGGAACATCCCACGCGGGACGCCGACCTTTACAACCAAGTAACTTTGCTGGATGGTGGTGAAGAGAAACTCCTGCAGCTTCTTCGCGAAATTGACCCGCGCCTGCAGAAACTTCGCTACATCAAGGCGCCCGGAACAAATCAGCCATTGGTTTACGCCTACTTCGGATTGAAAAATGCGCTGAGCATCACTCAAACCGGTCAAGGTTTCAGCAAACTTTTCTCGCTGTTTTGCCAGATGCTTGTTTCCAAAGCAGAAGTGTTGCTCATAGACGAAATTGAGAACGGTCTCTATTACGAAACCATGCCGCAAATTTGGAAAGGCATCGCCACGCTCGCGGCCTCGGAGAATATCCAGGTATTCGCCACCACCCACAGCCGGGAGTGCCTGATCGCCGCGCATGAAACGATGAAGGCGCAGCCCAGCTATGATTTTGCGCTGCACCGATTGCAGCGGGTCAACGGCCGACTCGAAGCGGTGACACACGATCAGGGAATGTTGGAAGTGGCGCTCAATTCCGGCCTGGAGGTTCGTTGATGAAATGCCCCAGCAAGGAGCGTCCCATCCGCGCGCCGAAACAATTGCTCGTGGAGGGACGCACCCCCGAAATCTTTTTTCGCGAATGGGTTCAAGCGCTCGGACTTGATGGAAAAATCGAAGTTCGGGATTATCATTCGTTCACCCAGTTGACTGATTTCCTCAAGGTGTTTACGGGGTATAAGGAATTTAAGGAGTCCGTCGAATCTGTCGGGATCATCCGGGATGCCGAGGACAAGCCCGCGACGTTGGCCTTTCAGTCTGTTTGTGCCAGCCTGCGGGTCGTTGGCCTGAACTGTCCGGAAAAGTGCGGCGCTTTCAGCAATGGGCCAAAACGGACAGGAGTTTTCGTCCTTCCGGATTGTGACCAGCCTGGCATGTTGGAAACGCTTTGCTGGTCCATCTTGGAAACGGATCCCAAGTCCAAGCAAGAAGTGGATTGTGTCATGGCTCACCTCCAGTGCCTCGGCAGGGCAAAAGTGCAAACTCGCAATCCGAACAAAGCGAAGGTTTGGACATATCTGGCAGGGCGGGGCGAATTTGAGCCGCAGGTTGGCCGGGCCGCACAAGCCAAAGTTTGGGAGTGGAAAAGTCCGGTTCTGCAGAGGCTTGCGGAATTTCTGCAAAGGCTTTGACCATCCACGCCGTCACCCATCCTCTCTCCTTCAGGGCCGCGCCGGGTCCACGCGCAAATCCAGCGTGAAAGGAAATTCGCGGTTGGCGGGCTCTTCCGGAGGAACGAACCGGCCTTGTTTGTGGCCTTGCACAAAAAATCGCGACAGCCGGCGGCTTTCCGCCTCGTAGGCGTTGATCGGAAAGGTGACATAATTCATTCCGCCCGGATGGGCCACGTGGTAGGTGCAGCCGCCCAGCGAACGCTCGTTCCAGGTGTCGTAAAGATCGAACACCAGTGGCACGTTCGGCCGGATGGTTGGGTGCAGACATTCCGGCGGACACCACGCCCGGTAACGCACCCCCGCGACGCATTCGGAATTGGCGCCCGTCGGGTGCATCGGCACGCGCCGCCCGTTGCAGGTGATGGCAAAGCGGTCCCCCACCATCCCGCGGGCCTTGACTTGCAGCCGCTCCACCGAACTGTCCACATAACGCACCGTCCCGCCCGCGCCGGATTCCTCCCCCAGCACGTGCCACGGTTCCAGCGCGCCACGCAGCTCGATCGTCACATCGCGTTGCGCCAGGTCGCCAATGCGCGGGAAACGGAATTCAAAATGCGGCGCGAACCACTCCGCTTCAAAAGGGTGGCCCGCCCGGCGCAGGTCCGCGATGACGTCCTTGAAATCGGTCTGGCAGAAGTGAGGCAGCATCCAGCGGTCGTGCAGGTCGGTGCCCCAGCGGACCAGATCGTTGCTATAGGGCTGTTTCCAAAATTTGGCGATCAGTCCGCGCAACAGCAGTTGCTGGGCGGCGCTCATGCGGGCGTGGGGCGGCATCTCAAACGCCCGCAATTCCACCAGCCCCAGCCGGCCGCCGCTGCTCTCCGGCGGGAAAAGTTTGTCAATGCTGAATTCGGCGCGATGGGTGTTGCCGGAGGCGTCAATCAGAAGATTGCGGAAAAGCCGGTCCACCAGCCACGGCGGGACCGGTTGGTCCCCGCCCGGCAACTGCTGAAACGCCAGTTCCAGTTCGTAAAGCGAGTCGTGCCGCGCCTCGTCCACTCGCGGCGCCTGGCTGGTCGGCCCGAGGAACAACCCGCTGAACAGCCAGCTCAACGACGGATGGTTCTGCCAGTAGCTCAGCAGCGAACGCAACAAATCCGGCCGCCGCAGCACCGGCGAATCGCCGGGAGTGGCCCCGCCGATCACAATATGGTTGCCGCCGCCGGTGCCGGTGTGGCGTCCGTCAATCATAAACTTCTCCGCCCGCAGCCGCGTTTGCCGCGCCTCTTCGTAGAGGACCGTCGTCTTCTCCACCAGCTCGTCCCAGGTCGCGCTGGGGTGCAGGTTCACCTCGATCACGCCGGGATCCGGCGTCACCGCCAATTTGTTCAGCCGCGGGTCTTTCGGCGGTGTCTCCCCTTCAATCAGGACAGGCGTGCCCATCTCTTTCACCGCGGCTTCGACTCCCGCCACCATGTCCAGGTAGTCTTCCGTGGTCTCCACCGGAGGGAGAAAGACGTGCAAACGTCCCTCGCGCGGTTCGACGCAAAGCGCCGTGCGCACGATCCATGGGGCGCTTTGGTTGGGGGCGGGGCGCGTGGCCGGGTGGTTGTCTTCCAGGATTTGGGCGCGCTGGCCCGGGACTGCGCCTTGCGGGAACGGCGGGGCCGCGGACGCCACATAATGCTGGCCGGCCCGCGTGGCGCTTGGAAACTGTTTTGGGAGCGGCGGAAAATTCCGGCCCGGATCGGGCTGATGAATCCAGGGGTATTCGCCTTCCGCCACCCACGGCAGCGAATCCGTCGGCAGGCGCAGGCCCATCGGCGAATCTCCGGGAATGAGCCATAAAATCTCCTCGTCGCGCATAAACCACGAGCCGCTCAGCCAGAACGGCTCGCCCCCAAACCAGCGCCGCTTCAACGGCAGCGCGTAGCCGGTGACTTCGCCCAGCCCTTGCTGGAAAATCCGGGCCAGCCGCTCCCGCTCCCGTGCGTCTTTGAGGTTCGATTTTTCCGGCGTCACATTGGAAGGCAGCCGGCGCTCTTTCCAGGTGTAATAAAAAACATCCTCGTAGGCCGGCAGCAGCCATTGGCTTTCAACCCCAAGTTTGGCCGCGATCCGCAGGGCCAGTTCCATCGCCTCCGGCGCCCCGTAACCGTAGTTCTTGGATTCATCGGCGATGAGCGAATCGTCCTCCCAGATCGCAACGCCGTCCTTGCGCCAGTAGCAGGCCAGCGCCCAGCGCGGAAGCGATTCCCCCGGATACCACTTTCCCTGCCCGTAGTGCGGCAATCCGCCGGGCGCGAATTTCTCCCGCAGTCGCCGCAGCAACTGGCCGGAAAGGACCCGCTTCTTCTGCGACACCGCCGTGAAATTCCATTCCGCGCCATCAGGATCATCGGCGGACACGAACGTCGGTTCGCCGCCCATGGTCAGGCGCGCGTCCGATTCGGCCAGGTCTTTGTCCACGGCCCGGCCCAGCGTTTGGATGCGCTCCCATTGCTCCTCGCTGTAGGGTTTGGTCACGCGCGGCGATTCGTATATGCGCGTCACCCGCATTTCGTGATGCAGGGTGGCTTTGCATTCGTCCACCGCCCCGGTGACCGGCGCGGCGCTCGATGGCTCCGGCGTGCAGGAGAGGGGAATGTGCCCTTCCCCGGCCAGCAGGCCCGAGGTCGGGTCCAACCCGATCCATCCCGCCCCCGGCAGGTAGGCTTCGGCCCAGGCGTGCAAATCGGTGAAATCCTTCTCCGGCCCGGCTGGGCCGTCCAGTGCCTTCTCGTCCGGCGCCAGTTGAATCAGGTATCCCGACACAAACCGGGCCGCCAGCCCCAGATGCCGCAGCAATTCCACCAGCAGCCAGGCCGAATCGCGGCAGGAGCCGCTGGCCTTGGCCAGGGTTTCCTCCGGCCTCTGCACCCCCGCCTCCAGCCGGATCAGATACTTGATGTCCCGCTGCACGCGCTGGTTGACCGCCACCAGAAAGTCAATCGTGCGAACGGGTGTGACCGGCATTTCCTTCTGAATTTTGCGCAGATACGCGCTCAAATGCGGTCCCGGCGCGCTAGGTTCCAGAAACGCCGCCAGCTCCTTCTTCAGCCGCGCCTCGTAGGCAAACGGATAATTCATCGCGGCCGGTTCGAGGAAAAAATCGAACGGATTATGCACCGCCATTTCCACGACCAATTCCACCTCCACGCACAGTTGCGTCATTTTTTCCGGGAACACCAGCCGCGCGTTCCAGTTGGCGAACGGGTCTTGCTGCCAGTTGATGAAATGTTCCCCGCCCGTGATCTTCTGGGAGTAGCTCAGGATCGCCGCCCGGCAATGGGGCGCGGGCCGCAGCCGGATGACGTGCGGCCCGTGTCCGGTGGGCCGATCATAGCTGTAACGAGTCTGGTGATAGAGGGAGACGTGAATGGACATGGAGATTCAGGATTGGGCGCACCCTCGCGTTATTGGATTCGCGCGGGTCATTCGCTCTCCGGTTCGCTCGCCGGTTCGGGGATGATGTAACGAATCCGCTTGTCTATGTCCGTGTTGATCGAGTGGTAGGGCTGCACCAGATTGCCGGGGGCGAACAATGTCTGGCGCGTGTGCTCCATGTCATCATTGCCGATCGCGTTGGTGAAAATCGGCAGCAAATAATTGATTCCCACCCGCGACGGTTTCATCAGCTTGCCGTCGTAGAGGTCGGCGTGCATCTGCCGCGGGTGAATGTGGCCCCACCGGTCGCGGAAACGGTTTCCGTCGTATCCCTCCACGTGAAAACCTTTGGTGGAGTTATACTGGAGAATCGCCACCGCGTTATTCCGGCCTTCCAACAGCAGGTCCACCGTTTTGGCCCCCAGTTGCGCCGCATAAAAACGGTCGAACAGTATCGGCCGCCCGCCCCGCTGGGTGTGCCCGACTTTCCGGATGAAGATGGCCTCGCGCGCCGAGTCGCTCCGGCGGTAGAGTTGAAAATAACGGTCGCCGATCATTTGAATCAGCTTGGCCCGCAACGCCTCCGCCGCGCCGCTCAGCACGATGTTCCCCGCCGGATCCGTCGTGTTGGTTTCCGCCCCCAGTTCCTGGCCCTTCTCGTCCACGATCCCCTCGCCGCAGGCGATGACCACGTTCTTCTGAAGGTCATAAGTCTGCTTGACACGCTCCACCAGCCGTTCCAGGTCCAGCGGGTGCTCCGGGATGAGAATGATGTCCGGGCATCCGTAGGCCGTCCCCAGCGCCAGAAAACCCGCGTGTCTTCCCATCACCTCGATGATCGCGATGCGCCGATGGCTCTCCGCCGTCGTCCGCAGCCGGTCCACGCCCGTGGCCGAAACGAACACCGCCGTGGCGTAGCCCGGCGTCACGTAATTGATCATGTTGTCCGGATCGAAGACGGCGTTGGATTCAATGCGCTTGTAGAGGGGCTTGCTCTTTTGCCCGGGATCGCTGCTTCGCACCCACTCCTCCGGCTCGCTCGCGTAATTGAGTCCGAGGTCGTTGTCAATGGTCTTGGGCGCCAGCACCACCGGCAGGCGGTCGCACAGCGGCTGCAACCCGTTGAGCGTGCCGTCGCCCCCCACGCAAATCAGCCCCTCGATCCCCAACTGCTCCAAGTGATGCGCCACCTGGTCCAATTGCTCCTTGTTGTTCGGGTCCACATAGTCGCGCGACGACCCGATGAGCGTCCCGCCTTTGGTCGGGTCCAGTTCCGGGATTCCCTGGTAGAGCGGATTGAGGTGGAGATGGGGCACGCGCGGGTTGAAAAGGCCGTTGAACCCCTTGATGACTCCGATGATTTCCAGCTTGAGCTGGTTGGCTCGCACCACCGCTCCGTGGATGGTCGCGTTGAGCGCGGGCGTGTCGCCCCCGGCGGTCAGTATTCCGATTCGTTTCATAGTGGGCTTTGCTGCTGTTGCTCTTCCTGCTGGACAAAATCTGCTTCTCCCAGCGACGCCAGCGAAAGAAAAAAATACGCGTCAAAGAGGCAGTCCCCAATCGAGTTCAGCTTCACCTGCACGTCGTCCAGATAACCGTGCAGGCCGCGCTCAAAGATCTCCTCCACCATGCTGAACTGCAACTCGGCCAATAATCGGCCCGCGTGGCGTTCCGCGTTGTTGACAAACCGGCCCTCCGCCACCCCGGAAATCTTCCGCAACGCCTGGTTGAGCTGGGTCGCGCAAAAACGAATGGACCGCGGAAAATCCTCGCTCAACACCAGGAATTCTGTCACCAGCTTCGGATGCACCTCCGCGCCGAAGAGCGATTTGTATGCGTCCCAGGCGCTGCACGAGCGCAAGATCGCCGACCACCCCAGCGCCTCCGCCTGGCCGATGGCCCCGGGCATGCCCGTCTTCGGCAGGCTCTGGTGGCGCACGTCCAGGATGCGTGACGTCTTGTCCGCCCGTTCCAAAAACCTTCCCGCCTGCGAGAACCACCACCCTTCGTTCTGAATGAGCGTGGCGTAGGCGATGCCCGTGAGGTGGAGCGACGAGGCCTTGATTTGCGAGAAAAACTCGCTCGGACTTTGCTTCCAGACTTGCCGCGCCTCGCGCGAGCGGATGAACAAATACAGCCGGTTCAATTCCTCCCACAGCTCCAGGCTGATCTGGTCCCGCACCATCCGCGCGTTCTCCCGCGCCTGACAAATGCATTGCACGATCGAGTTTGGGTTTTCCGGTTGGAAGACCAGGAATTCCGTCACCGCCGCCCCGGTCGCCTTGGCATGAAGCTGGAAAAACGCCTCCTCATCTCCCGCCGCCTGCACGATCGGCAGCCATTGCTCGGCGATGTGTTGTTCGTCCAGATTGCGAAAGTCCAGCAGCAGTTGCAGGCTCGTATCCACCAGCCGCGCCGTGTTTTCCGCGCGCTCGATATAGCGCGACATCCAGTAAAGCGAGTTGGCGACCCGGCTCAGCATGGCTTCATTCGTCCCCGTACAACACCCAAGTGTCCTTGCTCCCCCCGCCCTGCGACGAGTTGACCACCAGCGATCCCTTGCGCAACGCCACCCGCGTCAGCCCGCTCGGCACAATCGTGATCTTCTCTCCATAGATGATGTAAGGCCGCAAATCTATGTGCCGGCCCTCGAATTGCCCCTCCACGTGCGTCGGATGTTGCGAAAGCATCACCATCGGCTGGGCAATGTAATTCCGCGGATCGGCCACGATCCTCTCCCGGAATTGTTCGATTTCCTCTTTGCTCGACTTCGGCCCCATCAACATCCCGTAGCCGCCCGATTCGTTCGCCGCCTTCACCACCAGTTTTTCCAGGTTCTCCAGGATGTATTTCCGGTCCGTTTCCTCGCTCGCCAGGTAGGTCGGCACGTTGGGGATGATCGCCTCCTGTTTCAAATAATACTGGATGATCCGCGGCACGAAATAATACATCACCTTGTCGTCCGCAATGCCCGTGCCGATCGAATTGGCCAGCGATACATTCCCCTGCCGGAAGGCGCGGATCAGGCCCGGGACGCCCAGGGTGGAATCTCTCCGGAAAACCGTCGGGTCCAGAAAATCGTCGTCAATCCGCCGGTAAATCACATGCACCTGCTGCAATCCCTTGGTCGTCCGCATGAACACGCTCTCATCCCGCACCATCAAGTCGCGGCCCTCGACGATTTCAATGCCCATCTGCCGGGCTAGATAGGTGTGCTCAAAATAGGCCGAGTTGCAGGCCCCCGGCGTGAGCAGGGCGATGGTCGGGTCCGCCACCCCCGTCGGCGCGATGTAGTGCAGCATCTTCAACAACTCCTCCGGATAGTGCTCCACCGGCCGCACCCCGATGGACTCGAACATCCCGGAAAAGCTGCGCTTCATCGCCCGCCGGTTTTCCAGCAGATAACTCACCCCCGACGGGCAGCGCGCGTTGTCCTCCAGCACCATCCACTCCCCCTTCGCCCCGCGAATCAGGTCCGTCCCGCAAACGTGGATGTAAATGTCCCTCGGCACCTTAAAGTTGACAAACTCGCGGCGAAAATGCTTTCCCGAGAGCACGTAATACGGCGGAATCACCCCGTCCTTGAGAATCTTCTGCTCGTGGTACACGTCGTGCAAAAACAGGTTCAGCGCCGTGATCCGCTGCGCCAGCCCCCGTTCCAGGAACTCCCATTCGTGCGCCGGAATGATCCGCGGAATCAGGTCAAACGGGAAGATCTTCTCCGCCCCCTGCTCGTCCCCATAGACATTGAACGTGATGCCCTGGCGCAGAAACGCCAGATCCACCGATTGCCGGCGATGCCCAAACTCCTCCGCCGGGATTTCGTCCAACAACGTGCGAAACTTCTGGTAATGCGGGCGCGTCGCCCCCGCCTCGTCCAGCATCTCGTCGTAATTCCCGCTCTGTTTGTAATTCTGCAGCATCGCTCGCCTCCCGGCGCATTTTAGGCGCCGTGCTCATTTTCCCTCACCGCCGCGCCCCCCAGTTTGCATCCAGGTGCCGAAAAGTCACCTATTCTTCTATAAGCAAGAGCCTTGCCGAACGTCGCAATTCCCTCACCGCGCGGAAGCAAATCGGATTTTCGGTGGGGGGGGGGGCGGGCAGAGGACACGGGCTTGCGGAGCTTGTCTCTCCAGAAAAGCCCTCCGCAACCCGGGCAGACGCATCTTCAATATTCCCAATTCACTATTCCAAGACCTACTTCATCAGCAACATCTGGCGCGCGCGCTTGATCGAGCGGTTGAGCTGCCGCTGATAATGGGCCGGCAGGCCGGTGTACTTGCGGGGGAGAATGCGGCCCTGGTCGGTCACAAATTGCTTGAGCAGCGTGACGTTCTTGTAATCCAGCGCGTCCAGCGTAAAATCTATTTTCGGCTTGGGCCGGGGGGTGCGGACTTCCAGGGACGTGCCTTTGCCTCGGCTGCCGCGGCCGCCGGGCTTTTCGGGATGTGTCTTGCGTGGCATAAATTATTTGATCTCGCGATGGACCGTGCGGCGGCGCAGCGCCGGATTATACTTCTTGATCTCCAGCTTCTCGGTCTTGAGTTTCTTGTTGCGCGTGGTGGTGTAGCGCGAGGGCGATTTGCCCTCCTTGCGCGCTTCCGTGCATTCAATGGTGATGATTTCGCGGGGCATGTTATTCCTTCTCTTTGGCGGGTTTCTCTTCGGCCTCTTCTTCTTCCTCCACCTCGGCGCCCCCGCTGTTGTCCACCGTGCCCAATTGGCCCAGTCGGCGCTGGCGCAGCGCCCCTTCGCGCTCGAGCTGGCTTTGGGCCTCCACGGTAAATCGCGTCCAGGGAATGGCATCCAGCCGCGTCTTGGGAATTGGTTTTCCGGTCAATTCGCAGATGCCATAAGTGTCCTTCTCAATCCGTTTGAGCGCCTCCTCAATTTCGTAAATCGCGTCCTGGTCGGACGACAAAAGGCTCAGCGCAAAATCGCGGTCAAAATTATCCGTGCCCGAATCCGCCATGTGCAGGCTGTAATTGGTCATCTCCTCCGCCGACTCCTTGGCCAGTCCGCTCATCTGCGCCAGCAGGCGGTCGCGCAGCTCCAGCAAATGCGCGTGATACTTGGCCCATTCCGGCTTGATTTTGACCTGGCCGTTGCGTCTGGCCTTCACCGGGCCGCCAGTGCCTAAAATAGAAGCGGCCGTGGCCGACGCAAGGGTCTTTTTGGCCCGGGCCGGTTTGTCAGATTTCTTCATTGTCTGTTTTTTTCTCGTCACTCAAATCAAATCCTTCTCAATTCCCCGTCGTCCAGGCGGGCCCCGTTGCCGCCCACCCCCGCTTTCAGCGGAGCGGGGACTGTAGCAAAGGGCCGGGGAAATGCCACCTTTTTCTTAAGAAAAATTCGCTCCCTGCCGAATCCCCCCAATTGCCCCCGAATTAGTTGGGGACACGCCCTGGCTTGCCCTCCCTTACCCTTTTTCGATGCAAGCGTAGGCATTATGATTGTGGATGCTCTCATAATTCTCCGCTTCCGCCTTGTACCACGTCACATCGGGATGCCCGTTGAGCTGGAGGGCCACATTCCGCACCAAATCCTCCACGAACACCGGGTTCTCGTAGGCCCGTTCCGTCACCGCCTTTTCGTCCTGCCGTTTCAGCAAGGAATACAACTCCGAACTGGCCGAGCTTTCCACCAGCGCGATCAAATCCTCGATCCAGATCGCCTTCCGCGAACGCACCTGCACCGTCACCAATCCCCGCTGGTTATGCGCCCCATGACGGCTGATCGCCTTGGAGCACGGGCAGAGCGTCGTCACCCCCACCCGCACCGTCAGCACAAAATCAATCTCCTGGCCCACTGCCGTCGCGTCGAACCGCGCCGTGTAATCCATCACGCTTTCCATCCCCGATACCGGCGCCTTCTTCACCAGGAAAAACGGAAATTCCATCTCCAGATGCGCCGCCGCCGACTTGAGCCTCGCCTGCATCGCCACCAGGATGTCCGTGATGTTCTCCACATGCACCACGTTGCCGTGCGAATTGAGAACCTCGATGAACCGGCTCATGTGCGTCCCCTTGAACTCCTGCGGCAGATCCACGTACATCCCAATCGTCGCAATCGTATTCTGCAGCATTCGCTCCTTGTCCCGAATTTGAATCGGGAAGCGCAGGCCGCGCACGCCGACCTTGTCGATCCGCAACTGCCGGTGGTCGCGCTCGCTTTGTTTATCCGTCATGGATTCGGGCTTCGGCCCGCATTTAGGTGATAATAAGCTCATTTATCCGGGACATTCGTCGAGGATCAACCTACCCGCCAATCCTTCTCTTTGCAAAGGCAATGTTCAGGGCCGATAATCTCTCGACTTGTCCTCAGCCCCTTCCTAGCATTGCCCGGCAATCATGACGGCCAGCCAAAATCCAAATCCAATTCAATACCTGCTTACTCTCCCTCCCCGCATGGCGGCGGAGTTCGAGCAATTGGAGAAACGGAGTCGCCCGCAGTGGTTTGCCGCGTGTGATCCCCCCGGTTCTCCGCTCGGCTCGGGCGGCGGCACCGCCCACTTGCTGGCCCAGGCCTGGCGCCAGACCGCCCCCGGCCAATCCTTCGACCACTGGCTGAAGCAAAACCGCAAGCTCATTCTTCATGCGGGCGGTCAAAGCCGGCGCCTCCCCGCTTACGCGCCCGTGGGAAAACTGCTCATGCCCATCCCGGTCATCCGCTGGGCGCGCGGCCAGCGCCTGGACCAATCGCTTCTCGATCTGCAACTGCCTGATTACGAGCGTGTCCTGGCCCACGCCCCTCCCGCCTCCGTCGCCATGATCACCAGCGGCGACGTGCTCCTGCGGTTCGCGCGGGAACTGCCCCCGTTTCCGGACGTGGACGTGCTTGGCCTTGGCATGTGGCTCGCGCCGGAAAGGGCGAGTGACTTCGGCGTTTTCTTTGCCCCGCGCGGCCGTCCCTCCGAACTGGCCTTCTTCCTGCAAAAACCTTCCGCCGCCAAAATCCGGGAACTGGCCGAAAATTATCTCTGCTTGGTGGACACAGGCATGTGGCTCTTGAGCGCGCGCGCCGTTCGTGTGCTGATGGAGCGTTGCGGCTGGGACGCCCAAAAAGAGCAATTCGCCGGCGGCGCGCCCGCGCGCTACGAACTTTACGCCCAATTCGGCCTGGCGCTCGGCAAATCCCCCTCCGTGCCGGACGCGGCGATCAACCCGCTGACCTGCGCGGTGGCGCCCCTGCCGGAGGCCCGCTTTTTTCATTTTGGCGCCAGCGCGCAAATGATCGAATCCATTTCCGACCTGCAAAATCTTGTGCTTGACGCCACCAAGACCGGCCTGGCCGGCGCCCGCAGACACCCCGATCAAATCACCCAGAACTCCCGCGTCAGCGCGCCGTTGCGCCGCGAAGACAACCACACCTTGTGGATCGAAAACAGCGTCGTTCCCGCCTCCTGGCAACTGGCCTCCGGCCACGTCCTCACCGGGGTCCCGGAAAACAACTGGCCCCTGCGCTTGGAACCCGGCGTTTGCCTGGATTTTGTGCCGGTGGGCGACGAGGATTCCTGCCTTCGCGCCTACGGTTTCAACGACTCGTTTGCCGGCAAATTAGGCGACCCCGCCACTCTCTGGCTCGGCCGTCCGGCGCGGGAGTGGTTTGCGGCGCGGGGCTTGGCGCCGGAGGACTGCGCGCTGGATCCGGGGACGGACATCCAGAACTGCGCCCTTTTTCCCGTCTGCAAACTGCCTGGCCTGGATCCGGCTTTCATAGAGTGGATTTTTGCCGCCAAACCGCATCCCCGCCCCGACTTTGCCCGGCGCTGGCGGGAGTCCGCGCGGCTCTCCGCCGCCCAGATCGGCAGTCAAGTCAATTTGCGCCGGCTCTATGAGCAGCGCGCCCAATTGCGCCGCGCCTGCCTTCTGCCCCTCCTGCAGAATTTCCGCTGGAGTGTTTTCTTCCAACTCGATCTGGAATCCACCGCCCGCGCCTTCGCCGCCACCAAGGAAAATCTTCCCGACCTCTCCTTCGACGCGCGGGACGATCCGCTGCAACTGTTGCACGACCAGATGTTCCGTTCCGCCGTCCTCCGCCATCGCGGCGATCCGGGCTGGCAGAAATTTGAGGCCGGCGCTTTTGCGCGGCTCCGCGAAATGATTGCCCGCGAAGCCCAGCTTTCCCCGGCCGCGCCGCGCCGCAGCGTGCTCGAAGACCAAATCGTCTGGGCGCGCAGCCCGGTGCGGCTGGATCTGGCGGGCGGCTGGACCGACACCCCGCCTTATTGCATCGAGTATGGCGGTCAAGTCCTCAACGTGGCGGTGGACATCAACGGGCAGCCGCCAATCCAGGTTTTTGCCAAATTGTGCGAGCGGCCGGAGCTGGTGCTCCGTTCCATTGATCTGGGCGTGGAGGAGCGCGTCCAGACCTATGCCCAATTGGAAACCTTCGCCCAGCCCGGCAATCCTTTTGCCCTGGCCAAGGCGGCCCTGGCCCTGGCGGGATTTCTGCCGCGCTTCCACGCTGGCGGCGGATTCCTCTCGCTGGCGGAGCAGTTGGCCGACTTTGGCGGCGGCCTTGAACTCTCGTTGCTGGCCGCCGTGCCCAAAGGCTCCGGCCTGGGCACCAGCAGCATCCTGGCGGCGACCGTGCTGGCCGCGCTGGGCGATTTGTGCGGGCTGGGCTGGGATCCCGGCGTGCTCTTTGCCCGCACTCTGGCGCTCGAGCAAATGCTCACCACCGGCGGCGGCTGGCAGGACCAGGCCGGCGCCATCTTCGGCGGCCTCAAACTCATCGAAACCGCGCCGGGCCTGGCGCAAAAACCGACCCTCCGCTGGCTGCCGGACCGGTTGTTCGGCTCCGCCTACACCAACCGCTCCATCCTGCTTTACTACACCGGCATCACCCGCCTGGCCAAAAACATCCTGGCGGAAATCGTGCGCGGCCTCTTTCTCAACTCGCCCGCGCACCTGGCGACCATCCAGGAAATCGGCGCCAATGCCGCCTTCGCCGGCGCGGCCATCCAGAAGTGCGATTACCCAATGCTCCTCTCCGCCGTGCGCGCCAGTTGGCGCCTCAACCAGCGGCTGGATTCGGGCACCAACCCTCCGGAGGTGCAAAATATATTCGACAGAGCGGGCGGTCATCTCGCCGCCGGCAAATTGCTCGGCGCCGGCGGCGGCGGTTATCTCCTGATCTTCGCCCGGGACGAGGCCGCGGCGGCCGCCATCAAACAGATCTTGACCGCCCATCCGCCCAACCCCCGCGCCCGCTTCGTGGATTTCTCCCTTTCCCAAACCGGCCTGCAGGTGACTCGAAGCTGATCATGCGCCTGGAAATCCCTCCGCCCATGCCTCCCCAATCCGCCCCTTCGGGCCTGATCGAAGTGGCGGGCCTGACGAAATTGTACGGCGAGTTTCCGGCCGTCACCGATCTTTCCTTTGCCGTGCGCGCCGGGGAGGTGATCGGATTGGTCGGCCCCAACGGCGCGGGCAAAACCACCACCCTGCGCTGCCTCTCGGGCATTATTCCGCCGACGCGCGGATCGGTCCGGATTTGCGGCTGCGACATGGGGCGCGATCCCATTGAAGCCAAGCGGCGGCTGGCGTTCTTTGCCGATGAACCGCGCTTGTTTGAATACCTAACCGTGGCGCAGCACCTGACTTTCACCGCGCGCATTTACAATGTCGCCAATTACCAGGCCGCCGCCCGCGACCTCCTGGAGGAACTGGAAATCGCCGGCAAAGCCGACACGCTCCCCGGCGAATTGTCGCGCGGGATGAAGCAAAAACTGGCCATCGCCTGCGGCTTCCTCCATTCCCCCCAGGTGATTTTCTTCGACGAGCCCCTGACCGGCCTGGACCCTCTGGGCATCCGGCGCATGAAGGACTCCATTCTCAAGCGCGCCGCCGCCGGCGCCGCCATTTTGATCAGCTCCCACTTGTTGCATCTGCTGGAGGAGATTTGCTCGCATGTGCTGATTTTGAAGGACGGGAAAAAGATTATTGACGGAACCATGGACGAGGTGCGCCGCAAGTTTTCCGAAGCCGCGGACGGCGCCAATCTGGAGGAGGCCTTCTTCCGGGCGACGGGGGAGAGCAAAGGACCGTGATGGGCGGCGCGTTGCTCTATTACGAATGGCATTCGCGCTTCAACCGCGTCCGCGCGCGCCTGCAACGGCTGCGCCAGCCCAAGTATCTTTTTGGCGCGATCGTCGGCGGCCTCTATTTTTACTGGTATGTCTTCGGAGGATTGGCCCGGCAACGGTATGCCGGGCGGACGCCGGCGCCGCTGTCCCCGGATTCCTGGGAGCTGGTGGAATCGCTGGCGGCGCTGGCTTTTTTGGTCGTGATTCTCCTGATGTGGATCATTCCGCACCAGCGCGCGGCGCTCGCCTTTTCGGAGGCGGAAGTGGCCTTTCTTTTTCCCGCGCCCATCGGACGCCGCACCTTGATCCATTTTAAACTGCTCAAATCCCAGACCGCGATTTTGTTCAGCGCCCTTTTTATGACCCTGATCGGGCGGTGGGGCGGGGGGCATTTTTTATTCCGGGCCGTCGCCTGGTGGGCCGTCCTTTCGGTCGTGAACCTCCAAATGTTGGGAAGTTCCTTCGCCCGCACCATGCTGCTGGATCGCGGCATTTCCAACCGGCGGCGACGCCTGCTCTTCCTGGGAGCCGTGGGAGTGGTGGTGGCCGGAGTCATCCTGTGGGCGCGCCAGTCCCTGCCGCCGCCGCCTGTCGTCAGCAACCCGCGGGATTTGTCCGCTCTGGCCGACTACGCCCGCCAGATTCTGGAATCCGGTCCGGTGCCCTGGCTGCTCGCGCCGTTTCGATGGGTCGTGGCTCCGATGTTTGCTTCGGGCGCAAAGCAATTCTGCCTCGCCCTCTGTCCGGCGCTGGCCGTCATCGCCCTGCACTACGTCTGGGTCATTCGTTCCAATGTGGCTTTTGAAGAGGCCTCGGTTGAACTCTCCCGGAAATTTGCCGAGCGGATCGCGGCGGCGCGCTCCGGCAATTGGCAGGCGATGAGCAAGCCCAGGAAAGGGAAGCGGCCTCCCTTCGAGCTGCGGCCGGAGGGCTGGCCGGCGATGGCGATCTACTGGAAAAACTTGATCGGCGTCCGCCACTTTCTCGGCGGACGGGCCTGGATCTGGCTCGTCTGGATTTTCATCGTGGCCGGCAGCGCGATGCAACACGGCATGGGGCGCTCCGGCGCCGGGGTGATGATTGCGGCTGCCGCGCTCATGCTGATCTTCATGTCGCTGGTGTCCGGGCCGCAAATGCTGCGCCAGGATTTCCGGCAGGACCTGAGAGTGGCGGACGTTTTGAAGATGTATCCCATGGCCGCCTGGCAGGTGGTATTGGGCGAAATCCTCGCGCCGGCGTCCCTGTTGATCCGCCTGCAATGGCTCCTCCTGCTCCTCGCCGTCGTGTTCTTTACCAGCACGCCCAATCATCTGGCGGTTCCCATTTCCTGGCGGATCAGCTTCGGCGTGGCCGCGGCCTTGGTGCTGCCGTTTGTGGATTTCATTGCCTTGCTTCTGCCCAACGCCGTCGCCCTGATGTTTCCCGCCTGGGTGCAACTGGGCAGGAACTCGCCTCGTGGTTTCGAAACCATGGGCCAGCAGATCATCCTCATGTTCGGCCAGATGTTGGTCCTCGCCCTGGCCTTGCTCCCCGCCGGACTGGCCTTTGCCACCGTGTATTTCATCTGTTCCTATCTATTCGGAATGCTGCCGGCCGTCGTTCTGGCCGCGTTGGCCGCGGCAATTCTCCTGGCGACCGAAGCGGCCATCGGCGTGCGCCTCCTGGGCAAAGCCTTCGAGCGCTTCGATTGGAGCGAAGGGGTGGGGGAGTGAGGACGTGCGGCTAACCCACTTTCTCCAACTTGCCACCCGCCAGAATCCGATAACGATGGCCGCGCCACTGCACCTGGTTGCCCGCAAACGCCCCCGCCCAGACCGCGCTGTTTAACAAGTCCTTCACCGGCACCATCCAGAAGTAGCCAAAATGTCCGCTGCTCCCGGTCAATCGCCATTCTTGCTGCAGGGCCGTGCCGATCCGAAAAGCGAAAAACACCGCGCAAATCCAGACGACCGGGCTGAATTGAATCTGGCTGGAAACCATGATCGAAGTGGCCGACCGCCACACCGTGTCTTTGACTGTGAACAAAGACCCCGCGTTGACTCCCAGCCAGAGCAGCGGCCAGAGCGTCGCGTTTTCCAGAACACTGAAAAAAAACAGCGCCGGCTGGCACACGCGGATGGTGCGCGCCCACCGCACCTGATGCGCCCAGACCTGCGCCCAGTTTCTGGTTGGTTCATGGCAATCCACCACCACCGTCGAAAAAACAATGCGTTTGCCCAGCCGCGCCACCTCCCGGCCCAATTGGTAATCATCGGCCAGATAATCCGCCAGCGCGGCGAATCCGCCGATTTCCCGGAGCCGCGCCCGCGGCAGCGCCATGACCGCGCCCAGCGCAAAATCCACTTTCCCCAAAGTGCGCGCCTGCAGCGCCGCACTCCAAAAATCCGCGTTGATGGCGATGTCCTCCCAGCGCATCGCCAGATTGGCCGGATTGGCCAGCCGGTAAAAGCAACTGACCAGCCCCACCTCCTCGTCGGCGAAAAGCGGCGCGACGTTCGCCAGGAAATCCGCCGGCACTCCCACGTCCGCGTCGCTGATGATCACCAGCGGATGGCGGATGAGCGGCTCCAACTGGCGCAGGGTGGAAAGTTTCTTGTTCACTCCCAGGTCCTGGCCGCAGACGACCAGTTGCGCGTCCGCCTGCGGAAATTCGGCCAGCAGCTCGCGCGCCACCGCGCACACCGGATCGTCCGCCGAGTCCACGCCGAACAAAATCTGCCTCCGTCCGGGATAATCCTGGGTGAGCCAGCTCCGCAGGCAGGATTTTGTTTCCGCGTCGCAACCTTTGAGCGGCTTAAGCAGGGTGCAGCCGGGCGGGGGCGGCGGGGCGTCCGTGCGGCGATGCAGGGGAAAGCGGGCGCTGGCCGCCCACCTCCAAAGGGTCAGTCCAAAGCTCAACCAGGCCGGGAGAGCCGCGACGCGCGAGGCGAGTTCAAGGTTCAAGGGTTGTCAAATCTCGTCCACCGAGATGACTCGTTGGATTTCTTCCACGGTGGTCTCGCCGTTCAGGGCGCGCCGCAGACCGCGCTGCCACATCGTTTGCATCCCCTGGTTGGCCGCCACTTCCTGCAAGGCTTTGGTCGGCATCTTGTCCATCACCGCGTCCCGGAACGGCTGGTCCACCTTGAGCAATTCGTTCACCGAGGTGCGCCCGATAAATCCCGTCATCAGGCATTGCTCGCAACCGGCCCCGCGCCGGAACTGGGCGTTCTCACGATCCACCAGCGGCACGAGCTTCATGATGTGCGGCTCCGGTTCGTAGGGCTGGGCGCAATACGGGCAGTTCTTGCGGACTAAGCGGACGCCCAGGACCCCGGTGACACTGGAGGAAAGCAGAAACGGCTCGATGTTCATGTTGATCAACCGCGCGAATACTCCCGCCGTGCTCCCGCTGTGAATCGTGCTGATGACCAAATGGCCCGTCAGCCCCGCTTGCACCGCGATGTTGGCCGTTTCCGGGTCGCGGATCTCGCCCACCATGATCACCTGCGGGTCCTGCCGCATGAGCGAGCGCAACGCTTTGGGATACGTAAACTCCTGCGCCAGGTTGATCTGGGCCTGGGCCACCATGGGCAGGCTGAATTCCACCGGGTCTTCCACCGTCGCAATGCTGATGGCCGGCCCGTGCTTCTGCACCAGCATGTACAACGCCGAATATATCGCCGTCGTCTTGCCCGATCCCGTCGGCCCCGTCAGCAATATCAATCCGTTGGGCTTGCAGACCAATTTCACGAAATCCTGCAAGATGTCGTCCTCAAAACCCAGCGACGCCAGATCGAAACTCCGGGTGCTCGGATCAAAAATGCGCACCACGATCTTCTCCCCGCGGGTGGTGGGAAAAATGGAGATGCGCTGTTCCACCCCCCCCAGTTCCGGATCGGCCGGGGCGTGGCCTTCCTGCGGCAGGCCCGTCTGGTAGGTGATGAGGTTGCCCAGCACTTTGAACCGCCCGGAGATTTTGTCCATCAGTTCCAGCGGAAGATGGACCAGTTCGGTCAGCACCCCGTTGAGCCGGATGCGCACCGCCAGCGTGCTCTCCCAAGGCTCGATGTGGATGTCGCTCGCCTTGGCGTTGACCGCGTCCAGCACGATATACTTGACCAGCGTGCCGATCTCCAGGCCGGATTCCGCCGACTCCGATTGCAAATAACGCAGCGTTTCGCTCACAAGTTCCTCGGGTTGATCATCTTTTTCCAGCCCTTTGAATAAGCCCTTTCGCTGGCGATGTCACCAAGATTCCGCCGCCGTTGCCCGCCAAACTTTGCACTTTAATCCCGCGCCCCCAACCCGTATAACGTCCCTATGTTGCCTCGGTTTCTCTCTCAGGGCGGGCTGATGATTTGGGTCATCATGGCCGCCAGCGCGGTGGCCATCGCCGTCTTTCTGGAACGGCTCCTCCAGTACCACCGCGAACAGATCAACTCCATCGAGTTTCTCAACGGCGTCCGCAATGTCCTCAAACGCGAGAATGTCGTGGAAGCCCTTGCCATCTGCGACGCCACTCCGGGGCCGGTCGCGCGCCTGGTCAAACTGGCCATCCTCAATCGCGACCGGGGCCGCGAGGCCGTGCGCGAAGTCCTGGAGGACGCTGGCGCGTGGGAAGTGCCGCGTCTGGAGCAAAAGTTGAATTTGCTCGCCACCATCGCGCAAATCGCCCCCTTGCTGGGGTTGCTCGGCACCGTCCTGGGCTTCATGGATGTCTTCCGCGGAATTGAGGACGCCGGACTCAATGCTCATGTCAGCCAGCTTGCCAACGGCGTCTGGCAGGCCCTCATTTGCACCGCCGCCGGCCTGGCCGTGGCCATCGCCAGTTACGCCGGGTACAATTACCTGGTCGGGCGCGTCAACACCATTGTTCTCGACATGGAACAGGTCTCCGCCGAAATCCTCAACATCGTCACCTCCACCCCGCCGGCCGAGCCGCCGCCGGCCCGCCCGGCATGAGATTCCCGCGCCAGGCTAAAATCTTCCGCGGCCAGTTGGACCCGGCGCCGGTTGCCGCCGTGGTGTTCTTGCTGGTGATCTTTATCCAGCTCGGCTCCTTGCTCTACACCCCGGGTGTGCTGGTTCATCTCAGTAATCCCCTCGCCACCATCAGCGTGGCCCGCGACGGCCAGGTTCTTTTCGGCACAAACTCCTACAAGGACCAGGACTTGGGCTTGTTGCGCGCCGCTCTGCAAAATTCTCCCGCCGGGCCGCCTTTTGATCTTCGCGTCGAGCCGGGCGCGCCCCCCCATCGCGTGGATCAAGTCCGCGACCTGGTTGGGATTGATCTTGCCACCATCAGCGTGGCCCGCGACGGCCAGGTTCTTTTCGGCACAAACTCCTACAAGGACCAGGACTTGAGCTTGTTGCGCGCCGCTCTGCAAAATTCTCCCGCCGGGCCCCCTTTTGATCTTCGCGTCGAGCCGGGCGCGCCCCCGCATCGCGTGGATCAAGTCCGCGACCTGGTTGGGATTGATCTTCCCACCGGCTCGACCAACCTGATGCTCGGAACCGACAACCCGACCGTGGTGGTGGCGGTGAATTTCCTGGGGCAATACTTTTATGACAACGGCATTGTGGGGGAACACGAGTTGACCAACCAATTAAAACGCCGCTTGAAGGCCGCCGCCCGCCAATCCAAGGATTTGACCCTGGTGGTGTGGGCGGACAAGCGCGTGGACTTCAACGCGGTCACACGCCTGGAGCGCTGGGCCGGCGAGATCGGCATCAAAGATGTGGTGCAGGCGGAGCGGGCCGCCGTTCCTTCCGCTTCCTCTCCCAGGCCGGGGCCATGAACTCCTCTCCCCCAAAGCCTGGCAATTGGACTCGCGGGCGCTTTCTCCTGCTGGTGGCCGTGCTCTTTGCCGGCCAGGCCGGCTTGCTTCTGCTCTTTGCGGAACGATCGCGTCCAGCGCCCGTCCCGGCGGCCCCGCGCGCCGTGTTTCGCCTGATGGGCGCGCCTTTGAGCGTGGAAGATTTGTCAAAATTTGTTTTCGCCGCCGATCCCACGGTGTTTCCGTCCTCCGCCCCGCGTGGATTTGCCGACCAGGCTTGGCTGGCGGCGCCGGCCCTGGACTATAAAATGCGGGAACGCTCCAATGCCCCCACTTTCCTGGAATTTGCCGCCAGCCAGATCGGCGCCAATCTGATCCCTCCCGGCCCGGTGCTGCCGCGGATTCCCTTCCAGTTGGCCGAGCAGCAGGAGCCGTCGTTCGATGCCGCGCCATCTTTTCCGGCGACCGAGCCTGGCCTGCCCGAATCATCTTTCCGCGTCGAAGGCGGTTTGGCGGCCCGCCTCATCGGGCCGGCCGCCGCTTTGCGCGCCTGGCCCAGCGCCAATTTGTTGACCAACTCGGTCGTCCAGTTCGCCGTCAACCGCGCCGGCCAGGTCGTTTCAGCCCGATTGTGGGCCGGCTCCGGCTTGCCGGACGCCGACACCAACGCCGTGGCGACGGTCGGCGTCCTGCGCTTCTTTCCCGCCGCGAAAAACCCCGCCGAACTGGCCTGGGACACGGCGACCTTTTACTGGAAAACCATCGAGCCGCCGCCCGGCACAAATGCGCCGGCCGGCGCCGCGCCAACAACGCCGCCTTAGCCCGCGCCTTTGCCAATGCAACCCCATTGATCCAACATGTCCGCCCAGACGCTCATTTCCGCCTATGTGCTTTCTTTGCTTGCGGCCCTCTCGCTGCTCGCCATATATTCGGAGATTCGCAGCCGGCGCTTTCGGCCGGCGCGGGCGCAGGACCGCATTTTCCGCTGTGAGCGTTGCGGATCGGTGTACACCGACGATGCCGACGTGGATCGTTCCCGTTGCTCGCAATGCGGAACATTGAACGAACCGATTCAATTTTGAAACCCTGGTCTCTTAACCTTTAATCACAACTTGCAACTATGGGAATGTGGATTGGCAGAAATCGAAAAGCGCGCGTCACTTATGGTTTTGACGAAATTGCCCTCGTGCCAGGCGAAATCACGATCAACCCCAACGAGGTGGACACCTCCTTCAGCATCCCGCGCAAGGATGGCAGCGCCATCACCCTGAAAATCCCCATCATCGCCAGCGCGATGGATGGCGTGACCGATGTGCGCTTCTGCATCGAAATGGGCAAACTCGGCGGCCTGGGCGTCATCAACCTCGAAGGCGTCCAGACCCGCTATGCCAATCCCTCGGAAGTCCTCGGCCAGATCGTCAAGGCCGGCAAGGACGAGGTCACCACCCTCATCCAAAAATTCTATCTCGAGCCGATCCAGGAGGACCTCATTTCCAAGCGCATCCGCGAATTGAAGCAGGCCGGCGTCCTGGCCGCCGTCAGTTCCATCCCGCAGAAGGCCGAGCGTTTCGGCGCCATCGCCCAGGAAGCCGGCGCGGACCTCTTTGTCGTCCAATCCACCGTCTCCACCGTCAAACACGTGGCCACCGAGTATAAATCCCTCGATCTGGCCGGCTTCTGCCGCAAGATGAACATCCCCGTGCTTATCGGCAATGCCGTGACCTACAACGTCACCCTGCAACTCATGGACTGCGGCGTGGCCGGTGTTTTGATCGGAGTCGGACCGGGTGCGGCTTGCACCAGCCGCGGCGTTTTGGGATTGGGCGTCCCTCAAGTCACCGCCACCGTGGATTGCGCCGCCGCGCGGGATTACCATCACAAGCTCACGCGCCGTTACATTCCCATCATCACCGACGGCGGCATGAGCAAGGGCGGCGACGTCTGCAAAGCCCTGGCCTGCGGATCGGACGCCGTCATGGTCGGCAGCGCCTTCGCGCGCGCGGAAGAAGCTCCGGGGAAGGGCAATCATTGGGGGATGGCCACGCCCCACGCCAATCTGCCGCGCGGCACGCGCATCAAAGTCGGCATCTCCGGCTCGCTCAAACAGATTCTCTACGGGCCGGCCACGGTGGATGACGGCTCGCAGAACCTCGTCGGCGCGATCACCACCTGCATGGGCAACGTCGGCGCGGCCAGCATCCGTGAATTTCAGGAAACCGAAATCATCATCGCTCCGAGCATCAAGACCGAAGGCAAACTCTTCCAAACCGTCCAAAGCGTCGGCATGGGCACGCGCTAAAAACCGGGTTGAAGGCCCCCAATGTGAAAGCCTGGGCTAAAGGCCCAGGAGGTCCAGGTCAAAAAACGACCCCCAAAACCGCCACCAACACCCTGTAAAAAAGGGGCGTCACAAAGGTAGGGCGAGACTCCGTCGAGCCGTGACTTAGATTCCCCCGCTCACGAAGTGGGGATGGTCAGGTTGTAGCGTCGGCGCTGTGCGCCGATGCCTAATCAAAATGCGCCCGTTTGGCCTCCATGCTCAAAAATGACATTGCCGACTCGGCCCAAAAGGTGTTATCTTCCCTCCCATGAAAATGCTGGTTCCTCCAACCACACCGGCGGGCAAACGCCGGGTTTCCAAGTGGATTCCCGGTGGCGTCGGAGATGCCGCCATTTCCAAACTTGAGGCCGCTCGTTTCACCGACGGCCTGCTGAAAATTGCCGCCCGCCTTGAGGGCTTGCCCCCTGATCTCGCCAAAAACCACGACCACTACCTGCACGGTCTGCCCAGGAAATGAAGCCTGTTTTTGCCGACACTTTCTTCTTCTTCGCCATTCTCAATCGCGCCGACCCGTTGCACCAGCGTGCTGCTTCTTATAGCCGGAATGCCCGGTTGCTGCGCATCACCACCGACTGGATCATTACTGAAATCGCCGATGGGTTGAGTAGAACCGCCGATCGCGAGCGGTTCATGGACCTTTACCGGCACATTCAACTCAGCCCGGCCATCCGGGTGGTTCCCGCCTCGCGCCCGTTGTTGGAAGAGGCCATCAATCTCTATGCCTCGCGTCCCGACAAAGATTGGACGCTGACCGACTGTGTCTCCTTTGTTGTGATGCGCGACGAGGGCATCACACAAGCCCTCACCGGCGACCACCACTTCGAGCAGGCGGGCTTCGCTGCCCTGCTCAAGTAAGCGGGGACAGTCAGTGTGCTTCCCCGTATTATGCTGATTTCGAGTGGGCGGGGGTTGGAAAAGTCGAAATGCAGAATGAAAATAGTTTTGGGAAACCACTCGAAAAGCTGCCAAGAACGAATTGTGAATAGTGAATTGAGAATGGTGAAAGGGATTTGCTCTTGGTTCCAAAAACTGGGCGACAGATTTTTGAACAGGAGCACACTGAGATCACGGAGGGAAGGCAAATCTGACTCTGCGCTCTCTGTTTGCTGTTTAAGAATCTGAGCCGTCCGACAAAATGTCGTGATTATTGGACCGACCTTTGAGGGCCGACCATGTCATGTACCCTATTGTGCTTCAATCACTTGCGACTTGTAATGGCCAAGACTATAGTTTGACCCCGCACATTGAGGTCCGTTTGGGCGCAAATGCCCGAATCAATGCCCTGGCCGCCTGGCGGGTTTTCCAGATAGCGATGTCCAGGCCGCGGTTGCACGCGACGAGCACGGCAAAGTC
>Ga0182027_10002498_pt1 | contig 29745 bp, 21 predicted proteins | sample 712E1DmetaG_FD_121300 | JGI IMG/M metagenome (GOLD analysis project Ga0182027, IMG submission 121300) | Permafrost microbial communities from Stordalen Mire, Sweden - 712E1D metaG (Illumina Assembly) | ecosystem: Environmental > Terrestrial > Soil > Wetlands > Permafrost | place: Sweden...
ACAAATTTAAAAAAGATGGACGATAATAGCTGCTGTATAACTATAAAAAGAAATGCCGCAATTCTTGCGGCAATTTCTGTGGGCCCACCTGGACTTGAACCAGGGACCACCTGATTATGAGTCAGGTGCTCTAACCAACTGAGCTATAGGCCCCCATTTTAATTAAAAATTAAAAATTAAAAATTACGATTTCCGATTTCCGATTATCAGGGGTGGCAAAAGTAGAAAAAAAATCGCATTTTTGCAAAACAGTTGCCTTTGCTCATTCCAGCTAATACTTTAAACTATAGAACTCGTCACAAACCGTAAATCGTAAATATTCTGTAATGCTTCATCTCTCATCCCATATCCCTCATCATACATCAATAAAAAACATCATCTTCGACTTTGGGGGTGTGATCTGTGACCTTGATATCCAACGCACCGTTGAGAAATTTAAGGAATTTGGATTTCCAAAAGCAGAATTTCCCACGACTCCGGAAGAACAGGACCGGCGGTTTGAGCAGCTAGTCTCAACTTATGAAACCGGTCTCATTACCTCCCGGCAATTCCGGGATACAATCCGGAACCATTACCAGGTTCCTCCTTCCGATGAAACCATCGACAATGCCTGGAACGCCCTGCTGGTGGGAATCCCCGAATCCAGGATCCGGCTTCTGGAAAATATACGGAATAGTTACCGGATCTTCCTGCTCAGCAATTCAAATGAGATTCATTACCTGAAATACCGGGAAGATCTCCAACAACATTACGGATACCGGGATTTTGATGAATTGTTCGAGAAGAGTTATTTTTCCTATCGGCTTCACCTGAAAAAACCGGATCCGGCGATTTTTCGATTGGTTTTGAATGAGAACAAATTGGATCCTGCCGAAACCCTGTTTATTGACGACACCTTTATGCACATTGAGGCTGCCGGTGAACTTGGCATCACCGGGTATCACCTCCGCGACAGGGAAGAACTCAGCCTGCTGTTCGAAACACCGTAACTTTTCTATTCCATATGAGTATAATCCTATGAAAGTCACTTGACTTTTCATGAAATTTGTGTTAAATTTGCACTCCTTTCTAACCGGATATATAAAATGAAATTATCTCAATTCCGTTTTCACCTGCCTCCTGAATTAATAGCCGGAAATCCTTCCAAAACGAGGGATGAAGTTAATATGATGGTGCTTGACCGCAGGACTCAAACGATTGAACACAGACATTTTAAAGATGTGCTGGAGTACTTCAGTGAAGGAGATGTATTTATCATTAACAATACCAAGGTTTTTCCTGCGCGTTTGTATGGTGAAAAAGAAAAAACCGGTGCAAAAATCGAAGTTTTTCTCCTCCGGGAACTCAACCGGGAATCACGGTTATGGGACGTTCTCGTCGACCCTGCCCGGAAAATCCGGATCGGGAATAAATTGTATTTCGGGGAAGACGATTCCCTTGTAGCAGAGGTTATCGACAACACGACCTCCCGCGGACGAACGATCCGGTTCCTGTTTGACGGGCCTTACGAGGAGTTCAAGAAAACCATCCAGAGTCTCGGTGAAACTCCGCTTCCCAAGATACATAACCGCCCGGCAACCCAGGAAGATGAAGAGCGATACCAGACGATCTTTGCCAAGCATGAAGGCGCCGTTGCAGCCCCGACAGCCGGGATGCATTTCAGCCGCGAAGTGATGAAACGGTTGGAACTCCAGGGCGTTTCTTTTGCCGAGATCACCCTGCATGCAGGACTCGGAAATTTCCGCACCATCGATGTCGAAGACCTCACCAAACACAAGATGGATTCGGAAGAGGTGATTATTGAACAGGATACCGCAGATATGGTCAATTGTGCAAAACTCGGTAAGAAGAAGATCGTAGCCGTGGGAACCACCTCGATGAAAGCCATCGAATCGTCAGTTACAATTGCCGGCACCCTGAAACCTTTCAAAGGCTGGAGTAACCGTTTCATTTTCCCGCCCTATGAGTTCAGCATTGCCAATGCCATGATCACCAATTTCCAGCTGCCACAATCTCCAATGATGATGATGGTGGCCGCGTTTGCCGGATATGATTTCCTGATGGAAGCATACCGTATCGGCGTCGAGAAGAAATACAAGTTCTTTACTTATGGCAATCCCATGCTGATCATTTAATCCTTCATCCCCGAATTCTTGTCAGAAAATGCTGCCATATTGGTTGCCGGTGGAACCGGACTCCGCATGAATACAGGAGTTCCGAAGCAATTTCTGTTGCTGTCAGGACAGCCAATCCTGATGCATACCATCCGGATTTTTCACCAGTTTGATCCGGGAATGACTTTGTTTGTTACCCTTCCCGGATCCCATATTCCATACTGGGAACAACTTTGCCGGAACCATACCTTTAACATCCCTCATCATATTATCAAAGGAGGCGATACACGTTTTGGTTCCGTGAAGAATGCACTGGAACAGATCAGCGGGGAAGGACTGGTAGCGATCCATGATGGCGTCAGGCCGCTGGTTTCGATCGGAACGCTGAAACGCACCTTTGAAGAAGCCGGGAAAAGCGGGAATGCCATCCCGGTGATCAGGATGCAGGAATCGATCCGGGAAACCGGGCCCTTCGGTAACAAGGAAGTGGCACGTGAAAACCTGTGGATCGTCCAAACGCCCCAGGTATTTCGGAAGGAGCTGATCAAAAAAGCATATAATTCGGCACTCTCCCGGAATTACACCGACGATGCAACCGTGCTGGAAACACTTGGCGAAACCATCCACCTTGTGGAAGGAAATACTGAAAACATCAAAATCACCTTTCCTTCCGACCTCCGATGTGCAGAAGCTATTCCTGCGAACCGGGATTAACAGGACTGATCTTTCTTCCTTTCCATTCATATGGCGGATGCTTCCGGGGAGGACGATGAGAATCCTTAGCAATATGTTGCAGGTTTTCTTTACTTTTGTCTTCATCCTATCTATAAAAAATTGGCAGATAACCGTATCATTTTAGGCATCGACCCGGGCACGAATTTCATGGGTTACGGGATCATCGGCATCACGGGAAAAAAGATAAGCCTTTTATCGCTTGGCGTGTTAAAATTGAACAAAGTCGAGGGTCATGCCCTGAAGCTTAAAAATATTTTTGAGCAGACTTTTTCACTCATAGAACAATATCACCCGGATGAACTGGCCATTGAAGCCCCGTTTTATGGGAAGAATGTACAGTCGATGCTGAAGCTGGGCCGGGCGCAGGGAGTGGCGATTGCCGCTGCTTTATCGCAATCAATACCGGTTTTCGAATATTCGCCGAAGAAAGTCAAGCAATCCATCACCGGGAAAGGAAGCGCCTCGAAAGAACAGGTTGCAGCCATGCTTCAAACGCTGCTGAGTTTTAAAGAAATGCCCAAACACCTGGATGCAACCGACGGACTTGCCGTTGCGATGTGCCATTACTTTCAGCGTAATGCAAGCCAGGAAAAGAAAAGCTATTCAGGATGGAAGGGGTTCCTGGCTGACAATCCGGAGAGAAAAGGCTGAGGATGGAGAATGGAAAATGGAGAATCTTCTCAATCCTCTATTTTTTATTTCGCTAATTCGCTAATTATTTTTGTTCTCCAACTTTACATTAGTTTCTGGTATACCATCCACCAGCGGTCGGGAATATCGTTTGTGCAGGCGGTCTGGTAGTCCTGGTAGGAGCAGGGAACCAGGTAATGGCGCTGATACTTGATGCGCTGTTCAGACTGTAACGGGATCTCCATCCACCAGCGATCGGTCTTCTTGCTTTTATAAAATGTCAGTTCTTCTTTATGGTCGGTGATCGTAACGCGGTAACGGATATAATCCTCATCATTTTTAAAAGGAAAATCGTGAGGGCGGTTATAGAACCCTTCCACGAAATACCAGATCATTTGTGCCACCAGGTGGGCAGTCTGGCCATTCCGGTCGTGCTGTGGATTGGTTTCATAAAAGCCGATGGAGGTAAGTTTATCGCTCAACCCTGCATATCGGATGATCTGGCAGATCTCTTCGCCATAAAAACCGTTTGGTGTGGCATTCGCGTTGCCGGGCGCATCTGAAAATCTTATAGACGACACATCCACGGTGATCAGGTCGGCATTTCTAACGACGGGTTCTGCTTCTTCAAGGTCCTCCCGTAATAGTCCGAGCCGGTAAGTATCGAACATCAGGTTCTTCATCAGTTTCAGCGCTTCCTGGTCAACAAAGTAAGTCTGGTAACCCAGGTTGGCATAGTTGAAGAGGTAATTGGGCTGATGCAGGATGATGTTGCTCAGGAACGACCGGGAAGTAACTTCATTTTCCGAACTGCCGAGGTCGAACATGGAATCAATGGAAACGATGTTGATGATCTGTCCGAGACTCTGGTATGCCTGGTAGTTGGCATAGGTCAGATCCTGGCTGCCGCCGATGATGACGGGAAAAATGTTGTTTTCCAGCATCTCAGCGATGACGGAACAAAGGCAGAAATAGGTATCCGATATCTGGAATCCTGCTTTGATGTTGCCCAGGTCAACGATCTTCGGCTCGAAAGATCCCGGAAAAAGGTTATACAGGTGCTTGCGCACGTAGTCGGGTGCAAGCGCACAGCCTTCATTGTTAACTGCATTCCGGTCTTCCTTCACGCCGATCAGTACGATATCGGCATTATGGTAATTCGGAAATTCGCCGGGATTGGTAAAAGCGGTTATCTTGTCTCCCATACGGAGCAGCCCGGAAGACTCAGGAATATAGCTGAGATCAGCAGGTTCAAAAAATTCAGAAATATCCATACATTTGATTAAATGACCGGATCAAATTTACTTCTTTTTCCTTGACATCCTTGCCGGTTTGGAAGGTTCAGTTTCTTTTACGATGTGAAGACAATCTTCCAGCGTCAATTCTTCAGGATCCTTGCTTTTCGGAATTTTATAATTCTGTTTCTTATATGAGATATAAGCGCCATAACGACCATTCAGGATCTTCATATCCTTATTTTCTGAAAATTCACGGATGGTTTTTTCCTTTTCCTTCCTCCGTTTTTCGGTGATGAGAACGATGGCTCTTTCCAGAACTATGGTCATGGGATCATCCGTTTTCGCAAGCGAACAGAATACCGATTTATGGCGGACATATGGACCAAAACGCCCTGTTGACACGATCACTTCGGAATCCTCGTACTCGCCAAGTGACCTTGGTAGTTTAAAAAGCTCCAGCGCTTCGTCAAGGGTAATGGTATCGATACTTTGTCCTTTTTTCAGGGATGCGAACCGTGGCTTATTTTCCGAATCGGTGTCGCCGAGTTGTACCATCGGTCCATACCGGCCGATCCTGACAGAAAGGTTCTCCCCGCTCAGCGGGTCCTTGCCGAGAAGTTTTTCCCCGCTTACTTTCTTTGAAGTTTCAAGCGTTTCTTCGATCTGGGCATGAAATGGATAATAGAAATCATGGATCATTTTGTTCCATACCAATTTCCCGGCGGCGATTTCATCAAACTCCAATTCTACATCGGCAGTGAAATTATAATCCAGGATATTGACAAAATATTGCATCAGGAAGTTGTTGACCAGGTTGCCGATATCCGTCGGGTAGAGCTTGGCTTTTTCAAAGCCGGTGTTTTCCGTTTTCATTTCTTCGGTAAGCGACTGGCCTTTCAGTTTGATCAATGAATATTGACGGATGAGGCCCTCGCGGTCTTCCTTGATCACATATTCCCGCTTCAATATTGTGGAAATAGTGGGAGCATAGGTGGAAGGACGACCGATGCCCAGTTCTTCCAGCTTTTTGACAAGGCTTGCTTCCGTGTAACGTGGCAGGTGTTGCGTGAATTTTTGCTGTGCCTGGATCTCCTGGGCGATCAGCTTATCACCGGTAGCAACAGGGGGTAACATACCTTCCTGGTTTTCATCCTCATCGTCATCTTTTGATTCCATATAAACTTTCAGGAATCCGTCGAATTTGATGATTTCTCCCCTGGCGATAAACTTCTCCGTTGCATTTGAAATGCCGATGGTGACATTGGTTTTCTCAAGAATGGCATCGCTCATCTGGGAAGCAATGGTTCTCTTCCAGATAAGGTCGTAGAGCCGTTTCTGGGAATTGTCGCCCTCGATATTCCGGTTATTCAGGTAGGTAGGGCGGATGGCTTCATGCGCTTCCTGTGCGCCTTTGGTACGGGTGGTATACTGACGCGTCTTGACATATTCGGGTCCGAACGATTTGCTGATCTCTTCTTTTGCCATACCCAGCGCCATTTTAGAGAGGGTTACCGAGTCGGTACGCATATAGGTGATCTTCCCCGATTCATAGAGCTGCTGTGCAACACGCATCGTGTTAGCGACTGAAAAACTCAGTTTCCGGCTGGCTTCCTGTTGCAAGGTCGAAGTAGTAAATGGCGGGGCAGGTGATTTCTTTGCCGGTTTTGTGTCGATGTCATCGACGGCAAACAAGGCTGTTTTACATTTTTCAAGAAATGCGATAGCCTCCTTTTTCTCACTGAACCGTTTGTTCAGTTCAGCTGTTATCTTTGATTTTTTCTTCTCATCCTCCAACAGGAACTCTGCCTGGACGCGATAGGAAGAAGTGGCAGCAAAATTGCGGATTTCTTCTTCCCTTTCAGCGATCAGGCGGACTGCAACAGACTGAACCCTTCCAGCGGAAAGGGAAGGTTTAATTTTTTTCCAGAGTAAAGGGGAAAGTTCAAATCCTACCAGCCGGTCGAGAACCCTGCGGGCCTGCTGGGCATCTACGAGGTTTTTGTCGATCTTTCTCGGGTTTTCGATTGCCTCTGTTATGGCCGGTTTCGTAATCTCATGAAAAACGATCCTCTTCGTTTTCGATTCATCCAGGTCCAATGCCGATACCAGGTGCCAGGCTATGGCTTCTCCTTCACGGTCCTCGTCGGATGCCAGCCAGATCGTTTCCGCACCGGCTGCTTTCTTTTTCAGTTCGGCGACAACTTTTTTCTTCTCCGGTGAGATGATGTACCGGGGAAGAAATCCATTTTCTATATCCACACCGAGGTCTTTTTTCGCAAGGTCCATGACATGGCCAAAGCAGGATTTTACAACATAATCCTTCCCGAGGAACCCCTCTATGGTTTTGGCTTTTGCAGGAGACTCAACGATCACAAGATTTTTGGTCATTTCCAGGAAATTAATTAAAACTTTAAAAACCGGCACAAAAGTAAAACAATTAACAATTCAAATAACTTTCAGGCATTATCAGGTGAAATCTTATCTTGCTGCGATGGAACCTGAAGGAAAAAATAACAAACATATTTACGATTAGACGATTTCCGCCTGCCTGCCACAGGCAGGATTTTCGAATGAATTTTTTGATTTACGATTTTCGATTTAAATTTATTCGTCAATTGTCAATCTCCCAATTCAATCGTAACTCTAAGATCGTCCAATCGTAAATCCTATCTTGTTTCCAGCACTTAAAAAGACAGATATAGCCTTATTGTCTGTAAAAACGAAAATAGCCTCGGTTTATTCTGTTTACCTTTGTACACTTTTTCAGCTTAATCGGAGAAACAGTAAAAAGGTAATACGGACAGAGGGTGAAAAATAAAAAATTCTTCATAGAAACCTATGGCTGCCAGATGAATTTTTCTGACAGTGAGATCGTTGCATCGATCCTTGAAGAGGAAGGTTTTGGCAGCACGAAAGACATAAAAGATGCCGGTATTATCTTAATCAATACCTGTTCGATCCGGGATCATGCAGAACAAAGGATAAGAAAAAGGCTGGAGTACATGCAATCCCTGAAAAAGAAAAATCCGCGGCTGATCATTGGAATGCTGGGATGTATGGCAGAACGGTTGAAGACACAATTGCTCGAAGAGGAGAAGATGCTGGATCTCATTGCCGGGCCGGATTCCTACCGTGACCTGCCCAGGCTTGTGGCCGAGGTGGAATCGGGCAAAAAGGCCGTCAACACCTTGCTTTCCATTGATGAAACCTATGCCGATATTTCACCGGTGCGTTATGATTCCAACGGGATATCGGCTTTCATCTCGATCATGCGTGGGTGTGAGAATTTCTGTGCATATTGCGTTGTGCCTTATGTCAGGGGACAGGAGCGAAGCCGGGATGCTGCTTCCATCACCAAGGAAGCCGAAGCTCTTTTTCATAAGGGTTTCCGGGAGGTGACCCTGCTGGGGCAGAATGTCAACTCCTATCATTGGACCTGGAATGGAAAGGAAACCGGGTTTGCCGGACTCCTGGAAAAAGTGGCCCGGATCAATCCTTTGTTAAGGATCCGTTTTGCCACTTCACATCCAAAAGATCTTTCGGATGAACTGCTCCAAACCATGGCCCGGTATAAAAATATCTGCAAATCCATCCATCTCCCGGTGCAATCGGGCAGCACCCGCATCCTCGACCATATGAACCGGGGATACACACATAACCAGTATCTTGAGCGCATCGCTGCAATCCGGAGTTTCCTCCCCGGCTGTGCCATATCGACCGACATTATTGCCGGGTTCTGTGATGAGACCGAAGAAAATCACAAAGAAACCTTATCCCTCATGGAACAAGTAGGATTTGATTATGCGTTTATGTTCCGTTATTCGGAAAGGCCGGATACCCTTGCGGCAGACCGGTACCGGGACAATGTTCCTTCTGAAGTGAAAGACCAGAGGTTGCGGGAGATCATCGACCTTCAGCAAAAACTTTCTTACCAAAGCAATAAAAATGATGTCGGGAAAACCTTTGAAGTGCTGATCGAGGGTTTTTCAAAACGATCCGATGCTTTTTTCTCAGGCCGGAACTCACAGAACAAAGTAGTGGTATTCCCGGTTACCGGAAATAGTCCCGGAGATTATGTAAATGTAAAAATCAACCGTTTCACTTCTGCAACATTGATCGGTGAAGCAAGTTGATAAGAAACACTTTTCCACCCGGAAATTTAACCTTAACCCAAACCTGTCCAAGGGGAATATTAAGGTTTATGAAAAAAGTTTATCTTTGCTTTTTGAATAAATTGTGATTAACTCCGGGGTTCCGGATACCCGGGACGGGGAATTTAACCTAAGAGAAATTAATAAAAGCCAAATCCTTGTTTAAATAAATTTTCAATTCCTGTCGGGGAATTTATACGGGATGGGGTTCGGAAATGAGTATGGAAATGAATATTATTCCGAAGATCATCAGGCTGAGAAAAAATCTGTAATGAAAAGAATTTTTAGGAGATCGTAGTGTATCAGTTACGTCATTTACAGGAGCTGGAATCCGAAGCAATATTTGTTATCCGGGAAGTTGCTGCCCAGTTTGAGCGGCCCTCTCTTTTATTTTCAGGGGGAAAAGATTCGATCGTACTGGTGCATCTTTCACAAAAGGCCTTCTGGCCGGCCCGGATTCCTTTTCCGCTTGTCCACATCGATACCGGTCACAACTTTGAAGAAACCCTGCAGTTTCGGAATGCACTCGTGGAGAAATTTCATGCCCGGCTGATCGTCGGTTCAGTCCAGGAATCGATCGACACCGGCAGGGTGGTTGAGGAGCTGGGATATAATGCAAGCAGGAACATACTTCAAACGGTAACCCTTCTGGACACTATCGAGAAGTATAAATTTGATGCAGCCATTGGCGGTGGGCGGCGTGACGAAGAAAAAGCCCGCGCAAAGGAAAGATTCTTCTCGCACCGGGATGAATTTGGTCAATGGGACCCCAAGAACCAACGTCCTGAACTCTGGAACATCTTCAACGGGAAGAAAAGGATGGGTGAACATTTCAGGATATTTCCGATCAGCAACTGGACCGAGATGGACATCTGGCAATATATCCATCATGAAAAAATTGATTTGCCCAGTATTTACTATACTCATGAGCGGAAAGTATTTAACCGCGATGGAGTGTGGCTTGCCTGGGCGCCTTTTATGAAACTGAAAGAGAAAGAAAAAGTGGAAATCCGGAGGGTGCGGTGCCGCACGGTCGGTGACATCACTTGCACGGGTCTGTCGCTTTCAACTGCAAACTCATTAGAAGATATCATCAGGGAAATAGCAGCAACACGTGTGACGGAAAGAGGCGGAAGATATGATGACCAACGTTCGGATGCAGCCATGGAAGACCGGAAAAAAGAAGGCTATTTCTAGTAACGAAGAATGAAAAATGAAAAATGAAAAATTCATATAACCCCGCAGGCCTATATATTTATTGAAAAAATAAAAATTCATTGATACCCCGTAGGGGTTTAATATTTATAAATGACAGAACATCAACCTGGCAGCGGCGAATTTTCCAGCAAGGTCTATCTTGAGATGGAATTGCTTCGTTTTACGACGGCCGGAAGTGTGGATGATGGGAAAAGCACGTTGATCGGGCGTTTGCTTTACGACAGCAAATCCATTTTTGAAGACCAACTGGATGCTGTCAAAAAAGCCAGTCTGAAAAAAGGAAGTGAACATCTTAACCTGGCATTGCTCACCGATGGTCTCCGGGCTGAGAGAGAGCAAGGTATTACCATTGATGTCGCCTACCGCTATTTTGCAACGCCCCGGCGAAAATTCATTATAGCCGATACTCCGGGCCATATTCAATATACCCGTAATATGGTTACCGGCGCTTCTACAGCCAATGCAGCCATTATCCTGATCGATGCCCGGAACGGCGTGACCGAACAAACCCACCGTCACGCTTACATTGCGTCCCTGCTTGAGATCCCGCACATTATCGTTTGCATTAACAAAATGGATCTTCAGGATTACAAAGAGGAGATTTTTAATGGGATAAAAACAGATTTCAAATCCTTTTCCGACCGGATTTTCCCGGGGAAAGATGTACGTTTTATCCCCATCAGCGCACTGCACGGCGATAATGTGGTGGATCCCTCGGCGAACATGGATTGGTACCAGGAAGGAACTCTTTTACAGGCATTGGAGAATATTCCTATATCAAATGATTATAACCTCAAGGATGGTCGCTTCCCGGTTCAATTCATCATCCGTCCCGAATCCGATGAATTTCATGATTACCGGGGGTATGCCGGACGTATTGCCGGAGGTGTCTTCCACAAAGGCGACCGGGTACTTGTACTGCCATCCCACATCCCATCGGTTATAACATCTGTCAATACCTTTAACAACTCCAGCGAGGAAGCATATGCACCCATGTCAGTCACCCTTACCCTTGCAGATGATATTGATATCAGCCGGGGCGACATGATCGTTCCGGAGAATAATATTCCGCGGGAAAATACAATGATCGAGGTAATGCTTTGCTGGATGAACCTGCACCCGCTGCAGGTAAATGGGAGGTATTCGATAAAACATACGACACGGGATGTACACTGTATCATCAGGGAGGTAAAATACATCCTGAACATCAATACGCTTGAAAAACAGGAAGAAGAAAAGACCGTGAGACTGAATGAAATTGCATGTGTCGTGTTACAGACCACCAAACCACTATTCTATGACCCTTATTCCGTAAACAGGATTACCGGCAGTCTGATCCTGATTGATGAAGCCACCAACGAAACAATGGGTGCAGGAATGATCCTTTAATTCTATGTTTTCCACAATAAACGGTGATAAATCGCGTTAGTTAGAATATTCAAAAGACGCTTGTTTTTCTTAATTTTAATTTCATGAGTACGATGCGGAATTCCTTTATCTCCCTGTTCTTTCTCCTGGCAACGATCACAGGTTTTGCACAAACAACAGGTATTGGTCAATGGAGAGACCATCTTCCTTATTCCCAATGCATTGCTGTGAAAGAGGTGGGAAACAGGATCTATTGCGCAACACCCTATTCCATCTTTTATTACGATAAAGAGGATAACAGCATTCAACGGATCAACAAAATCAATGGCCTTTCTGATATCGGGATCTCCACCATCAATTATAACACAACTTATAAAACCCTGGTGATCGCCTATACCAATGCCAATATCGATCTTATCAAGAACAATAAGATCATTAACATTTCGGATATCAAGCGGGCTTCCATTTTGGGGAATAAGACCATCAACGATATTTATTTCTTAGATCAGTATGCTTATCTTTCCTGCGGATTCGGCATTGTAGTGCTGGATATAGACAAAGAAGAGATCCATGACACTTATTACATCGGGAATAATGGGGGCCAGGTCAATGTGCTTGGGCTGACAAAAGATGATCAGGATACCCTCTTTGCCGCAACAGAACATGGCGTTTATCTTGCTTATGCCAAAAGCGCCAACCTTGCAAATTATCAATCATGGAAACAAGATGCAAGATTGAAAGCCAATTCGAAATATGATAACATTATCAACTACGGTGGTCAGGTGATTGTAAGCAAAGTTCTGGCATCCGGAGATAGCCTCTTCCGCCATTCAAATGGACAATGGACAAGATGGGTACTGAGTTTTTCGACACCTGTTGAACACATGGAATTGAACTATGGGAAGCTGATTATTGCATGCAGCTATTTCGTGAAATATTATGATACAGATTTTAATGAAATCAGTGGGGTTTATGACTATAACGGTGGCGGGGTCAACCCGTCGGATGCCATTTTCGACAAGGACGGACTGATCTGGATTGCCGACAGATATTCCGGCCTGTTCTCCATAGATAATACGGGGAGAGCTACTCAGTTTAATCTTGGCGGACCTCTTTCTAACCTTGTTTTTACTATTACCGCTTCTGGAAATGATGTTTACGTTGTTCCGGGAGGAAGGGACCTTTCCTATCGTCCAAACTACTATCCGCCGGCGATTTATCATTACAACAACACTTCCTGGAACAACCTGACTGCAGGAACAGATCCTCTCATGCAACAGATTGGTGATCAATCAACCATCAGTGTTGATCCCAGCGATCCCCGAAGATTTTATTCCGGCTCATGGGGCCATGGATTGGCTGAATTCTACGACGATAAAATGGTAAAACGTTTTGGTGCAGGTAACAGTACGCTTGTGAACATTACCGGCTCTGACACTAGTGATATCCGTGTTGGGGGTACTGCCTTTGACAGCGATGGGAATCTGTGGGTAGTGAATTCCGGTAACAACCATTGTATTTCGCGATATTGCAAATCTTGCCCGGCTCTTTGGACCGGTTATGAGGTCCCCATCCTTGGTAATGATGATCTTGGACAAGTGATTGTAGACCATAGTAACCAGAAATGGGTGGTGTTGAGGATCTTAACATCTGTCCCCGGGGCTTTGCTGGTTTTTAAAGAAGATGCCACAACTCCCGCAAACAGCAAATATATCATGCTTAACCAGCAGCCGGGCAACGGGAATATTCCGGGACAGGCTGTTTTTGCGATAGCCGTGGATAAGAACGGGCAGGTATGGGTTGGGACAGAAAAAGGCATTGGCGTTTTCTTTAACCCTGAAAACATTTTTACGGGCCAGGATTTCGACGCCCAGCAGATCCTTGTCCAGCAAGGAGCCTATGTTCAGTACCTGATGGAAAACGAGAAAGTGACTGCTATTGCCGTTGACGGCGCCAACCGTAAATGGATCGGCTCTGAAGGCGGAGGGTTGTATTTATTCTCGGAAGACGGAACAAAACAGATCTACCATTTTACTACCGATAACAGTCCGTTGCTATCCAACAATATTGTTGCGCTGGCAATCGACCCGGAAACCGGGGAAGTATTTATCGGTACCGACCAGGGCCTGGTGTCTTACAAAGGAACTGCAACCGAAGGAAATGATAACTTTTCCTGTGTTTATGCCTATCCCAATCCTGTAAAAGAAGATTATGACGGCTTGATCGGAATCAAATGCCTTATTACCGATGCCCAGGTTCGTATTACCGACATCGCTGGAAATCTCATCTATTCCACCAAAGCCGAAGGTGGCCAGGCAGTCTGGGATGGAAAGAACTTCAGCGGGAGAAAGGCAAAAACCGGGGTCTACCTGGTTTATGCCGGTAACGATACAGGATCCCAGAAAATCGTAACCAAAATCCTCATTATTCATTAATGCTTCACAAGACCAGGGGAATCGCCTTACATGCAACCAAATTCTCGGAAACCAGCAGTGTCGTAAAAATCTATACTGAGCTTTTCGGACTCCAGTCATACCTTGTTAAAGGAGTCAGGAAACAGAAAGCAAAAATCAAACCCGGGCATTTTCAACCGCTGACAATTCTCGACCTTGTGGTTTATCACAAGGAAAAATCGTCGCTTCAAAATTTAAAAGAAGCGAATTATTCTCATCCTTACACGGCAATTCCCTTCGACATCCGGAAAAGTTCCATTGCACTTTTCATCAACGAACTCGTTTACAAGACCATCCATGAAGAAGAATCTCATCCGGAACTCTTTTCATTTCTTTATAACAGCTGTCTCCACTTAGATACTGCCGTCGACAATTTTTCACTTTTTCACCTGGTTTTTTCCCTGCAATTCACCCGTTACCTTGGCTGCATACCGCAGTTAAATTATTCGGGCAAGACTCCTTTTCTGAACCTCCGTGAAGGGATTTTTCAGGCAAGTGCTCCCGAACACCGGAATTTCCTGGAACCCGCTTTGAGCCACCTGTTCTTTCAGCTTTTACAGACCCCGGAAGGCTCAGGTGCCTCCATCCAGGTTTCTGCAAAAACGAGGGATACGTTGCTGGAAATGGTCCTCTTGTATTATCATCTGCATGTGCCGGGATTCAGGGAGATGCAATCCCATCATATACTGCATACGGTACTGGGATAAGCCTCCAAATCCAAGTTTTCGTTATCTTTGCCCAAAATCAGAAACTATGTCACAGGTATTGAGTGAACAGGAAATGATCCGCCGCAACTCATTGAAAGAACTTTTAAGGTTAGGTATAAATCCTTATCCGCCCGATACGTTTGAAGTCACTGCCCATGCCGCCGAAATCAGGAAAAAATTCGCAGAAGATCCATCACTTTTCCAGGATATAAGCATTACAGGAAGGATCATGAGCCGCAGGATCATGGGAGCAGCGTCCTTTGTTGAGATCCAGGATTCCACCGGCAGGATCCAGCTATATGTGAAACGGGATGATATATGCATAGGGGAAGACAAAACCCTCTACAATACGGTTTTTAAGAAATTGCTTGATATCGGGGATATCATTGGCGTGAAAGGATTTGTATTTACCACGCAAATGGGAGAGATCACCCTTCATGTAAAATCGCTGACCCTTCTTTGCAAATCATTACGGCCGCTTCCGATAGTGAAAGAAAAGGAAGATACAGTTTTCGATGCATTCACCGATCCTGAACAGCGATATCGCCAGCGGTATGTCGACCTGATCGTAAATCCACAGGTGCGTGAAATATTCCTGAAACGAGCCATCCTGGTTAATTCCATGCGTTCATTCCTGAATCTCAGGAATTATCTTGAGGTGGAAACCCCTATCCTCCAACCATTGTATGGAGGCGCAGCAGCAAGGCCTTTTACCACTTTTCACAATACGCTCGATACGACACTTTACCTTCGAATTGCCAATGAGCTTTACCTCAAACGGCTGATTGTAGGCGGTTACGATGGTGTTTATGAATTTTCAAAAGATTTCCGCAATGAAGGGATGGACCGGTTTCACAATCCTGAATTCACCCAGATGGAATTGTATGTGGCATATAAGGATTATGAATGGATGATGAACCTGGTGGAAGAAATGGTGGAAAAAATAGCCATTGACCTTCACGGTACTACTGAAATACAGGCAGGAGAAAACCGCATCGATTTCAAACGGCCCTGGAAGCGTTTTACCATGTACGAGGTGATCCGGCATTACACCGGGATCGATATAACCGGGAAAACCGAGCAGGAACTGGTTGCCCTTGCAAAAAGCTTGAATGTGCCAGTTGATCCGACCATGGGCAAAGGAAAGATCATCGACCAGATCTTCGGAGAAAAATGCGAACCTAATCTCATCCAGCCGACGTTTATCACCGACTATCCCCTCGAGATGTCACCACTGGCAAAAAAACACCGGAACAAGGAAGGACTTGTGGAACGGTTCGAAGCCATCTGCAACTGCAAAGAGATCTGTAATGCATTCTCCGAACTCAATGATCCCATCGATCAGCGCGAACGGTTCGAAGCACAGATGGAACTCGGAAAACGCGGGGATATGGAATCGATGGTGCTCGATGAAGATTTTCTGCGTTCACTGGAATTCGGAATGCCACCAACGGCCGGAATGGGTATCGGCATCGACCGGCTCACCATGATTATGACCAATTCAACATCCATTCAGGATGTATTGTTCTTCCCGCAGATGCGGCCGGAAAAAAAATCTACCTGATCAACAGCATCTTCTTTGTGATGGTTTCCTTATCGGTAGTCATCTCCAGGAAATAGATCCCTGAAGGGAGTTCTCCTGATTTGAAAGTGACATTGTAGGCGCCTTCATCCTGTTCCTCATCCACCAATGTAGTGACTTTTGTTCCATAAGTACTCATAACTTCAAGCTTCACATCTGATCTTTCAGGCAGCCGGTACCGGATCGTTGTGGATTGTGTGAAGGGATTCGGGAAGTTTCCGAAAAGTGAGACGGCAGATCCTTTATTGTCGCCTGATGAAAGGCTCAGGTCGAGGGTATCGTTAACCATGAGGATGATCCTGTGCTGTCCCAATTCCGTAGCATAGGCTAGTGTATCGATATAATATCCGTTTGCACCGCTTTTCCCGATGACAAACTTAACATGAACCGGAACTGAATCTCCTGAACTGATCAGTGAGGGAAATGAAGGGAAAGGGTCGGGACTCACAATCCACGCTCCGGTTCCACCCCAGGGTGAACCGAATGTATCCAGGGAAGTCATGTTAATCCCGCCTGCCGTAAAATTATGAAGATGCGAAATCTTCCCGTTGTAAGCGTCATCGTAAGTCTCAAAGTAAAGCGTATCAGGAATGGCGGTGATATCAGTATAGATTGCTGTAAAAGTAAACGGGTCTGCCGGACCCATGATTGGCAGGGTGGCATTGTGTCCCGATTTGTCAGCAGCATAAAGATAATAGTGAATAACGCTTCCTGAAGGCTGTTTCGGGATCAGCCCGGTATAGTGCAAGCCGGAAGTATTCACCATGTTTACCTTTTGATAATTCCCTGAATTGACCTGGTACCAGATCAGCACTGAATCGTTATACACAGCTGAATCGCTGCAGGGGATAAGGTCGGCGGTAAGGAGAAAATTATCCTGGGCCGGCTGGTTGCCCGTAAGCGGTATATGATGGATGTAGAGTTGCCCGAGATCGGCAATTCCCATGGTGCGGCAATGAAGGGCATCGGTGGAGACCCAGGCTTCCGAACCACTAAGACCAAGGACTCCGATAACCTGATACCCCGGCATGGCAGCCTGATAGGAAGCAATAGCACTGTCGTCCCAACTGGAATTCATTATAGGGATGAATACTTTATTATCCAGGATCAGTGAATTGCTATAAGGCTCATCATTGGGGGTATTCACGCGGAAAACATGGTAGTTGTAACCATAAGAACAGGGTGTGTTGGCATAATAATTTGCGGTGGCCTCAATTTCGGTATACTGAGGATTTGAAGCAGGAACTTTCCGGATCAGGATCTTGTCGGGTGCCAGGTATTTCCCCCAGCAATCAATATGGTTGATATAGGTGCCGTTGGGATCAGGTACAACCAGGTAAGGATCGATGCCAAGGTAATCGTGAACCTGTGTTGCAATGGAATCATGGGATTGGGTGGGGTTTTCATCCCATACCAGGGTGGTGGAAGTAGAGATTCCCATCCCGTCGGTCATATAGTTTCCGCCGGTATGAATGATATTCATCCCGTACCATTGAATTCCAAGCATGTCTGCCACTTTCTTCGGAATCTCGTCATCGTTGGGGCGGGGCCGGTTATATGGAAAATCCACGATCCCGATGTGATGGCTGCTGTCAGATTCAAACCAGGGACCATAATCCCTTGTCCAGTAGGAATCGCTGGGCGCCAGGAGGAAATTGCAATGGGCCATGTTGACCCCAGCAGCCTGGTATAGGCTGGTGACTGTACCTTGCTGGGCGGAGTTGAGGACAATGGTGGTGACCATGACATCATCCGCCATATCCTTTATAAGGCTAATCGGGATGCCAAAAGGATAACGAACCAATACCCCTTGCATTTTGTCAAACTCTGCAACATTACGAACGGGGCCAACAGGGGGAGGCGTTTTAACGAAGTTGAGTCCAACCTCGTTTTTATGCAACATTTCTTCGGCAGAAAGCCAGTGACCATATTGCCAGGGTTCCAGTTTCTTTTCCTGCGCGGAGACCCCGATACCAAAAAGAAAGAAAATGTAAAAAAGAAGATAGAATTTATTCATGAGGATGGGTTTGGGAAATTCAAAGATAAAACTTATTTCCGATTTTCCATCCTGTCATTTGTCACCCGCACGAAATAAAACCCACTTATTCTTACTGTTAAGACTGCACCTTTAAATCATTCTTTATTTCAGGGATTGCTTTCATTCTCTTTCTTTGCCTGTTCTTTTTTCAGCTCCATTGTTAGCGCCGTTAATCCGCTGATACCACCCAGTTGCATGGTTTCCACAGCCGTACTGGGGACGATGACAATGGTAGAATTTTGCTTTAACCCCTCATAAAGCATATTCATAGCTCTCAGGTGAAATGCAGTAGGATTGTTGGCATAGGTTTTGGCTGCGTCTCCGAACTTCTCTGCCACCTGCCTTTCCGAATCTCCAAGGATCACCCGGGCCTGGCGTTCTCTTTCCGCCTGGGCCTGCATCGACATCGCATCCTCCAAAGCCGGGGGAATCAGTACATCCTTGACCTCCACCGAGATTACATTTACGCCCCAGGGCTCGGTGCGCTCATCAATGATCTTCTGCAGTTCGGCACTGATCTTTTCCCTCCCTTCCAACATATCAGAAAGCATGGTCTTGCCGATGACATCCCGGAGAGCGGTTTGCGATGCCCAGCTTATTGCACTTCGGTAGTCAGCTACATCAAGGGCTGCTTTTTTGGGGTCAATAACTTTCCAGAATAGCACGGCATCTACATCCACCGGCACAGTATCCTTGGTAAGGGTCTTTTCTGTCTTGAAAGTAGTCGTGATCACACGGGTGTCAATCCAATACGAAATAAAATCGATGACAGGAATGATAAAAAACAACCCCGGACCCTTAATGGAACGAAAACGGCCCAACCGCAGGATAATAGCTTTTTCCCACTGATCCGCAATTTTAATTGCATTAGAAACAACAATGGCAATAAAAAATGCAATGATTGAGACCCAGATGCTTCCTGCGTTATTACCCGTAATGGCGTATGATGCATAGGATAATCCTGCACCGATGGCAAGAATTACAAGGAAGATCATTACTGAAAAAAAATTGATTCTTCTCATTTCAATTTCCTCCATAATTTAAGTATATAAACAGACACTAATTTGCTTGCTGTCAATAAATCTCTTTGGTAAAACAAATTTATATTAAAATTTAAATGGAACGGTAAAAAATAAGAATCCGCTATCCCGAAGAAGAGATAACGGATTCTGACCTGGTTTGGAGACCGTGCAAGGAAAGTGCAGTTCAATTTATCCTTTCCGCACAGTCAATTCCAATATTAGCAATTATTTTAGGAGCATGTCCGGTAATGTATACACCGAATTCACACCCGCTGTTTACTTGCTTTATTCAAGAACATTGATGTGTTTTTCACGGCACATGTCCTTCAGGATCTGTGGCCATACTGTAACACTTGTTTCACCAAGATGAGCTTTTTTAAGCAGGTACATATAAGTCCTTGACTGACCGATCCCGCCGCCTATACTAAGTGGTATCTCGTTATTGATGATGGCTTTATGGTAGGGGAAATTTAAGAAATCAAGCTGGTTGGTAAGTTCGAGCTGTTGTTTAAGTGTTTCAGCATTTACCCTTACTCCCATAGAAGTCAGTTCATGACGGCGTTGGGTTACAGAGTTCCATACCAGGATATCCCCGTTTAACCCATGCATAGGCTTGCCACTTTTCGCCACCGTTGGTGTCACCCAATCGTCATAGTCGGCTGCCCTCATTTCATGCGGATAACCATCAGCAAGCGTCCAGCCGATACCGTAAATGAAAACTGCGGGGAATATTTTGAGGATCTCTGTTTCGCGCTGTTTCCTGGGAAGATCGGGAAAACGTTCAAGTATCTCCTCGGCATGAAGAAATTTGATCGTATCCGGAAGATTGGGATACTTGTTGCTTTTCAGTTTCGGGAATAGTTTCATTGCATGTTCCTCGGACCCTTTGAGAACTTTCCATATTTTTTCTACAACTCCAGTCAGGAAATCAAGATTGCGGTCTTCCTTGGTAATTACTCTTTCCCAGTCCCACTGGTCCACATAAGCGCTGTGGTCATGATCGAGGAAATAATCTTTGCGGACAGCCCGCATGTCGGTATAAAGTCCTTCACCTATCTTCATCCCGAATTGTTTCAGTGCCATTCTTTTCCATTTAGTGGCAGCCTGAACCACCTGGGCATCGATAGGATTCTTGTCGTAATCGTTCTTGATATGGAACTGGATAGGGGTTCTTGAACCGTCACGGTCAAGGTAGTCATTGACGCCGCTTTTTACATCGACAATCAGGGGACACTCGACCCTCATCAGGTTGAGTTCCTTGCAAAGATTTTCTTCAATGTACTGTTTTACAGCGGTTACAGCATTCTGAGTTTCCTTGGGATCAAGCAATGAAGTATAATCCTTCGGAAGAATTTTCTCAACATCAGCATAGTTACCGATCCCTGGACCAGCTAAATCAGCTTTTTTGTTTTCCATGTGTTAGTCTCCTTTTTGATTGTTTGTTTAATTGGGAAATTATGTTATTACTCTATCTATCTGTACTTCAAATAAAGCATGCCTTTTTCATTTCGAAAGATCCCATCGAATGATATTATCATTTTCAAGCAGGTGATCAAAGGAAATAATTCACGCTGTAAAGATAAGAAATATTTATTTTGAATTATGTCCTTGCCAAAACAAGTCATCAGCGATCATGTTTTTTAGAAAAACAAATTCCAGGGTGCAGCATAACATATCGATAATGAATTACCAAATTTGAATAATTATTCTAATTTTGACCGGATATTAGCGGTTCCCACATGCTTTTTACTTCTCTGAATTTTCTTGTTTTTTTCTGTGTCATAACCGCTATTTATTATATACTTCCCTACAGGGTACGTTGGATATTACTCCTGGCGGCTTCCTTGTTTTTCTATCTTTTCTCGATACCGGTATATACCATCGTCCTTGTTGGCAGTATTCTTCTGAATTATATTTTGGGGATCCGGATCGATCATTACGATAAAAATGCAGGGAGAAAACGAGTCATGATCCTTGGGATCGCTTTGAATCTATTGTTACTTGCCGTATTCAGGTATGCCAATTCTCTTCCCGGGATCATCTCCGGCTTTCATCTTTCCCAGTCAGGAGATCCGGTAATGAGCAGGATTATTATGCCACTCGGGATTTCATTCTTTACATTCACGAATATCAGCTACCTGGTAGAAATAAAAAGAAAAAATATTCCTGTTGAAAAGCACCTGGGATATTTCGCCTGCTATGTATCCTTTTTTCCGAAGTTGATCCAGGGTCCCATTGAAAGGCCTCAGCATTTTCTTCCCCAGCTGCGGGAAAAACATGTTTTTGATTATAACGAAGTCACGAATGGGATCCGCCTGATGTTGTGGGGCTTTTTTAAAAAACTGGTGATTGCAGATCAGTTGTCGGGTATGATCAACGCTGTTTATGACAATAAACTGAATTGGCAGGGGCCCTTGCTGGTGGTGGCGACCATTCTATATGCATTCCAGATCTATATGGATTTTTCAGGTTATATCGATATTGCACGGGGAGCCGCGAAGATCCTGGGCTTTAGACTGAACAGGAATTTCAATAGTCCTTATCTTTCGAAATCCATAAAGGAGTTCTGGGCCCGGTGGCACATTACCTTATCTCAATGGCTGAGGGATTACATCTTTCTGCCACTCGCATATTACCTCTCGGACCGCATGAAGAAAGAAAAATATGCCGGGATTTCCACCGAAAAATATCTTTATTCCATAGCGATCACTGTTACTTTCCTGTTATGCGGCCTCTGGCATGGAGCGGGCTGGAATTTTATTGCCTGGGGCGGTATATTTGCTGTTTACCTTGTTATTGGTTCTTTAACCGAAAAACCGAAAAAACGTTTTTACCGGAAAACCGGGCTCATTGCTTATAAAACGGCATATACTGTACTGCAGGTGATAATCACTTTTCTGCTGGTATGTTTTGCATGGATTTTCTTTCGCGCTGCCGACCTCGGGACTGCCATCCGGATCGTTTCGCATCTTTTTTCAGGTTGGGGTGCCGATTCGATGATCCTTTCACTTCATTCTTTGCAAGGTATTATCAGTAATCAGGGAGTGACTGTTCCTGAATCAGGATTTGTTCTGGTCCTGATCCCTTGCATCATATTTATTGAATATTATTTCCGGGATCCAGCCTCCGGTAAATCATTTTTTAATCTTCCGCTTTCCGTTAGATGGGGAGCCTATTACCTGATGGTTTTTTTGATTTTTTATTTCGGAAGATCTGAAACCAATACATTTGTTTATTTCCAATTTTGAATTCAATCTATCCCGGGAAGTGATGAAACGAGTTTTTTTTAAGGTCCTGCTTTTTTTACTTCCTTTGGTTTTTCTTATTTATTTAATTCCAATTGACAGAAGACAACGTTTCGTTCAGCTAAAGGAAGATTGTTCCTACCGGGGGATCTGGCTTTTCGATCGTGTGCACCATAATCATAATCCCATTGATGTTGCGTTCTTTGGTTCCTCTAAAACGATCAACGGGATCATGGATGAAACTATCGAAAAGCAGTTGAATTTTTCCTCGGTGCATGTAGTCAATTTTGGATATTGCCGCTATGGAGTGAATATCTATTTTGTTTTATTGAAGGAGATCCTTCGATCGAAGAAGCCCAAAATTGTCTTCCTTGAGGTGCGGGGGGAAGAAAACCTTTACAGTCATCCGGTCTTCCCATATATTGCAGACGCAAACGACATATTCCTGGCAACCCCGTTTTTTAACCGCGACCTGGTAAGGGACTATTTTGACTCTTTTTTGTATCGCCTGAAATTATTAAAAGTACAATATTTTAAAAAGGATTCGGTGATGCCTTTCCAGACCGGCGATTTTGGATACATGGGCTCAGGCGATACAGCATCAAAAGCCTTTATGGAAAAGGTTAAACTGGAACACAGCAGGCCGGCAATACAGCTTGATCCTTTGGCGAGATACCTGTACATGGCTTATCCAAACCATTACCTGAAAAAACTATCGGAATTATGTATTGAAAACCATATCAGGTTAATTTTCCTTTATTTCCCCGAGTATTGTTCGCATGGAAATGAGCCGCCGGAAATGCCGACCTACCGGAAGTATGGCGACGTTCTGATCCCCCCGGATGAAATCTTTAATGATCCGGACAATTGGGGCGATCAGGCCCATCTGAACCGGGCAGGGGCAAGGAAGCTGTCGGAATGGGTAGCAGGGCAGATCAGGGAGAACATGAAATCCTTTTAATAGTTCCCGGTAATCTTAAGGCTCTTTATTGAATGCTTCTTGCGAAATGACCTTAATCTCCTCCTTTTTCAACCTGGCCAGTTCCTGGTTAGTCTGGATCAGATCACCAGTCAGAACATCATTAACTATGGTTTTACAGGAATCCACCTCTTTGGAGAGAATGTCAAGTCCTGAGATCTGTGAATCTGTTGGCCTTCCTAAGTAACTCATGATGGAGCCGTAGATAAAACCGATCTTTTCCCTTAGCTTCTCCTCGCCGGTGACCTTGCCTTCCTTCGTAGAAACCAGTTTCATATGCAGGGTATCCATCCGGATAGCAATTTCTTTAAGTCTCTTTGCCAGCGGTTTCGGAACTTCTTTTTCTAGGGTTGTTGCTTTGTCGCGGATTTCTTTTGCCTGACGGTCGAGGTATGCAAGCGATTCAAGCAGATGGTAAGTTTTCATCAGGGCTGTTTGCCTAACTTCACGGTCTGCCAGAGAATAGATGGATTTTGGATCGGGCAGGAGACGTATCTTCGTTTCCAGCGAATCATTGTTTCTGATCAGCTTTATGGTATATTCCCCCGGAGAATAATTCGGACCTGTCATAGCCTCTCCTTCCATCTGGGGTGAAACAGGAACTTTTGGCGGTTTCAGCCGGATCGTCCAGTTCACCTGGTTGATCCCTTTCCGCGTACCGGCCGGGAGTTTTTTGATCAGCTTGCCGTCCCGATCATAGATCTCAATGTAAATATCACCGAAAACCTGGCGTTTCTTCATGTAGTACAGGATCGGAGCTGATTCTTCCGGAACCTGACCGATAAATTCATCATCCCCGTTCCATTCCTGGGTGAATGAATTTTCACGGATCACATAGTCTTTTGATTTTATGAATTTCACATCTGCATCCTGAAAATCCTGTGAAAGCTGGCGCAGAGGGGTCAGGTCGTCAATGATCATGATACCGCGTCCGTGGGTGGCCACCACCAGCGATTGGTCACGGGGGTGGATGACCATATCCATGACCGGGACTTTTGGAATATTCCCTTTGAAACGGGCCCAATTATCTCCCCCGTTAATCGAAATATAAAGACCCGATTCCGTTCCCAGGAAAAGCAGATTGGGATTGACAAGATCCTGTTTGATGATATGGCAATAGGCTTTGATTGAAGTATCCGCCAGTGCCTTCCAGGTTTTTCCCAGGTCAGAGGATTTAAAAACATAGGAAGTCTTGTCGCCCATCCGGTGACCATCGAACGTCACATAAACCTTATTTTTATCAAAACGGCCGGGTTCTGCGTATGAACACCAGGTATTGACAGGCAGTCCGGGAATGTTCTTTACTACGTTGCTCCAGGTTTTTCCGCCATCAGCGGTAACCTGCAGGTTCCCGTCATCAGTACCGGCCCAGATGATGAGACTATCGAGTGGCGATTCGTTGATTGTATAAATCGTGCAATGATTTTCGGCCGAAGAATTATCAACGGTAAGTCCGCCAGATTTTTCCTGCTTTTCTTTTTTCGGGTCATCAGTGGTAAGATCGGGTGAGATCCGTTTCCAGGTCTCTCCCCGGTTGCTGGTCTTGTAAAGATATTGTGCTCCTGTATAAAATGTATTCCCATTTGGGCTGAATACCATCGGGGCATTCCAGTTAAAGCGCAGTTCTTTCGTCTCTTTTTCCCTGAAGGGGATCAGCGATTTATATTCGCCGGTCCGGAGGGAGTACCTTGCGATCTTTCCACCCTGGAATTGCCAATAGAGGATTGTTGAATCCAGCTTGTCGCAATACACATAAAAACCATCCCCGAAACCTACATTTTTCCAGCTGCTGTTTGTGATACCGGACGATGCCCTGGAGGGTGCGTACCATGACCCGTTATCCTGGAGCCCGCCATAAACATTGAATGGATCTGCCATATCGGTGCTCACATGATAAAACTGGGAAACCGGCAGGTTCCTCATGAACCGCCAGGTATTTCCTTTGTCCATAGTATAATAAACACCACCGTCGGTTCCCATGTAAAGCAGGTTCGGGTCTTTTTTTCCGATATAAAGCGGATGGCAGTCGCTGTGATAGTTTCCACCTTCTACGGCTGCTGAACCGAAGGTCTTCCCGCCATCGGTACTTTTAAACAGGCTAAATCCGGGTTTATAGACGATGTTTGTATCGACCGGGTCGAGGGCAAGAAATGAAAAATAAAAAGGCCGGTCGTTTATGGCTTCCGACTGGCAGACCAGGTTCCATGTGACGCCTTTGTCACCTGAACGGTACAATCCTGTTTTCTCCGCTTCGATCAATGCATATACGATACCGGATCTGACCCGGGAGATGGAGATCGAGACCCTTCCCAGGATACCGGCAGGAAGCCCTGTTATAATCTTCGACCAGGTTTTTCCGCCATCTGATGACCGGAAGAGTCCGCTTCCTTTACCTCCGGAGCTGAACGACCACGGAGTTCTCCGAAATTCCCACATACCTGCGTACATGATGTTGGGATCACCGGGATCGATAGCCACATCGCAGCATCCGGTATTTTCATCGACGTAGAGTATTTTTTCCCATGTTTTACCGCCATCGGTAGTTTTGAATAATCCCCTTTCAGGACTGGAGTTCCAGAGATTTCCAAGGGCTGCGACAAAGACGATATCAGAATTTTCAGGATCGATCGCGATTTTTGAGATCCGTTCGGATTTCTCCAGGCCCATTTTTTGCCAGGATTCACCGGCATTAAATGTTTTATAGATGCCATCTCCGACAGAGGTGGAATTCCTTACCCATACCTCACCCGTTCCGACCCATACCGTATCCGGATGATGCTGGTCGATGGTGATGGTCCCAACCGATTGATTGTATTTGTCGAAAACGGGTTTAAAGGTAGTTCCGTAGTTTCTCGACTTCCACAATCCTCCGCTGGCTGCTCCGACGTAAAGGATAGCCGGGTTCTTATCAACCGCATCCAGTGCGGAAATACGGCCACTCATGGTAGCCGGGCCTATCTGCCGGGCTCTGATATCTCCAAAAGTATTTTCGTCCACCCTGATCTGGGCCAGGGTCGATTGCGCAATCATGCTGCACAGCGAAATGAAAATGATACGATTCATATGTTTCGGACTATTAAATGCAACGGTGGGTTATTTTTTCACTGGTTTAACGAAGAGGCTGTCGCTGACCGGAAGATTGACCTCCATTTTATCCATTTGCATCGTCGAGACAGTCTGACCCTTGTATTTATTTATATTCGTTTTGGCCATTAATACGCCATTAAACTCACTGTAATTGGAAAAATAACATTCACCTTCGGTTTCATTACCCTGGATCTTCATGATGGCATCCATTTTAAGCGGCACATAATTTTCCGCATCGATAAACCAGGTTTCTATATCTCCGTCTGCTTTGTTCAGTTTTATTTTATAGACCGAAGAACCTTCAAAGTCTTCTTTACCGATCAGTTCGGCTTTATGACCTTTTTCCTTCCAGTTAACAAGTGTCCCTTCGAAGTCGGCCTGGTTTTTCATTCCCTTAATATCATCCGAAGTCATTTCTTGGGGATCTGAGGATCCGGACCAGGGAATGATGCTCCACCCTTGTTTTCCGTCAAAAATCTGGATCATTTTATTTCCTTGTACTTCTACCTCAATCCTGATCTTCCCGGGTCGCTTAAAATAAAACTTAACTGGGGTTTCTATCCCCTGTCCAATCAGTCTCCCTGTACCGGTAACAGTCTGCCAATCCTTCATCTTCTCGGTGCCGATTGCTTTGTAATAGGATGAAAGAATGTCGTCAAGTTTCGCTTCCTGCGCCCTGCAGGACAATGAACCCCAAACGGAGATCACCATGATTAAGATTAATCTTGTTTTCATCTGGTACGTTTTTTCAAAATTATTTTTTCGATTCTTGTTTAAATCTGGATATCTTTTCGATGTTAATAAGGCATCTTGTCCTGCTTTTCCGTCCATTCCCTGAAAAGACCGGCGGCTTCAGGATGATTAACCTGGTGGAAAGAAAGAGTTCTTTCTTTCGGCAAAAGATTCATCTCTTTATAAATGGAATTGTCCCTGAACCCGACGGCTTCAGCCTCATAGCGGGTTGAACAATAATATACCTCCCTGATATTTGCCCAATATATTGCCGAAAGGCACATGGGGCAGGGTTCGCAGGTTGCATAGATCGTGGCGCCGGAAAGATCAAAATTATTGATGCTCCGGCAGGCATCGCGGATCGCCACGATCTCGGCATGTGCAGTAGGATCATTCTGTGAGATCACGCAGTTCCCACCTTTCCCGATAATTTTGCCATCCTTTACCACGACAGCTCCAAAAGGCCCGCCAATATTGGCTCTAAGTGATTTGAAGGCCTCTTCGAATGCGGTATCGAGGTAATTATCGGATGATTCCATAGATTCAGATTCCATGTATAATTATTTTTAATAACATGAAAATGTCAACGGCAAAAATAATAGGTAATTCGGTCTGATGAACAACGCTTGCATTAAATGATCACATTTTAGGCTTAACATCAGAAGGCCATTTTTTGATCTCATTAATGATGGCTTGGGTCGTTGAGTGATCATCTTTGATATACCAGTTCAGGGTTTGCTGGGTAGTCGTTTTATCTTCTGAATAGTGAAAGAAGAGGATGGATTTAACCGCGGGGTAATTCACGGGAAGTTGTGCGAATGCTTCTTCAAACCATTTACTACGGTCTCCTCCTATTGACAGGCAACCCAACTCGGTTAACATGATCGGTTTTTTAAAGGCTGCCAGTTCTGCATAATGCTTACCGAAGATCTCTTTGAATGTCCACCATTTCGACCATTGTGCAACGTCCCCATAATTGAGTGTACCGACTCCGACAAAATCAACAAACTCGTTTCCCGGGTAAAATGCATCAAAATACCCATAAGCAGGGTGAGGTGACCAGATCCAGATCACATTGGTAGCCCCGGCACCGACAAACAGATTATGAACATGTCGCCAGGCTGCAATAAAGTTCTTTGCTGAATTGTTATGCGGCCCCCAGGGATAACGGTAAGGGTCGTTCATCTCGTGGCCCAGCCTGATAAATATCGGACGTCCTGTCGATTTGGCATCATCGGCCCATTTTTGAATATAAGTATCATATTGCCCTTTTGCCACATCCGCCATTCCTCCTTTATCCCGGTTTTCCACTTTCCTGAGATGAGGATAATTTTCTGCATCAAAATCCGTAAGCCAGGGTTCCCAGGTAATCACCGGGATGGAACCCATTTCATAGATCGCGTCAACCTGTAACTTAGGGAATTGTTCTTCAGGCTTGCTTCCCCAGGCAGTGTAGAGGTGAATTAGTGGAAAGGTTGTATGCAGCGAATCTTCCAGTGTAATGATGCTTTCAAACGATTCCCGGGTTTGATTATCATAAGCCCCGAATAAAATCACCCGGGGGTTCCTGAGCAGGGCAGGATTTGACCTGAATGCTTTAAACCACCTGAGTTGATCAGTCCGCTTGTGCTTACGGTTGTCAATGATGAGATTTTGCTCGACCTCGTTGACGGTTGCCCCAGCATGAAAAAATAAATTTTCCAGCGGTCCGCGTGATTTACTGCCTGCAAAAGAGATCACCAGGATGATCCCTATCCCAAGTAAAAGTGCAGCAAGCGTATAAAAGATCCGGTGCGATCGTTTTGTCATCAGATTACTTGTTTATCTTGTTTAAATCGACTTTTTTCCAGGGCTCTTCGGCTTTCAGGTGTTGCGCTTCCCATGCTGCCAGAATTCCCCCGAACGATAATATACAGGCTATAAAAGCAAACCCCATCATCCCCCAGGTTTTTTCAGCCGAAAGGATCAACTCACTTTCAGGAACATAAAACCTCCGCTGGATATAAATAGCTGCCAGTGCAATGAAAAAAAACAGGACATGGATAACCAGCGGTCGGGCGAACGGTGTAAAATATCCTGTAACGGCTTTCTTTGCCGTCGGAATATATGGGATCTCCGCATTTACAACCGCCAGTAGGAATCCCAGGAAAAATACCGGCCAGCTGGCATACTTAAGGATCATACCACGCCAATGTAATCCCCGTTCGATTTCCGGGTGCACCATCCATTTCTGAACATAAAGATAAATCAGGATTGCAATAAATGCAACCGATGACCCATGAATAAGGAAATCGACAAACGACATATGAGCGGGAAGGATCCCGGTTAAGAAAAAATAAAAGGGAATGAGGGTAAAGAAAAAAGAGGTGACGCCAACTAAGTAATAGGTCCCGATGGTAAAATAAGAGAGTTTCTGCCAGCCGGTCAGTTTACGGAACAATTTCGG
>Ga0182027_10002499_pt1 | contig 29744 bp, 20 predicted proteins | sample 712E1DmetaG_FD_121300 | JGI IMG/M metagenome (GOLD analysis project Ga0182027, IMG submission 121300) | Permafrost microbial communities from Stordalen Mire, Sweden - 712E1D metaG (Illumina Assembly) | ecosystem: Environmental > Terrestrial > Soil > Wetlands > Permafrost | place: Sweden...
CTGCCGCATCAAGGATTGGCGGCGCATCGCAACCCGTTACGACAAACTCGCCAGGAACTACCTCGCCACTGCCGCCATCGTCGGCGCGCTCGTCTGGATCAAGTTGTGAGTCCAGACCCTAGTGACTACCGTTGTTGGCCGCCATGCGCCGGGTTTCTGGTGGTCGCTACTTTCATCCATCGTTGCAATCGTAGCCGGCGTGCTGCTTTTTGGTTGGCCGGCGGTCGGTGCAGTGTCGTTGACATTGGTCCTTACCGTATTCTTGGCCACAGATGGCTTTGTTACGATCATGATAGCGATGGAATATCGCCGTGCGCTGCATGGCCGCTGGGGCTGGCTGTTGGTCAATGGCGTGCTCGATCTGATTTTGGCCGGCATCATTTTCGTGGCTTTGCCGGCGTCAGCGCTCTGGGCGGTCGGCATCATTGTCGGTATCGATCTGTTGTTCGGCGGGTCGTCGCTGGTTGCTCTTTCACTTGCGGCGCGAAGGAATACGAAAGCAGTCAATTGATCGCCATCTGGCTGAGTAGATTCCGTGTCTGAGCATCACTGTTCTGCGGTGTTCTGCAATTTGGTCAGCGCCGCGATGTCCTGCCCTTCCCAACCTCCCCCGAGCGCCTTGTAGAGTGCGACCAGATCAGTTGATACTGCGGCCGTGCTGTCGGCGAGCGAGAGCTCCGTTTGCTGCTCCGTTCGTTCGGCATCCAACACATCGAGGAACGCCGTCAGCCCGCTCTTGTAACGCTGGCGCGCCAAGGCAAGCACATTGCGATTGCGCGCCAAGGTGGCCTGAAGAGATTGCCGGCGGCTTTGTTCGGTGTTGTAGGAGATCAGCGCGTTCTCCACTTCGTGAAACGCGGCGAGCACGGTTTTTGCGTATGCGACCGCCGCCTCCTTCTCGCGAAAATCCTGCAGATGAACCGTGGCGCGGAGCTTGCCGCCTTCGAAGATCGGTATTTGAAGGCTCGGGCCGATGTTGATGAAGCGGCTCGCCCAGTTGGCAAGATCGGGGAAGCGCTCGGCCTGCGTGCCGAAGGAAGCGTCGAGCGTAATGCGCGGAAACAGATCGGCGACGGCAACGCCGACGCGCGCCGTCGCGGCGTGCAAACGCGCCTCCGCCGCGCGAATATCCGGGCGTCTGCGGATCAATTCCGCGGGCAAACCGATCGGCACCTCCGGGGGAGCGGCAGGAACCGCCTTTGAGTTCTGAAGTTCAGCCTGAAGGGCGCCCGGTTCGCGGGCGAGGAGTTCACTCAATTGATTAATGTCAGTGTCGATTTGGCGCTTAAACAATGGCAATTGTGCCTCTGTAGTGGTTGTCTGCGCCGCAGCATTCGAAACATCGAGATCATTTCCAAGACCGGCACGCATCTTCTCGCGCGCCAGGACCTCGATCTCGCGCTGTGTATTGAGATTGTCTTGAGTGATCTCCCGATGGGCTTGCGCGTTTCGAAGATCGATATAGGCGCGCGCGACCTCGCCCTCCAATGAGACGAGCATGCTATTGGCGTCTTCCACGGACGCTTGCGCGTCCGCATCTGCCGCCTCCACCGACCGCCGCACGCGGCCAAACAGATCGAGTTCCCATGATGCATCGAAACCGACCTGGAATTGATCGTACGGATTGGGATAGCTGGGAATTGTAAGGCCCGTGCCAGAACCGAGATTTCCGAGCGAACCGAACAGCGAGCCCTGCGCCGTCTTCTCGCTAAATCTTTGATTCTGGTATGAAGCATTGCCCGACAAGGCCGGCCATTGGTCCGCCCCGGCGATGCGCCTCTGCGCACGCGCCTCAGCGATGCGCAGCGCGGCCGCGCTGATATCGAGGTTGGAGGCGGCGGCGCGTTCGATAAGCGACGTAAGTATGGGATCGTGAAAGTTCGTCCACCAGACATCGGCGTTCATGGGTGTCGCGATCACGATGCTCGGCTGTGTTTGCGTCGATCCTTGCGCGTTTGATGCGCCAAGCCAGCTTTTCGCCAAATCGGGTATTTGCGCCACGAAATCCGGCCCGACCGTGCACCCGAAAAGAGACAGCGACAGCGCTGCGGTCAGCACGGTCCGAGCGAGAGAGCTTATGTGTGTGACGGTGCTCATGCGACACGGCTCCTAAACATCCAGGTTGCTGCGCCAAGTGTGGATATTGCAATCAGCACCATCGGCCACAAATAGGGAATCAGGCGATCAACACCGACGCCTTCAAGGTAGACGCGCTGTGCGATCGTGATGGCATAGCGCAACGGATTGATGAGGGTAAAATATTGGAAAACCACAGGCATATTGCTGATCGGCGTCGTCAGGCCAGAGAGCATTGCAAAGGGCAGGATGAGCACGAAGGTGTAGAGCATTGCCTGTTGCATGGTTTGGGCGATGGAAGAAACGAATATCCCGATGCCAACTGCTGCGAGCAGGAATAGGACGAGACCGAGATAAAGGGTAAAAAACGAACCTTGGAACGGTATCCGGAACCAGAGTTGCGCCACGAGAAGGATATTCGTGGCTTGAATGAGCCCGACAAGCATCGCAGGCACGGCCTTTCCGATCATGATTTCTCCGGGCCGCAGCGGGGTAACGAGCAGTTGGTCGAAGGTCCCAAGCTCGCGCTCGCGCGCGATCGACATGGCCGCGAACATCATGGTCTGCATCAGCGTGATCGTGCCGATGAGGCTCGGAATCATGCTCCACCGCGTTTCAAGCGATGGATTGTACCAAGCGCGCGCCGTCACCTGCACCGGTGGGTTTGGCAGCCCATGCAGGGAGCGCCAGTCAGAATTGAACCCGTCCACAATAATACCGAGGTAACCCAATGCGACGCCCGCGGTGTTGGAATTGCGCCCATCGGCGATGACCTGAACGTTGGCGGGCTTACCCAGCAGCAGATTGCGTTCGAAATCGGGGCCAATCTGAATGACGAGCAAAGCCGTTTTGTCGTCGATCACTTTCTTGATGTCTGACGCCCGCACGAGATAAGACACCTGGTGAAACACATGCGTTCCGTCCAGGCGCGCCACAAGGTCACGGGATGCCGCGCCATGATCCTGGTCGAGCAATGCATAAGGCACGTCGTTCAGATCGTAGCTGGCGGCATAACCGAAGATCAGACACTGCAAGATGGGTGGCAGAAGCAGGCTGTAGCGGCTGCGCGGGTCCTTGAGGATCCCAAATATCTCCTTGCGGATCAGGGCCATCGTGCGGGAAATGCTAGCCCACATATCGGCCCTCACGCGAGTTTCTTGCGCGTCGCGCGCAGGCTGAGCACAAGTAAAACCGCGACCATGCCGGCAAGCACGGCGGCATTGGGAAGAATGATTGCCCAGATGTCACCTGCGAGGAAGATCGTCTGGAGCAGCGAGACGAAATAGCGGGCCGGAAAAGCGTATGCGATAACCTGGACTGCCACAGGCATGCTGCGCAGATCGAACAGAAACCCCGAAAGCATCATGGCCGGCAGGTAAGTGGCCACCAGGGTCAGTTGGCTCGCTGCGAACTGACTTTTGACGGCCGACGAGATCAGAAGCCCGATGCCCAGGGAGACTAGGAGGTACAGCATCGACACGGCAGTCAACACCAGGATCGAGCCGCGGAATGGAACGTCGAACAGGAATTTTGCGGCAAGCACGCACAGTGCCAGCCCCATCATACCCAATGCGAAGTATGGAATCGTCTTGCCCAAAAGGATTTCGTCTGTGCGAACCGGCGTCACGAACAGCGCTTCCAGCGTGCCGCGCTCCCATTCCCGCGCCATTACCATTGTGGTCAGGAATGCACCGATGATGGTCATCACCACGACGATCAGCCCCGGCACCAGATAGTAATGGCTGTCATTCGCCTCGTTGAACCAGAGCCGACTTTGGATATTCACCGGTCCGCCGGAAACGGTTTCGCCCGCCGAAGCACGGTGCGCGGTCCATTCCCCGACAGCCCCTTGAGCATAGGCTTCAATGATACGGGCGCGGTTGGCGTCGCCGCCATAGGCGAGAACCTGAACGTCTGCCTTTCCGAGGCTCAGATTGCGCGAGAAATCCTGCCTGATACGCACAATGCCGTCGACCTTGCGCTCGAGCATGAGTTCCTCGGCTGTCGCCATCGATGTCGATACTTCGGTCTTGAAATAGGAAGAAAGACGGAACCCGGCTACAAGTTCCGCCGCTGCGGGAGAGGTATCCTCAATGACAACCGCCACCGGCACGCTCTTCACATCAAGAGATAGGGCGTAGCCGAACAGCAGAATCATCATGATCGGCATCGCGATACCGATCATGATGGTGCTCGGATCGCGAACGATCTGATAGAATTCCTTGCGAACAAGTGCGCGGATTCGTCTCAGTTTGGCCGGGAGACCGTCGTCTTGCACTACGCGGCTCCTTGCGCGGGTTTTGCCGCTTCCTTGCGACGCGCTTCCCCGACAATGGCGATGAAGGCATCCTCCATCGTGGCTTCATGCCCATCCTGCTTGGGTGCGAGTTGGCGCATTTCGGTGGGCGTGCCTTGGGCGAGGATGCGCCCCTCGTCCATGATCGCCACGCGATCGCAATACTCCGCTTCCTCCATGAAGTGCGTGGTGATGATGACCGTGACGCCTTGCTCCGCCAGTGCGGTGATCCTGCGCCAGAAGCCACGCCGCGCGAGCGGGTCGGCGCCGCTCGTCGGTTCGTCGAGGAACAAAATTTCCGGTTCGTGGAGCAACGCCGCGGCCATCGCGAGGCGCTGTTTGTAGCCGCCGGGAAGCTGCCCGCTCGTCAGATTCCGTAACGATTCGAGATCGAATTGCTTCAGCGCCCAATCGATGCGCTGGCGCCGGCGCTCCCCACCGAGGCCGTAGGCACTTGCGAAGAACTCGAGGTTTTCGACCGGCGACAGCTCGCCATAGAGCGAGAATTTCTGCGCGACATAGCCGATCCGCTGGCGCGCGGGCGCGCGCGCCTTGCGCAGGTCCAAACCCGCGACGCGCAAGGTTCCGCTGGTGACCGGCAGCAACCCGCAGAGCATGCGAAAGGTCGTCGTCTTACCGGCGCCATTGGGCCCGAGAAGCCCGAACAGTTCACCGCGGCGAACCTTGAATCCGACATGGTCCACCGCCGTGAATTTGCCGAACATGCGCACCAGATCATCGACCTCGACGGCCACGTCATCGCCATCACGCTCCAAGGGCTGCACCAAGGCGACGGCGGTGGAGGACTTGGCCGGCTCCAGGTCGCGCAAAAGCGTCATGAAGCCGTCTTCAAAGCGGGCAGGAACGGGGGCGAACTTCAGACCACGCAACGGATCAATGACAATTGTGTCTTCGATGCCTCGGGCGCGCACGAAGCGCACATGGCCGCCCTCAGGAACAGCGTCGACGATGGCCGGATCGTCCAGCAGACGCGCCTGCAGCCCGCGGGCGGCTTGTCCCTCGGGCGGATCGACGACAAACACACGACCGTCGGCAAGTTTGCTGATGCTCGCGGGTGGTCCCTGTGCGAGAGCCTTGCCTTCATGCAGCACCACGACATTCTGGCAGTACTCCGCTTCATCCAGATAGGACGTGCTGATGAGCACTGAGGTGTGCTGATCTTTGACCAGCGCAAGAATGATCTGCCACAGCTCATGCCGCGAAAGCGGGTCGACGCCGACCGTCGGTTCGTCCAACAAGAGGAGTTCCGGCGCGTGTACGAGCGCGCATCCCAGCCCGAGCTTCTGTTTCATGCCGCCGGATAGCTGACCCGCAAGTCGCTTGGTGAAGGGATCAAGGGCCGTCATCTCCATTAATTTCGGAAATCGCGCTGCCCGATCTTCCATGCTGACGCCGTGCAGATCGGCATAAAGATCGAGGTTCTCCTGAACGTTGAGGTCCTCGTAGAGACCGAAGCGTTGGGGCATATAGCCGACGCGGTCTTGAATTTTTTGCGGTTCGCTAACGACATCGAACCCAAGCACGCTAAGTTCGCCCGAATCCGGCGCCATCAATCCCGCGGCAAGACGGATCAAGGTCGTCTTTCCAGCGCCATCCGGTCCGACGAGCGCCGTTAGCGTGCCGTGCGCCACACTCAGCGAAACCTTGTCGAGCGCAACCACTGTCTCTTTTTTGCTGCGGCGGAAGGTGCGCCGGATTTCGCGGCCGACCAGAACCGTGGCATTGGCATCGGCCGTCGTCATGACGGCGAACTCGACGCTGCTCCATGCGCAAACGGAATATGGACCGTCGCAGGCGCTCCAAGGCGCAACTCGTCGGCAGGATCCTTTACAAAAACGCGAACTTCGTAGACCAGGCTCGTCCTCAGATCTTCGGTTTCGATGGTTTTTGGGGTGAATTCCGCCATGGAGGAAATGAATCCGACCCAACCCGAGAACATTCGGCCGGGGAAACTGTCGACGCCGATGGAAGCGCGCATTCCCGGCCTCAGCTTGCCGAGGTCGGTCTCACTGACATAAACGCGAACCCATTTTGGATTTGTTATGGCCAGCGAAAAGACAGGCTTCTGCGGCGACACCATCTCGCCGGGCTCCATGATCCGACTGCGCACCGTCGCATCCATGGGAGCAATAAGAACCGCGTCGTTGAGCTCTTGGCGCAACAGCGCCAGTTGCGCCCCATCCGCCTGTCTGTGCGCGGTCTGAACGTCGAGAGCGGCCTTTGCGTTGTCCAGATCCTGTCGGCTGACACCCTTTCCGCCGGAGGAACCCCAGAGGATTCGTTGGCGGTCGTATTGTTGCCGCGCATTGGCGACGTTCACATCATCCAACGTTACCGTCGCAGCTGTTTGCGCCATCAGTGGCTGAAGCCGGCTGGTGTCGACGCGTGCCAATACTTGCCCACGATGGACGCGATCACCCTCTTGCACGAGGACCGCCGTGATCCGTTCGTTGTTGTTGAAGGCGAGATCGACTTCGCGCAGGTCCACATTGCCGTACAGAACGAGTTCCTGCGGCGCAGCTTTGGGCTGCATTAGCCACCAAATGAGGCCGACGGCCACGCAAACTGCGATGATCGCCGACCCGATCAGCACTAATCGTCTCATGCGGTATTCCTCAAAAGAGGTTTGATCGGGCGACTGGTGTTTTCAACATATAATTTGAAAATATGGTTTGAATCAAGCGAGGGCTTTGTGATAATGCTCTCCGTCATGAAGCACCTTCGCGTCGTCCCCAGGAGGCGGAGCCGCAAACAGATCGCAAAGAAGACTGCCTCAAGCACGCGGCAGCGCCTGTTGGAGTCGGCAGGTCACGTGTTCGCCGAACAGGGCTTCGATCGAGCGATGGGCAAAGAAATCTGCAAGCGAGCCGGCGTCAATACCGCCGCCATCAACTACCATTTTGGTGGAATTGAAAACCTTTACCTGGCGCTGCTCGAAGAAATACGTAACCGAATGGCCGCCACAGACTCTGTCGTGGCAGCAATCGGCGCGGAAACCGGAGCCAAAAACAAACTAAGAGCAATCTTCGCGATCATCGTCGGTGCCACCTTACGCTCAAACTCGTTTGCGTGGATGGGGCAGATCATCGGCCGGGAACTCATTACTCCCAGCGGAGCTTCCGAAGCGCTCTGGAAAAATGCGCGAGTGCGAATGGCCTTATTCAAACATGAGATCGCAAAGTATCTGGGATTGCCCGAAGATCATCCAGCGGTCGAGCGCGGGTGCGTCAGTGTCATGGCGCCCATGCACTGGCTTCTTATTGTGGACCGGCGCTTGATCAAGCGTATCTTCCCGAATCTCGGATTCGGCCCGAACGATGCTGACGCGCTGATCGATCACATGACAGACTTTGCTTTCGCAGGGCTCAAGGCGATTGCGGACAAAAAGCGCAACAAGGCCAAGGCGCCATTCACCAAAGAACGCTAGGCGGCCGACAATTGACTACACCGCGAGCGAGCTTCTCTTCGAGAAGATAAATGCCTGTCGACAAGTGAGAATTATCGGACAAGTCGTGCCAACAGCGAATGGCCAATTTGGCTCGGCGGGACCGGTCATTCCGAATGACATTCGATCGGCAAAGATGCGCCAGGATCGGTCATTCATTGGCATCCGGAATCTAGCTATCTCTGGAGGAAGGTCGGGGGCTTATGTCATGATGAATTTACGGCGACAAGAGCAATCTATAACCAATGCCCTGCTCCGTGATGAGTAGCCGCTGGATTGCGTCACCCGGCTCAATCTTGCTCCGCAACTGCCGCATCAGAACACGCAGGTACTGCACGTCTTCTACGTGCGCCGGACCCCACACTTCCTGCAAGAGCTGCTGATGCGTTACCACCTTGCCGGCGTGGCTCACCAGAAACCGCAGCAGGCTGTATTCCTTCGGCGAAAGATGAACTTCCTCGTCATCTAATTGAACACGCCGGTTGACGAGATCGACCGTCAGATGTCCGGTACGGAAGACCGGCGCCTCTCCGATCGTCTGCAGACCATGGCGCAACGCCGCTTTGAGGCGCGCCAGCAGCTCCGCCATATCGAATGGCTTGGTGACATAATCGTCCGCGCCCAATTCGAGGGCTTTCACCTTACCTTCGACATCGCTCCGCGCCGAAAGAACGACAATTGGCGTCAGCGCGCCGCCGCGAATGCTCTGAAGAACCGAAAAACCATCCTGATCCGGCAGACCGAGATCAAGAATAACGGCATCCGGCCTTTCCTTTGCAAATGATTTGAGTGCTTCCGCAGCGGTGCCCGCTTCGATACATTCATAACCATGTGGAGGGAGGCTCGTGCGCAGGAACCGCCGGATTTGCGGCTCGTCGTCCACAATGAGAATTCTTGGCAGCTTAGTGGCCATGGTCGCTTACAGCTTCGGGTGGGGCGGGCAGCGATATCGTCAATATGGCGCCGCGTCCGTCGGTTCGGTTTGCGGCATCCAGGCTTCCCCCGAATGCCTCTACAAATCCCCGCGCGACCGCAAGGCCAAGACCGGTTCCCGCGACGCGCCGGTCGGCTGCTTTCGCGCGATAAAATTTGTCGAAGATATGGGGCAATGCCTCCGGCGGAATGCCAAGTCCTTCATCCTCGATCGTGAGCAAAACCCTCTTTTCCGCCGCACGAGCGCGGATACGAATAGAGGATCCCAATGGCGCGTATTTGGCGGCATTGTCCAAGAGATTCACGACCGCCTGTTCGAGCAGCAACGGATCGGCCGCAACCAAAGGAAGATCGTCGGGCAGATCGAGCACGATACGGTGGCCCGACAGCCGCCGGGATAGCCGTTTGACGGCGGACTCCGCAAGCTCGCTCATGTCGACGGTTTCCGGTTTGACGCCGAGGGCTCCGGCTTCCAGACGCGACATGTCCAGGAGGTTTCCGACAAAGCGGTCGAGCCGTTCCGCTTCCTCGCGGATGGTGAAAAGCATTTCATCCGTTTGGCCGACGTCGTATAGGTCGCGATTTGCAATTAAGGTTGTCGCCGCTCCGAGAATCGACGCCAGTGGCGTACGCAAATCATGCGACAGCGAGGTGAGCATCGCGACGCGCAATTTGTCCGCCTCGGCGCGGACCTGTGCTTCGTCTACTTTCTCGGCAAGTTCGGTGCGTTCCACCGCCAAGGCCGTTTGATCGACCAAGGCGTCCAGAAGCCGGCGCTCCTCGGGTGTAAGCAGGGTCTTATCATGCCGTTGCAGGCCAATGACACCGATGAGGCCACCCCCTGTGCGCATGGGAAGGAACAACCGCTTGGCGCCGGGTAGCGTATCCGCGTTGCGTCCGGCCGCTTTTCCCTTCTCCCAGCACCAGGTAGCCGCCGCAAGGTCTTGCGCGTCGATTTCGTCCTCTGGCGGATAACCCACCTGGACATCCAGATGTTTCGTCGCCGGATCGGGCAGCAGGATGACGACGTTGGTCTTCAGCATAGAGGCGATTTGATGGGCGGCGGCCCAGAGAATATCGTCTAGCCGCGCAATGCCCGCGAGCTTGCCGGTGAAGCGGAAAAGTTCGCCGGCAAGCTCGGCGCGGGCAGCAGCAAGGTCGGCCTGGGCGCGCACACGCGCCGCGAGATTACCGGCGGTAACAGCGACCAGGAGCAGGACCGCGAACGACACCCAATTGTTAGGATCGGCGATGGTGAAGGTGTAGAGCGGCGGCAGAAAAAAGAAATTATAGGCCATCACGCTGACGAAGGCCGTGAACAGAGCGGGCCTGAGGCCAAATGATACTGCGCTCAGAAGCACCGGGAGGAGAAACAGCATTCCCACGCTTCCCGGCACATGAGCCACAGCGGCATTAAACAACCAAGCAACACCGACGGTGGCGGCGATCGCAAACGTGCTCCAGGCATAGTGCCGCCACAGAAACGCGTTGGCGCTCGCTATCGTCTTGACGGATTTCGGCGCTACGGCGTCGCCCTCGGCGTACACGGCGGTGACGCTGATGGCGCCGCTTTCCCGCATGAGGTCCCGTACGACGGAGCCATGCAGGATCTCGAACCAGCGCGCGCGTTCGGATTTTCCGATGACGATCTGCGTGACATTGTTCTTGCGCGCGTATTCCAGAATCGACTGGGCGATGTCGCGGCCGGGAATCGTCACCGACTCGGCCCCGAGACGCTGGGCAAGGCGCATCGTGTCGGCGACACGGTCCTTTTCGACTTCGCTCAGCCCCATGTGCCGCGGGCTCTCGATATAAAGCGCGGTCCAGGTGGTCTTGAGGCTGTCGGCTATCCTGCGTGTGCGGCGCACAAGCTCGGCGCAGGACGGGTGTTCGCTGACGCATACCAAGATGTGGTCGCCGGCCGGCCACGGACCACTGATGGCGTGGGCCTGCATGTAGTCGGTCATGTCGCGATCAACGTGCTGGGCCGCCGTGCGCAACGCCAGTTCGCGCAGCGCGGTCAGGTTTCCGGGCGAGAAGAAATGGCGCAGCGCGCGTTCGGCCTGCGCCTTGACGTAGACCTTGCCCTCGCGAAGGCGCTGCAAAAGGTCGTCAGACGTCGTATCGACAAGCTCGATCTCGTCGGCCTGATCGAGAACCTCGTCCGGAAGCGTCTCGCGAACGTGGATGCGCGTGATCTGCGCAACGACGTCGTTCAAGCTCTCGATGTGCTGGACATTGAGCGTGGTGTAGACGTCTATCCCCGCCGCGAGCAGCTCCGCCACGTCCAGATAGCGCTTGGGATGGCGGCTGCCCTCCGCGTTGGTGTGGGCCAATTCGTCCACCAGCGCCAGCTTGGGCCGGCGCTGGAGGATGGCGTCGAGGTCCATTTCGGCGACGAGGTGCCCCTTATAGAGGGAGCGCTTCTTTGGGATGGTCTCAAAGCCTTTGGTCAGGGCATCGGTTTCGACGCGGCCGTGGGTTTCGACAACGCCGATGACGACGTCGGCGCCATCAAGCCGGCGCTGGCGCGCCTGGACAAGCATTTCGTAGGTTTTTCCGACACCGGGCGCGGCGCCCAGGTAGATCTTGAGCTTGCCGCGGCCTTCCTTCTTGGCCTGCTCAAGAAGAGCTTCCGGAGAGGGACGGTCTTCGACGATTCTCGTTACCATCCCGGGAGAATAGCTCAGCCCCCACCGGCTTGTATCGCGTCAAGAGCCATATTGAGTTTCAAGACGTTGACGTGCGGCTCGCCGATTAAGCCGAAATAGCGCGCCTCGATGTGTCCGTCGACGAGCTTGCGCACGGCATCCGGCGACAGGCCCCGCGCCTTTGCCACCCGCGGCACCTGGAAATAGGCCGCCGCGGGCGTGATATCGGGGTCAAGGCCGCTGGCGGACGTCGTCACTAAATCGACCGGCACCGGCGCGCCCGGATTTTCGGCGCGCAGCTTGGCCGCGTCGCCCGCCACGCGCTTGACCAAGGCTTTCGACGTGGGGCCCAAGTTCGAGCCGGACGAGTTCGCGGCGTCGTATCCGTTGCCGGCGGCCGACGGGCGGCCATGGAAATATTTGGCACTAGCGAAGTTCTGGCCGATCAGTTCCGAGCCGACGACCTTGCCGTTCTTCTCGATCAGGCTGCCGGCCGCTTGATGCGGAAACAGCAGTTGCGCCAAGCCGGTCATCCCCAGCGGGTAGGCAAGGCCGGTGATGATCGTCAGCAAGACGATCATCATGATCGCGGGGCGGAGATGCTTCAACATGATTATTTCCTCACACAAGACCGATGGCTGTAACGGCCATGTCGATCAGCTTGATGCCGGCGAACGGTACGGCAAGGCCGCCGAGGCCATAGATAAGAAGGTTGCGGCGCAGGAGGGCTGCGGCACCCACCGCGCGGTATGCGACCCCGCGCAGCGCCAACGGGATGAGCGCAATGATGATGAGCGCATTGAAGATGATCGCCGACAGAATGGCGCTCTGCGGCGTATGTAGCCCCATGACGTTCAGCGCCTGCAACTGCGGATAAAACACGATGAACATCGCCGGAATGATGGCGAAATATTTGGCCACATCGTTCGCAATCGAGAACGTCGTGAGCGCTCCGCGCGTGATGAGAAGTTGCTTGCCGATCTCCACGATCTCGATGAGCTTGGTCGGATCGCTGTCGAGATCGACCATGTTGCCGGCTTCGCGCGCCGCCATCGTACCGGTGTTCATCGCCACGCCGACGTCGGCCTGGGCCAACGCCGGCGCATCGTTGGTGCCGTCGCCGCACATGGCGACGAGCTTGCCTTTGACCTGTTCGTCGCGGATCAGCTTGAGCTTTGTTTCCGGCGTCGCCTGTGCCAGGAAATCATCGACGCCGGATTCCGCCGCGATGGCTGCCGCCGTAAGAGGATTGTCGCCGGTGATCATCACCGTGCGGATGCCCATCTTGCGCAACTCCGAGAAGCGCTCGCGGATGCCGCCTTTGATGATGTCCTTCAGATGAATGACGCCCAACAGTTTGCCGTTCATGGCGACGGCCAGCGGGGTGCCGCCGCTCTTGGCGATGCGTTCGGCGAGTGCGGTGATGTCTCTAATAGCCGGAGTTGAGGCCGACGGGCATTGCGCCAGCACCGCATCCACCGCGCCTTTGCGGATCGACGAGCCTTCGACGTCCACGCCGCTGATACGCGTCTGGGCCGAGAAGGGGATGAATCTGGCGTTCATCGGCGCCATATCGCGGCCGCGGATGCCGTATTTTTCCTTGGCCAGCACGGTGATGGAGCGGCCCTCCGGGGTCTCGTCCGACAGCGAGGCAAGCTGGGCCGCATCGGCCAGGTCGCGCTCGTTTACGCCGGCGATCGCAAGAAATTCCGTGGCTTGGCGGTTGCCCAGCGTGATGGTGCCCGTCTTGTCGAGCAGAAGCGTATCCACATCGCCGGCCGCTTCCACGGCGCGCCCGGACATGGCGAGCACGTTGAAGCGCACCAGCCGGTCCATGCCCGCGATGCCGATGGCCGAAAGCAGCGCGCCGATGGTCGTCGGGATCAAGGTCACGAACAGCGCAACCAGCACCAGCACCGACATATGACCGCCGGCATAAGTCGCGAAGCTCGGAATCGTGGCCACCACGAAGACGAAGATGATCGTCAGGCCGGCGAGCAGAATGTTGAGCGCGATCTCATTGGGCGTCTTCTGGCGTTCCGCGCCTTCGACCAGCGCGATCATGCGGTCCAGGAACGTGTGGCCCGGCGCCGCCGTGATCTTCACTTTGATCCAGTCGGAAATGACGGTCGTGCCGCCCGTGACCGCCGAGCGGTCGCCGCCGCTCTCGCGAATGACGGGGGCGGATTCGCCGGTGATCGCGGATTCGTTGACCGAGGCGACGCCTTCCACAACGTCGCCGTCGCTGGGGATGAGGTCGCCGGCTTCGACGTACACGATATCGCCCTGCTTCAGCGCCGTGGCGGGCACCAGCCTCGGTTTTACTACACCCCTGTCGAGCAGTTTGGCGACTGCATCGGTCTTGGTCTGGCGAAGAGCCGCAGCCTGCGCCTTGCCGCGCCCCTCTGCGACAGCTTCGGCGAAGTTCGCGAACAGCACGGTAAACCAGAGCCAGAGGTTGATCTGAAACGAGAAGGCCAAATGCGCGCCGCCGGTGAAGAGGTCGCGGAGAAAGAGGATTGTCGTCAGCGTAGCGACGACCTCCACCACGAACATCACCGGGTTGCGGATCAGAATGCGCGGGTCGAGCTTACGGAAGGCTCCGCCGATCGCCGGCACCAGAATCTTCGGGTCGGTGATTGACGACGTGCGCTTGCGGGATTTCGAGATTTCCATGGGGGTGTCTCTTGAGCGATTAATAGAGCGTGCCGGCGTGCATCGAGAGATGCTCGACCAACGGGCCCAGCGCCAGCGCCGGGAAATAGATCAGACCGCCGACGATCAGGATGACGCCGATCAGCAAGCCGACGAACAGTCCCGTATCCGTCGGGAATGTGCCGGCGGACGGCGGCACGATCTTCTTCGCGGCCAACGATCCGGCCACGGCGAGCATCGGCACGATCATCAGGAAGCGGCCGATGAACATCGCGAAACCGAGCGTCGTGTTGTAGAACATCGTGTTGGCCGAGAGCCCGGCAAAGGCGCTGCCGTTGTTTCCGGTGGCGGAATCGTACGCATAGAGAATCTCGCTGAAGCCGTGCGGACCGGAGTTCGCCATGCCCGCGAGGCCGGCTGGAAGCACCGTCGCCAACGCCGTGAAGCCGAGGATCGACATTGGCAGGATGAGGATGGCGAGCATCGCCATCTTGACGTCTTTCGCCTCGATCTTCTTGCCGAGATATTCCGGCGTTCGTCCGACCATCAAACCGGCGATGAATACGGCCAAAATGGCGAACAGCAGCATGCCGTAGAGGCCGGAACCCACACCGCCGAAGATGATTTCGCCCAGCATGATATTGGCCATCGGCACCATTCCGCCGAGCGGCATCATGCTGTCGTGCATGGTGTTAACCGCGCCGCAGGAAGCGTCCGTCGTCACCGTTGCGAAAAGCGCGGAGTTCGCGATGCCGTAACGAACCTCCTTGCCCTCCATGTTGCCGCCGGATTGCAGTGCGCTCGGCGTCTGGTCCACATGGAGTGCAGCGAAGGCCGGATTGCCAGGCGCTTCGGACGAATAGGCGGTGGTCACGCCCGCCAGGAACAGCAAGCCCATGACCGCGAAAACGGCCCAGCCTTGGCGCTGGTTACCTACCATGCGGCCGAACAGGTTCGTTAGCCCCGCGCCGATCGAGAAGATCAGGATGATCTGGACCAGATTGGTGATCGCGTTCGGGTTTTCGAACGGGTGCGCGGAGTTCGCATTGAAGAAGCCGCCGCCGTTCGTTCCCATCATCTTGATGACTTCCTGCGAAGCCACCGGACCCATGGCGATGGTCTGCTTGGCGCCTTCCAGCGTCGTTGCGCCGATGTAGGCGCTCAGATTCTGCGGCATGCCCTGCCAAATGAAGAACAGGCCGACCACGATCGAGATCGGCAGCAGGATGTAGAGCGTGCAACGAGTCAAATCGACCCAGAAATTGCCGACGCCTTTTGCCGACCGGCGGGCAAAACCGCGGACCAGCGCAACGGCCAGCGCAATGCCCGTCGCCGCCGAGACAAAATTGTGCACCGTCAACCCGGCCATCTGGACCAGATAGCTCATCGTGGTTTCCGGCACATAGGACTGCCAGTTGGTGTTGGTGACGAAACTCACCGCCGTGTTGAAGGCGGAATGTTCGCCGACGGCCGCGAATCTCTGGGGGTTGAAAGGAAGAAACGCCTGCAAACGCTGTATCGCGTAAAGGCTCAAGAAACCCGCCGCCGTAAACGCCAGCATGGCGATAGCGTAAGTCAGCCAGTGCTGGTCTTCCTCCTCGTCCACGCCAGAAATCGCGTAAATGGCGCGCTCGATCGGACGCAAAATCGGTGACAAGAATGTGCGCTCGTCACTGAAGACGCGCGTCATGTACCCGCCGAGAGGTTTGGTGATCGCGATGATGATCGCGCCGAAAAGCGCGATCTGAATCCAGCCGTTAACTGTCATGATGAAACGTTCCCTAGAACCGCTCGGGGCGGATCAGCGCGGTGACGAGATAGACGAGAAGGCCGACCGTGACGATCGCGCCCAGGACATAATCGATGATCATGAACCGGTCCTCACAAGCGTTCGCAGGCGACGGCGTAGAGCATCGCGGCGCAGAGAAATGCCAAGCCAATGGCGATAAAAAGAAGATCGAGCATAGAACCACCATGTCTCTTGCGAAGGGATAACGACAGTCGTTTAGGCCTGATCGCATAAAAGATCGAGATGAAAAACGAGACGCGCGTATAAGAATTTCATAAAGATTTCGCCGGCCCCGTACCTTGTCTTTGCCACCGTGCCCCGCGGACTTGCGCCCGCGGGGCCTTCGGCGGGTGGCTGCACTTTACTGAAGCAGATTGGCGATATTGTAGGTGATGGTCGCTACGAAGCCGCCTTGGCAGGCGTTTGGCGTACTCATCCAAAACGCGGTGCATTGGGCTTTCGTAATGTCGGTGCCGGAATAGCGCGCGTCGAATGTCCAGCTCTTCCATGTCGCCGTCGCGCCGATGTCGTAGTGCGTGTAGTCGCTCGGCGCGGCGACCACCCACTGATGGCCGAGATTGCCGCTGAACGACAGCCAGTCCGTCACGACGTACGCCGCCGTGCCTTCGACATACCAGCCCGTGCCGCTCGACAGGCTCCATTCCGGCGAATTGGCGCCGGTGAGCGTGAGGGTGAGCGGGCCGAACACGTGGCTCAACTGGCCGATGGTTTCGTAATAGCTCGCCTTCGTACCGGGGAAATTGGCATCCGGATAGCTATAGTAATAGGCCTCGATGTTGAGGTCGGTGCCGTCGAGGTCCGTGTGCTTCCCGAGATAGAAGTCCGCCTCGAACGAAGGATTGTTCGTGGCGGTCCAGTTCACCTTGGAAAGCCAGGTGCCGGCATAAAAGCCGTCCGGGCCGCTCCAATTGATCGAACCTTGCGGTGTGAATTCCTTGGCGCCCTGGCTGATACTGCGGAAGCGATAGTCGTTGGTCGCGGCCACATAGGCCGATAGCGTGCCCCAACTCGGAGCGGCGGGAGCATCGTCGGCAAAAGCCGCGCTCGTCGTGACGGCCACGCCGGTTACCAGCGCTGTCGCCAAAGTCAGTTTCAAGCCGATTGATTGCATCGTGTTCGCCCTCATGATCGATTTGTTCCGCGGTAGATTTTATTGCCGGGACGATTACGGTCCTGGAATTAGGAAATTGGCGGCGAGCGCAAGTGCCAGCATAACCGCGACTATCAGGCCAAATTCAAAGAACACCCGCTGCGGCGCGTTCGCCGTCACTAAGTTCGGGTTACTTTCCGTGATTGGCCGGTGCACTACGTCAGGCCAGAAGTCCACCCCCTCGTCGTCACTGCCATGTCTGCTGTCGACGCAATTTTGTAAGCTCATGGACCGGACACTTCATTATCGTAGCCACTCATCTCGCCATTGCGCGACTAGCGCCAAGACGCCTATTCGCTGTGCTGCTTGATACGACCGGCGGCCATAAGAATTCGATGTGAAAATAAGGGCCGCCGCATAAAGATTTCATAATGCTGGCGCGGAGTTCGCCATTCATATCACTGGGTTTCCCGTTAGAACCCAGCCTCTTATGTTTTGACCCGAAAACTTATATCGATTTCTTATACCGCGAGACTTACCTAGTTCCGCGATGAAGTTCGACGGCCCCACTCAAGCTGCGATGTTCCAATGGCTGGCATTTCCGGTCATGGGCGGCATCCCGCTGTCCGCACTGGCCACTGTTGACTTCGCACCAAAACCGTCATCGGGCGCCGATGGCAAAGAGCGCACGCTACGCAGCAACAACAAGAATGAGAAATAGCTGTGAGCACCTCGCCATGCCCCTCAGCAGCATCGAGACCTCGGCACAGGTCTTTCCTTCCTGTTTCGATTCTGTGCGCTGGGCTCTGCACTGCTGCAAACCCGGCAAGCGCCGCGCGCCTTGTATCGTTAGCTGCCGACAATGCAGAACCGAAAGCGCAGATCGGAATTGCCTCGTGGTATGGCGCCAGAGAAGCAGGACGCAGAACGGCCAGCGGATCAATCTTCGACCCGCGCGAACCAAGCGCGGCGCATCAAACCCTGCCGCTCGGCACCTGTGTGCGCGTCACGCATCTCGGAAACGGCCACTTCGTGGTGGTGCTGATCACCGATCGCGGACCATACGTTCACGGGCGCCTCATCGATTTGTCCGAAATCGCTGCGCAAAGGCTGGGAATGAAACAGGCAGGTCTCGCCCAGGTTCGCCTAACTGTCGTCCCGTCATGTCTGAAAGAAGTGAAAACCAGGCCGATCGCGCGTGCATAACACTCCTCGTTATACGCGCACGGCCTCAAACATGGAGAAGTCATTGAGTGTAAAAGTCGCACGCCCCGCCGCGTTAATTCAGCCCCGCGAGAATTTCGATCCCGCTATTGCAGCCGCCTACAACGAATCCGGTGACAATTACATCGCGTATGCCGACGGCGATCCCAGACAACTTTTTGTGTTCGACGGGCAATACGCTTATGGCGACCGTCGCATCTGGGAACTCTTGGATGCAAAGCTGCGCGCGCTACGCACGTCCGGCATGCAGTCCGTTCGCATACTCGATCTGGGTTGCGGACCCGGCACATGGCTCCGCCGCATCGTGACACGCGCACGCACGTTGGGGTTCACCAGCATCGTCGCTCGTGGATTCGATATTGCCGATGGTCAAATTCGGCGGGCGCGAGAGCTTAGTGCAAATCTGTCCGGCCTTCACGGTGTCAGTCTCACCTTCGAGATCGGTGACATTTTCGAGCCGTTGCAAGAACCTGACGCTAGCGTGGATCTCTGTCTTTGCCTTTGTGGCGTTCTCAACCACCTTCCGGGGGCAGACCTCTCGGCAGTGCTAGACGAGATTTCACGCGTGACGGCGGGGCACTTCATCACGACGGTGCGCGCCGTCGGCAGTACGCCGACTGTGTATGTGGACGCAATCGAACACGCACGCCGGTTTCGGCAGGACAACCAAACCAACAGACTTGATGTCGAATTTCAGAATGGCCGTCGTGTCTCCCTTAATTCACATCTGTTCAGCGCTGCGGAGTTGCGTTCGCTGGTAGCAGCCCATCTCGATGTCGAAGATCTCAGCGGTCTCGACCTGTTTCACGGACGGTTTGCCAACGATCCGCGGTGGAACCCGGCGGGTTGGGGTGTCAATGACCAATTTGCCGGCGAGTTGGAACAACTTGAGAAAAACTATTGCCGGGACGCGGAGTTTATCGACCACGCGACGCATTTGCTGCTCGTAGGGAAGCACTAAACGCTGGTTGGTCCCGGCGGCCAACTGGAATGGCAAATGACCACGAAACCTGGAAATACTGTGGTTGGAATGGGCAACGCCTGTGAAAACGTCCATGTTGATAACCGCTGAGACTATAATTACGGACCTGCGGGCGACAAACAAACCGGAAATCCTTGCTGAACTTGCAACGCGCGTATCGCCCCTCGTTCACCTGGAGCGCTCCGTTGTGTTCAATGCGCTTCTCGATCGTGAATCGTTCGGATCGACAGGCTTAGGCATGGGTGTCGCGATCCCCAATGCGCGCTTCAGACAACTGCGTCGACCGTTTGCTCTGTTCGCACGACTTAAGCGCGCGATTGATTTTCACGCATTGGACGGAAGGCCTGTCGATCTCATATTTATGCTCCTCGGCCCGGAGCCAGCCAACACCGCATATCTGGACGCGCTCACTTCCACCTCGCGCGCCTTACGGAACCCTGCCGTTCGAGAAGAATTGCGCGCCTGCGCCGATGCACAGTCCATCTTGGCACGGTTGAATGACGATTCCGTCGGTCTGAGGGATTAAGGAAGCACTTCAGATGATTGAGGCGCCACTCTCTGGCCTATTTGCATGCATCGTTGGCGCAAGCAGCTCTGCGTGTGGTTCCTAAACAAGATTCCGCAGCGTAAAGCGGTTTTTATATTTTGTGCCACATATCCTAATGGAATTCTTACGCGTCGCCGCTTTATGACTCACACCGCGTCTCGGCTGTGCGCCACCTCGAATTTATACGAGAACCGGCGTGATCGTGCGCGGGCTTGGCGACAGGGTCATCGATGCATGGATCTCTGATAAATCCGAAATCTGATTCAGCCGACTTGGCGGATCCGGATCAGCAACTCTACGGGCGCTCCTTGCATCGGGACGCCGACACGGAATCTTCCGGTTGGCGAAGCGCGGCGGCGATCTTGTACGCGGTCTCGCCCGGCATCGTGTTCTTCGCGGCCGTTGCGATCCACACTCTCCTTCAGGGCTGAAGTCCGATGGCTTATCTTCGCTTCATCCCAGACGTCACCAATGTCGATTTCGTCAAATGGCGCTATGTCGCGTTTGCCATCGACGTACTGCTGCTGCTGGTGGCCATCGCCTCAATTTTGACCAGAGGCTTCAACCTCGGCATCGATTTCAGGGGCGGGGTGCTGCTCGAGGCGAAGGCCGCCCACAGCATCGAAATCTCGGACGTGCGGGCGAAGGTCGGCAGCCACGGACTCAACGATGTGCAGGTCCAATATGTCGCCGGTGGAACTTGCGATACGCCGGTGCGGTCCTGCGTTCTGATTCGCACCCGGCCGGTAGCGGGCCAGACCGAAGATGCCGCCGCGGCGTCCATCAAGCAGAAGCTCGGCTCGGAATTTGTCTTCCGCAATACCGAAGTGATCGGTCCCAAGGTCAGCGCCGAGTTGTTCCGCGACGGCATCCTCGCAACCGTCCTGGCGGTTGTCATGATTTCCATCTACGTGGCCGTCCGCTTCGAGTGGCAATATGGCATTGGCGCCCTGATTGCGACCGGACACGATGTGTTCGTGACCGCGGGCCTCTATGCCTTCACCCAGCTCGATTTCTCGATCAACTCGGTGGCGGCGCTGCTCCTGCTCGCCGGCTATTCGATCAACGACACGGTGGTCGTGTTCGACCGGCTCCGCGAGAACCGCCGCAAGTTCAAACGCATGCCGCTCGCCGAACTGATCAACCTTTCAACCAATCAGATCGCCACCCGCACCACGTTGGTCTCCGTCGCCACAGCGCTGACGATCATACCGCTGCTGTTTTTCGGCGGGCCGGCGCTGTTCGACTTCTCCGCCGCGATCCTATTCGGCATCCTGGTGGGGACGTTCTCCTCGACCTACGTCGCGTCGATGCTTCTGCTCTACTTGCCGTCCGTAGGCGGACAGATCCGCGAGACGGCAGCGCAAGGGGGGATGCAACCCGCCAGGGATTCCGCTCCCGGGCGGTCGTAAGATTCATACGTCGGTTATATTTTCCCTCCGCCCACTCTCGCTCGAAATCATACGGCCGTACATGAAACTCTTAATCCGCGCCTGTTTCTGACTGGACCGGCGGGCTGTCGCAGCGGAGAGCCCCTGAGGGGCCAGAGCAGTTGGCTTGAATGACCGAAATTGGCGCTTCTGAGACCTACCTTCGGCGTTTTCTTGACGGCAACGGTGATCATTCTAGTGGGACTAAGCTATCTGCCAGCCCTGGCCCTCGGCCCGATTGTCGAACATTTGATTGTGGCGGGCTCGTAAACAGCTAGAGTCTGAGCAACGCGACCGGAGCTGTAACTTCTCCAGGCGGGGAAGCGCAATCCCGTTACTGCGCAGCTTTGGTGTTCGTCTGAGTCAGTGGCGCAGGTGTCGCATGCCGTTGTCTGCTCAACTCCATCAGCAGCGGGCGAAGCGCGTCTAGCTCCTTGCCGAAGGCGCTCCAGTCCCCTGCCTTCAGTCTGTCGATCGCGCGCTCGTAATGTTCGAGCGCAGCGCGGGCCGTGTCGGGCGTTGGTCCGGGTGCGGAAGGCGCAGTCGTACTTGGCACGGACTCCGGTGCCGTAGCCGCGACCGTCCCCTCAGGCGCCCTAAACAAAGCCGCGAGCGCTTCCGCGAGCGTTTGCTCCATAACCACATGGCCGCCATAGACCGCGATAACGCGCTTAAGTTCGGGCAGCTGTCCGGTCTGCGCTCGCAGATAGAGCGGCGTGACATATAGAAGCGAATTCTCGATCGGAATGACCAGAAGATTGCCGCGAATGACGCGCGAGCCCATCTGGTTCCACAGGGATATCTGCTGGGACACATCCGTGTTCTGATTGATGAGAGCTTCGATCTGGAAGGGGCCGTAAACCAGCTTTTCCTTCGGGAATGTGTAAACTATCAGCTTGCCGTAGCCGGGCTGATCGCAGCGCGCCGCCAGCCAGGCAATCATGTTCTCGCGCTGGCTCGGAACCATCGGCAGCATGAGAACAAATTCGGTCCGTGTCTCGTCGGGAAGGCGCATGTTGATGAAGTAAGGCGCCATCTTGGTGTCGCCGGTGTCATCGACGCCGGTCGGCTGGCGGGGGAACTGCCAGAGGTCCTCGCGGTTGTAGAACACTTCCGGTTGGTCCATGTGATAGGCGAGATAGATTTGAGCCTGAATCTGGAACAGGTCCTCGGGATAGCGCACGTGCCGCTTGAGGTCCGCGGGCATGGCAGCGAACGGTTTGAGCAAGCCCGGGAATATCTTCGCATAGGTCGCGATGATCGGGTCGGAGGGGTCGCTGACGTAGAAGTCCACAGTACCGTTGTAGGCGTCGATCACTACCTTGACAGCGTTGCGAATGTAGTTCGCCGAACCGTCATCCATGGCCTTAGAGTACGGAAACCAGCTGCTGGTGGTGTAAGCGTCCTGGATCCAAAACAGCCGCCCGCCGCTGACCACCACATAGGGATCGGCGTCAAGGCGCAGGAACGGCGCGATCGTGCGCACGCGTTCCTGGATGTTGCGGCGGAAGAGGATGCGGCTCTCGCCCGTGATGTATTCGCTGAGAAGAACGTTAATGTCGCCGAAATACCAAGCGAACAAGGCTTTTTTCGCGATGCCGCCGATGGGTACGCCGTCCGTGCCGGAGTAGGTCGTATAGACGTTCTTGTCGCCCTTCGGATAATCGAACTCCGGCGTATTGCCCTTGACTATCACATAGGTGTCCGCGGCTTCGCCAAAGTAGATTCGCGGCTGCTGTATTGCGGGTCCGCCCGACGCAGTCGGCGGAATATCCTGTAAGTACAACTTGGGTAGCCCTTCGGGGGTGGTTTGCGTCACCGGCGACATCACCACGCCGTTGCCGTGGGTGAACAGGACGTGCAAGTTCACCCAGGTCTGTGCATTCTCGGACAACAGAGTCGGATCAAGCTCGCGCGCCGATGTCATCACCTGTTGGTAGGTACCGCCCAGCATATAGCGATCGATATCCGCGTCGTGAAACTTGTAATACGTTCTGATTTCCTGCAGCTGTGCATAGGCATCGAGCAGCGGCTGCCAGTCCCACAGCCGGATGTTGTCGATCGTCGCGCGGTTGTTCTGCAACGATTGATAACCGAGCGTCTCGTCGGCGGAGAATGGTTTGACGACAACGTTGCTTAACTTGTAGGCCTCCCGTGTGAGCGCGATGTTGTGGGCGATGTAAGGGGTTTCAAACCTCAGCTCGTTCGGCTTAACGTACACGCGCTGATACAGCACCACGAACAGCGGCAGCACGACCCATGCAAGTCCGAAGACTAATGCGGCGGAAGCGAGTGGAACCCTGATCGTTCGTGCGCGGGCATTCACGAAGCAGGCGATCGCTGCGGCGAGACACAAGACGATGAGCCCCCACAGGGTCGGCAGTTGCACATGAATGTCCGTATAGCTTGCACCCACGACGACGCCGTTGTCGCCGAAGAGCAGCAGATACCGCTCAAGCCAGTAGGCCCACGCCTCCACAGCGAAAAAGATCCCGAGCAGCACCGAAGCATGCGTGATCACGGCAGGCGCGATTCCGCGGCGTCTGGGGTCGAGCACGACCGCGCCGTGCGCCCAGTAGATTCCGCCCGCGCACAGAGCGCTCAACACCAACGTCGTGAGGATCCAGCTCTTGAGCGCCAAAAATGCGGGAAGCGAAAAGAGATAGAAGCCAATGTCCTTGCCGAACAATGGGTCGCTCTGGCCGTAGGGAACCTGATAAAGGAAACGCAGCACGAGATTCCAGTTGCCAACTTGCCCAATCGCAATAAACACGCCAAGCACAAGCGCGATCGCCGCCACGAGTAGGTGCCAGGGAAAGTGCCTGTAGAGCCGTTCGAGCAACGCGGGCGGAGTAATGCCCTCCAGCGAACCCCAAGGCGAGGTGATCAGCCGAAGGTCCGTGCGCTGTCCTGCGACGCGGTGCGCAACGAAGGCGTTCAGCCAAATCGCGCAGGCGGACGCCGCGAAAACAACGACGAACACAACAACCTTCGCAATGACGACCGTCCAGAAGACGCCTTCAAAGCCAACGGCAGAGAACCAGCCCCAATTGACGAGGAAACGGGTCGCCAAGCCGAGCACGATCGCTCCGACCACGACCACGGCGATCGCCAAGAGAATTCTGATTCGGATTGGCACATTCCACCTCGGGTTCGCGGCGCGAACAATTTATGCGGTGGTCGAGAGCGCGCCGTTCGTTGATACAACTTGCGGCCTGGTCTGGGCAATCTCCCTTGTCAAGACACTGTTCAGCACGTTCGGCGAGTCCGCACCGGTCCTCGGCCGCCAAGGAATGACCATTAGTGGCGCAAGCCGGGCACTGCGCGAACGACTGCTATCGGGCCGACAATGGACCTAAGCCGAACGACGCAACCCATAGAGTGTCGCTTTCAAACCCGAAGGTTTCGGTCCGGCGATACTTCCCCGCTCCACAATGTTGGGGAAGCAAAAACGACCCTCTGAGGCCTCTTTAAGCTGCTGATTTTTCTAAGAAACTTGGAGCGGGCGAGGCGAATCGAACGCCCGACCCTAACCTTGGCAAGGTTATGCTCTACCCCTGAGCTACGCCCGCGTTCCAAGTGGGAGGCGGGTTATCGCCCAGCCAGCCGCCTAATTCAAGCCGGTTGCGAAAAGGCCGCCCGCCCCGCCGCTATATATAAAGGGTGCGCTCGAAAATCTGCCGCGCGCGCGCCTCAAGATCGGCGAGCAGCTTCTGCAGCACCGCGAAATCCTTGACCTCGCCGGCACGCGCCAACAGCGCCTGAAGGCCGGGCGTGGCGGTCTGCGCCTCGAGCGGCCCGTCGAGCGCGATACGCAGCGCCTGGGTCAGCGCGTGTTCGAGATTGGCCGCGGCGAGAAGCGCCTCGGCGTCGATCTCGCTGAGCGCGCCCGCTTTCGCCAATCGCTTGAGCGCCGCGATGGTGTTGGTCGAGAGCACCGCGGGATTCTCGTGGGCGTGGCGAAGCTGCAAGCTCTGGGTGACGAACTCGATGTCCATCAGCCCGCCGGGCGCATATTTCAGGTCCCAGGGATTCTTGCCCGGATATTGCGCCGCCACTTTCTCGCGCATCTGGCGCGCGTCGGCGAACAGCTTCTTCCACTCCGAACGGCGGCAGAGCGTAGCGGCGATCGCCGCGTCGAGCTTGGCGGCGAGCGCGGGCGGCCCCACGATCACCCGCGCGCGCGTCAGCGCCATGCGCTCCCAGGTCCAGGATTCGGTTTCGTGATAGTGCGCGAAGGATTCGAGGCTGACCGCCACCGGGCCCTTGTTGCCGGTCGGGCGCAGCTGCATGTCGACCTCGTACAACTCGCCTTCCGCCGTCGCCACGGTGAGCGCCGCGATCAGCCGCTGGGCGAGGCGCGCGTAATAGACGATGACGGGCAGCGGACGCTTGCCGTCGGAGGCTTCCACGCCGGGCGCTGAGTCGTAAACGAAGACCAGATCGAGATCGCTTCCCGCGGTCATCTCGCGCCCGCCGAGCTTGCCCATGGCGATCACCGCGAACTGGCCGCCGCGCACACGCCCCGCGCTTTCGGCCAGCGCCTCGGCGACGTGGGGCAGAAGATTGGCGACGACGCATTCCGCAATGGAGGCGAAGGCGGGACCGGCGGCATCGGGTTTGGCGACGCCCTCGATCACCTGCGCGCCGACGCGGAAAATCTGTTCCTTGGCGAAGCGGCGCGCGGCGTCGAGCACGCCTTCGTAGCTGCCGGCGCGGCGAAGTTGGTTTGCAAGCTGCTTGTCGAGGGCATCGCGCGCGGGCAGCGCGGCCAGGAATTCCGCGTCGAGCAGCGCATCGAGCATCGCCGGCGAGCGGGCGAGATGGGCGGCCAGCCGCGGCGCCGAGCCCATGATCGCCGCGATCAGGCGCAACAACTCCGAATGGGCGAGCAGCAGCGAAAAAAGCTGCACGCCGGCCGGCAGGTTGGAGAGGAAGCGGTCGAACTGGGCGAAGGCGGCGTCGGGATCGGCGGTCGCGGCCAGCGCGGCGAGCAGCGCGGGAATGAGTTTGGTCAGAAGCTCGCGGGCGCGCTCGCTCCTGGTGGCGCGGATGCGGCCGTGATGCCAGCCGCGGATCGCGCCCGAGACATGGGCCGGATCGCGGAAACCCATGCGCTGCAGCGTTTTCAGCGTTTCGGGATCGTCCTCCACCCCGGTGAACACCAGATTGCCGGCCTCCGACGCCAGCGGCGCCTCGCGCTCGAACAGGCGCGCGTAATGGCCCTGCACGGTTTCGAGTTCCGCCCTCAGCGCCGCCGCGAAGCTCTCAGTGTCTGCGAAGCCCATGAAGCAGGCGGTATGCGCCACGCCGTCGCGCGATTTGGGGACGGTGTGGGTCTGCTCGTCCTCCATCATCTGCAGGCGATGTTCGAGGGTGCGCAGGAAACGATAAGCCTTGGCAAGATCGCGCGCGGCGTCGGCGCTCACATGGCCGGACGCCTGTAAGGCCTTGAGTGCGCCCAGCGTCGTGGAATCGCGCAGCGAGGGATCGCGCCCGCCCAGAATCAGCTGCTGGGTCTGGACGAAAAACTCGATCTCGCGGATGCCGCCGCGCCCGAGCTTGATGTTGTGGCCGGCGACCGCGATCTCGCTATGGCCGACATGGGCGTGGATCTGCCGCTTGATCGAATGGATGTCCTCGATGGCCGCGAAATCGAGATTGCGCCGCCAGACGAACGGCGCGATGGCAGCCAGGAATCGCGCCCCGGCCGCGGAATCGCCGGCGCAGGCGCGCGCCTTAATCAGCGCCGCGCGCTCCCAGTTCTGACCCATCTCTTCGTAGTAGTCCTTGGCCGCTTCGGTCGAGATGGCGACCTGAGTGGCCCCGGCGTCGGGGCGCAGGCGCAGATCGACGCGGAAAACGTAACCCTCGGCGTCGTGCTCGCTGATCAGCTTGACCAGCTTGCGCACGATGTCGACGGCGGCGGAGCGCGCATCTCCCCGCTTGCGGAAGGGGAAGCGCTCGGCGTCGTAGAAAATGATGAGGTCGATGTCGCTCGAATAGTTGAGTTCGAAGGCGCCGTACTTGCCCATCGCGAGCACGACCAGGCCGGTGGAGGATTCGAGCGCCGCGCCGTCCTGCTGCGCCAGCTCCGTGCCGCGCGCCGCTTCCCGCAAGGCGAAGCGCAACGCGCTCTTCACGCAGGCGTCGGCGAAGTTGGTAAGCGCCGCGGTGACATCTTCCAGCGTCCAGGCTCCGGCGATGTCCGCCAGCGCCACGGCCAGCGCGGCGAGGCGCTTCGACTGGCGCAACGCCGCCATGATCTCGGATTCCTTGCCGGCCGAGGCGGCCAGGGCGTCGGCCATGGCCTGGTCGAGAATCGCGCTCGGCCCTTCCGCGAATAGAACCGCCAGCGTCTGATGCTCGCGCAGCGCCAGCCGGCACAGATACGCGCTGTTGCCGAAAGCGGATTCGAGCAGCGCGCGCGCATTTCCCTCTGGACGATAGCCCAACTCCGCCAGGCGCTCGAAGGTGCGTTCGGCGCGGGCGCGGTCGAACGGCTTGGGCAGCGCGGTGGTGGAGAAGGCGAACATGGGGGCAGTGTAAAGCGAATAGCGAATGGCGAATAGCGAATAGCCCCAAATAACTTACCCTCCCCTTGAGGGAGGGTCGAAATTTGCGAAGTAAATTTCGGGGAGGGGTATTGCATACACAAAGAACCCCCCACCGAAAAATCCGCTTCGCAGATTTTTCTGCCTCCCCCTCAAGGGGGGAGGCGAAAGAGAAACCTGCTCGCTACTCCCTACTCGCTATTCGCGGCAGCTCTTTTCGCCGCACGGTGCGCGGGAACGAGATCGTGGCTTTCAGGCCGGGATTGTTGTCGTCCAGCGTCAGGCGCGCGTTATGCAGGCGCGCCACGGCGGCCACCAGACTGAGCCCAAGCCCGGTGCCCGGCGAATTGCGGCTCTCCTCCAGCCGCACGAAGCGCTCCACGACGCGGGCGCGGTCGGCCACCGGAATGCCCGGCCCAGAATCGGCCACCGTCAGATCGACGCCGTGCGGCGTTTCGACGGCGAAGATCGCGATGCGCCCGTCGGCCGGCGTGTACTTGATCGCGTTGTCGATCAGATTGGCGAGCGCCTGGCTGATCAGGCTGCGATTGCCTTCGATCGTCAGCACGCCCGAGGGCGCGACGGAAAGCGCGATGGTCTTCTCCTCGGCCAAGGGCGCGTAAAGCTCGGCCACGTCGGCCATCACCTGGGAAAGATCGATCTTGGTCATCGCGCCGCGCGCCGCGCCGGAATCGGCTTCGGCGATCAAGAGCAGCGCGTTGAAGGTGGCGATCAGCCCGTCGGTCTCGGCGATCGCCGCCTCCAGCTCAACGGCGTGCGGGCTTTGCGGGTCGGTGTGGCGCTGCGCCTCCTCCAGGCGGTTGCGAAGGCGGTTCAATGGCGTGCGCAGATCGTGGGCGACGGAATCGGCCACCTCGCGCATCCCCTTCATCAACCGCTCGATGCGCTCGAACAGGCGGTTGAGATTCTCCGCCAGCGTATCGAACTCGTCGTGCGCCGGGCTGAGCGGCACGCGGCGGGAGAAATCGCCGGCCGCGATCTCGGCGCTGGTGCGGTTGATCGAATCGAGCCTCGCCAGCACGCGCCGGCTCATCAGCGCGCCGCCGACCAGCCCGAACAGCAGCATCAGGCCGACGCTCCAGGGCAGCGTGGTGGAGAACAGCTTGCGCGTCGGATCGCGCTCGTCGACGTCGCGGGCGACCAGAAGCTGGAAGCCGCCGACCAGAACGAAGGCCTTGCCGCGGGCGCGCCGCGCCACCAACTCGTTTTGCTGGTGGCGGTCGTATTTGAATTCGGTGAAGACTCCGGCCTGGCTCACCGAGTGCGGCCAGCCGATCAGATTGCCGGCCAGCGTGCGCCCCTGGCTGTCGGCCAGAAGATAAAGCCCCTGGCCTTCGTGCGCCGAGCGGTTGGAGATCACGTCCACCAGCCCCATCAGGCCGAGGCGCTCATATTGCTCGTTGAGGCCGGTGATCTCGGCCTCGACGATCTGGTCGGTCTGCGCGTCGAGCGAGCGCTCGGTGTACCAGTAGGTGAAAGCGACCAACGTCGTCGCCGACACGGCGAAGACGAAGACATAGATCAGAACGATGCGGAACGCCTGGGTGCGGAGGATTCCGGGCGACCAGTGGCTGAGCAGGTTACCGCGCACGGATCATATAGCCCGCGCCGCGCACGGTGTGCAGCAACGCGGCGTCGAAGCCCTTGTCGATCTTTGCCCTGAGCCGCGAGATGTGCACGTCGATCACGTTGGTCTGCGGATCGAAGTGATATTCCCACACGCTTTCGAGCAGCATAGTGCGGGTGACGACCTGTCCCGCGTGGCGCATCAAATATTCGAGCAGGCGGAACTCGCGGGGCTGAAGATCGATGGTCTGCGTGGCGCGCGTCGCGATGCGGGTGAGAAGGTCGAGCTCGAGATCGCCGACCGAGAGCTTGGTCTTGACCGAAGAGGGCGAACGGCGCCGCATCAGGGCGTCGATGCGCGCCAGAAGCTCGACGAAGGCGTAGGGCTTGGTGAGATAGTCGTCGCCGCCCGCCTTCAGCCCCTTGACGCGGTCGTCGACCTC
>Ga0182027_10002500_pt1 | contig 29737 bp, 28 predicted proteins | sample 712E1DmetaG_FD_121300 | JGI IMG/M metagenome (GOLD analysis project Ga0182027, IMG submission 121300) | Permafrost microbial communities from Stordalen Mire, Sweden - 712E1D metaG (Illumina Assembly) | ecosystem: Environmental > Terrestrial > Soil > Wetlands > Permafrost | place: Sweden...
CACGAACCGTGCCAAATGGCCTTCGGGCAGCCAATCCTGCAGGGACGGAGGCAGCAAGTAGGCTTGATTTAAATCGCAACTCCGAAACTGTTTGCTCATAACCTCATTTTACAAATATGAACTCAATTGTCAACACTACAAAAGCGACTTTTCGAAGAAAATTCAGCCCCCTCCAACCTGGAGCCAAAATCTATCTCCGACAGACTCCTAGCCAAGCGATCTCCCGGGGCCGGTGACAATTCTTTGAACCTGGCGCTCGATCTGGCTCCACTGATATTGGTCCCGCACAAGGCAATATGCTTCGTTGCCGAGGCGCTCTCGCAGGTCAGAATTACGCAACAGGCTCAGACAGGCATCTGCAAAGGCAGCAGGAGCATCGGCCAAAATAAAGTGCTTGCCCGACTGACCCTCAATGCCCTCCGCGCCGATAGTGGTGGAAACAACTGCCTTCCGTTGTGCCATCGCTTCGAGAATCTTGATCCGTGTTCCACCCCCGAAACGGATGGGAGCGACGACAACGGTGGCCCCGCTAAAGTAGCTGGCGACGTCAGGCACAGCGCCGGTGACAACGATTTTCTCTCCGTCGTGGAGCCGCTGCACGACCGGAAGGGGATCGCGTCCTACGATCATGAAACGCGCGCCCGGAACCGCGCGGTGAATACGGGGAAAGATGCTACGTACAAAGAACCGCGCCGCGTCCACGTTGGGAGGGTAGTTCATCGTTCCGGTGAAAAGAATGAGGGGGACATTCCCTGGTAATGGATAGTGCGGATCCCGCGACGGCAAGTCCACTCCGTTCGGCACCACCCATATGCGCGAGTCGGCGCCCAGCGCCGTCCGATCCGCGTCCGAGCACACAGCAAGCTCGATGGGGAGTTTCCGAAGCCTCCGCTCCAGCGAACGAAGCTTGAGATAGTCCGCAAACTCGAGCGGCTTTAGGCGGTAAAAAGGGGCGTTTCTGAGGCGGCGCCCCAGTTTCCTGTACTCGATGTCATGAAGGTCAAAAAGGACGCGCTTGTCGGGTGGCATCGGAAAAAGAGGCAGGGAGAACAACTTCTCGGCCCATACTAGATCGAACGGCTGCGCGTACAGTCGCTTCACTAAGGCAGCCGCCCTCGGTGAGGAATACCACCGGAACAGGGCTGGCATCGAAGGGTGGAGATACTCAAACGTGTTTGTCATTAGCTTAAGAGCGCCCCCCAGACCTCGCGTTCTCATGCCCTGCCTGCCTCCGCATCGCAGTATATGAAGATCTTTGTACAGGTGACCAATCTCAGGAAGAGTGTCCGCATCGTCGTCCGGCTGCACGAAACAGAGCAGGGTGACATCACTTACACGCGCAAGACCTCGCAAGATGTGATAATCGCGCTGTTTGCCACCTGAATGGGGTGGAAACGGAACGGTGTCGGAGATGAAAAGCGTGCGCATATGCTACTTTGGCGCGTGCGGGTTTCCCGCATGATTTGGTATCCGTCTCTTGGCAACCATACTGATGGCGGGACGGGTCTCCTCCATCACGCAAATATATCTTCGAAACGCCACGTGAAGCTTGTGGAACACAACCAGAAAGAGGCGTCCCACAGCTGGAAGGCCCACTAGACGCGAGCGAAGGTGATTGCTTGCCGTGGCCACCAGAAACTCCGGAAGTTCTAAAGGGTAGCCGTAGAAATGGATGTCCATGAAACCCGCTCCGAGCAACTTTCGCCAGACGGTCGCAGCGTGGTACGCATTTTCGTTCACCCCAAAAGCGGTCGCCGGGTGGGCCTTGAGAAACCTATTCCCGCTTGAGAGTAAGGTCAGGATGTGCTGGTTCACTGCCAGAAACGTACCTCCCGGCTTGAGCACGCGGTAAGACTCGCGCAAGCCCTCGCCGAGATCCTTCAGATGGTGCAGGACACTCCGGCAGAAGACCAGGTCAAAGGATTTGTCAGGGAAAGGAAGTCGGAGAATGTCCCCACGAACCGCCGTAAAGGGCAGCGGTGCCCTCCCCCAAAACCTCGCAAGCGCGCCCACGCCGACGACGTCGCATGGATCGGATTCTACGCTGATAACGTGCGCGCCCCTCTGCGCCAGAGCAAGTGAGGTGAGCCCACGTCCTGCGCCGATGTCGAGGAGGCGCGAACCTGACGCCAAATGGGGCTGAAGGATGGTGCAGATCCGGGAGAACTCCTCGCTTTGAGCATAACGAGAAACCGCCTTCCCCAGGTCCTCATCGAAGTAGTTCTTCTCGACGAAGTCCCGCATGTGGGGGTCCGCTCGGAAGCCCAGGACGGCGCGCTCATATGGGCTCGTCTTGGGCGCTGGCCCGCAGCCGGTCGCTTTTTCAGGCATGGGCCCCTTCCTTGCTTGGCGTGTAGCTGGAGGAGCGCAGTTGCCCAATCACAGCCAAGCATTCGGCTCTTTCCGCAGTGTCCAAGCTGGTCGTCCAAGCGGCTGCCCCATACGCCGTCACTCCCAAAACACCTGCAACCACGAGATAAAGCATCGAAGAAGCCCACGGTCGCAGACCAAGGCACACTAGACAGGCCAAACCTGATGCCAGGAGTAATGGCCTGTACGCCTTGGCCAGCAGCAGCGTCCAGCCCACCCTAAACAGCCGATTGGCTCGATGAACCATCCACGGCACAACCAGGATCTGGGAGGCCAGGAATCCGACCGCAGCTCCGGCGATTCCAAATCGCGGAATCAAAAGCGCGAACAGAGCGACGTTGACGACGACGTAGGCTGTGGCGAGGCGGGCCGCAACCTCGGGAAAGCCGCCGCTCTGCAGCATCAAGTAGGGAACGTGGCTCAGGCAGTTTATGAAGAAGCCAGCGGCCAGAAGGCGCAGGACGAGTGTCCCCTGTGCAGCGAATTCAGGTCCGATCCAGTGCAACAAAAACTCCCGGCTGAAAATGAACAGCGCGAGGGTGGGAAAGCAGACGGCCGCCGCCACAGCCTTGCTGCCCCTCAAGTAAAGCTTTTGGAGCTGCTCTGTCTGCGAGAGTCCTGAGAGCGAGCTGGCAGCGGGGAAAACCACCCCGGCCACGTTTCCCGCCAGGGTCCACAGCTTCTGTCCTAACGAATAAGCCACACCATAGAAGGCCATGCTTGAAACCGGCAGGAAGTAGCCGATCAACATATCATCAGCATAGGTCACAATGCGGCTGCTGACGTTTCCGACCACAACGAACTTTGAGAAGTGGAAGAGCGACAGGAAGTGCCGCCACGAAAACCCCGGCCGGTGTGAGATGTCGGGAATCAGCCGGCGGGCTGCGATGAAGCTTGCCATACAGAGAAGAAGGCTAGCCACGAGAGTCATCCCCATAACCGCTACTAGGTGGCGCCCGAGGTAAAGGACTCCTACCACCCCTGCGATTCGGATCACTTCAGACCCGACAAAGAGGAAGTTGGCGATGTCGAAACGCTGGGTGGCGATAGGAACTGCCGCCGGCACTTGGCCGATAAAGCGTGCTAGAAAAGCCGCACTGGCAATCCAGAAGCTGACGATCACCACGTGGTGCAGTTGGAGCGGCACGTTGAGAAGGTGCGCCACAACCCACCGCGCCAGGACCGAGGCCAGCACGCTGATCAGAAGCCCTGTGGCGGCGAATAGGGTAAGGGAGGTACCGATGTAGCTCTGAATGTCCTTCATGCGGCGTTGCGGCAGCAGTTCCGCAATATACTTGACGAGGGTCGGGTTGATTCCCAGGTTGAGCAGGCCAAAGGCCTCGATGTAAGTAAGGAGAAGGATCATGGCGCCGTATTGGGCTGTGCCCAGGCGATGGGCGGTGTATGGCACCGAGAAGAAGGTCAGGAGCAACAGGACGGCCTGCCCAGTCAGATTCGCCAACGTATTCCGGACCAGCACTCGACCGAGCCTCGGGGTGGACGCCGGCAATGCTTCGTCCGCCACAACCCGTGCGTCCGTGGGAAGACTCACGCCCTTCGACCTCCTCGATAGTCGCTTGAGAGTTCCTTTCCAGAGGACTTTCCATACGCTTGAATCGGTCCAGCGCCTGGCCGCGACTTTTCCGGGTCTGGTGACTCGTCGGCTGCGACGGGTACGAAAGATGGCACACAAATCGAGAGAAACACCATTAGCCAGAGCAGCTTTTGGTATTGCCCTGAGACAAAAAAGAGTGCGACGGCACAACCCAGCAAGCCGGCCTGGAGGCCGAGCGCGGCTTGAAGAAGGAAGTGTGAGCCGGAACCCTGCAATCGCCGGCTCACCTGCCGTAGGTTCCGGTAACTGGAGTACAAGATTCCCAGAAAGACCAGAAGGGCGGGAATGCCCATTTCCGCTGCGATGTCGACGTACGCATTGTGGCCGATGGTATCGATTCTTACTTCAGGGCCTGCGTAAAGAGGCATAAAAGTCTTAAAGTTACCCAAGCCAATTCCGGCCAAGGGGTGGGTGCGGATCATGCCGAGCCCTGCCGTCCAGGCCACAAGCCGGTTGTCCTGCGCTTCCACCTCCGAGTGGGTGGGGTGCCAGAGGCGCTTCACGGGTGACACAGGGGATGCCAAGCTCAGAGGGAGCACCAGCAGGCTAAGAAGAGCAAGATTCCGCAGGCGCCTCCGCGAATGCCATACGACAAATAGAAAAGCAGCCATCAGGCCCAAAAAACCGCCTCGAGAAGCGGCAAGCGTTGCACCAAGCAATGTCAGCACCAGGCAGCCGAAGCAGAACCATCGTTCCCATGGAGATTGCTGTTCCAACATCAGGTAGAAGGCCAGAGGGAGGCAGAGTAAGGTAGAGATGGTGAAATAGTTGGGATCGGTGACCACCGAACCAGGACGGAAGTCGGGATAAAGGTTGTGGTACTTCTGCCACTCGCGGATTACATAAAGCGAGGCAAAGGCGACCGAGCCGATAGCTACGAGCAGGACGTAATGCAGCCGCCGGATGGAGTCTACGACTGTCAATGTGACGAAAAGCAGCAATAGGAAACTCACGTAGCTCAGCAGGGGGCTCGACTCCCACGGCCCTGGAATATAGTCGGCGATATATGACGTGGCCGCGATGACGAAGAAGACGAGGAAAAGGCGCGCCTGCCCGGTGGCAAAAAATGCGGGGAAGTCCCCGCGCATGGCCAAGTGGATCACGGCATAAACCACGCAGAGGGCCCCGATGTATTTGAACACAGTCGCTTCGCCTACCATCGCCCCCCAGATGCGATGGTTGGAAAGCGGCATGACCCCGACAAGCAAGTAAAATAGGATCATGGCTGAACCCTTTCACTGGACAGATCGAGCGCCGGCTTCGCGCCCCGCGGCGACTTCTTACCTGCCACCTGCGTGAGCGCCTCTCGCACGGAAATCCGAAGCGCCGCCAAGCTGTACTGCCGCTCAACGCGGCGGCGTGCGGCGTTGCCGAGCATCTGGCGCCGTAAAGGGTCCGCTAGCAAGTCGGCAACCGCACGCGCGAAGGCTTCAGGCCGGTCGGCGAGGATGATCTCCTCGCCGTCCACAAAGTCCAATCCCTCCGCTCCAATCCGGGTGGAGACGATGGGCTTGGCCATCGCAGCCGCCTCCAGAATTTTCAGGCGGGTGCCGCTGCCGATGCGCAGCGGGACCACGCAGACGGCAGCCTTCGCAATCTCGGCGCGCATGTCCGGGACGGGGCCGGTGAAGCGAACATGGCGAAGACGCGCGAACTTTGCCTGAAAGTTGTCCGAGGCGCTGCGCCCCGCCACCACAAACCTGGTATTGGGAGCCGAGCTCCGCAGCTTCGGCAGGACGCTCGCGACGAAGAACTCGACCGCGTCACGGTTGGGTTGCCAATCCATGCCGCCAGTGTAGAGGACGGTCTCACCATCGCCGTCCGGGGCCGGGGTGTATGCGTCTACATCGATGGCGTTTGGAACCACAGCCACGGTGAGCTCGGGGCAAAGCCGGCACATCACCTGCTTGTCATGCTCCGAGCAGGCCATCAGCAAATCGGCCCTCCGCCAAGCTTGGCGCTCCCATCGGCCCAGCTTTCTCGACTCTAATCGGGCGTAAAACCGCCGTGCAGGGTTCAGGTCGTGCGCCACATAACGCTCGAGCACGATGTGCTCGAGGTTCTGATTGTCAACGATCAGCGGCGCCGGCAGAGAAGCGGGTAGGTTGATCAATAAATAGGGCTCTTCGCAAAGGATCGCGTCAAAACGGTGACTGCTCAGAAGTCGAACGAGGTGCTGCTTGATGGTCTCCGACCGGAACCGCAGTACTCCGTAGGGAAGCGAGGAGAACAGGGCCATCAGCCGGCGCGCATATTGCCGGCTGGACGACAGACTGGGGAGCTCCCAAGGCAGGCACTCGACCTGCCGGCAGACCTTGCGCATTTCAGTCCCGTACTCCGCGATTTGTGCCGGAGTTGCGGCCGTCAGCAGGGTTATGTCGTGACCCTCAACGGCCAGTACGCGAAGCAGCGCCCAAGTCCTCATCTTGGCGCCGTTGTCCGCCGGCAGGGGATAAAATTGAAAGAGCACGAGCACTCGCATAAAGGCCTACTCTGTACCCGGTCTAGCGTGGTCGTGTAAGGTTCGCCGCCACCAACCCTGCAAATGGAGCCGGTTCTGAACATACAGCGAATAACCCCGGCGCGCCCATCGAGCTGAGCGCGAGTAACACTTGTGCCAGCGCTGCCTCTGCTCCAATATCCCGCCAAATTTGCTCTTAAAGCGGCCGTAGCCGCACATATTGTAAAGGCGAATGCCGCGTCCGGCGGCTATCTCCATGGCTTTCCACTGCAAGAAGTCGTTTGGGAACAGATGCCACCAAGCAATGCGGCTTCCCGTGAACGCGAAGTAGAGCGTCTTCTCGTCGTGCGGAAAAAGTCCGGTGGTGATTATCTTTCCCCCGGGCTCACGAACCCCGAGGGCGAAGAGCATGTCACGCGGCTTCAGGTAATCGAAGAGGGTGCGCGGTACACTTCGCTCAAAGGTTGGGGCGAGATTCTTTCGAGCCAGCAACTCTGCATACCCATCGTACACTTCGTTTGTGATGGCAGGGTCCTCTGAGTCTTCCACCGTTAACCCAGATTGCTCCGCTAGCCTTACCGCCTTTCGAGCCTTGGGGTGAAAGCGGGCCAGCATTTTTCTTGGATCTTCAGGGATGAGCTCGACCAGGTAAGTTGGGAACGCCTCCGGCTCATATCCGAGCCGGACCAGGGACGCCTCGGGGAGTAAAGGACTCTCGATTTCGATCACCCCCAGGCGCTCTCGGGCCGCCAAGTCTTCCAGCCCTTCGAGGAAGGCATCTGCATCGAATTCACCGCTTGCGACTGGCCCCATGTCATTAGTTATCCAGCCCTTAAGGGGGCTGCCAAGGATTCGGAACGGCCCCTTCCTGAGAATACCGCCACAAAAATACCCGATTAGGTGGCCAGCGCTTCGGATTGCCCAAAGACGGATCTCCACGCCCCTGCTGGCAGCCAGATAATCAAGCCAAACCTTTCGATGGAACATATGGCGGTTCTCGTAGGGAGCCACCAGTTCATCCCAGCGTGCCGCCTCGTGGGGGGTTAAGGGTTCCAGTTGGTACCGCGTCGCCACGATTTTTACCTCCGCGTCTCGTGAGCAGGCTGGTGGAAAGCCCGCGTCGGCTCATCAAAATGGGTCCGGAACACCGGCCGTCTTCGCCACCCGATTCGCGTCGCTCACTCGCGTGTCCCCTTTAAGAACTCTTGGTAGTTCCACGCGATGTCGGCGGCAAGGCACTGCCAAGTGTCTCGGGAGGAGCAAGTCGCGTCTCTTCTACTCCCGGCTCCCCGTCCCCTGCCGTCGTTTAATAGGGGCAGCCACAACCGCAGTTCGTGCATTTCAAGCCCGTCGTTGCGAGGCTCCTGGGCAAGCGCAAGCAAATCGTCGAGCTGGAAGAAGAGCTCGCTGGCCGCCGCGTAGACCCAGTAGCGAGGAGAAGCTCGCCACCCCAGCCTGACCCAATGTAGCCAATGGCGCCAGCTCCGATGCCATCCAGACGCCCGCAGGACATACGCCCAGCCCCGCAGCCGCTTCTGTAACGGCTGGAGCCGCATCCACGTTCTGATGAGTTCGCGATCGGAGACCTTTGACAGTTCGTCGCGGCTGGCTTTAGGCTGCAGTGCCGCCCTAAAGGGCGGCGCTACGCAACGCTCTGACAGGAGTTGCTCCAACTCCCATCGCCAAAGCCCCCTGGCGTAAGTGACCAACTCTGCCCAGGAGAATACGCTGTCGAAACCTTCTTCGGCAGCCTGTGCGCCAACTCCATCGCCCGCCTGCAACTTGAATTTCGTGCAGTAGACAACCCTCTCAGCGAAACCACGCAGGGGGAAAGGGCAGTTGCGGCTCGCTTCCGTGTCTTCCGCCAGGGCCTTCAATCGTTCCGCTCGCTCCAGATAAGTGGGCGCATACGCCCCTTGGAACAGCAGGAACGACGTGGCCATGTCCAGATAGAGTTTGATCATCCGGTAGCGGCCCTCCGGCGAAGGATTGGCGGGCTTCTCCACCGCCGAATCAACCACCTCAACGAACTCCACCATTCGGTTGCACAGCATCCGCAAGCCGTCTTCTAGTGGAATGTTGGATGGGGAAAAAGCAGGGATAAGAGACAGGATTTGCCGTTCCCCCAAAACCACCTGGCCACAGGTCCGCAGTTCGTAAGCAAAAATCTCGGGCGGCATCGTGCGCAGATACCGGGTGTGAACCGGACTCAGTTCGACGTGAGCAGATAATCCTCCTTCTAGGAGATGGTCTTCGATCTCCCGTTCGAGCCCGTCGATGATGGCAGGGGACGGCAAAACGCCTTCCTGCTCGAAGACCAGCAGGAATTCCGCATCGCCCCAAAGGCGCCAGCGCTCCCCTTGGCGGGCAAAGGTGGCCTCGTCCCGCGCCAGGCTGCCGGTAAGCACGATGGCGCGCAGCATTCCACGATAGCGGTCGGCACAGAGCTGTGATGTGGCCTGGCAGATGGCAGGTTTCAGCCCGGGTGGCACGGCGCCTGCCCGCGTTTCGTCGAACTGAATTTCCGATGAACTGCGTTTGCTCATTATCGGGCCTGGTAGAAAGATGCCCCTTGCGAAGTCACTCCAACCTTTGGCGGTGTTCCCAACTCTCCGATGGCTGCAGCCGAGGCCCAGTGTTTTCGGCCTTCGCACATTGTTCCCACGCTCGCAGGTAAAGCTCTTGGGTCTTGAAAATCTGCCTCTCGAGGCTGAAGTGTTCTTCCACCCACCGTCGTCCGGCAGTTCCCAACCTCCTGCGCAGTTCAGGTTCCCGCAGAAAACGACAAATGGCGGCAGCCAAGTGGTCTGCATTTCCAGGTGGAACTGTCAGCCCCGTCTTTTCGTTAACCACCACTTCGGGCGTGCCATCGACCGAGGTCGCCACCATAGGCTTTCCCGCTGCCAGGCACTCGATGGCGGTAATCGGCAATCCCTCGTAAAAGGAAGGCAGCACCGTCACATCTGCGGCTGCCAGCCAGTCTGGGATGTTGGACTGGTAACCGGTGAAGCGGACAGACCCCTCCAGCCCCAGTGAGCGCGCCTTGCCCTCCAGTTCACTTCGCAAGGCCCCCTCGCCGATGCAAACCAGACGCGCCCGGGGGAACTCCTGGCACACGGCAGGCAAGGCCTGCAGCAATACGTGATGGCCTTTCTGAGGTTCCAGCCGTCCCACCACCAAAAGGAGCGGATCGCTGTCATCAAAGCCGATGCTCCTCTTGATGTCAAGTGGAGCGGGATGAGTAGGGTTAAACCGAGTCAGGTCGATGCCGTTCCATATGACGATGATCTTTCTTCCCGGCAGTCCTTTTTCCTCTGTCAGATATCGGGCATTGGCTTCGGACACCGCGATGTAGTAATCGACGCAGCGCCCCACCCACCGGTCAACCACGAACCTCCCCTTGAGCCAGCCGTGTCGCCACGCCTCCCTGACGTGGGGAGTCTCCAGAACCACTGGAACCCGGCACATCCATCCGATGGGCGAGGCAAATAGACTGGCGTAGAACATATGCGAATGCAGGATCTGGGCTCGGCACTTCCGGAGAATCTGCGCCAGGCGCAGAGCGGCAGCCATCTGGCTGGGCTTTTGTAGGCAGAGGGTCAGAAGCTCGACGTCAGCGGGGAGATCCGGCTGGAGCCTCTCGGCGCACTGAGGCGTGCAGACCAAGTGAAGACGGAAATATTTGCGGTCCAAGCCCCGCAGCAGGGTCAGCATGTGTTCTTCTGCGCCGCCCCGGACGAATTCGTTCGAGAAGTGCAGCACCGAAATCGGAAAATCTCTCATTTTAGCGCACTATTTGACAGCCTGTTCCATACACCGGTAGACGTCGGCAATCGTCTGCACAGGGAACGTTGGTTCCCGGTTGCTGAGAAAAATCGCGTCGGAGTAGGAGTCCTCGGGGTGATAGCCGTGCATGCCTGCCGGCTTCCAACCCCGTCCGTTGAAGTCGCTCCGCGATAACAACCAACCCGGGTGCAGCAGAAAAATGACCTCGCCATAGCGGCGATCAGGGAACAAAACACCCAGTGGCCGCAGCTCATCATCCGGAACAATCCTTCCGCAAGGGAGCGTTTGCAGGCATTCGACGACCTCGTGCCGCGCCTTTTCGCTAAAGAACCAGAAACGCGCCATGGTTGAGTCGTAGACAGCCAGGTAGTCGGTTGGCATTACGAAGCCTAAGCGCTCCACATCCTTAACCACATCGTAGTGGTGGCGCACCGGAGTCATGCCGTGGTCGGAGAAGAGGGTGAATGTAGCCTCCGAGTCGAGCTTCCGCGCCTCTTCGAAGAGCTGCCGCAAACCAGCGGCATACCATTCTAAACGCCCTTCTAGTTCTCTGGCATCTTCGCAGTGGTTGTGCAGGAACATGTCCATTTCGCTGAGGTAGAGGAAGAAGAAGTTGGCGTCACCCGTCTGGATGTCTCTCCGCGCCCTTTTCAGAATCTCCTTGTCCGTCCAATGATGATAGGAGTAAACGCAGTAAGGAATGCCTCTTTCAGCGAGCTGATCGAAGATCGAGAGAGCGCCGGCAATGCTCCCGGGGCCGTAGATATTTCGCTTCTCCACCCAGTTAAACCAAGGCAGCAAACGCGGGCTCACGCAGCACTCAAACAGCGGTCCCAGCCCGAGGAGGTGTCGGCCCATCTCTTTGAGCAGCTTGCGGGTCACTCGATGGTCGAGCAATCGGTCAGGCACAAAGCGCAAGTGGCGCAACCAGCGGAACGGAGAGCCCTCGGGATCGTAATAAAAGAGGTTCCAGTGGCCGTTCTGCGCAGGCGGCAGCCCCGTAAGGATGGTTGGTATCGCTCCAGAGCTGAAACCAAGCACGGTGCGCAGCGGCGCGCGATACGGTAGCATGTCCGAGAGGAACTCGTGGCCCTTGAGAAACTGCCATCCTAGCGCGTCAATGAGGACGAATAGATGAATTTGGCTGTCCCGTTTCATTCTTATCTTATACCACAGGCGCTACGTATCCGGAAGGAGGCGGGCTGGGACGAAAGCGGAGCAGAAGGCGCTTGGGAAAATATATCAAGCAGGCCCTCGCCGCCCGCGCTACGTAAGGGATGGGACTCCCAGTCAGCAACCTTCGGAAATCACCAATCGTAGTGCGACAATTCATGACCACACGGCCGACCACCGGTGCGCCGAGCCGAGCGGGCCAGCTCCAGGAACTGCAAACCGCTCTATAGCCCACGTAGCGCGCCGCGTGTATCACACGGCCATTCAGGTCCCCATAAGGAACCGAAAGGAAATCAACTGGCTTGCCCAGTCCGTCCTCAAGTATCCGCTTGGAATCTCTCAACTGCCCTTCCAAGGCGCTTGCTGGCAGCCACGTCAAGTACACGTGGTCGTGGCTGTGCGATTGAAACGACATGCCCGCGCGCTGCATCTCGAGGATCTGAACCCAACTCAAAAACCCTGGTTTGCCAATGGAGGCGGTATTAACAAAGAAATCGGCTCGTATTCCGGCTTCAAGGAGAAGTGGGTAGGCGATTTCGTAGGCTGACGTCAGTCCGTCATCAAACGTTAATGCTACCCTCGGAGCCTGCCACCTGTTCCCCTGGCTAGCCGAGGTGGATGGCGTTCCCCGACCTTCATGCCATAACTCTTCGAGCGGCCACACTCGATAGCCACTTTGACGGATCTGATCGAGGTGTTCCTTAAATTGCGTCCCCCGGATCCAGTAATTCCTTTCCCTTGCAGGCGCCGCGTCTTCCTCGGAGTCGATCAGCCCATGGTACAGGAAAATAGGTACCCCTGCAAGCCGCACACGCGGGTACTTGAACGCCGCCGGGACTAGTTGACCCGCTACCATGCGGCTTCCCTCCGCCCCAGGAGAAAACGAACAAAGCCAACCAAAAATGCCAGGTTCATCGCCCGCAGGAAGTAACCTACTAAACCAAACCGCACTCGCTGCAGGTGGTGGGTAAAGAGGAAACCTACGCGCGCCCAGAAGTAAAAGAGCATCTGGACCACCAGTGCAATCCGGTAGAGTGGATGACTCAACAATAAGCAATTACTTGCCAGGAGCATCTCGTTGGTCCGATCTGTCGAACCGTTAGAAATGAAGACTAATTCGAGCCGGCCCATTGCGGGTAGTATGCCAGGGGTCATCTTACCCATACGTCCTTTTTGCCTTGGAGGAAATAAACCAGTGCAACGACCGCGGCTGTGTTCAAAACCAGAAAGGCCAGCGGGACCTCACTCAATCGGCGGATGAATCCAGGCTTCGGGCGAAGCAGAGCTACCCCCCCCATACTGTAGAAAATGCACTGAAGAACAAGCATGACCTGATAAAACACACCACGCAGGCACAGCGAACTTACAAGGAGCGCCAGCATGGCGAAAGGAACCCAAAGACGAAAGAGCTTGTGACTCACGAATTCAAACTTGATCGGATTCTCTCGACTCAAAAGCCAAGGCGCAAGGTGCAACAACTGGTAGTTGCCGGTCAGGGTTCGAACCTTGCGTCGGAATTCCTTTTTGGTGGCCATCACAGTGTCGAAGGCCCGGGCTCGAGGCTCGAAGATAACCCGTTTCCCCTGTCGAGCCACGTGGAGGGGCAAGTACACATCATCCACCAGGGTCCCGGAGGGGAGAGAAACCAGCAGCTCTCTGCGCACCGCGTAGAGGGCTCCCGTAGCAACAACCGTCGAACCCGAGGCGCTTTCCCATTCGCGCATCTTTTTCTCAAGCGCCCAGTAAATGCCCATTCCTTTCCCGGCAACGCCGTGACCGGGATCTTCCAACATCAGTTCGCCGCCCACACAGCCTACTGAAGGATCGGCAAAATTGGATACCAATTGCCGGATGGCATCCCGTTGGATGTGTTGCCGGGCATCCGTAAAGACAACGATTTCGCCCTGAGCCGCGCCGATACCGCGGTTGAGTGCTGATGCCTTGCCCTCGTGTTGCGGAGATGCAACCGCGCGCAGTCGTCTATCCGGCCAGCCCGCCAGAATCTCATCTGTGGCGTCCGTTGACCCGTCGGAGACGACCACGATTTCACACTGGTCCGCAGGGTAGTCGAGATCGCTCAGGTTGCGCAGTTTGCGGGGGAGGGCCTGTGCCTCGTTGTGGACCGCCATCACAAACGACACGGAAGGAAGGATCGGGGCGTAGCGCACGCGCAGGGGCTTCCAACGGCTACGAAGGTAGAGCCACGCGGGATAGCCCCCATAGGTGTAGAGGGTGAACAGGAATGAAACCCAGAATACCCATTTCATCGAGACCCTCGTCCCAGTACAACGATCTTAATGGATTTCAGGATAATGGCCAGGTCAAGAGCTAGAGACATATTCTTGACGTAATAGAGGTCATACTTCAGCTTTTCCTTTGCATCTTCGACAGAAGCGGTGGAACGGTAGCAGACCTGGGCCCAGCCCGTAATACCGGGGGAAATGATATGACGCACGTCGTAGTACGGGATTTCGCGGCCGAACCACTCCACAAACTCTGTCCGCTCTGGTCGCGGGCCTACGAGGGCCATATCTCCCCGCAACACATTCCAGAGCTGGGGGATCTCGTCCAAGCGAATTCTGCGCAACCCTCGCCCCACGCGCGTAACACGGGGGTCGTCCTCGAGCGTCCACTTCTCACCCGTCGCCTCGGCATCCTCCTGCATGGTGCGGAACTTGTAACAAGTGAAGACGTGGCCATCCCGACCGCCCCGTCTCTGTCGGTAAATCACCGGTCCCGGAGAATCGAGTTTAATCATTAGGGCAATCAGGGGCATTATGGGCAGAAGTATTAGCAAGCAGACGATCGATGCGATCACGGAAAACGCGCGCCGCCCAAAGAGATTGATGGGATTCAATCGCAAGCCATCGGAGAAGATAAGCCAACTGGGATAAAGGCTGTCAACCTCAATCTTACCCGATATCCTCTCCAGGATCGAGGTGCCGTCATCGACCTTGACGCCGTTTAGACGGAGGACAAGCAACGCACGGGCGGGCATTACACCGCGTCGATCACCCAAGGCTACTATCACGCGATCCGTATTGCTCCGTCGGACCAGATCCAGGATACTAGTGTCGAGGTTCTCATGGGTCATTAAACCGTTACCGATTGCTCCCAGCCATCCCACCACGTCCATACCGAGCTCCGGGCGCGTGCGCAGAATTTCCACTAAACGGTTGGCCAAATACCCTGCACCCAGCACATAAACCCGCTCGCGCAAGGAGGGTCGGCGAATCAGCCAGGCGTAGCCGGATCGCCACCCCAACAGTGCGAAGCTCAGGATGAAAACACCGAACAGGGAAGTATCCTTACGGAGCATGAAGCTCGGAAACAAATACCCAAACCCTGCCAGGAAGAAACACAGTAAGCCCATGACGACGAGGAGACGGTAGTACGTGTCGCCACGAGATGGCACGCGAGTTAAATCATAGAGGTCAAAAAAATTGAGCAATACCAATACCAATGCTGTAATTCCTAGGATCTTATAAAAGCCCTGTTCATACTTGAGCACGAGCAGGGAGTCGCTCCCCAGTTGCAGCACCGCCGCCAGAACAAAGGAGACACAGACAATCAGCGACTCCCCCAATATGAGGACCAGTGATCGCGTTGGGCAATAGACGTTGAATATACGTATCACAGCTTGTTACACCCGCGGGTGTTGCTTTCTTGATTTTCGCTCACTTTAACCGTAATAATAAGCATACTTCGAATCGACGCGCACTTGATTGAATACCACGCCGAGCAGTCCCTTATCGCGAAATTCCTGGCAAGCCTTCTTAGCCAGGTCGAAGGGCGTCTTGCCCACCCGGACCAACATCAGCGCCCCATCGCACAGGCCGACCAGCAACTTGGCGTCTGAAACTGGAATCACGGGAGGCGAATCCAAAATAATCCAGTCGACTCATCGGATCCTTTCCTCTGCAACCCCAACCATCCACTCGGACTCGCGCAGCCAGGAGGAATGACGCACAAACAATCGTCCCCTCCGCGGCCACCAAGACCAGGAGGCGCGTTGGATAGTAGACGTTAAATAGCCGTACCACACTCGTTAATCCTTGCCCTTCCCATTTCCATCCTTTGCCGGACCGTAGTAGGCCCCATAGTACTTGTAACTGTAACTCCTGCGGGGCTCAGCACGGTTTAGCACCACCCCGAGCATACGCTTGTTGTTGAATTGCTGGCACGCCTTTTGAACGATTGCGTAGGACCCCGTGCCCGCCGCCACCACCAACAAAACGCCGTCACACATGTCGGCCATCATTCTGGAGTCAGAGACCATCATCGCCGGCGGTGAATCGATTATGACCCAGTCGAACAAGGGTGAGAGGCGCAGGAGCAGATCCTTCAAGCGGCCATTGGCGATCAACTCAGCCGGATCCGAGGCGTGTTTTCCTCCCGCGATGAAGAACAGGTTATCAAGCGAACCCCGCTGCATAATAGACAGTTCGTTGGCTTCCCCTCGGAGGTAATCGGATAGTCCGGGTGCAGAGAAGGTCCCCAGCGAGAGATGAAGCCGCGGCCAACGGAGGTCGCCGTCGATTAGCAATACGCGCCGGTCCGGCTGCTTGACAAAAATCTGCGCCAGGTTGGCCGCCATGAAGGACTTGCCTTCTTGAGGGGACGCACTCGTAATCAGTACCGTTCGTAGGGGCTGGAAATCGCGCGCCTCATAGAGGTGCGTGCGCAGGGTGCGGAACTCTTCAGTCCCGGGAGCGTAGGCCTCCTGGCCAAAGAAAAGCATGGTCGTGGGATTGGGGTTCCACTCGAATCTCCGAACCTGGGTTCTTATAACTTCGAGCGTCAGTTGATCAGCACCGTCATCTAATCCGGCGGGGGGCGATGTCGAAGCACCCTCGGCAGCGTTGGCAAGCACGCCCTCTTGCGTGGCTGTCCCGATTGCGGAGAGTTCGGCAGTTTTCGGATCCTGCAGCGTGAGACGCCCCCTGGCTCTCTCCTCCTCTGCCTTCTTTAGGGCTTCATGAATTCGGCTCATAGTTTTCTTGTCCTGATGCGCCGGGTCCTAGCGAGGTTGGCGCAGCTTATCCATTAGTGTCGCCAGGGTCTGAAATGCTTCCGCCAAGCGCAGACTCTCGTCAGTTTCTCCGGCTGGTAACGGAGCAATCGGATCAACGAGATCAAGTTGGAATTCACGAGCCACCTCTTGGATCGCTTCTGCGAGGACCGGTCTTTTCTCTTCGGTAAACGCAATGATCAGCCCGTGCTCGCAGAGCAAGTTGATCACCCGAGGAATGCCTCGCGAGTAGGCGTACACGGTCTCAATGGCTTCCGGAGTGAAGACCGGTCGGCCATCGGCACCCGCAATGCGCAGGCGGCTGGAAACGTATTGATGAGTTTCCTCGAGTGTGAGTGGTTCCGTTTTGCATCGCAAAGTGATCCTCTGGCGGAGCTGCCGGAGTTCGGGCCGGTTGAGTTTGGTCTCGAGTTCGGGCTGGCCAGACAATACAATCTGCAGGAGCTTCTCTTTCGAGGTTTCCAGGTTGGTCAGCAGACGGATCTCCTCCAGCACTTCCGCCGAGAGATTCTGAGCCTCGTCCACAATCAAAACCGCAGTTCCACCCACATGGTAGCGCTCAAGAAGCCACTTGTTCAGGCGCAAGAGCATCTGGCCTTTCAGTTGCGACTCGCAGTTCAGACCGAAATCAGCCAGCATATAGTCAAAAAACTGCGACGGATCGAGTCCCGGATTGAAGACAAAGGAAGTTGCCACCCTTTGTTGCTGGAGCCAGCTTAGCAACTTGTTAAGAAGCGTTGTCTTACCAGTGCCTACCTCTCCGGTTAGCAGGATAAAACCTCTCCGGCGTTGGATGCCGTAAGTCAGGCACGCCAGTGCTTCCTGGGTGTGCCGCGTCAAAAACAGATAACGCGGGTCCGGGTTAACGTTGAACGGATTTTCCGCCAATCCGAAGAACTTCTTATACATCGGTGTTCCTACACGTGCGCGCTTTGACTGCGCTTGGCCTCTTCTCTTTCGCTTGGCCGGGCTATATGCTTCTTCTTGCCGTCCCATTTGCCGATCAGGGGCACCATTGCCAACGTGGGCAAGCCCAGAAAGTGCTCGACATCATCCTCCGTGAGCAAAGACTTGTCTCGCAGCTCGATGAGCAACGTAATCCCTATCCCCAGGGCCAAACCAACTGCCAGTCCGCCCCCTGCGAAGGCCGGGCGGTTCGGGAACGAGGGTTTCTCTGGCAGGTCCGCCGCGTCCATCACACGGAATTGCTCGCCTTGCTGTCGGCGCTCCAAGCTGTTAGCCATTTCCGACTGACTCCTTTTGGTTAGCAACTCGTTGTAAAACTCCAGCGCGGTCTGGTAATCCCTGGTGATCTCCTTGTACTGCTGCTCGACCCCCGGACTCATCGACAAGCGTGCTTGATAAGTGTTAAGTTGCTGCTTGAGCCGCGCCTGTTCCGCAGTCTTCTCCCGGATGAACACTTCGGACTGATGGATTTGAAAGCGGAGCTGCTGCACCTGCGGGGGCTCCGTGCGGTTAGACGGCTCCGGCGCCTGCACAGTTTTGTCATTGGCGTGTGCCGCATTATCCTTGATTTTTTTCTCCAATGCGGCGATGCCGTCCTTTAACTTAACGACCTCGGGGTGGTCAGCCGTGTAGTGTGCTTGCATGGTAACAAGCTGTCCTTGAAGGTTCGCGAGTTGTTGTGCGAGGGTATCCTCCCGTGGTCCCCCATTTTTCTGTGATATCTCCCAGGCGGAAAGCTGCTGGGCCAGCAGCGAATCCTGGTAAGTTTTGTCCTGTTGAGCCCGGTTGAGCTGGCTCGTCACGGCATCGAGCTGGCTGCTGAAACTCGCCAGCATGTTCATGTCCGCCTGTTCGTTCCCGGGGAGTGCGCCGATATACTTGCGCTTGAAATCAGCCAGCTTTGCGTCCTGTGCATCAAGGTTACCCTTGGCCTGATCCAGTTCAGTTTTCAAGAAATCGGTCGTTCCCTCGGCGCTCTGCTCGCGCAGGTGAAGGTTCTCCTCGATGAACATCGACGTGATTTCCGCGCAAACCTGCTGCGCCAACTGGGGGTCATTGGCGGTGAAAGTAATGGTAAAACCTGGCAGTTCGCCTGCCTGGGTTGAAACTAGAGATTGTATAGGAGCTACGGAAATAGCTTTCCGCAAGCGACCGACAAGGTCTTCCATTGCGCCTCTGCCCCCGTCATTCCTAAAAAGCCCGAGCTTCTCAATGATCGGCAAGCGATCGACAAAGTCTTCCATTGCGCCTCTGCCCCTGTCATTCCTAAAAAGCCCGAACTTCTCAATGATCGGCTGCAGCCGAGTCCGGCTTAGGATTTGCTCCTGCATCGTCCCTAGACGCTGCCCTATGTCCCCTGTAACCAAAGACTTGACGTAGCTGTCAGGCACCTTTTGTCCTTCGACGAGTACCAGAGTGCGCGAAGTGTACTCGTTGGCCAAGACAAGGGAAAACAGGTAAACGCCAACACATCCCACAAGCGTGGGAACCAGGATTACCCACCAATGTCGGCGCAGAATTTCGAGGTAGTCGTCCAGGTTCAGTTGTCTATGTCCAAGCATGCTGTCCTCTTACACCTGTCGCGGGGCATCAACCGTGCTAATCGGTCGTGATTTGGCGCGGATGCCAGTCGAATCCAAACCCCACCAGATGCCGAGGCAGGCTCGTCCCGCAATTGCCCGCCAGACAAGGAGCATTATTCGAGGTTTGGCTTTGGATGTTGTACGTGAAAAACATCGTCGTGTAGCGGCCTAACCTACGACTCAGGCTAGCATACGCGTATACCGAATTATAAGCATAATTATTCTGGGCAGAAGTGGTTTGTGGGAGGCTTCGGCTATGCGCGTAACCAGGCGCCAAAGAACCTGACCAGTTGCGAGTTAGTTGCGTGGTCCATCCCAACTGGACGAGCTGGGTGTCGGCACCGGTCAGCAGACCGCCCCCATTGGCCGTGTAATGGTTGTACCAAAGTACAACCGCCCCCCGGTGGACCCTATAATCCAGGGAACCACCGGCCGTCCAGGAGGGGGACGTGGTGGCGCCCGTCACGGGGTTCTTGAAGACATTAAGCTGTGGGCCACCCCCAAATTCCACTCCCAGCCGGCCAGTTATGCGATGCCCATAGCTGAGCTCGAGCAGGTTGGTCTGGAAAGACTCCCCCACCTGTGGGTATCGGAATAAACCAAACCCATAGTTGATTCCAAAGTAGTCATGTGCCGTCAACGAGCGGCTATAGGCGACCTGGAAGAAAGCGTTTCTGCTGTCGATGTAGCCCGGTGTCTGGAAGTGGAGAAACCCATAAGAGCCGGATACTGTGATCGAGGAACGCGGTCCAGCGGCGTATTGGATCTGCCCGACAGTTGCATTACTTATTCGCGAGCCAAGCCCGGTAAAAAGCCCTGAGTTTGGATTGAAGGCCGGATTGAGGTTGGCCAGATTCGAGCCGAAGGCTCCACCCAGACTCGCTCCGAGCGCATCCGTCCAGCCGAACCCAGCGTAACCAAACGAAGCTTCGGGCAGGTAAGTGACGCGATCATCCAAGAGGAAACTCCAGCGGCGCCCTTGGTAGGACTGCGTAATCCCAAATTGGTGCATCGTGGCGTTGAATTGTGAGTCCTGGTTGTATATTTGCGCTCCCCCGATGTAATCAACGTCAAGTTGAGAGTGCTTTTCAACCTTCTGCAAGGTGAGGCGGCCGGTCAGCGTGTCCATCGTTTCAAACTCATGGGCCCCGGAGGTGTATGGAGAGTTCGAAGAAGCCATTTCGGAGACCTCGAAGCTCGGGAAGAAGTAGCTCCGCAGTGGCCCACGCGTTCCCGCAGAGAACTCCTCAGCCCCGGAAAAAGAACGTGAGTCCGGAGCGGTCTGCTGTGCCTGGCCCTCCTCGGGGGCCTGCGCCGTCTGGTTGGGTGAAACGGGCGCGGCGGGTTGGACCCGCTGGTCACCTCCGCCCTCCTGCTCCTGGGCATGGGCTACGGGAAGACACAACGCGACGGCTAAGAGTGAAATCCAAACGTGATCGCTGAAGCCCATGAAATCTCGCCCCTATGGAACTACGATTGTGTCCCCGGGTTTCAAGGCAATATTTTGCTCCGGCCTTCGCCCTCGAATGACCTCTTTGTAGTTGAACCGATAAGTTACCTGCCGCCCGTTCTCGCTTCGCAGCAAATAAATCGCACTCAGCTTGGCATACTGGGAAAACCCGCCAGCGGTGGACAGCGCTTGCAGAATGGTCATGTTGGGAAGCATAGGAAAGGCGCCGGGGCGGGCAATCTCTCCCATGATGTAGATTCGGCGGCTATTGATCTGCGTGACGATTACCGTGACTTGAGGCGCGGTGATAAATTTCTTCAGCCCTTGTGTGACCACCGTCTGTAATTGCATCGGCGTGAGCCCGGCCGCCTGGATATCGTTCAGGAGAGGCAGTGAGATCTTGCCATCTGGCCGGACGGGAACCGCCCGAGAGACGTCCGGCTCCTTCCAAACGCTAATGTCGAGCCCATCCTCGGGACCAATCACATAGGTCGAATCCGCGGCGGCTGATAGAGCCTTTTGTCCTTGGCTCGCCGCGGCAGTGCCCAACGTCGACTCGCTTTTCGCTTGTCTTTGACTGGCCCGAGCTAGGGCAACTGCCGTCATAACAGCAAGCGCCAGGAGCGTTACTGAGCCCGACCTAAGAAATCTTCTCATACTGATTCTCCTCAAATACTTACAGGGTTCCAGACTCCCCCAAGCCCATCTGCCTCAGTTTGTAAAGCAAGGCTTTATAGCTGATCTGAAGTTGCATTGCGGTCCGCTTCCGGTTCCAGTGGGTTCGAGTCAGGACTTTTAAAATCAGTTCCTTTTCTGCCTGGCGTGAAGCTGTTCGCGCCGTTTGTTTCAGCGAGAGTTTTTCAGTATCTCCGCTTAAGCAACGCGTTGCCGTGACCAAAGAGCGCAAATCCGAAACCGGAGAATCATTCCCCAGCACCACGATCCTTTTGACAATGTTTTCCAGCTCCCGGATATTCCCCGGCCACGAGTAGTCCTGTAGGGTCTGAAGAGCCTGGGGGGTAAGGGAAGGCTGGGGTCGACCGATGAGCGAAGAGTCCCTGCGCAGGAGAAACTCCACCAATCCCGGGATATCCTCCTTGCGCTCGCGCAGAGGTGGCAGGCGCAGGCAAACTCCGTTGAGACGGTAAAAGAGATCTTTCCGCAAGCCACCCTGTTGCAATGCCTCTTCCAATCCCTCCGGGGTCCGGCCGGTTGCGGAGATAACACGAGTGCTCAAACAGTGAGCGCGGGGAATCATCTCCCCGTCAGGAAAGGCGTGCAGCAAGCTTGCTTGGCAGGAAGGCGCCAACTCGAAGATCTCATCGAGAAATAGGGTGCCGATTCCCGGTGTCCCCTCATGTCCGTTATCCCTTCCAAGGTCCCCTCGCAGGGTTTCAAATGATTCGGTGGTAAGCGCACCGCAGACTATTTTGGTGAAGGGTTCATTCTTGCGTTGCGAGCTCCGGTGGATGTGCAATGCTACCGCCCCTTTGCCGGAGCCGCTCTCGCCCATGACGAGAAGAGGAAGATCCGTTGCGGCAACGTTAGCGATTATTTGTTCAAGTGAGCGCATTGCCGGGCTAATTGCCTCGACGAAATACTGGTCCTCACCTGTGGACCCTGCAGCTACCCTAGCGTGGTCAAGAGCCTGCGTGCCCGTCCAGTCCATCCTCCACCTCTCACGAGATGCTCAGCCTTGCGCTGACTTGTCCGAATTAGCGCTCCGAATGTACTGAGGCACGGCTCGTACCATCCGGCTTGGAAAATGTCTGGCATGCGTAATTTACAACAACCCGTTTACTTGGAACAGATTACACGCATCATGTGCCTTGGAATGCGAACCAAGGGAATGTCCACCAAATTCTAACAGATTTCCACTAAATGGAATAAGTTTTTCCATTTGACTCCCCACCTTGGACTTTTACGGCAGCCGGGTAGTGATGTGATTTAAGAATCTCGCCACTTGGTAAACGCTTACGATTAGGATGTCCCTTTTTGGAACCCTTTGTTTTCATAGAGATAATAGGTTCGTTTTGTAAAAAACAGTTTGGCAACGGTATTCAGCTTATTGCCGTTTGTTAAGGCGGATGGGCTTCCGGTTGGGTTTCCCTCCCGTCCGTTGCGCCGGGAGTTGCAATTCGCGTCCGGTCCGGACTTGAAGCGAGACTGAGACTTGTCCAGATTATTGCCCATAAGATTCCCCTTGTTCACCCGAGGTTTCGAGGACTCTTTAAATGTTCACGGTGGCCTTCTCCCTGCGCCATTCATAGAGCTGTAGCAATTTACGCTCGATCTGTCTTTCCAGGAAGCCCTCGCATCGGATTATCCGGTCAAGGTCCTCACTTGGAGGGATCAATTGGGCGTCGCTCATTTCCTGCGGTACTTCCAGTTCTAGGCGGCGATACAATTCGAATTCTCGTTCGTAGTATCTGATCTCTTTTTCGAGCGCCTTGAGGAAGTACTCGCTCCTGTATTCTTGCGTGTCCTGTGGCTGCTTCTCAAAGTCGAGACGGCAGGTTTCGTAGCTGATCAGCAGATCATTCGCGAGGCATGAGGGGCCAAAGATTAGCTTCAAAAATCCCGTCTGGTCTAATGTGAAACCATCGCGCAAATGGTTTTCTCGGACGGTGTTGAGTGCCCGCAAAATCTCCGAGAATTTGGCTGGACAATCGACAGAGTTGACGCGCCCTCCGGCGAGAATCGCAGTCTTTCCAGATTCCCCGTCTCTTGCTCGGTTTGCGAGGTGTGCGTTCCATTCGCGGTCGAGCTGAAAGCTTCTTTTTCTGGACGCCAGGAATCCCGCCTCGCCGCGCTGCGCTCTGAGCACCCGCCAGTTAAGCTGCGCTATTCCCGCAATGAGAATTTCCTCAAAGCCGTCCTGGGGATCGAGTGCTTGGCGCAGGGACTCGAGAAGTTTCGCGAAGTCGGCAGGGTCCTCGCCGAGCGCCTGCATGTGGGCCAAGGACACTTGGGCGAAGGCCCCTTGCTTGAGTGCATTCAGGCTGGAATGGCGCTTGCCCGCCTCGGTGCGAGGCCCGCGCGACTTCCGCCCATTCGTCTGAGCAGCCAAAACCAATTTAGGGGTTGCCTTCTTTTGGACAAGACTCATTGATTTCCTCCGCGGAACAGCGTCTGTTGTGGCGGCGGTCTGTGACCGCCGGCCTCGGCTACTGGAAGTCTTCGGCGCGTGCCGGGCTAAAGCCCAGCTCCCCAATGGTTGACCCGGGCGAGGTCGCGACCGGCACACGCATTCTGAATGTCCTAGGGCGTCGTGCTAAACTTCAATGTCAATCTCGTCCAAGCAGGTATTGGGGCAGGAATGGTTACCGCCCGAATACCAGGGGCCGGGATAGAAGTCGACTTCGGAAAGCTTGTCGAGAAGCATGCATCGCCAGTCTCCGCCGACGCCCAGTCCCCTGTTGCTCCCGCCGGCAATTTGAAAGAAAAGGGCCTGGGAGCGGCCTCGCTTAGTGCCTAGCGCGTGCGGACACAACACGCGGCGCTGGCCGTTATACGTGGCGATGATGGGGACTCTATGTTCGATGGCTGCGTAAATCGTTCCGTAATTGTCGTCGCACATGGTTTCAGGTCGTCCTCCTTCTGGTAGGCCGTGGAAAGCTCCAGCCCTCTAGCGGCGTACACGATGGACTTCGCAGAGTTTTCCGTTCAGTTGCTTGATGGCGTCGCTTAGCTCTTCTAAAAGAGATGTCCACTGCTCGAGGCCTGTCATTTGAAATTCGAACATGGTGTCTCCTTTGCGTGCTTGTGACTTGGGTGCTCCTTATCGTTCTTTACTCGCTCGTAGGATTACTCGTGAAGGAAGCACCCGTAAAGGAACAAATCGGGCGCCAGGGGGCTGGGGGGTCGGGCATGCAGTTTGTACACGAGACAAATGCTTCTGAAGGGGGCGGAACAGGATCGGTCCTGTTACGGAAGGCTCATCCGAACATAAAGGTGACAGATGTCTGATTCACTCGTGCCAGCGGGGACGTACGCTGAGCACCATTCGGCCTCCAATAGCCCGTGGACAATGCGCCGCATCTTCGCGGCCCTATGACGCGACTTGGTGAAGCGGCGAATTTGCTGGGCCACCGTGGAAGCCGGAACGATGCTATGTTTCATAAATCTAATCTGGAACTCTCCTATTCGTTCCAGGATTTCCCGGCGCGAAATCTTAAACGGTTGCGACTCCTCAAAAAGCATCCGTAGCGCGTAGGAGAGAGCGGGTCGGCCAAATACCCAAGCGGCACGTTTTCGCGCTCTCATTTCTCCTTTTCGGGCACGGACCCCTTTTGTCTTATAAGCCTCGCTGAGAAGTTGCCACAGCGCTGTTTCCGATCGCTCACACATCTTACTGAGTTTCCGCTTAGCGCCGCCCATCTTCTGATCAAAGCCTGCAATATCGCCCTTCAGCCGGTCCAACCTTTGTTGAATTGATTTTACGTTCGCCCGAATTTTAGCAAGCTGCCGCAATTCAGAAACGGGGAATTTAAGGAATGAATGAAGAAATTGCTCCGTCTCGACGTATGTGCAAAGCGTCATTGCAACCAAACGAAACCTTCCAGTCAGGGGGTTCAAGATGCCAGAAGAAAGGACCAGCCTATTGTACAATTCTGGCACATCGATGCGTCGAATGCGAAAATGGTGTACTGAGCGCGTGACAGGGTCCTTCGAAATGATCTTTGTTAAGTAACGCGGCTCCTCTGATAGAGGGCTGTCAACCGTGAGGGCAAGGCCCGACCGCGGCAGGGCGCCCTCGGGCTTTGGGGCTTCATCGGGGCGGCCTTCGCGGTGCCCTTCTGCTTCAGAGGATCCAAACCTTTTCGAATATCGCATCTGAGTACCCCACTACATATTTCCACTTTGGACGGATGGGCCGTCAGGCGCAACAGGGTCGCACCTTACGGGTCCGCCCGGTTCATGAGGTCGGGCTAGGCGGCCAGATCGGCTTGAACCACCCAATTATAACTGCTCCTTATAGAGACACCCCCGTGAATTGCGAGATTCCGTAAGGGTGTCAGAGTGCTGAATTGGCCGCCTAGTCTTTGGGAAGAGGCGGATTGCAAATCCTGCAAGGTGTGAAGCCGCGCGCAATCGCGTCTTTCAGCGTGATAGGGATGTGACTCTTTCCCAACGACCGACACCCCGCCCGATGATACTTACGCCCCGTCTCAGTCACGTAGACTATTTGCTCCAAGTTCTGCTTTTCGGCAGATTCACTCTTAAGGGAACCCGCCAACCCTGAAATTTCGCCCGATTCAGTTACCTCTGCAGGCCCTTGGGACACACGCGGCCCGGAATTTCCACTTCGTTGAGAATCAGGTTTCGCATACGAGTCCGAGTGCGCCAGGTGAGCACCCCAGTTAGCTGTGTACTTGCCGGCTAGTGCGGAGTCATGAATAATCAAGACGTTTTCGGCGTTTCTCTCCTCGGCCGCCCTCGTAAAATTAAAGGAACCAGTTATCACCGTCTCGCCATCAATGACCATGACTTTGCTGTGAGCTATGGCATGGGCTCCGTCAATCCATGTCGCGATCCCCGCGTGGAGGAAGAAGTCAGCCGAGGAGTAGTGCTCTGACGTTTGGCTCTTGTCCAAGATTACAGTTACCACGACTCCGCGCTTGTGGGCATCCAGGAGGGCCTTGGCAATTGGTGCCGACGTAAAGGAATAAGCCTGGACCAGGATACTCTTGTTCGCATCTGAGACCGCCTGGATGATCGCCTCGGTGCATCCGCCAGGAGGGGTGAAGCATACCGACCACGAACGCTTGGCGTTTTCCTCCGGTCTTGCCTGAGCGCGTGGCGCCGTGCTTTGAACAACCTCCCCGCCTTGGACGGAAATCTTCAGGCCACCGGATTGCTGCCCCCGAGTGTTCCACCCTGAGCAGAAAAACAGCAGCAAGGCCGCGATTACGGTTTTTTTCATGGAACTATGCTCCTTTCTCGCACCGGCGCGCCGCCGGGCGGAAGCGGGAAGGGACGCCTTTCGCCCGGTTCATGAGGTCGGGCTGGGCGGCCAGGCATTCATCATTCAATTTGGTCCTACTCGAGCGTTTCAACTGCCTGCGTGCCCCAGCAGCCCGTTATGCCCCCAGAGGCAGCGCATTAATTGCTCCCACGATGCGGACGGTTTCGAGGCTCACACGCACAACCTGGCCCACCAACCGCACGATGTATTCCGGGTCGTCGGGGCGGTTCGGGTCAGAGCGGATGCCGCTGTGTTTATCTTCCGTTACCTGATATTGGTCAATCACCCATTCGAGCGCGCTGCGGTTGCCGAGCCGGTATTCGAACGTCTCTGGAGGAATGCCCGCAAGGGTGAGCGAGTTGTTCACCTTGAGGGATTGGCGATCTTTCGAGAGCCGCATCTTGTCTTCAACGCGATAGGAGAGCGGAAGGTCTTTGTTTTCCAGGAATTTTAACGGGTAGGGTTCGAGCTTTTCGTAGTCGATATGGAGCTGCACGAGTTCTTTTCCTGCCTCGGCAAACGCTCGGAAGTCCTTGGCCAGAGGAATGCGCGGCAACTCGCGCTTTAAGTTCTCTGCATATTTCGCGCGGTATTCGAGATGGTGGAGAACGCCGTAGACGTAATAGAATATGTCCCACTTGGTGATCTTCTCGTCGCCAAAGTACTTGTGAAAATGCTCCAGCGCCCAGTCGGTGATGTTCTCCCGGCGGTTCCTCCCGTCTTCGTCGTAGGTATAGAAGGGGAGGCACTGAGCGCTGGCACCGGGGCCGACCATGTGCAGGTCAGTAATTAATGCTGCAGCCAGGGCCATGAAAGGCTTTTCCGAGCCTGGTGAGGTAACCCCCATCAACCGATTTTCTGTTTCGCTTGCATTCGTGGGGAGGATACTCGGATTGACGTACACTTCCTCATTTAGAGTTCTGTCGAGGAAGAGCCACCGCCGGCAGAAGGGCCTGTACAGTGCCGTCCGAATCTTCTTCTCGTCGAAGGTCGCGTAGTTGCCCCGTTGGAGGTCGAGTTTCAAATCCCGGCTCCATTTAATCTTGTCGTACCGGACAAAGTCATCAACGGGTTGGTTGCTGCCACAACGCTTGTAGCGATCCACCTCGCTGTTGTAATCGTCGATGAACCGTCTGACCCGACCAGCAAGGGCGTCTTTCTCGAAGTCGTAGGCGACTTCGTCCCGGTTCGTTTTTACCCCACCAGAAAAGATCTTGAATACCGTCTGAGGGCTTGCTGAATCCGCTGCTTTTGCGGTCTTGCTGCCGAGCGGAACAAGGGCTTCGAATTCTGTCGCGTGCTCTGGCACTATCCAATTACCGAAGGTATCCGGCCTAAGGGGCTGCCACGGCACCCCGGAAACGGAATCCAACGACTTCAGTTGTTGCAGTTTCTGCTCCTTGCGCCAATCTTCGGGCACGCGGTGATATCGCAAACCTGAATTGTCGCCGGGTTTTGTAGCGCCGACCTTCAGGTCGGCATTTTTCGCAAGTGGCCGAACTGCCGACCTAAAGGTCGGCGCTACAGGGGCCTGCTTGCGAACAGCCACTGTAATTCCAACGCCGACCTGGATTCCAAATACGTTGTGAGTCGTCCCGCTTAGTTTGGGATTACGCCTGACATTCCCATGCAGATCGATATGGTAGATGCTCGTGAAATCGCCGAGCAGGTGTTTGCGCATCCCGTCAAATGCAAGTTGGTTCACGAAACTATTGTTTGATACGAAAGCGACGATGCCGTCCCGGCCTTGCAAACGATCCGTGGCCCAACGGAAGAACTTCACATACGGGTCAGAAAGCGCGGTCTTGCTGCTGGCCTTGGAATCCTTGGCGTACGTTTCAGCCACCCGCTTGTCGATGACCTCGTACTTCCGATTCTTGTTGTTGTCGTTCTCGTTGATCTGTCCCACGTTGTAAGGCGGATTCCCAATCACCACGGTAATTGGCGCTTTGCGCTGGCGTTCGACGCGCTCAGCGTTTTTCTCCGTCATGAAGCCAAGCTGGTGCTGGCTGCCCTCCGCGAGGTCGAGCGTATCCACAAAGCACAGGCCCTCGAAAGGCTCATAGGTTCCCGTCAATTCGTAATAGGCGTGCTCGATGTTGAGTGCGGCAATGTAATAGGGCATCAACATGACTTCATTGGCGAAAAACTGCTCGCGGTACACGCGCGGCAGGTCGCGTTTCGAGATGCGGCGCAGAAGGTTCACGATGAAGTTGCCGGTGCCGGTGCACGGGTCAATGATGAAAACGTCGGGGCTCGAAAGGCTCTTCCCAAATTCCTTTTCTAAGACCTCGGCCACGCTCGCGCACATGAAGTCCACGATGGGTTGTGGCGTATAGACAATGCCCATCGTGTCAGCCACCTTTACCGAGTAGCCCTGGAAGAAGCGCTCATAGATGGTGTTGAGGAAGTGCTGCTTTTCGCTGAAGTCGGGCAGTACCCGCGCCGCACTTTCAATGGCGACGTAGAAGCGGTCCAGCCCCTTGAGATAGTCCGAGCGATTGAAGCTCTGGCTCAAGAGTGCGTCAATCACGCGCTCGACTTCGTGGGCGATGGCGTTGCGCCTGGTGAATTCTGGATTGTCAAAGATAGTGCGGAACAGCCGCTCAGTGAGCAGGTGCTGCACCAGCATCTCATCCACCGCTTCCACGCGGATGTTGGGGTTGAGCGCTGTTTCGCAGAGCTTGAAGAATTGGGCGAAGGCTTGAATGAAGCGGGGGTTGTCCTGGTGCGCCTCGCGAATCTTTTCCGCCAGGCCGCGCGCCAACTCCGGCACGCGCTCCTGGAATTCTTTGACCGCCTCTTCAAAACCTTCGATGTCCGGTTCGGCGTAGCCAAAGAACTGGTTCAGGAGCCGTGTAAGCTCCTTGGGATCGCCCAAGGGAACACGCAGGACCTCATGCTTGTTTTGGTACAGGACGCCTGTCTGTGTGTCTTCAAATATGGTGTTCGAAAGCCGGTAGCCGCGAGCAATCTTGCGGCGAATTTCGGTGTTGAGATCGTCCTTAGTGTCCTTGGCTTCCCAGTAGCCGCGCGGCAGGCTGTTGGCGTCGCGTAGGGTGCCATCCGGACGCATCAGGCTGCCACCAGACTTTTCAGAGAGCTCCGGGACCAACGTCCAACCGCGCAGCTTCGCGGTTTCCGCGAGGAGAAACTCAAATGCGGAGCGGACACTCATTTCGTTATCGACACTCTGTTTTTTAAGCGCTTCCAGCGTCTCGTAATACCTGCGGACGGAGCGATGCGTGGGAGAAACCAAGCCGCGAGTAATCATAACGTCGGGAGTAATATTAACACTTCCGGGGAGTTCGCGGGGCAGAGTTCAATTGTTCC
>Ga0182027_10002502_pt1 | contig 29729 bp, 21 predicted proteins | sample 712E1DmetaG_FD_121300 | JGI IMG/M metagenome (GOLD analysis project Ga0182027, IMG submission 121300) | Permafrost microbial communities from Stordalen Mire, Sweden - 712E1D metaG (Illumina Assembly) | ecosystem: Environmental > Terrestrial > Soil > Wetlands > Permafrost | place: Sweden...
CCTCCTGATAATCTTCATGACGGATTAGTGAGAAGCGTGCATCCGTCCGATCCCCGAAGGGGATCCATGTGAATAGCCGTAGGTTTTAACCTACGGTTGCGGACGGAATAGAATCCAACCCTGGAGGGGTTGAATAAAGAAGGTTTTATTCGACCCCTTCAGGGTCGGAACGATATTGTAGGGACTTTTTCCGTGGGTTAAAACCCACGGCTACTCACCTTGATCCCCTCCGGGGATCCAGAAAAAGCCAAACTATTATTAATTGAGCGGCCTTGCCAGCGGCCTTCAGGCCTCCTCGCGGGAGGCCTTCAGGCGGCGGCGCGCCTCGACCGCCAGTTCGTCGCAGCGGATATTATCGGCCGTCTCGCCGTGCCCCCGGCACCATTCCCATTCGATGCCGTGCGGCGCCATGGCCTCGAGCAGCGCGCGCCACAGATCCTCGTTTTTGACCGGCTGGCGCCCGGCGGTTCGCCAGCCGTTGCGCTGCCACTGCTCGATCCAGCCGCTGGTGAAGGCGTTCTTCAGATACTGGGAGTCGGTGACGATGCGCACGTGGCTGGGCCGGCGCAGCGCGCGCAATCCCTCCAGCGCGGCGGTCAGCTCCATGCGGTTGTTGGTGGTTTCGCTTTCGGCGCCAAAAAGTTCCTTGCGCGCGTCCCTGCCCGGGGCGAGCAGCACCACGCCCCAGCCGCCCATCCCCGGATTGGGCGAACAGGCCCCATCGCAATAAAGCAGCACTTCAGGCTCATCGCCCGTTTCTTTCTTCAAAGCCCTGACCCTCTTTGATCCGGCGACGATTGCGCGGAAGCGCGCGGACCCCGGCGGATGCGAGCGCTTCAAGCCATGATACGATGACGAGGACGGGCGATAATTTCAATGAGAATTCGAGAACGAGAACGAGGACGATTCGGACAATACCTTCAAGAACCATTATAGAATGATCTGCTCGAAATGGCGGCGGTTGCGCAGCATCACGCGCGTTAATTCCTCGATCAGCGGCATGGCGGGGTCCGCGCGCAGGGGGGCGCAGGCCCGCTCCAGCGCGATCAACTTTTCGCCTCCCGAGGGGATCAGCGCATGGCCGCTCTCGAAGAGCAGCCGCGCGCGGCGCTCGATCCGCCGCAGCCAGACGTAATCGGCGCTCAGTTGTCCGGCGAGGGCCGGATCGAGCCGGCCCGTGGCGTTCAGTTGACCCAGGACGCTCAGCGGCCCGAGCCCCATCAGGCGCGGGTCCTCGGCCAGATGGCGCAACTGAAGATACTGGGCGATGAACTCCAGGTCGACCGTGCCGCCGGGGCCGCTCTTGAGGTCGCAGGCGACCCAGCGCGCCAGCTTGAGCGCCGCTTCCATCCGCCGGCGCATCGCGCGGATCGCGCCGGCCAGTTCCAGCCCGCGCGTGCGGCGGCTGATGATGCCGGTCAGCGCGCGACACAACCGTTCGCCCAACCCCAGGTCGCCGGCGATCGGGCGCAGCTTCATCGCGCTCTGAAATTCCCAAAGCTGCGCGCGCTCCGAAGCGTAATACGCCAGGTATCGGCCGAGCGGCGGGGCGATCGGCGCGTTCTGGCCTTCGGGCCGCAGGCGGGCGTCGATGTTGAAGGCCGCCCCTTCGGGCGTCGGACGGGTCAGCAGCTCGATCAGCCGGTTGCTCAGCGCCGTGGCCGTCTCGCCCGGCGCGGCGTGGCCGGCGGCGAAGCCTTCGTCCCAAACGAAGATCAAATCCAGGTCGGAATAATAGTTCAGCTCGCCCGTGCCCAACTTGCCCATGGCCAGCACGCAAAAGTTCTTGAGCGGCCCCTCCAGGCCGAGCTCGAGGGCGCCGCGCTCCAGGGCCTGCTCGATCAGCACTTCGGCCATGACGGTCAGGCGCTGGCAGCTCGAGGCGTAATCGAGCAGGCCGGCGATCTCTCCCAGGCCGGCCAGCAGGAACTCGAGGCGCCGGAAACGCGCCAGCGCCGCGCAGAACGCTTCCTCGTCGCCGGCGCGCTCGAGCCACCGGCCGAGCAGGCCCGCCAGGGCCGCGCGATCGGCGTGCGAGGCAAACTGCGCCGGATCGGCCAGGGTGTCCAGGAATTCGGGGTGGGCGACCAGCGTCTGGGCCAGCGCGCTCCCCGAGCCAAACGCCAGCAGCAGCAACTCGAACGTCGGCGGGTTGGCCAGAAAGGTTTCGTAATAGCTGGCCAGCGCGCCCGAGGCATTCAGGAAGGATTCCAGGCTGGCCAGCGCCGCCTCGGGCCGGGGGTTGACCCGGGAGAGCTCGAGGATGCGCGGCAGCAGGGCCTCGAACGCGCGGCCCCCCTCGGCGCTCAGATAAGTCTCGCGCCCCAGTCCGGCCAGGCGGCGCAGCGTCTTGAGCGCGCCACTGCCAGCCAGGCCATAAGGCTCCAGCGCGGGCGTGACGGATTTCTCGCTCGCCGCGGAGAGAATGAGGCGCACCGCCTGCTCCAGCGGTTCGGCCGGCGCGCCTTTTTCCGCTCCGGTGGCTTTGCTTGCGGGATCGAAGAAATCCTTGAAGTCCTGGTGGACGCGCCGCGAGACCTCGCTCCAGCGGCGCAGCAAGATCGCGCCGGGCCGTTCGTTCGCCGTGCAGCCCAGGCCGCAGCGCAGCGCCAGGGCGTCCAGCGCCGCCGGGTCTTCGGGCATCATGTGCGTCTGGCGCAGGTGGACCATTTGCAGCCGGTGCTCGATCGTGCGCAGGAAAATGTAATCCTCGCGCATGCGGGCGGCGCGCTGGGGATCGAGCAGGCCCGAAGCTCCGAGCCGCGCGATCGCCTCCAGGGTCTGGGCGGTCCAGAGCCGCGTGTCGTGCGCCCCTTGCAGCATCTGCATCGTCTGAACGAGGAATTCCAACTCGCGGATGCCGCCGGCGCCGCGTTTGATCTCGCGCTGGGCGCCGGCGCGCCGGTGGATCTCGCGATCAATGCGCCGCTTCAGGTCGTGAATCTGGGCGACCAGTTCGCCCGAATGCAGCGGATCGAAAACCAGCGGCCGGCTCATCCGCTCGAAGGCCGCGCCGAGCGCCGCGTCGCCCGCCGCCGCGCGCGCCTTGAGCAGCGCGAGGCGCTCCCAGGGACGCGCCTGGGTTTCGTAATAAATCTCGTACGCGAGGAGCGAACGGGTCAGCGCGCCGGTCTCGCCATCGGGACGCAGGCGTGTGTCCACGCGGTAAAACGTCCCCTCCTCGGATGGGTCCGCCACCCAGGCGATGAGCGCCTCGGCCAGCTTGGTGAAGAAAACGTGATTGCTGATCCGGCCGGCGCCGCCCTCCTTGCCGCGGGTCCGGCCTTCGGCGGAATAGACGAAAAGCAGGTCGATATCGGAGGAGAAATTCAGCTCGCGCCCGCCGAGTTTGCCCATCGCGATCACGGCGAACCCGGCCTCAGCCGCTCCCCCGCGCACCGCATCCTCGTCCTCTTCGAGCGGCGGGCCAAAGCGCACCGCGAGCGGGGCCTGGACCTCCTCCAGGGCCGCGCGCAGCGTCGCCGTCGCCAGGTCGCTCAGCTCGCGGGTCATTTCCATTTCATCGGACACGTCCAGCAGGCGGCGCACGCCGAGCCGCAGCAGTTCGCGGCGCATCGCCCGGAGGGCGGCCAGGCGGCGCTCGCGGGCGGCTTCGTGGGGCTGCATCGCCTGGCGCAGCAGCTCGGCGTAACGTTCGGTCGTGCGCGGATGCTCCAGCTCAGCCTCGACGAGCAGCCAGTCCAGATAATCGGGGTGGCGGATCAGCCGATCGGCGAGGAACTGCGAAAAGCCGAACAGCGCGGCCAGCAGCTCGAGCTTTTTGCGGGGAAGCCGCGCCGTTTCGGCCACGCGATCGGGACCGCAGCGCGCCTCGGCGAAGCGCGCCAGGTTGACCGCGGCCAGGTCGGGATCGGCGCTGGCGGCCAGGGCGGGGACGAGGGTGGCCAGGAACGCCCGGCGGGCCTTGGCGTCGGGCGTGGCCGCCAAACGCGCGAGGTGTTTCCACGAGGCCTCGGGCTGATGAAAGCCCAGGCGAGAGAGCGCCGCGCGCGCCTCGTCGTCGTCGCCGGTTTGGAACGCCCGCAGCGCCTCCCCGCGCCGCCGCCGAGCGTCTCGCTCAAGCGGGCTGGCCGGGGCGGGCCGTGCGGGCGGAGTGGATTTGCCGGGTTTGGATGGGTTCACGATGGGTTACCGGCCGACAAAATGCGGATTGCGGATTGCGGTCTCGAAGGCCCACTGGGCCTTCTCACTTGGAATAAGATCGGGCGTTTTCGTGCTCGTGCTCGTCATCGTCATCGATGATATTGACCCTCCAATCCTCGCCCAGCCGCAAAGGCTTTAAATTGATTGTGTACACAAGCGCGCCAGGGGGCAAGGGCGAAGAATTCCGTTCCATTTCGCCGCCGATTAAGTAAACTGGCCCCATGCAAAAGCGCCCGCGCATCGTTCATGTCTACAAAGACGTCTGGCCGCCGGTGGAGGGGGGGATCGAACGGATCATTCATCACCTGGCGCGGCTCAGCGTGGATGCCTTCGAGCCGGTGGTGCTGGTCGCCGCGCGTTCGTGGCGTGGCGCCGAGCGCGAGCTGGCCCCCGGCGTGCGCGTCATCGAAGTCCCCTCGCTCGGCCGGGCGCTTTCGACGCCGCTGGCGCCGGGATTCGTGACGGCCTTGCGCCGCGTGCGCGCCGACCTGTTTCATTTCCACATCCCGCACCCCACCGGTGAGATGGCCTACCTCCTCTCGGGCCTGGCGACGCCGGCCGTGGCGACCTATCACAGCGATGTCGTGCGCCAACGCCTGGCGATGGTAGCCTACGCCCCCTTCTTTCAGCGTTTCCTCTCGCGGATGCGCGTGATCATGCCGACCAGCCAGCGTTATCTGGAGACGAGCGAGCCACTCGCCGCGCACCGCGCGCGCTGCCGCGTCGTGCCGCTGGGATACCCGCTGGAAGACTATGAGGCGACGCCGGAGGTCGAGCGGCGCGCGGCGGAACTGCGCGCGCGTCACGGCGACTTCGTTTTGTTTTTAGGTTGCCTGCGCGCTTACAAGGGGCTGGAATTCTTGCTGCGCGCGCTGGAGCGACTTCCCGGCGTTAAGGCCGTCATCGCCGGCGAAGGCGCGCAGGGGCCGGCGCTGAAACAACTGGCCGGCGAGCTGGGATTGGAGGGACGCGTGCATTTCCCCGGGCGCGTCGCCCAACCCGAGGCGCTCGCGCTGCTGCACGGCGCGGCGCTCTTTGTCCTGCCCGCGTGCCAGCGCTCCGAGGCGTTCGGGCTGTGCCAGATCGAGGCGATGGCCTGCGGCCTGCCGGTCATCTCGACCGACCTGCCCACCGGCGTGCCTGAAGTCAACCGGCACGGCGTTTCGGGCTTGATCGTGCCGCCGGGCGATCCCGCGGCGCTGGCCCAGGCGATTAATGAATTACTTAATAACGTAAGTCTCCGCCGCCAGCTTGGCGAAGCCGGCCGCCGCCGCGCGCGCGAGCTCTACCGCGCCGAGCGCATGGCGGCCGCCGTGGCCGCGGTTTACCGTGAGGTGCTGGGCTAGGGATTGCATCGCAATCCCTAAAATGTCAAAGGTCAAAGGTCCAATGTTCAGGGTATGCGAAACATCATGAAATAAAGGCCCTAACAAAACGAGTTTTGTGATGTTTGACCGAAATCTGCGTCTTAGACATCAGAGACGAGCATGCCTCATGAAAACTAAACTCAATCCTAATGGGTTTACGCTGATTGAACTGTTGGTCGTAGTGGCGATCATCGCCATTCTGGCGGCCATCGCCGTGCCCAACTTACTTGAAGCCCAGACCCGTTCCAAGGTCAGCCGTTGCCGGGCCGATCAACGTTCGCTGGCCACGGCCCTGGAGGCTTACCGCGTCGATCACCACGCCTATCCCCCGGATGTTTCAGGTTTGCCCGGCGCGAGTATCAATGGCATAATCCATGAGCCTTGGTTTAGCACTCTTATTCGGGTCTTTGTGCCATTGACCACCCCAGTCGGCTACATCGCGACGATTCCCCAGGATGTCTTTCATCACACACAAGTCAAAACCTTCAGTGGAGAATTACGAACGGCGGATAATCCGACGGGTTGGGGCTTTAATTATACGAATTGGGACCAGCCGGATCTCTACAATACGACTCAATACTGGCTGTCTCCAGAACAGCAAGCTTGGCTAACAGATCATCACGCGAGCTGGGACGGACACTCATTGACGCATGAGGGCGCGCGCGTGACGTGGTGCATCTATAGCCAAGGGCCGTCCCTGGGCTTGAATCAAGAATCGGTTTATCGTGGGATGAATTGGTGGCCGGTCAGCGGCGCCTACGATCCCACCAACGGCACGATCAGTTACGGTGAAGTCGGCCGCATCGGGCCATGACCGCCGGTGCGCATAACGGTAGAAATAGCCTGAGCCCAGTTCAACGGGAATCGCTCTATTTCACTGCGCGGCGAGGTATTTGTCGATTTCCTTGAGCAGGGCGATCGGTTCGAACGGTTTGTGGATCAGGCCGGTGGCGCCGGCGGCCAGGGCGCGGCGGGCCAGCTCGTCGCCCTCGGCGGTCAGCATGACAATCGGGGTGGCGGAGCCCAGTTCGGCCCGGAATTGGCGGACGAATTCGATCCCGTTCATCACCGGCATTTCGATGTCGCAGAAGATGAGGTCGAACTTTTCGGCGCGGGCGGCCTCGAGCGCGGCGCGGCCGTCGCCGGCGACGGTCACGCCGTGGCCTTTGAATTCCAGCGTCAGTTTGAGCACCGTTTGCAGGTGCTCGGAGTCGTCGACGATCAGGATGTGCGCGGTCATCGGCGGCCCTTTTTTAAAGAGTGAAGGGTGAAGGGTGAAGGTTGAATCATTCTGACTTCTGGCTTCTGAATTCTGGCTTCCTTATTCTCCGTGTCTCCGTGTCTCCTGTTTACTTCATCAATCCACAATCCACAATCCGCAATCCAATGTCGCTCCCGGCGGGAGCGACCTACTCGGAGCGACCTACCCCGGCTCGTCGAAGTATCGGGCGAGGAGCTGGATCAGCTTGCCGGTCTCGCCGGAAAGATTCTCCAGAATCCCGGCGCGCTGCTCGGCGAGGAGCGCGGGGTCGCGGGCCAGGCTCAGGAAGTCGCGGATGAAATAGAGCGGCTGGAAGATCTCCTCGATCTGGGCCTTGCGCCGCCCCAGCGGGTTGCCTTCGAGCACGCCGGACAGGCCGACGAAGCGGTCGCTGACGCACAGGCCGTGCGCGCCGTGGCGGACCGAGCGCAGGTCGCCTTCGGTGGGGCCGCCGCGATGTTTGAGCACCGAAATAACTTTCTCCAGCCGGCTTTCGATCTCGACCAGGCCGAGGTAGACGATCGTGTCGGCCAGCTCGGCCCAGGCAATCTCGGAGAGCGGGTTGCGCCCGGTGACGCGGGTCAGGCGCTGGGTGGCGACGGTGGTGACCCCCAGCGCGCGCAGGCGGCGCAGCAGCCAGAGCGCCCCCTCCTGTTTCTGCGCCTCGGTGCCCAGCCCCGCGACCAGGTCGTTGAGGCTGTCGATGCCGACGCGCTCGATTCCCTCGGCGCGGATGATCTCTTCGGCCTGGGCCATGATTTTTTCCACCGGCGCCTGGCCGGGGGTGAGTTCGAGGAAGTGGACGCGGGCGCGCTCGCCGTCGGCGCCCAACAGGTCGATGCCGCAGCCGCGCAACGCGGCGGCGAGGGTTCGGGCGTCTTCCTGGAAAGTGATCCAGAGCGCGCGGCCGGGGTCGGCGCCGCTGATGAAATGCGCGGCGAGCGTGGTTTTGAACGTGCCCGACAGGCCGGCGAGCAGGGCGACCGAGCCGGCCGCGTATCCGCCGCCCAGAAGCGGGTCGAGCCCGGCGACGCCGGTGGAGATCGGCGCCGGCGCGGCTTCGGTTTCACCGCGCGGCGCTTCGGGGTCCGCGTAAAGATGAGGGTAAAGGGTCACGCCGGCGGGGCCGATTTCGAGCGGGTGGGCGCCGCCGCAGTGGCGCTGGCCGCGGGTTTTGACGATCTCGAGGGTGCGGCGGTCGGGCCGGCCGACTTCGCCGACTTGGTGGTCGAGGTGGATCACCGTGTCAACCATGTAAACGTCGAGCGCGGCGAGGCCCTCGCCGGGGGCGATCTCGGAAGTCATGATCGGGGTCAGGCCCATCGACTTGAGCTGGACGAGGAAGCGCATGAACTGGGCGCGCGCCTGCTCGCCGCTGAAGAAGGGACGCAGATGGCTGATCGAATCGATCATCACCCGGCGGGCGCCGAAGTCGTCGACCAGGTCGGCGATGCTGACGAGCAGGCGATTCTCCTGGCGCCCGTGTTGTTCGAGGAGCTCTTCGGGCCGGATGAAATGGACCACGATTTTCTTTTGCGCGACCAGGTCCTTGAGGTCCCAGCCGAAGCCGGCGGCGTCGGCGAAAAGTTGCTCGGGCATCTGCTCGAAGGTGAGCAGGACGCCGGGCTCATCGTAATCGCGCGCCCCGGCGACGAGCATTTGCAGGCCCAAGGTGGTCTTGCCCGAGCCGGGCGAGCCTTTGAGCAGGACGGTGCGCGAGGCGAGCAGGCCGCCGCCCAGAAGCAGGTCGAGACCCGGCACGCCGGTGCGCACGCGCGGGGGGGTGGTTTCGTTTGCGGTCACCTTGGTCTCCGTTCCTTCAATCCCGATCAGCCGATGATGCCGCCGCGGTCGGCCGAGGACAAGCGCCCCTTGAGGTAGCGGCGGAAAGCGGCATCGTCCTCAACATACTGGTACGCCTCGGCTTCATCGATGATTTTCCCGCGCACCAGGTCGGCGAGGTGCTGGTCGAAGAGCATCATGCCGTCATTCCGCTCGCGGATGACCGTGCCGATCGAGAGGATTTGGTTCTCGAGCAGCAGCTTGCGGATCATGCCGTTGACGACCATGATTTCGAGCGCGGCGGCGCGGCCCTTGCCGCCGGCGCGGCGCACCAGGCGCTGGGTGATCGTCGCGCGCAGGTTGTTGGCGAGCTGTTCGCGCAACAGGCCGTGCTCGCTTTCGTCAAACTCGGACAGGATGCGCTCGACGGTGTGCAGCGCGTTGGAGGTGTGCATGGTCGAGAAGACGAAATGGCCGGTTTCGGCCGCGCGCAGGGCGGTGCTGATCGTCTCGGGGTCGCGCATCTCGCCGATCAGGATGACGTCGGGATCCTGGCGCAACGCCTGGACCAGGCCGTGACGGAAGCTTTCGACGTCGCGGCCGACCTCGCGCTGGCTGACCAGCGAGCGCTGGTTGGCGTGGACCATTTCGATCGGGTCCTCGATCGTGATGATGCAACGGCTTTCGTTCTTGTTGATTTCGTTGAGCAGCGCGGCCAGGGTGGTCGACTTGCCCGAGCCGGTGACCCCGGTCAGCAGGACCATGCCGCGATACCAGCCGGCGATGGTCTTGAAGACCTCGGGCAGGCCCAGGTCGTCGAGCGTGGCGAGCTTGTTTTTGATCAGGCGCATGACCAGGCGCAGGTGGTCGCGCTCGTAATAGGCCGAGACGCGGAAGCGCATGCGCTCGTCGGGCTGCCAGGCGAAGTCGGCGCCGCGGCGCACCTCGAGATCCTTCTGGACGTACGGCGGCATGATCCGGGCCAGGAACTGCTGGAGGTCTTCGGCCGTGACATGGGCCGCCGCCACCGGGTGCATGACGCCATCGATGCGGACATAGGCCAGGCTGTCCTGGACCATGTGAATATCGGAGGCGTTGTGGACGTAGGCGCCCTCGATGAGCGCCGAAAAGTTGAGTCCCACGCGGTCAATACTCCCGGAGAATGAATGCCGGCCGCCCCCGGAATAAAATCCGGCTAATGACTGAGCTACCCTTTTATACTCTAAGGAAAGACCGCTGACAAGTCTCTCCTGAAGCCTTCGGCTTGGACCGCAATGGGATGAAGAACCGTCGAGGACGAGGTCGAGGACGATTTTCGCGGCAGGCGAAGCCTAGCGGTCCCTTTCGCTTGCGCCCAAAATGCGTTAAGGTGGAACGTGCCGCTCAAGCGGGAGTGGAGCGCGCTGATGCGGTCCCCCGCGAACTCACTGATCTTCAGGAAAAGGTTCTCCCATGCCACATCGCGTCTGTTTTGTGCCACCTCGCGTCTCTTGCGTCCCTTTCGTCTTTTGGGTTGTTTGGGTCCTTTCCCTGGGTCCGGCCTCCCGCGCGGCGGCGCCGGAGGCACCCCCAGAGGAGGCCGATCAGCCGGCCATGCCGCTGGAGATTCACGAGCGGCTCTGGCAGGAGCCCGGCCCGGAGCAATCGGCCCCCGGCGCGCCCAAGCTGCTGATCGTTTACCCGTTGGCCAACCAGGGGCCGACCGAACTGGAGGCGCTGCGCTATGCCGGACGGGTCGAGCCGGCCGATGCCGTCGTGACGCTCAACGGAGCGCCGCTCAAGCTCTGGCCCGGCGGCGTGTTTACCGGTTTGCAGCCGATTGGGCCGGGGCCGGCCGAGACTTGGCATTTCGTCGCCAGCAAAGGGGGCCTGGCCACCGTCGTCGATCGCGCTCTGCGCCGGCCCGAGCCGCCCACGCCCCCGCCCGCGTGGCCGCCCACGTTCGACAAGGCGCCGGTCAGCCCGGCGGGCGAGTACTGGCTGCCGCCCAAGACCACGCTCAAGGTCACGCTTTACGCCAGTCCCGGCCTCCGGGCGCAAGTCCGCATCGGCGCGGCGGGCGCCTGGCAGCCGATGACGCCGGCCGGCCAGGACCCCGAGCGCGGCGGGGTTTACACGGCCGAGCTGACGCCCCCGCCGCCGCTCACGCCGCCGCGCTCAAGCCAGGTTTTCTTCCGCATCGCCGGCGAGCGCGACGGCCAGACCCTGAGCAAGGAACTGGCCTCGGGCCTGAAGCTGGCGACCCTGCCGGCCCAAGAGCAGCTCGTCGCGCGGGTGAAAACCAACCTGGCCACTTTCCTCAAGGACCGGACCACCTGGCAGCGCTGGGGGAACTGGATCCGGGATACGCCGTTCCCGGTGCTGGAGTGGCGCGCCGATCGCCTGCGCACCGGTTTTGGCCGCGGCGAGGCGGGCTGGATCGAGACGGAAGGGGCCGAGATTGACACGACGAAATACGAGGCGTTCGCGCTCCCCCGGCTGGGCGTGCCGGCGCTCAAGCAGGCGCGCCAGGCGCTCACGCTGAGTTGGCCCCAGCAGAACCAGCCGCTGGCCGCCCTCTTTTACCCCCAGCAAACGGAGACGGGCGACCTGCTGAGGATCAACCTTCCGGGGGCGCAAAGCCTCCCATCCTTCACGCGCAACCTCGCGCCGGGCAGCCCGTTTGCCAGCGTGGCGGGGCTGGATGGGGCCGGCCCGGCCGCGCCCAGCCTGGCGCTGAGCCTGCGCGAACCGCTCTGGGGCTTCGCCATGCAATGCCCGCCGGGCGAGGGGCTGCGCCTGATCGCGCGGGTCCGCCCGCGCCTGGCCGGCGCCGGAGTGGACAGGCCGCTGGCCGGATTGCGGATCATGCTCGACGCCGGCCACGGCGGGGAGAGCTTCGGCGAGCGCGGCCCTTCGGGCGTGCTGGAGAAAGACCTCAACCTGGTCGAGGCGGCCTGGCTCGAGCGCGACCTGCGGGCGCTGGGAGCCGACGTCCGCCAGACCCGGCGCGCCGACGAGGACGTCGAGCTGGACGAGCGGGTGGACATGGCGCTGGCCTGGAACCCCGACCTGTTCATCAGTCTGCACCACAATTCGGTCCCGCTTGATATCGACCCGCTTTCGAAATCCGGTCCCACCGTCTACTATCATTACGCGCACAGCCAGCCGCTGGCCGAGGCGCTCGGCGGCGCGATGGCGCGGCGCTTTGATCCCGGCCGCGCCCCGCTCGTCCTGCCCGAGGTCTTCCGCGTCATGCGCAACGTCAGCCTCTGCCCCGCGGTGCTGATCGAGTCGGCGTTCGTCTGCAACCCGGAGGATGAGCTTCGGCTGCGCCGGACCGAAACGCTCAAGGCCGAGGCGCGGGCGGTGGCCGAGGCGGTGAAAGGGTATATGGCGGGGCGCGCGGCATTGACTGATGATTTATCTAATAATATTGCTCCAGAGGGTTTGCGATGAAAATGCCGGCCCAGCCCCCCGATTTGGCGAGCATCGAGAGCGATGTGAGTGCCGATCGGGATCGGCTTATGCGGGTCCTCCGATCGGCTTCGAGTTTGCTGGTTGGCGATCAATACCTCCATTGGGATCAACTGACCCATCTTCCGCCGCCGGAGGGCGTTTCGCATCACGAATGGTGGCTGGCCTTGAAAATGCGACGCCTTGGGCTTCTTAAGATCGTGCCACTCCTTGATCAGCGAGGGATTCCGTTTCGCTATTGCGAACCCGATCCCGTGCCGGAAAGGCTCCACGCGATTGACCTGGGGGCGGGCGGGCGGATTGCGCTGCCCGATGCGATTACCAACCCCGAGACCAGGGATCGCTATTCTATAAGTTCCTTAATCGAGGAGGCCATCGCTTCCAGCCAGCTCGAGGGAGCGCTCACCACGCGCGTCGTCGCCAAAGAAATGATTCGCGAGGGGCGAGCGCCCAGTGACGTCAGCGGGCAGATGATCCTGAACAACTATCTGACCATGAGGCGCATGGGGGCTTTAAGAAACGAGCCCTTAACCAAAGAGCTGATTTTTGAAATCCATCGGCTGGTCATGGAAAAAACCTTGAAAGACGCGTCGATCGCCGGCCGCTTCCGCCGGACGGATGAACGCATTCGCGTGGTGGACAACATTGGCAAAATCATCCATGATCCCCCGCCGGCCGATCAACTCGATCGGCGGATGGAAATGATGTGTGAATTCGCAAACGGGCGAGCGCCCGAAGGCTTTATTCATCCCGCGATTCGTTCGATCGTGCTGCACTTCTGGCTGGCTTACGACCATCCCTTTAAGGATGGCAATGGCCGGACCGCGCGAGCGCTGTTCTACTGGTCGATGCTGCATCACGGTTATGGGTTATTCGATTTCCTTTCGATTTCTCGAATTCTGCGCAAAGCGCCGGGTAAGTATGCCCGGTCCTTTCTTTACACGGAAACCGATGAGAACGACCTGACATACTTCATCCTGCACCAACTTGACGCGATCAAGCAAGCCGTCGCCGAACTGCATGATTATATCAAGCGCAAAACGCAGGAACTTCAGACCCTGGAGTGCGCGTTAGGGGGCCTGCTCGTCCTGAACCACCGGCAGCGCGCGCTGATCGGCCATGCGTTGCGTCATCCTCGACAGCGTTATACGATTGAAGCGCACCGGCTCAGCCATAATGTTGTGTATCAAACGGCGCGCGCCGATCTTTTAAACCTTGCCGAGCGTGGCCTGCTGAACGCGGAGAAGCTCGGAAAAACATGGTATTTCACGCCTGTTGAGGATTTGGAAAAGAGCTTGAAGCACTGAGTTGGGCGCATCCTGGGAATCTCCGGGCGAAATTGTATTGATGAAGCCCTCGGCTCTTATGCTTGAACCGCGTAGCGGTTCGATTTCAAAGCCGTGGGTTGGAATACCAACCCACGGTACGCATGACGGTAAGAATCCGAACCGCGTAGCGGTTCGATCATTTGAGGCGCCCTTTGAATGATCGAACCGATCAATCGGTTCTTCGTTTCATTCGCGTGCTGACCGTGGGTTGATTCGTCGAAACAGACGAATCAACCCACGGCTTTGAGCTCGAACCGCTACGCGGTTCAGAAAATTCAGGGATGCACCCCACTGGGTTCACCCAAACACAATTGATTTGGCGTGCCGCGGAGTTTGCGGCATGATGGAATCAGAAGATTACGAGCACGAGCACGAGCACGATGACGATGACGAGCACGAACTGAATAGGACAACGATGGCCATCAACCTGTCACGCCGCAAAGTCGTCATGGGGCGCTCGATCGCGCTGGGCCATTGCGTCTGCAACCCCACGCAGCCCTGCCCCTGCGACATGCTCAAAGACCACAACATCTGCCCCTGCGCGGGCGAACGCTTGCCCGGCCTGCCGGGCCAGGTCGCCCTGACCCGCCACGTGCGCAAGGCGGGCTGCGCGTCGAAGATCGGCCAGGCCGACCTGTTGCGCGTGCTTAAGGGGTTGCCGCCGATCGCCGACCCCAACGTGCTGCTCGGCGCGGCGGCGGGCGACGACGCCGGCGTTTACAAAATCGACGAGCACACCGCGCTGGTCCAGTCGGTCGACGTCTTCACGCCGTGCGTCGATGACCCTTACCTGTTCGGCCAGATCGCCGCGGCCAACTCGCTCAGCGACCTCTACGCGATGGGCGCGCGGCCGCTGACCGCGCTGTCGATCATCGGCTTTCCGATCGAGCGGCTCGACGCGTCCATCATGCAGGCGATCCTGGCCGGGGGGATGGCCAAGCTGGAGGAGGCCGGCTGCGCGCTCCTGGGCGGCCATAGCATCAACGACGAGGAGATCAAGTGCGGCTTCGCGGTGACCGGGCTGATCGCCCCCGGCGCGGCGGTCGAGCGCGGCCGGGCGCGCGTGGGCGACGCGCTGGTCCTGACCAAGCCGCTGGGGACGGGGATTGTCAGTTTCGGCGCGCAGATCGGGCGGGTCGGCGCGGCGGCGCTCGCCGAGGCCGGGCGCGTCATGGCGACGCTCAACAAGGACGCCGCGCGCCTAATGGTCGAGCACGAGGCGCACGCCTGCACCGATATTACGGGGTTCGGACTGGCCGGCCACCTGGTCGAGATGACGCGCACGAGCGGCGTGGCGGCGGAAATCGATTTGTCGGCGTTGCCGGTGCTGGCCGCGGCGGGCCAGTGCCTGCGGGCCGGGATTTTCTCGGGGGCGGTCGAGCGCAACCAGGAGTACTCGATGGCGTGGGTCCGCGTGGCGGAAGGCGAAGAGGCCGGCGGCGCAAAAGCCGGCGCCGACTTGGCGATCCTTTACGACCCGCAGACCTCGGGCGGGCTGCTCGTGGCGCTGGCGCCCGAGCGGGCGCTGGCCTTTGTGGAAGCGATGCGGCGGCTGGGCCACGAGGGAGCGGCGATCGTCGGCCGCATCGTCGAGCCAGATCCGGCGCGCGGCGAGGGAGGCGAGCTGATCGTCATCCATCCCGAACTTAAAAATTTCATCGGCGAAAGTGAGGATGCAATCGTGGCGGAAGAAAAGAGCGAGAAAACGAGTCCCGCGGGCGTGGGGAGCGAAAAGGGCGAACCGGCGTGCTGCGCGGCGATGCCGTCGGGCGTGGAGGCGGAGGATTTGCTCGAGTCCGAGGCGCTGTTCGCCGGCTTCATGAAAGAGGCGAACCGGCCGGGGCTGATCGACGCGCGGGCCAAGAAACTGATCGCGATCGCGCTGGCCGTGGCGATGCGCTGCGAGCCTTGCCTGCGCCTGCACCTTAAGGCGGCGATCGCGATGGGGGTCACCAAGGCCGAGATGGACGAGGCGGCCTGGCTGGCGATCGGTTTCGCCGGCGCGCCCTGCATGATGTTATATAAACAGGTCTGCGCCGAACTGTGTCGGTGACGATGGCAGGTTGGTAATTGTGGACAGACGGTAGTTATGATACCTTCAGTAGATTATGCGTGTCACCCTTTATCCTTTTTTCAACAATAAAGGAGTCCAAACTGATGGCAACAGATCAAGAGTTCCCCCGCGTATTTATCTCGCATAGCAATAAAGACAAGGATTTTGTGCGACAATTCGCAAACGACTTGGAAAATGCGCGTCTAGGCGTGTGGCTTGACGATCGTCAACTAAAACCGGGGGACTCCATCGTTTCCGGAATCTCAGAAGGATTGCGAGACACGGATTATTTGATAATTGTTCTGTCAAAGGCATCCGTCGCTTCTTCGTGGGTGCAAGCCGAACTTAATGCTGCGCTTATGAACGAGCTGTCGGATAAAGGCACTGTGGTGCTACCGGTTCTGATTGAGGATTGTGATCTTCCGATCCTACTCCGAGACCGCGTGTTTGCTGATTTTCGAAAGGACTATCTGACAGGGCTGAAATCTATTCTTCGGGTCCTAGCCCAAGAGAATGAAACCGTCTCAACTGCTGGTAATGTAACGCTACCACCGGTTGGCGTCAGTGGTACATTCAGGGTTAGAACCGAATGCGAGAAAAGGCTATTGAGCTTCAAGGCTGCAGATCTGCGCCGATTGGTATCGAACAGGTTAAGCCGCGACGAAGTCTCAGTCCTCTGGTGGGATACTTTTGAAAAAAAAATGGATGACGATATGTCCGGTCGAACATTGAATGAATGTGTTATTGAGATGTTGGACCGCGCGCGAAGACATGGGAAGACAGACTCTTTAGTTAACAACCTATGCGCGGAATATGGGCATATCGGAAACCCTTAATCGGCCCGTCGCGCGATACGCCGCGACAGGCGGCGGGCCTCAAAAACCACGCGGTACCGGAGTTGCCTTCCACTCCATTATTCACTATTCGGCGGATCAAACTCCGCAGTGATAGTTCTATCGATCCACTGGATCAAGCTCTTATAGATATCCTATGCAGTATGACTGGGGCTTGGGCTTCCTTGAGCATTGACGCTCTGACACATGTTCAAACAGAGGCATTACAAGTACTAACACACGCTGGCTTGGTGGAGGAGCGGTTGAAGATCATGGCATGTCAAGAGAAATTTGATGAAGAACTAACGATGATGTGCCTGGTGTGGGGAGAATATGAGCCCCTCGTTCATCAGAAGATATTCTTTCTGATGCCTCATTGGTTGGATGAAAATAAAAGGCTTCGTGGTCACATGAAACTGAAAATTGAAGGAGCAATTCACGCTCGGCTGACGACCGAAGGAGAAAGAGCAAAACAAGATTTTGAGGGACCCGGAGAGTCATCGGTGCTAATGATAGTGCGGGGTATGCCAGGTTGCTCCAATGGACTCAGGGTGACTGGTTCTTTGAAAATCGAAACTAAGCACATCAATATGAATTCTTCGGGGTAATTGTTTGAATTTCCGACGATTATAATGATGACGATGACGAGCACGAAACGAGAGGTGCCATGCAATTCAGCCTGCTCTGGATCCCCGACGCAAACGCGGAGCGCGCGCCCGAACCGGCGCGGGTCAAGAGCCGCCTGCTGGAAATGTTGGGGACCTTTGTGCCGGGCCTCAAGCAGGCCACGGCCATCGAGCGCGTCAATGGCGCGGCGCGCCTGCTTTATATCGAGCTTCCGGTCCGGGGCTGGCGCGCCCCTTTTTTCCAGGAAGACGCGCGCCTCAGCGCATTGAGCCTCGATTATCCGTTCAATGCCCGCCAGGTGCTGCGCGAGCGAAATCTGCCTTGCCGCGAGGACGACCTGCTGCTGACGCTGTGCCGCGCCATGCGGCAACAGCCCGAACCTCTCGTCAGGGAGCTCTCCCCCCACTACTCGCTGATCTGGCTCGATCGCGAGAGCGGCCAGACCTGGATTCAGCAGGATGGCCTGGGTTTTCAGCAGCTTTATGAATATCGCGGCTCTGGGATGCGGGCCTTCGCCAACCGGATCATCGCCTTCAAAGCGCTGGGCGTGGCACTGGAGCCGGTGCGCGAGGAGTGGGCGCTGCGCTGCGCGATGGGTTACTTTCCCCGCGACTGGACCGGTTTCAAAAACATCGCCTACGCCGCGCCCGGCGCGCGCTGGCGCATCGACCGCGAGGGCCGCGCGCACGCGGCGCACATCGACGTCCTGAGCGAGTGGGTGCAACCCAAGAGAACGGATCTGGAAACCAGCCAGAGGCTGGCCTATCAGGCGATTCATGGCGAAATCCAAGCCATCAAGCCCGATCTGGAAATGCGCACCGCGGACCTGACCGGGGGCTATGACTCGCGGCCGGTGGTGGCGGCCATGCTTAAGGAAGGCCTCGATCTTGCGGTCCGCGTGCATGGCAAGAGCTCGACCTATGACGTCATGCTGGCCCGGCGCCTGGCCGAAGCCGCGGGGCTGGCGCTGGACGTCCAGGAGACCGCGGGGGACCCGCCGCAATCGGCCGAAGGCATCCGCGCCCACATCGCGCAGGCGCTCTATTGGCAAACCGGCGCGATGGAGTTTGACACCCACAAGTCGTTCAATTATGGCGGCGACCCGGGCGGCCGGGTGCACATCACGGGCCTGCATGGCGAAATCATGCGCGGGTCTTATGCCGAGAAGTTCAAGCTGCTCGAGCGGCGGCCCGGCGAAGTTGAGCGGACGATCCGCGAAGGCCTCTTTCAGCAGCGCCTCGAGGGCCTGCGCCCGGCGCTGCGCGGGCACGTGCGCGCGGTCTTCGACGCGCTCTACGCCGAGGCCCGCGCCCCGTTCGCCGACGAACTGGACGCCGTCGATTATTTCTTCCTGCGCGAGTGGGTCCGGCGCTCGGCCTCCACGCGCTGTCATTACGTCCATCCCGGGCTGGTCTTCACGCCGTACCTGAGCGTCAATTGTATCCGCGCCGCCTTCTTGATCCCCGCCGCCCAACGCGTCGGGCGGCCCTTTCACCAAGACCTCCTGCGGCGCGACCGGCCGGGCTGGCTCGAGATCCCTTACACCCATGACTGGTTCGCGCGCGATCGGCGGCGCGAGCAAGCGCAGTCCCCGCTCGCCCGGACGCTGCGGCGCTGGGGCCGATCCCTGGACAAACGCCTCTGGGGCCGCACGAATTGGCAGCGCTCGACCAGCCGGCGCGATTACGATCCGGGGGCCTATTGGCGGGCGATCGGCCAGCCGCTGATCGATGAGGCGCTGGCCCAGCCGGGGTTCTGGAGCGAAGTGCTCGACCCCGACCGCGCCGGCTTGCTGCGCCGCAAGATGCAGGATGCACTGGTCGTGCTGCACGGCCTGCGGGTTCTGGGGGACGGTGGTTAGTCTAGAGCGATTCCAGAAAGTTCCCTCCTGTTTTTCGTGCTCGTGCTCGTGCTCGTCATCGTAATCTTAATCGAAGGAAATTTACCATTCCGAGGACGAGGACGAGAACGAGGACGAGGACGAGGACGATTGGGACAAGATTTTCAAGAACGCCTATCGCATCAAGGAGCCGACGCCGATGACGTTGCCCGCCCTTCATTCATCCCCCCGGCTGACGGCGATGGCCGCGTGGCTGCGTGCGCATCCGTGGATCCCTGGGCAGGTTCGGCTCATCCACGCGTTGGGTTCCTTGAGTCCGGGGGTTGGCGCACGCCTTGGCCCCTTTACCTTTGTTTTGGATGCTCGCGACCGCTTCCAGGCGGCCATGGCGGTTGAACGCTATGAGTCCCGGACCGCGGGGCTGCTGGCTCGGATTCTGCGGCCCGGGGACACGTATCTCGATGTTGGCGCCCAGCTTGGTTATACGGCCGCGCAGGCGGCCCGCTGGATTGGACCCCAGGGCCGGATGGTCCTTTTCGAACCCGACCCGCAGGCCTACGATCGGCTGGTCCGGCATATTTCCTCGGCCGATCCATCCGTGGCGCCGCGCATCGAAAGCGTGCCGATGGCCTGTTCCGATCGCGTTGGACAACAGACTTTTTCCCTTTGCTCGATTCTAGGACAATCAAGCCTGGAGTTGGCGCTGAATCCGGCGATGAGTACCCGCCAGATCCAAGTTCCGCTCACGACCTTGGATCGGCAGGTGGAGTCCAAGAAAATTGGAAGAATCCGCTTGATGAAGATGGATGTGGAAGGACACGAGCTATGGGCCCTGCGCGGCGCACGGGACACCCTGGGCCGTCAGGGCGTAGACTATTTGATTGTTGAAAAGGCGCTTTATGTTTTGTCCGTCCTGGACTTGGAGCCGCATCACCTGCATGGTTTGCTCACGGGATGGGGCTACGTGGGCGCGCACGAAGACGGCCAGAGCGTCACGCGCGATTCTTTGATGCGCCACGAATTTGAAAATCTGCTTTACGCCCGCTCGGCGGATCTCTTGGTTGATGTTTTCCCCCGGCTGGATCCCACCAAGCTCAACCAAGGCTACGCGTCCGGTGAGCTGGAAGATTATTTCCAACAAGCCGCCGCCCCCGATTTGGAAGCGATCCAGGCGCGGCGGATCGTTCGCCGGGCGGCGCAAGGGAACCTCGAAGCGGCGGTGTGCGACGCGGCCCAACTCCTGGACCTCCACCCGAGCCTGACGCATCTTCGCGGCCATTACGCGTTTTGGCTCAACCTGCTGGATCGGAAAGAAGAAGCCTTGGGGCAATATCGGCGGATTGCGGCGGAGCAACCCGACAACGCGGAGGTTCGGCAATTGATCAAAGAACTGGAAATCGGAGACGTGCGGTAGGGGATCACCAAAACCGAGATGGACGAAGCGGCCTGGCTGGCGATCGGCTTCGCCGGCGCGCCCTCCGTGATGTTGTATAAACAGCTCTGCGCCGAGCTGTGCCGCTGACGATGGCCGGATGGTGCTTATGGGCGGTAGTTTGTATTTACCCTCAATAAATCCCGTTGGTCTTATCACTTTCGGCGATCACGAATCAACGATTCGGCACGGCTCAGGTTATTCTTTGCCATTTCTATAGATAAACTGGATCGCGCCGGTTCAAGAACCTCCAGGGCGGACTTGAAAGCGACGACCGCTTCCTCCAGTCGTGCAGTACCGATCTCGTGCTGACTGAGAGATGCGAGCGCGTTTCCGAGGTTGATCTGGGTTCCAGCCCAGTCGAGCGGTTCCCGTTCACGGGTTTGCTCCTTAAGCGCCTCTCGGCACGCGGCGACCGCTTCCTCCAAAAGCCCGATCTCGTGCTCACGCTCCCCGAGTCTTAGCAGCGCCAATCCTAAGTTGTTCTGAGTTCCAGCCCAGTCGAGCGGTTCCCGTTCACGGGTTTGCTCCTTAAGCGCCTCGCGATACGCGGCGACGGCATCCTCCAGTCGCGCGGTCCCACTCTCTCTCATCCCGAGCATCGAAAGCGCGCAACCTAGACCGTTTTGAGTCATGGCCCAATCGTTCGGACCCCGTCCACGGGTAAACTCCTTCAGCGCTTCGCGATAGGCGTCGATCGCTTCCACCAGGCGCGTCGTCCCGCTCTCACGCTCCCCGAGTCTTAGAAGTGCGCCGCCCAAGTTGTATTGGGTCATGGCCCAGTCGAGCGGAACCAACTCACGAGTTCGTTCTTTCAGCGCATCCCGATAGGCAGTGATCGCTTGCTCAAGGCGCACAGTCCCACTTTCGCGCTCACCTAAACTGGCAAGCCCGGTACCCAGACTGTTCTGACTTGTGGCCCAGTCGAGAGGGACTCGTTCTCGGGTTCGCTCTTTTAATGCCTCGCGATAAGCAGCGATCGCCTCCTCCAAAAGCGCGGTCTCATTTTTCTTCTCGCCAAGTTTTTGCAGTGCGATACCTAAGTTATTCTGAGTTTGAGCCCAATCTAATGGAACCTTTGTTCGAGTCCTCTCCTTTAACGCGTTCCGACAGGCGGCGATCGCTTCCTCCAAGTGCACGGTTCCGTTATCACGCTCGCCGAGCCCTATTAATGTACCCCCTAAATTGTTCTGAGTCATGGCCCAATCGAGAGGAACTTGCTCACGAGTCCATTCTTTTAATGCCTCATGATAGGCTGCGATCGCTTCCTCTAGACGGGCGGTTCCATACTCACGCTCGCCAATCAGGCTGAGAGTCATTCCTAAATTGTTCTGCGATGCGGCCCAGTTAAGTGGATCATGTTTGCGAGACCTTTCTTTTATCGCCTCTCGGTGGGCGGTGACTGCTTCCTCCAGGTGCATAGTCCCGCCTTCACGTTCGCCAATCCGAGCAAGTGTGATGCCCAAGTTGTTCTGAATCATGGCCCAGTCGTGCGGTAGCCGCTCAGTTGTACGTTCCTTCAGCGCCTCGCGGTAAACGGCAACGGCTTCCACCAATGGTTGGTTCTTGCCACCTTGTTCGCCAAGTTTCGAAAGCGCATCAGCAAGAATTATACGAACGGCGCTTCGCGCGTCGGCATTCCAGTCGGGACGATTCACGCAAGCGGTCAAAAGGGTTCGCACCCGGGAGATAAACGCAGGCAATCGGTCGGCTATATAATGGCCCGATTTTGCCTGGAATTCTGTCTGATTCGTAGCCACGAGCAGTCTCAGGACATCGCCCAAATCGGACCAAAATACCTGTGGCAAAGCAAATTGATTATTGGAGTCCAGCGAATAGCACCTTACTTGCCTTCTTATCAGGCTGGATGCGGTCCAGTAGAGCTTTGGTGCGGTCTTGCCGTCATGATTCAAAATCGTCCCCCATATGATCACGGAAGCCCCACTCTTGTTTAGATATTCGCGCGCACGATTTTGGCCCTGTTTCTCCATCTGTTCGGGCACGGGGCCGTCCAAGGGAATGGTTCGGTCCAGGCGAAGAACTTGAATTCCTTCAAACTCCTTAAGTGCTTCAACGATCAGGCGTTCATTCCCACGATTCGAATCATCTTCCTCCAAACGAGCAACGAGGATCGAGTAACGATTGGGATCAGCTTTAGGAATGCCCCAACGGGTACCGATCTCGACAGCCCATGAAATGCCCGGTAGTTTACTGATGTGATCCCATTGCCACCACGTCAGACCAACAAGAATAAGAAACGCGATGACTTTGCCAAGCCAACCACGTTTTTGCCATGCCAACTTCAATATCCCGTTTGGAGAATATTCAATAGGATTGGGCGGCTTGTCTTCGTTTCCCATGACTTTCACTATTCACTTTCAAAACGGCTGGGGCCATCGCGCCCATCACCCCAGCCGTTTAAGGCCCATCGCCTCGCGCAGGCGGCCCAGCACCGCGCGGCTGGTCTCGCGCGCCCGTTGGGTGTGCGCCATCAGCATCTCCTCGACCTCGCCGCAGCGCGCTTCGTAATGCGCCCGCCGCTCGCGGATCGGCTCCAGGAACGTATTGAGCGCCCGCGCCAGCGACTTCTTAACTTCGACGTCGCCCACCCGCCCCTCGCGGTATCGCGCCTTGAAATCCTCGACTTCCGCCGTGTTCGGATTGAAAACGTCGTGATAGACGAAGACCGGGTTGCCCTCGACCGTGCCGGGGATGTCGGCGCGGATGCGCTTGGGGTCGGTGAACATCATGCGCACTTTGGCCTCGACCTCCTTGGCCGAGTCCTTGAGGTGGATGGCGTTGCCCAGGCTCTTGCTCATCTTGGTCTTGCCGTCGATGCCGGGCAGGCGTCCGACCGAGCCGACCATCGGCTCGGGCTCGATCAGGATCTCCTTGCCGTAAAGGTTGTTGACCTTGCGCACGATCTCGCGCGCCTGTTCGAGCATGGGAAGCTGGTCCTCGCCGACGGGGACCAGGTGCGCGTCGAAGGCGGTGATGTCGGCGGCCTGGTGAATCGGATAGATCAGGAAGCCAAGCGGGATGTCGAGTTCCTCGCCGAAGATGCCGGTTCCCTCGGCGCGCTCGCGCTTCTCCTGGATCTCGTTCTTGACGGTGGGGTTGCGCAGGGCGCGCGCCAGCGTGACCATGTTCAGGTAATGGATGGCCAGCTCGTGGATCTCGGGGACCATCGACTGGAGCACGAAGGTGACGCGCTCGGGGTCCAGGCCCACGGCCAGGTAATCGAGCATCACTTCCAGGGTGTTTTCCTTGAGGATCTCGGGCCGGTCGAAGTGGTCGGTCAGGGCCTGGATGTCGGCGATCAGGATGAAAGTGCGGTATTCGTCTTGCAGCCGGACGCGGTTGGCCAGGCTGCCGACGTAGTGGCCCAGATGGAGGGGACCGGTCGGTCGGTCGCCGGTCAGGATGGTCTTTTGCTGCGCGTTGCTCATGGGTGCGCCTCTCTGCGAGCGGTAAGGTCAGCCTCTGGCGGCACGATGCTCCCGTATTTTACACGATCGCGGGCCAATGGCCAGCGTTTTGGCGCGGCTGAATTTTGAGCTTTATTTATCTCAAAGAATATGCTTAATTACGATACCGCCCGAGCTGCATCGGGCCCTGAAGCCTTGAACACAAGGGACAGGAACCGGCCGCCGGCGCCCACCGGCCGGCCCGGGATAGGCCCCCCTCCGGGGGCGCGCGGACGAAACCCCAAGGTCTTTCGCGCCAAACCATAGCCGCAAGCTCCACGAATCGCTCGATCCGGCTGGCGGCTCAATGAACTCAAATGATGACGACCGACACCCGCGCGCGCGCCCGGCCCCAACGGCCGGGGCCACGGGTGAGAGCGCCTTTTTAGAAGGACCCACGTTGATGCACGGCGACGAAAGCGGACCATGTACTGGATTAACAAAAGCATCCACTTGTTCACCCGCATGCGCCGCCAGTTGCTCATCCTGCTGGCCGTGCTCGGGCCGGGCATCATCGTCATGGTCGCCGACAACGACGCCGGCGGCATCTCCACCTACGCCGTAACCGGCTCTAAATACGGCTTCAACCTGCTCTGGATCTTTATCATCCTCATCCCGATGGCGTATTACGTCCAGGAGATGACCGTGCGGCTGGGCGCGGTGACCAAGCGCGGCCACGCCGAGGCGATCTTCGACGGTTTCGGTCAATTCTGGGGCTGGTTCTCCATCTTCGATCTGGCGGTCATTAACTGGCTGACGCTGGTCACCGAGTACATCGGCATGACGGCGGCGATGAGCATCTTCGGCATCCCGCCCTGGATCACGTATCTTGTGGTCACGGCGATCCTGATGGCCGTGGTCATGTCGGGCCGCTATTGGACCTTCGAAAAGATCACCCTGCTTTTCTGTCTGTTCAACATCGTCTTCGTCCCGGCGGCGCTCTGGGCGATGAAGACCCCGACCGCTCCCGGCTGGGGCGAGGTCTTGAAGGGCTTCTATTGGCCCAAGTTCGCGGGCGGACTAACCGGCAGCCTGATCTTCGTGATCATGGCCAATATCGGCACGACGATCACCCCCTGGCAGATCTTCTTCCAGCAAAGCGCCGTGGTGGATAAGGGACTGGACGTTCACGATATCAAATGGGGCAAAATCGACACGTTTGCCGGCTCGTTCCTGACCGGGGTCGTGGCGATCTTCATCATCATCGCCACCGGCGCCGCCTTTTATTACCATAAGCCGCCCATCGTCATCGAAGACGCCAAGCAGACGGCCGAGGCGCTGGCGCCGCTCCTGCCGCGCCACGGCGACCTGGCGCGCCGGCTGTTCGCCATCGGCCTGTTCGACGCCGGATTTCTCGGCGCGCTGTGCATCTCGCTGTCCACCTCCTGGGCGCTCGGCGAGGTCTGCGGCTGGGCGCACTCCCTGAACAAAAGCGTCAAGGAAGCCCCCTGGTTTTACGTGGCCTACCTGCTGACGCTGCTCACTTCCGGAGCGATCGTGCTGATCCCCAAGGCGCCGCTGATCGAGATCACCATGTTCGTTCAGGTGGTCGCCGTCACCCTGCTGCCGGCGGCGCTGGTCTTCCTGATCCTGCTGCTCAACGACAAGCCGCTGATGGGCAATTACACCAACACGCGCTGGCAAAACTTTATGAACTGGAGTATCGTGCTGTTTGTCATCGTTGCGTCCACGATCTTCGCGGTTTCCGTGATTTTTCCGCAAATATTCGGAGCCGGTTCGTAAGGAGGGTTTTCCTTGGTCACGCCACCTAAAAACCAATCCGGCATACCGGATCTGCCCGGCGGCAAGGTAGAGGGCTTCCGGCTGCTCTATTTCTCCGAGTTGCTGAGGCGCCCCGTCTACGTCGGCTCGGTCAGGCATCGCCTGGGCAAGCTGACCGACCTGATCTTTCGCCTGGCCGAACCCTATCCCGAGGCCGTGGGGATCTACCTCGAACACGGCTGGGGCAAGCCAACCGAATTCATCCCCTGGGAGAAGGTGGTCAAGATCGAGGATGACTGCGTCTTCGTCCAGCCGCCGCCCGAGGCCGCCGAGCAATACCCGCCGTTTATCGACCAGAAGGGCTGGATCCTGATCGACAAGCACCTGATGGGCCGCACGATCCTGGACATGGACGGCCGGCGCACCGAGGTGGTCAACGACGTGCACCTGCTCGAGACGCGCGGCAAGATACTGATCGTGCACGTCGACGTCTCGTTCAACGGCTTTCTGCGCCGCTGGGGGCTCAAGCACCTCAACTGGATCAAAGACCGGCTCATCTCCTGGAAATACGTCCAGCCGCTCTCGGTCGAGGACGCGGTGACGACCGACGCCGTGCAGCTCTCGATCACCCGCAACCAGATCATCGACCTGCCCAGCGAAGACCTAGCCGATGCGTTGGAGGAGCTGAGTGGCGAAGAGCAGCAGGCGCTTTTCTCGGCGCTCGATTCGGAGAAGGCGGCCGAAACGCTGGTCGAGGCCGAGCCGCGCGCCCAGCGCCAGATCATCGCCAACCTGCGCCAGGAACGCGCCCGCACCATTCTGTCCGAGTTGTCCGTGGCCCAGCTCGCCAACCTGTTCATGGTCCTGCCGCACGACGACATGACCGACCTGATGGCGCTACTGCCCAAAGAGGACGCCGATCGGCTGCACGCCATCCTCTCCGAACGCGAAGCGTCGGCGCGCGCGCTGATGTCGGGCGAATACGTCGCGGCCCGCAAAGAGGACCTGGTCGGCGAGACGCTCGCGCGCCTGCGCCACACGGAGGGCGAGCCGGAGTCGATCAGTTATCTCTACATTCTCAGCCCGGATAAAGTTTTGCTCGGCGTCGTCGATTTGCGCGAACTCATCCTCACGCCCGATGACAAAACGCTCGAGGAGTTGATGATTTCACCCGTGGTTTCGGCGGAAGAGGACGATATCCGCGAAGACCTGGTCGAGATTTTCGGCAAGTATCACTACCGCATGATCCCGGTCGTCGACCAGCAGGACCACATGCTCGGGGTGATCCATTTCAACGACATCATGTAAAGTTTCGAGGTAACCGCCATGCCCCGCGTTCAAATGACCCGAGCCTCCCGCATCGCGCTTTACGGCCTGCGCATCTACCTTTTATTCATGCTCGTCTTGATCCTGATCAAGTTCCTGCGGATCTTTCATAAGTAGCGCAGGCAGGACGGGTGATGATTTCCCCGTAGGGGAACCCCGTGAGTAGCCGTGGGTTTTAACCCACGGAAAGCGGCTCCAAATATCGTTCTGACCCTGGAGGGGTCAAATAAAAAGACACCCGTGATTTGTTGAACGCGCCGTACTTCTTTTGTTCAACCCCTTCAGGGTTGGGTCATTTTCTATTCACATCCGTAGGTTAAAACCTACGGCTATTCACATGGATCCCCTTCGGGGATCGGACGCCCGTCGGGTGCGCCCGCGGGCTGCTCGGGGTCAAGATCGTAATCGACTAAAAATTTCAATCTTCAAAAACGGTCTTCAGGCGCAGCACCGTCACCGACCGCGCCGGAAATACGTGGCTGAACGCCGGCGCGGCGTTCTCAATCGTGCCGCTGACCGGCGCGACCTTGCGCGGCTCGGCGAAGCTGTTCTGGTCTTCGGGCCGCCCGGTCAATAATTCGTATTTCGCCACCGGTTTGACCGCCTGGATCCCTGGCAGCGCCACGGCGGCCTGAAGCGGCTGGTCGGAAATATTGACCGCCTTGAGCACGATCTCGCCGGCGGCCAGGTCGCGGCTGGCCCCGACAAAAACCGCCGGGAACGTGAGCGACACCTGGTGCACCACCTTGCCATCGACCAGGCAGCGCAGGTTTCCGTCCGCTGTTTCCACGCGCAGATCGTGCCAGCCCTTGGCGTCGAACGGCGCTTTGGCCTCCGCCACGGGCCGATCGTAGAGCTTGAGCCGGCTTTGCCCGTCGGCGGTCACATACCACTCGCAGAGGTGGAAAAAACCGCCCTGGGCGTTAAAGAACACGCCCACCGTGGACCCGTCTTTCAGGGCGCGGGCCTGGAGCGAGAAGGCGTAATCGTGCCAGTGGCGATCGCCGAAAAAGGTGCGCAGGCTTTCGCCGGTCCGCCGCAAGACGCCGTCCTTGAGCGCCACGTCCTTGCCCCCCTCCCACTGCGCAACTTGCTCGGCCTTGAGCTGGCCGCTGTTAAAAAGCTCATGCCCTTCGCGGTCGGTCACCTTGAGCGCGCGGTATTCGCAGGGGGCGCCGTACGAGCCCAGGCCGACCTGCCCGCTGGGGTGCGTGTCGATGCGCGGGACGCTCGTCTCGACGTTGAGATTGAGGTCCCCGCGATTGGCGCCGATCATCCGCGCGACGTAATGCGAAGGCGTGCCGTAGGCCGACGCGCCGTTGAGGTAAATCTGGTTGGGGTTCCACCTTTGCCAGTCCGGATTGCACATCAGAGGGGCATAGCTGCGCATGATGACCACGTCGGACTGCTTGGCCAGTTCGGTCAGGAACACCGCCTCGGCCAGCGCGCAGTGCAGCGTGTTGAACCCGATCGTCTCGTTGCCGCAGGAGGATTCGCCGAGGAAAATCTTCGGCCCCTTGCGGTCGTAGGCGGCAAAGCGCGCGTTGGTCCCGTAGAAGAATTCCGGCACCGAGAGAAGCGGATGTTCGTCCACAATATCCGCCGGCCGGCTCTCCGGTTTGTTCAGGTAAACCAGCAGCTTGATCTCGGGATATTTTTCGCGGAAAGCATCGTAGTAAAGCGCGTAACGCTTTTCAAATTCAGGGCCGCAATTCTCATTTCCGATCGAAACGGTCTTCACGCCAAACGGCTTGGGATGGCCAGCACGCGCGCGCAAGGCGCCCCATTTCGTCGTCGCCGGGTCGCCGTTGGCATATTCCACCGCATCCAGCGCGTCCTGCACGAACTGCCCCATTTTTTCCATCGGCGCCACTTCGCGGTGGGCGATCCCCGCGCTCACGACCAACAGCGGCTTGGCGCCCAGCTCCTCGCACAGGAGCAGGTATTCATGCAGGCCGACGCCGTCCGTCGAGCGATAGCCCCACTGGTCCCAGTGGCCCGGCCGCTGGGCCACGTCGCCCAGGGTCTCCTTCCAGCGCCAGCCGTCCCGCAGCGAGAGGTTGCCTTCGACGAAGCAGCCGCCGGGGAAGCGGATGAAGCCCGGCTTGAGCTCCTTGAGCATGGCCAGCAGGTCCGGCCGCCAAAGCCCATGGACCGCGTCGCCGGGAAAGAGCGAAACCATATCCAGCCAGAGCGTGCCGGGGCTGGACGCGCTGAGGACCAGGCGGGCGTTGACTTCGTCGCCGGCGGCCTTGAGCACGCCCGTGTATTGCTTCCAGCCCTGGCTCAGGGCGCCAAATTCGCGTGATGCCAGCAGCGTGCCGTCGGGCCGCTCCAAGCTGACGCGCAGCGGACCGGCGAACCCCGCCGCCGCGCGGCCATAAAAGGAGAGGCGGTATTTCATTCCCTTCTTCAGCACTAGGCCCACCGTCTGCTTGGCCGCGGCGGCGCGAAACTCCTTCTCCCAGCGCACCAAATCCTGGTCCCAGTCGCACGGCGCGCCCTTGAAGCCCTCGCTGCAAACGCCCACCCGCCCGCCGCCCCGCGCGATCGTCAGCTTGAGCGCGGTGGGGTTGCTGGCATTGAGCGGCCCGCCGCGATCCAGCGCCATCGTCCCCTCCGCGCCATGATCCTTGAGCAGGCTCCAGCCGGGGATCCAAGGGGCATCCTCGAAGGAGCGGTTCTGGACCATCTCGGCGTACAGCCCCCCGTCAACCGCGCGGCTGATGTCTTCGACGAAGATACCGTAGAGCGTCGGCGAGATCGGCTGGCCGCTCTGGTCGGCCCGGACCACGATGCGCGCCGCCGGCTCGGCCGCTCCGGCGACAAGCGCCAGAAGCAAAAGGGTCAGTGCGTCAAGCCATCGCGTCATGGGCGGGTCTCCTCGTGTCAAGCAGGATCAGGGCCTCCCCGCTCTGTATCCCGGCAAGCCGGGTCAGGGATTGGGAGCGCTCCATCATTGCCGTGATCTTTCACACTGACCCATAAAAAAAATTGGGAGGGGGAATTTACATCGGGAGTTCATGTGGTATCTTGAGTTACCAAAATCTTGAGTCCCACACGAAAGGCTC
>Ga0182027_10002503_pt1 | contig 29728 bp, 26 predicted proteins | sample 712E1DmetaG_FD_121300 | JGI IMG/M metagenome (GOLD analysis project Ga0182027, IMG submission 121300) | Permafrost microbial communities from Stordalen Mire, Sweden - 712E1D metaG (Illumina Assembly) | ecosystem: Environmental > Terrestrial > Soil > Wetlands > Permafrost | place: Sweden...
AGAATTCGGAACATCATAAAGAGTATCTGAGCCCCTGGCTCCTGAATAATATAAATTATAATCCCAAAACTTAATTAGACCTGATTTGTCAATCCCTGATTTTATTTTGATAACACCGGCCGGATGGAATGTATCATAGAAAAATTCTTCATCACGTGTCCAGATCAGCATAACCGGTTTTCCTGTCAGTTTTGCAAGTTTTGCCGCTTCAATCCCCTGCTGGTATTCACCTTTGCCTCCGAATCCTCCGCCAATAAATGGCGTTATAACCCTAACTTTTTCCTCTGGAAGACCCAATTCCCGCGTTATGCCATCCCTTAAACCGAACGGCGATTGTGTAGAAGCCCAGACTGTCATTTTATCTCCTTCAAGCTGGGCAAGGGCTGTATGTGTTTCGATAGCTGTATGTGCAAGATAAGGATCGTGAAATTCCGATTCAAAAACTTTGTCAGAAGCCTGTCGCCCGGCTTCGATATCTCCGCTTGACCTTAATACATTTATATTTGAATCAGCCTTCAGCATCCATTCAAAGATCGTCCTATCATTAACTGGCATCTCATCAAATGAATATTCAGCTTTGATTTTAACGATTGACTCATCAGCACTTTCGCGATTTTCATTAATTACTGCAATGAGGTCACCATCCCGGACAACTTTTGTACCTGCAATCTTCTCAGCACCTGAATAATCAACGGAAGTCAGCTTAGCTCCGTGTGAGGGCGGCCGCAATATTCTCGCGAAAACCATTCCAGGCAATTTCAGGTCGCCTGCAAATTTTGCTTCACCGGTTACTTTAATGTTCGCATCACTATGATTGTAGGACTTTCCAACATAAGTAAATTTGGTGTAATCTTCCACGGCAGGTTTGACATCGAGAAATTTTTCAATTTTTTTACCCTTTGCAAGCTGACCATAGCTTACCGAACTTTTTGGATTTTTAGCATCGGTGATTATCCCGTCGCGGACTTCCAGTTGTGAGACCGGCACTCCCATCTGTGTTGATGCAAGTTCAAGAAGTACAGCTTTTGCTTCAGCAGCTGCAGCTCTCATATTAGGACCGAAAACTCTTGTACTCATTGATCCCCAGGTCCCCTGGTCGTAAGGACAAAGGTCAGTGTCGCCCATAACCATCTTTACTTTTTCAACCTGTACATTAAGTTCATCGGCCATCATCTGGGGCAAGGATGTGATGATACCCTGACCCATTTCAATCTTGCCGGTGAAACAAGTTACGGTTCCATCTTCAGCTATCCGGAGGAAGGCATTATAATCTTTTGGCAGACTCCTGGCCTGTTCAGCCGGTAATCCTAAAAGATCAATTGCGGCCCATGGCCGGAAAAAGATAAAGATACCCCCTCCAAGTATTTTGAAGAAGTCCCTTCTCTCCATTCCATGAGGTTTGTCTTTCTGCAAATAATCCTGAGTCTTTGTATGTTCTTCTTTCATGATTACTTCCCTCCTTTCATTTCTTTAGAAGCAGTCTGAACAGCTTCGACAATTCTTGTATGTGCTCCGCATCGGCAGAGGTTATTTTCCATCCCATCCTTTATCTCCTGCAGTGAAGGTGAAGGATTTTTTAATAAAAGTCCTGTAGCATTCATAATCATTCCGGGAGTACAATACCCGCATTGCAATGCATCATGTTCGACAAATGCCTTCTGCACAGGATGCAGTTTGCCGTTTGTTGCAAGACCTTCGATGGTAACCACATTTTTGCCGGCTGCTTCGCCTGCAGACAACTGGCAAGACCTGACAGGTTCATTATCTAAAAGAACAGTGCAGGATCCACAAAATCCCATACCGCAACCAAATTTTGTTCCGGTCAACCCGAAATGATTCCTTAACACCCACAACAGAGTCTGAGTGGGATCAATCATTGCTTCGGTTTTCTTCCCGTTTAACTTAAATTTAATTGTCTCTTCCATAGTCATTAAATTTGATTAATTCCTTCCTTATATTCCTCAATGGTATCAAAATCCCTGAGGATTCCTGATTCATTTGCATCAACCTCCAGAACATCATCAGAAAACTTATAAGCCAATGAGTGTAAACCCTTGACGGGACTTAGTTTTTCTATTTCGTCACTGTATTTTACATCGATAAGAAGCGGATGCCCACGTCTATCCTTATAAACAGGAATTACTATACCTTTCCCCGATGATAAATATGCTTCAATTACTGTATTAATTGCATTTGAAGTGATCATTGGCTGATCACCCTGAAAAACCAGAACTGCTTTATAATCTGAAGGCAGATTTCTGAATCCGCATTGAACAGATGACAACATTCCTTCCTTATAATTATCATTATAACAATACCTTACAGGCAATTTCCCGATCTGTTCAGCTAATGCCTCCCGGTAAGCCCCAAGCACAACCATTATTTTATCGACTTTTGATTCAGAAACATTGCCAATAACATTTTCTATCATCGTTCTGCCCTTAAAAGTCAGTAACATTTTTGGAAATCCCATCCTCTTGGACTCACCGGCTGCAAGTATGATAGCCCATATTTCACCCATAAGACTGCTTACTTCTTACTTCTTACTACTTACTGTTTCGCACTAACACAAGCTGAGCTGCAATGCTTATGGCAATCTCTTCAACAGTCCTCGATTTGATATCAAGGCCTATCGGAGTATGAACGGCTTCCCATTGTTTGACTGTTGCCCATCCGTTCTCAATAAAATCAGACCGCATTGCTTCAATCTTCTTCTTGCTCCCGATCATGCCGGTATAAGCTAATTCAGATCCAATACACGGTTTAAGAGCGGCAGCATCATCTTTATGACCACGTGTTACGATCACAACATAAGTATCACTACTTTTATTCAGATCCTTCAATGTCTCCCCTATATCTTTAACTATAATATGGCTGGCTTCAGGAATATTCTCAGAATTTGCATACTCAGCACGATCATCGATTATCGTGACTTCAAAATCAAGCATATCTGCAAGATGTGCCAATGCTTTACCAATATGACCTGCTCCAACAATTACCAGGTGTTCAGGAGGGAACACGGCTTCAAGAAAAAACAGAGAGGAAGGCTCTTCATCAGGTATTTTAAGCTCCATTTCCCTGTAATCTGATGGATTGCCTTCAGAGAGCATATTATTTACTACCGGTTCAATTTTCTCTAGAAATGCTTCTGGTATAGCAGGTTTAAAAGTAGCGCTTATCCAATAACGATTAATAAGAACTGTTTCTTCTAAGAACCTTGTAACCATAGTTATCAGAATACCAGGAACCCGGTTTTCAAGTGATTTTTTAAGCTGCTCAAAGACAGATAAATGACTTTTCAGATTAGCATCTATAAGAACACTGATCTGTCCACCGCAGATAGCTTCCTCTTTATTTGAGATATCATTTGCCAGGTTAAATTGGAAATGTCCGGATTTTTTTGACAGAAGAGCTTCCCTGGCCAATTTCTCAACTCTTCCTTCCACAACTCCACCTCCAACCGTTCCATAAATAAGGCCTTTCTTGCTAAATAAAGCTGAACTCCCGGGTTTCTGCGGAGTAGAACCATGTGTCCTGGTAACTGTAGCAAGAACCAGATGGGATTTATCGGATTGATGATCAAGAAGCTGCAGATAGATGTTTTTCATATTCCTGATTTACCCAAAATATAAATATTTATATTGTAGAGATGCCCAAATTGGGCGTCTCTACAGGGCGTCAATAAAATTCCGCAACAACAAATTTATTCAAATTGATTTAATATTCATAATTTTATGGAATATTCAATATAATATACATATGATATAAAGGGGGGGGTGAAAAAGGAATTAATTTTCTAGTTTTCCCTTTATGTGACTTTTTAAACTGCCCCATAATAAACATAAAACCATTAAATTATGAAGCCAAGTTTTACCAGATTTTTGTTGCTTTTCATCTCTTTATTTCTGTGCATGATCACTTGCAAGACACCTGTTAATAATAAGGTTGAAAAAAAGACCTATAATAGCTGGATTGAAGAATTAACAATCGGACAACTGCAGCAAGGGTACAAAGAGGGAAAATATACCATTAAAGATGTGGTTAAAGTCTACCTGGACCGGATCATCGAAATCGATAAAAATGGTCCTCGGCTGAATTCAATTATTGAGATTAATCCTGACGCTCTCAATATTGCTGAAGAGCTTGACAAGGAAGCTGCAGCAGGCAAGCCAAAAGGACCTTTATACGGAATCCCGGTAATTCTTAAAGATAATATTGATACTCACGACAGGATGCCTACAACGGCAGGGGCAACTGTATTAAGAAATTCTTTCCCAGATACTGATAGTTATGTTGCCAGGAAGTTAAGAGAGGCCGGGGCAATAATTATTGCTAAATCGAACCTCAGCGAATGGGCAAATTTCCGGGCTAAGATGTCATCGAGCGGATGGAGTGGCGTTGGCGGACAGACCAGGAATCCTTACATACTCGATCGTAACCCGTGCGGCTCCAGCTCAGGTTCAGGAGTAGCAGTGTCTGCCAATCTCTGCATGGTTGCAATAGGGACAGAAACAAACGGATCAATAGTGTGTCCTTCAAATAACAATGGAATTGTTGGTATTAAACCCACAGTCGGCCTTATTAGTCGGTCAGGTATTGTTCCCATCTCATTCACACAAGATACCCCTGGTCCAATGGGACGAACAGTAGAAGATGTCGCTTTAACTTTAGGTGCTTTAACAGGCATCGATTCATCAGATTCCAAAACATTCGCTTCACAGGGAAAATATTTTACCGATTACACAAAGTTTCTGAAAAAAGATGGTCTGCATGGTAAAAGGATTGGTCTGTTAAAAAAAGCAATGGGTTTTTCTGACAAAGTCGATACTCTGATGAATAAGGCAGTCGTAGATCTTAAAGCAAATGGTGCAGAAGTAGTTGAGATTGAGCTTCCAAAAGGATTTAATTATGAAGATGCGTCATTCCAGGTGCTGCTGTACGAGTTTAAGGATGGACTTAATAAATACTTCGCCGGACACGGTAGTGATTCACCTGTTAAAAATATCAAAGAGTTAATTAAGTTCAATAAATCAGATAGTGTAGAGCTTAGATATTTCGATCAGAATATTTTTGAACAGGCTGAGCAGAAAGGAGATCTGAATTCAATAGAGTATAAAAAGGCACTGGCTGCTATGACAAAAGCAACAAGGGAGGATGGAATAGACAAAGTAATGAATACTTACAGACTCGATGCAATTATGGCACCGACCGGATCACCAGCATGGAAAACTGATCTGATTCTGGGTGATCATTTTGTTGGTGGTAGTTCATCACTGGCAGCAATATCAGGGTATCCTGCAATAACTGTTCCAATGGGATTTATTGATGGTTTACCAGTTGGAGTAACATTTTTTGGCAGCGCGTGGAATGAACCCATCCTGCTCGAAATAGCATACAGTTATGAGCAGGGAACAAAACACAGAAAAGCACCAAAGTATAGTATTTCAGATTGATTTACAATACATTATGAAATAAAGGTTGCCTCACAATGCATTAAAGAGTCAACCTCTATTTTTTTTCTTCGTCTTTGTGTTCAGAGCTTACCTTATCGCTCTCATCATCCAAACGGGAAGCTTTTTTGAATTCTTTCATACCCTGCCCTATACCCTTCATCAGTTCAGGAATCTTCCTGCCACCAAAAAGAAGTACTACAACAACCAGAATCAATAAAATCTCAGTAGCTCCTAAATTTCCCATCTTTCTTATCTTTTAAATTAATGGCTAAAGATATTAATAGAATTAATTAATACCAAAGGAAAAGAATAATCAAAAGTTAAAAATTTAAAATAAGCTGGTCTTTTGTCCCTCTGTTCGATTTTCCAAATTATTAGTTTAAGTGGGATAGACCAATTCACCTTTCAAAAAAGTCTTAATAACTTTTAGTTCATTTCCCAATCTTTCAAACAGGATAATATCAGCTCTTTTCCCGGGAGCCAGTTTACCTCTGTCGTTTAAACCATATATCCTTGCAACATTCCCGGAGCCATACCGGCCAGGTAAACTACATCCGAAGTAAGAATCATATTATCCGGACCTTTAACTTTATAAAACACGCTGATTTCCTCCTGCGACAGATGTAGTCCGCCAGCAATAATGGATGGCATCAATCGGTCATTGGCAAGCTGTGACCAGATTGGATTTTTATAGCGGTGTATAAAATTAAGACAATTAATCAAAGTAAAATTACGAATTCTATCTCAGAACAATTTTATTCCAGCTGATTCATTATTCATCATTCGTAATTCCTAATTTCTTTTTACCTTGTGGCAAAACTTTAAAATCCTCAATGTTCAGACTCTCTCTTTTACTCAGCACTGCTATTATCCTGTGCTTTAATACAATACTTTTTGGTCAGTCAAAAGGAATTAACCGTGAGAAATATCAGATAAATACTAAAGAGACAACTAATTCTATCACTGTAGACGGAATCCTGGATGAACCTGCATGGTTAACCGCAGATAAGGCAACTCATTTCCAAAGAGTTCTGCCTACTGATACAGGATTTGCCATTGCACAGACGGACGTGAGAGTCATATACGACGAATCGAATCTTTACGTTGGTATAGTCTGTTACGATCCAACACCCGGTAAGCGTCCGGTGGAGTCATTGCGGCGCGATTTCAACTTTCTGAAGAACGATAATTTCATAGTATTTCTTGATACATACAATGACCAGACTAATGGCTTTGCCTTTGGAGTTTCTGCTGCAGGGGCACAATGGGATGGAATACAGGCTAATGGAGGTACAGTGAATCTGAACTGGGATATAAAATGGAGATCTGCTGTAAAAAATTATAAAGACCGCTGGGTGGCTGAATTTGCTATTCCATTCCGCAGCATACGATATAATGGGGGAGATAAAGAATGGGGAATAAACTTCAGCAGGCTGGATCTTAAAACCAATGAAAAATCAAGCTGGGCACCGATGCCAAGGCAGTTTGCAACAGCAGCTCTTGCCTTTACCGGTTCACTCGTATGGGATAAACCTCTTCCCCCTTCGGGTCTGAGATTCTCCTTAATACCTTATATATCAGCGAAAACCACTCAAGATAAGGAGGCTGGCGAAGGGTTCAAACCTGTTGCCAACGCAGGTATTGATGCAAAGGTTATACTATCTACTTCAATGAACCTTGATCTGACTGTCAATCCTGACTATTCCCAGGTCGAAGTTGACAATCAGGTGACAAACCTTGATCGTTTTGAACTATTCTTCCCTGAGAAGAGACAATTTTACCTTGAAAACAGTGATCTCTTTGCACAACTGGGTAATGATAACCTGAGGCCTTTTTTCTCACGTCGCATAGGACTCGAGAGTCAGGTTCTGGCAGGAGCAAGACTAAGCGGTAAAATTGGAAATAACTGGAGGATTGGACTTATGGATATTCAAACCGGTCAAAATGATACTGTAGAGGCCGAAAATTTTACTGTTGCAGTTCTTCAGCGTCAGGTATTCAGCCATTCTAATATAACAGCGTTTTTTGTCAACAAGCAGGTGATGAATCTGAATAATGACACATCATCCACAAGAAACAGATTCAACCGTGTTGCAGGACTTGAATATAACCTTGCAAGCGCTGATAACCACTGGCTTGGGAAAGCATTTTACCATCAGTCTTTTTACCCCGGAGCATCAGGCAATGCTGCAGCAATCTCTGCCAATATTGCGTATACTACTCAATATTTAGCAGCAACTTTGAACCAATCGTGGGTAGGAGCTGATTATCTTGCAGAAGTGGGATATATAAGAAGAAAAGGATACTATGAAATAAACCCGACTTTTCAGTACAAGTTCTTTCCGGCCTCCAGCAGGATTGCTGACCATGGGCCGGCTTTTAAAATGGACATGTATTATGATCCTTCACTGAAACTGACTGACAGGATAACCCAGCTTCTTTACCAGGTTGAATGGATGAATAAAAGTATATTAGTGGTTGATGGGATGGAGACATTTATTAAACTTCAGACCCCTTTTGATCCAACCAATACAGGCGGTGTTCCTCTTCCTGCAAATGATGAATTTAACTGGAAAGAAATGGGTATTTCTTTCACTTCAGATATCCGCAAACCATTCAATTGGCTGGTCAGCAGCAGGTACGGTGGATATTATGATGGTACAAAGTGGATGATTGACGGAGAAATGTACTATAGGGTTCAACCCTATGGAAGTCTTGCAATTATTACGACGTACAACAATATCTCAATGCCTTCACCATATAAAAGTGCTCAATTTATACTTATCGGACCCAGACTTGATCTTACTTTTACAGACAAGCTCTTCTTAACAAGTTTTGTACAATATAATAATCAGATCGACAATATTAATTTAAACCTCCGGTTCCAGTGGCGTTTTGCACCCGTATCAGACCTGTTTATTGTCTATACTGAGAACTCTTTCCCAGGCAATCATAAAATTAAAAACCGGGGACTTGTGTTGAAATTATCATACTGGTTTAATTGACTTTAAATATCATTTAATCAGAAAGTCGAGTAGCGGTTCATTACCCAGGTATGCTACCAGATTATCATTCCTGTTAAGTTGTCCTACTCCGGGTGGGGTGCCGGTGAATATCAAATCACCGGTTTTGAGGGTAAAAAATTTTGAGACATATTCAACTATCTCATTAAAACCGAATATCATGTCGGAGGTATTGCTCTTCTGCACCACTTTATTGTTGATCTCAAGCCTGAAATCCAAATCTGACATATTCTTTAGTCCCGTTACAGGAATAAAGCGGCCAAGAGGTGCAGCACCATCAAAACATTTTGATAGTTCCCATGGCAACCCGGCTGCTGCCAGACGGCTCTGAAGATCGCGGGCGGTAATATCAATACCTAAAGTAATTTCATCGAAGTATCTCGGAGCAAATTTTGCAGAAATACCCTTTCCAAGTTTGCTGATCTTTATTACAACCTCAACTTCATAATGGATATTAGCCGAAAAATCAGGAAGGAAAAAAGGCTTATTATTTTTCAGGATTGAAGAATCGGGTTTTAGAAACACCACTGGTTCATCCGGGACAGGCCATGCCATCTCCATGGCATGTTTTCTGTAGTTGAGCCCGATACAGATGATCTTCATTTTATCCCTGTGTTTTTCCGAAAGATCTTAATTTTATCTCTGTAAGCACTTTTTTTGTGTACAAAGGAAATTCACCGTTCATCATCCAGGAATAATATGCCGGTTCCTCATTAAAAACAACTTCAACAGGTTTTCCTTTATGCTTGCCAAAATTAAAAACTTCAACACCCTTCTCATCAAGAATTATTCTTCCGGCGAAATCAACATTATTGTTAAAAGAACTGAAATCTGCAAGCTTCTCGATATCGTTTTCAAGATCTTTATATCTGTCAAGTTGGGATTTAAGTATCTCAAAAGTAGCTGCTGTATCGGCTTTTGAACTATGAGCGTCTTCCAGCTCTTTTTTGCAGTAGAACTGGTACGCAGCATATAATGTACGCTGTTCCTTTTTATGGAAGATTACCTGAACATCAACATACCTTCTTTTTATGAAACTGAAATCGATATTCACCCTCAGAAATTCTTCTGCAAGAACAGGTATATCAAATTTTATGGCATTGTACCCGGCCAGATCGCACCCTTCAAGAAATGTGGCAAGATTTTTCGCAACTTCTTTGAAGGTTGGCGACTTCACCACATCTTCATCTTTGATCCCGTGTATAGCTGTACTTTTGGGAGGAATAGCCATTTCGGGGTTTACCCTTGTGGTCATCCACTCCTCTTTCCCATTGGGACTTATTTTTAAGACTGATAGTTCTACGATTCGATCTGTTGATATGTTAATTCCTGTCGTTTCAAGATCAATAAAAGCAATAGGACGTTTAAGATTCAGATTCAAAGGTCAGGCATTTATCATCATTGGCATAAGAAGCATCAACAGATCTTCCGATTCATTATCTGAAATCACCGGAAGGAAGAGTCCGGCTCTTGTGGGATCGGCTAATTCGATCATAACATCCTGTGAACCAATGTTTGACAGAATCTCCAGAAGGAAAACTGATTTGAAACCGATCTCAATCTCATCTCCTTCATACTGGCATTTGATTCTTTCATATGCGGAGATTGAAAAATCTATATCCTGAGCAGAAACCATAACCTGGTTACCTTTAAGCTGAAGTTTCACCAGATTGCTTGCCTGATTTGAGAAGACTGATACTCTCTTGAGAGTATTAAAGAATTCTACTCTGTCAATTGTTATCTTACGTGGATTATTTTTTGGAATAACAGAATTGTAATTCGGATAATTGCCTTCAACCAACCGGCAGACGACCTTATAATTGCTCAGGATAAAAAATGCATTTTTATCATCAAATTCAACGTTAACAGGACCCTCCTCTTTCGGTAAAATATTTTTTAGCAGAGAAGCCGGTTTCTTTGGCAGAATAAATGATGCATTATCATCTGCATGTGCATCAGTTCTCTGGTACCTTACCAGTTTATGAGCGTCAGATGCCACAAATGTAATCTTGTCGGTCGAGGCCTCTACAAAGATGCCTCCCATCACAGGTCGAAGTTCATCATCAGCAGTAGCAAACAGAGTCTTGCTTATTCCAGCAAGCAAAATATCAGCATTAATTACAAATACGAATTTTTTATCCTTTTTTATTGAAGGTAAGGCAGGAAAGTCAATCCCGTTCTGCCCGACAACATTGAATTTACCATTTTCAGAGCTGATAACAACTGCCATGGTTTCCATATTGATATCAAATGTGAGCGGTTGAACTGAAAACTCTTTTAATGTGTCGAGTAATATTCTTGCCGGAAGAGCAATTGTGCCGTCTCCATCAGTGTTCTCAAGCTTCATCCTTGTTATCAACGTCGATTCAAGGTCCGATGCAGTTATTTCAAGATCGTTCCCTGAAAGATTGAAAAGAAAATTATCAAGTATGGGAAGCGTATTCTTCGAACTGATTACCCTGCTTATTGCCTGCAGATGACCTAGAAGTTCCGAGCTGGATACTACAAATTTCATATTGGTATCGTTTTAAATTGATTTATTGATTTCCAAGTTTTACTATTCAAGTCAAAATGAATGAATTGAACTATAGGATTTGCTCAATTCTCAATTACCAATATTACAAAAAAAAACTATTACCTCAAACAAAAAATTATTGTGGAAAGAAATATGATCTCTTCTTAATCAGGGGATCGATATCGAAATACCGCATTATGAAAAGCTCATCCTTTTCCTCAGTTTTGCCCAATAGCCTGTCACTGTCAATTTCATTCGTACCACTTTTACCGGTCAGCATTCCCCACAAAGAAAGAACACTCTTTCTGCCTGTAGTAGTGACAACTGTAAACCTGTACAGAGGTTTCTGAGCTTCAATTGATTTCTTCTCTGCTTCTCCTATATTAAAAGCCCACGATTCAAAAGGGACCCATGCAAAATAGGAAATATAACGAACAACCAGCGAAGAATCCCATCCGGTGAGCCTGCCGGAAGCACTGGAAAGAAAATAATGATGATCTTTATTAATAATCGAAAAAGAGGATGCACTGTCAGACATGTTTTCAAGCTTTACTGAAGCTATTTCTGAAGGTAAAAGATTAAAAACTGTATATGGCTGCCAGAATAATTCATTAAGTGTAAATCCGGAACCAATATCTCCCTCATAACCCGGGACATAGACAACAAAAGGTTTTGAAGCCTGCATTATCTTCATTATGTTCCCGTAGGTGTTTGACCCTGTTTTGAAAACAAAAAAAGTCTTCAGGAGTCTCCTTTTTTCATAGACTTTCACCTTAACAGGAATAATATTTTTCCCTGATATTTCACTTTCAAACAATTCAGGAGATACAGGGGATTTAATTTTCATCTCTTTCAAAATCCTGAGAATAAAAAGGATGCCGCTTTTTCTTGCTTCAACCTTACCGTTTATTAGCCAGCTCTCGCCCTTTTTCTCAAGAGTCAATCTTTGCCTGCTTTCTGAAAATTCGATTTTTGTAATCTCTTCCCTTGGTTCAGAAGCAAACGAGCTATTGGTTTTTCCAAAAGGTGATCTACTCCTGAATAAGATAAGAAGGAAGAGTCCGATAACCATGAACAAAAAAACAACCCTGATCAAAATCTTATTCATTATAAATGACTTGTGTATTTCTTTGTTCTGAAATAGCTATATAGTAATCCTCCAAGAATAACTATTATTACAGGGCCGGCTATATTGATCAACTGCCATTTGAGCCGGTCAGCTTTTATTATCTTATGATTAAGCAACCTTAATTTGAGTTCTCTTGATCTCAGTTCCATGATTCCATTTTTATCGACCAGCCAATTAAGGCAATTTATAAGGAAGTCCCTGTTGCCATATACCTGTCCTGTATATTTATCCTGTCCCAAAGGAAGCGGTGTTTCATTCAATCCTGACCTTTTTACTTCATTTCTTATAATATCTGCATCAGCGATAACTATCATCCTGGTTTCTTTGCTTTCAGTCCTGATTTTTAGGTTTTTATCTTCGGTCAGATTACTGACTGTCCTGTTTTTAAAAGCTGACGAGAATATGCCTTCCAGCAAAACCGCTACCGGAAGGTTTGGCTTATTAAAATCTTTCTCAACAGGAGTCAACTCCGCTTCTTTCAGGCTTATCATAACGGGAGGAGAAATTGTACGGCTTAAGTCAGAGGTTGACAGAAGTATCTTTTTCCTGATTGCGGGGTCAAGTCCAACCGTGTCGATATAATTTACGAACTCTCCCTCCACTCTGTTCAGGTTTCTTGTGATAGGGTGATTTGCAGATGGCTTAAGCAAAGGGTAATAAACCCATGGAGCCGGAACTACCTGTTGCCGGGTACCGCCATTCATAACCATAAGCCTGATCGGGACACATTCAATATCCTGAACGATTGCAGGGTTGATTCTTACTCCATACCTGAACAACTGATCTTCAATATTTAACGGACGGTAGAGTCCAACTGTTTCACCAAACACAAGACTATCAGAATTTACTGCCACCTCATCGACCAGCCACATAACCTTACCGCCATTCATGATGTACTGATCGAGCACCAGTTTATCTGACTCATTGAACGCTTTCTCAGGACCTGCAATTACAACTGCTGAGTATTTGTCAAGGATACCTGGTTTACCTCCGATAACACCCCTATCGATAGTAAAAAACCTGGCAAGATTCATTGTTATATCAGCTGTTTCAATCTCCGGAAGTTCGCCCTGGCCTTCAATAAAAGCAATCTTGTTTATAGTATCTGAACTGAGGGTGGCTATCGTTTGAATCATCTCATATTCAAGACCTTCAACTGAACGCAATATGTTTTGTTCATATGAAGATGTGGAATTATTCAGAAAGTTAACAGGTACTTCAATACCGTTATAATTAACTATCATTCCCGGAAAAATAATCTTCTGTGAAGCTCCTCCCTCAGAGTCGCCTGTATGAAGATCAATAGGGTTCAATCCTTTGTTTGCTATGGTCTTGTATAAAGCTTCTCTCTGTTTTGCATCCTTTCCGCCGGAAGGATTAATAAACTCATAGTCAATTTTCTTATCGGATGCGATTCTGAATTCATCAAGCATTTCTCCGACAGATCTTTTTAAACGTTTTAATGGAATAGGTATTTCTCCATCAAGATACACCTGTATGTAGATGTCATTTTTTAAGTGACTTAGCACGTGACGAGTTGGTTCAGAAAGAGTGAATCTTTTGTCTTCAGTGAGGTCATACCTTAATCTCAAGAATGAGCTTGCCAATGGAACAAGAATAATTCCTGCAACTACTGTCAGGAATTTCAGCCAGCTTCTCAATTTAATTCGATTGTCACCTGTTGTTTCTGGCATGGCTTAACTTTTTTTCATCCATTTACGTGATAAGAGGTGAAATCTTGTAGCTTCATTAAAAAGAACAACTACTGCCACGAAATAGACAACATCTTTAATATCAATAACTCCCCTGCTAATAGATTTATAATGCTCGTTGATCCCAAGCCTTATTACAAATTCATCCAGTTTTTTTAGACCGGGCAGATAGGCAAAGGAATCAAATCCCATAAAGAGAACAAAACAAATCAGTACAGCCAGAATAAATGCAATTACCTGATTATCTGTAAGAGATGAAGCAAATATCCCGGCAGATGCATATACTGATGCCAGAAAGAACAGGCCGATAAATGATCCCATTGTACCTCCCTTGTCAAGGTTTCCGGGAGATTCTCCAAGCTGATAAACTGAAAAATAGTATATGAGTCCCGGCAAAAGCGCGAGCAGAACCAGACAGACTGAAGCAAAGTATTTTCCGTAAACAATTCCTCTTTCGGTGATTGGTCTGGAATAAATCAGTTCAATGGTACCGAGCCGTTTTTCCTCTGCAATCATCCTCATTGTTACAGCTGGTACCAGAAACATGAAAAGCCATGGGGAAAGGAAAAACAGGGTATCAAGTCCGGCATACCCGGTATCGAGTATATTCCATTCGCCGGGAAAAACCCACATGAACAGACTATTAATCAGTAGGAAAACAACTATTACTATATACCCGGTAAGGCTACTGAAAAAACCGCTTATCTCCTTTCTGAAAATCGTAAACATATATTTTATTTGGGTGGTAAAATTACTGCATTTTTTATATCCAAAATAATAACTCCTGAATAATAAAAATTGATAATCTCCCGGTAATTGAATCCCTTTGTTGCCATCTCCATAGCTCCCTCCTGACAAAGACCGACACCATGTCCATAGCCTCTTCCTTTAAGTACAATGGAATCCCCGATTGCATATACCGAAAAAAATGTTGACCTGAGGTTCAGATCTGATCTTATCGTCCTTAATGGCATTGAGAAAAATCCTGTTTTGTAATCAGCTAGTCTGGATTCCTGTAAAAAGTTGAATACCGATGGATCATCAACCTTTCCATTATATCCCGATTTCCTGATATAACTTGCCCATTCGTTTATCGGAAAACTCTTTTGCCATGTAGCATTTCTTGAGGTAAGGCAGTACGGATCCACAACACTTTTAAGGTAAGGCTGACCCGAAAGCCAGACATCTTCAGAAGATGAAGTCTCACCACCGCAGTTCGAATGGAAAGCAGATATGATAAGAGTACTATCCTTATTAAGAATAACAAGTCCCCTGGTTTCCAGAGCTGCCTTATTAAGAAGAGAGTCTGATGATAAACCGTTAAAAGCCTGGCAGTGTGTATTATCACATACATTATACCTGTCTGCCAAATGTTTATCGAAATATTTGTACATGTATGTCCGGGCAATAATAGCCTGGGTTTTAAAATACTCTAAGTTTTTCCCGGTTCCACCCTCAGCCTTAACTACCCCTGAAATATATTTTTCAACATCGGAAATATTTATAAATACTAATGTCCCCAGATCCGGGAAACTCTGAAGATCACCTGAATAGTATTGTCTTATACGTGATTTCCCATTCATCATAAGGGAAAATGAATCATTTCCGGTTTTGCCTCTAAGGATCAGGGAATCACAGACAAAGCCTTTTGTGTTTCTTTTCTTAACAGCAAGTTTTCCATAATACCTTGTCATGATGACAGGTTCATTTTTAAATACCGGAAGAATTTCGCCGTTAAATAGATTTAATTCGTAGGTTCCTTCAGTAACTGAAAACACAGCAGATTCCGGAGACTGATTAGCAAAAAGTCTGATTTTTACCTGTGCCGAAACGCCTGTACAAAAGACAGTTAATAATAAAACAAATAATATTTTCAATCTCACCACAAATAGTATTTCTTCTTTTTACCACAAAGGCACTCAAAGATCATCACCAAGGTACTCATAGGACTTTATAATTTGGCTCTACATCTCTTCGTCCCTCAGTCTCTTAGTCTCTTAGTCCCTCAGTCCCTCAGTCCCTTTCCTCAACTCCCTAACCATCTCCTTGGCTATCCTGCCTGATGCACCTGCTGATCCCAGTTTGCTCTTTAATACCTTATAATCAGATAATAATTTTTCCCGTTTGTCGCCGCCCGGCAGAATGGCTTTAAGCTCTTTCAAAAGAGAGTTCTCAGTAAGGTCATACTGGACTAACTCCTTTACAACTTCAGAACCCATGATGAGATTGACTAAGGAGATATATTTCACTTTGACCACCATCCATGCAATCAGCATTGAGAAAAAATCACCCTTATAACAGACAACCTGCGGAGTATTATGCAGTGCGGCCTCAAGAGTTGCTGTTCCTGAAGTAACGAGTGCAGCTTCTGCAGTGTACAGAATTTCGTAGGTTTTTTCCTTAATCACTTTAACCGAAGCATTACCAATGATTTTAGTATACAGTTCATCAGGAATGTTCTTAACTCCGGCAAGAACAAATTGATATCCCGGGAAATGATTTATCGTTTTCATCATTTCAGGAAGGATAAGCTCAATTTCATGCCTGCGGCTTCCGGCTAACAAAGCAATTACAGGTTTTTCTTCAATCCCGAGATATTTGCACATACTTTCTTTTGCAGGAAACTGTGAGATTCGCTTTTCAGTCTCATCGATGAGTGGATTTCCCTGATATTCAACAGTTATACCATGTTTTTTATAAAAATCAACCTCGAAAGGAAAGATGATGAACATATGATCGATAAACTTTTTGATCTTCTTCACCCTGCCTTCATTCCATGCCCATAGTTTAGGCGATATATAATAGAAAGTCTTATATCCTGCTTTTTTTGCAAATTCGGCGATCCTGAGATTGAAACCGGGATAATCGATAAAAATTACAACATCCGGCTTATATTCAGTTATATGCTGCTTACACAGTCTAATGTTCTTAGAAATTGCGCCGAGGTTTTTTATAACAGCGATAAAACCCATAAAAGCCATTTTCCTGTAGTGAACCAAAAGAGCGGCTCCGGCAGATTCCATGAGGTCGCCGCCCCAGCAGAAGATCTCCGCACCTTTATCTGCAACGAATAACTCTCTGATAAGATTTGAGCCATGAAGGTCACCCGATTGTTCTCCTGCAATGATAAAGTACCTCATACTAAAAACTTTACTCCAAAAACAATCACAGCCCAGACGATAGTCATTGCCAGCACTCCACGGGTAGCCCTCAGCATGTCGAACCGGTTAAATATCATAAAAATAAGAATATTCGGGAATACACATAAAGTAATTGAATGTGTAATAATACTTGAATCCGCTATCCTGACAAGATATGAATGAAGCGATTGATGACCTGAAGAAAACAGATAAATGGTTATTCCAACAATAAATGGAAATACAAGTCCTGAAATAACACCTGTGAGAACTTTGTCGTATTTTCCGTAAAATTTCATCTTTTAAACCTTACTTTAAGTTTATCAATATACCAATGGGCAGTCATATCGACAGTAACGGGCACTACTGAAACAAAATTGTGTGCAATAGCCCATTCGTCCGTATCGGTTGCGTCCGGTTCATGATTCTGAAAAACTCCAGTCAGCCAGTAATATGTTTTTCCCATCGGATCTTTTCTTTTTTCAAACTCCTCTCTCCAGTTACCTTTTGATTGCCGGCATATTTTTATTCCTTTTATTTCACTCTTCTTAGCAGCCGGAATATTTACATTCAGGCAAATACCAACAGGAAGAGGCTCTGAAGCAAGCTTCTTCATTACGATCCGGATATACTTTTTACATATTGAGAAATCAGCCGTAGGTGAAAAATTATTCAGGGAGAACCCGACAGAACTTATCCCATAAAGACAACCTTCAATAGCAGCTGCCATGGTACCTGAATAGAGAACACTGACTGATGCGTTGGATCCATGGTTTATCCCGGAAACTACCCAGTCAGGGGTTTGTTCAACCAATTGATTAATAGCAATCTTCACACTATCTGTCGGAGTACCGTTGCAGGCATATATCCGGTGCCTGTCATTCTCTTCAAGCAACTTGACACGCAATGGGGTTTTAACAGTCAGAGCCTGAGACATTCCCGACATGCTTTCGATGGTAGATATGAGAATGACCTTTCCAAATTCCTCCATCACTTCAAGAAGTGTCTTTAATCCCCCCGCATACAAACCATCATCATTCGTTATAAGAATAAGTTTATCTTCTTTTTCAACAACCATATACTGCCTGTTTGAGTTACAAATATAGTCAAATTAGAGACATTGATGGAGCTTTATTATGAAACCGCTCCGCGGTTTAAGATTGTAAATACAATTCCTCTCCTATTATTGGTGGAACCGCTCCGCGGTTCATTTTTTAACTGATGTTAATCCGAAGAATAAACGCCAGAGGCGTTTCATCAATTTTTAAAAACCTCATCCTAGATCATATTTTAAAATTCCTTACTTTTGCAATCTTACTGGTAATTATATAAGCTCAACTCTAAGATGAAGATTTCGTACAACTGGATTAAAGATTATTTAAAGATTGATCTTGAGCCTGCAAAAGTTGCAGAGATTTTAACAGCTATTGGCCTTGAAATTGAAGGAATGGAAGAATGGGTCTCTGTAAAAGGGGGACTTAAAGGGGTAGTAATTGGTGAAGTACTGACCTGTAAGAAACATCCTGCTGCCGATAAACTTTCCGTAACCACAGTTGATATTGGCGGTCCTCAGCCCCTTCAGATCATTTGTGGCGCCCCTAATGTAACAGCAGGCCAGAAAGTTCCGGTCGCAACTATCGGAACAGTAGTTTTTAAAGGAGATGGGAGTTTAGAGATCAAAAAATCCAAAATCCGTGGAGAATTATCTGAAGGGATGATATGTGCGGAAGATGAGCTGGGCCTTGGCAATTCTCATGAAGGCATAATGGTCCTAGATAAAGATCTAAAACCCGGAACCCCCGCAAGCAGTTATTTTAAAATTGAAAAAGATTATGTTTTTGAGATTGGGCTTACTCCTAACAGGATCGATAGCGGATCACATTTTGGAGTTGCAAGAGACCTTGCAGCATACCTGAATCTGAATGCCGGAATGGATCAGAGAGCCGTACTACCTTCAGTATCAGCATTTAAACCTGATAATAACAACAATCCGTATGAGGTTATTATTGAAAACTCAACTGATTGTCCAAGGTACACAGGCATAACTATCAGCGGTGTAACAATAGGGGAATCTCCCGATTGGATGAAGAATAAATTAAGAGCAGTGGGTCTTAACCCGATAAACAATGTAGTAGACATCACGAATTATGTCCAACACGAAGTCGGTCAACCCCTGCATGCATTCGATGCTGATAAAATTGAAGGGAAAAAAGTCATCATAAGGAACTTGCCTGACAGAAGTAAATTCATTACCCTGGATAATGTTGAAAGAAACCTCTCCTCACGCGATCTGATGATCTGCAATCCAAAGGAAGGAATGTGCATCGCAGGAGTCTTTGGCGGAATTAAATCCGGTGTAACTGCCTCAACAAAAAATATCTTCCTCGAAAGCGCCTATTTTAATCCTGTTGCCATCCGTAAGACATCAAAGAGACACGGATTGAAAACTGATGCATCATTCAGGTTCGAAAGAGGGGCAGATCCGAATATCAACATATGGGCTCTTAAGAGGGCAATAATGCTTATAAAAGAGATTGCAGGTGGAAAGATTTCGTCGGATATTGTCGATGTTTACCCAAACCGTATCAAAAATGTTCAGGTTGATGTTAACTATAACAATATTAACAGGCTTATAGGCAAGAAGATTGAACCTGATGCTGTAAAGAAAATTCTTTCCCTTCTTGATATTGAAATAACTCATGATGACGGAGTCAATCTTAAGCTTGTAATTCCATCATATCGTGTTGATGTTAAACAGGAAGCCGATGTTATTGAAGATATCCTCAGGATATATGGGTACAATAATGTCGAGGTTAACATGCATGTCAATTCTACTCTTTCATATCCTGAAAAACCTAATAAGGAAAAAATTGTCAATATAATATCTGATCTTCTGTCAGCCAATGGCTTCTCGGAAATAATGTGTAACTCTATTTGCCCTGCTTCCTGGTATGAACATAACGACGATTTTGATAAGAATCAACTTGTGATGCTGGCGAATCCGCTTAGTTCAGATCTTAATGCAATGAGACAATCTCTGCTTTTTGGAGGCCTCAGCTCTGTAATATGGAACATTAACAGGCAGAATCTCGATCTTAAACTTTACGAATTCGGGAATTGTTACTTTCATCATAAGTCAGATAAGCCATATCCCAAAGTAGCCAATTATATTGAAAAAGCCTCTTTCGATCTTTTTATTTCAGGAAATACGGGACGTCAGAGCTGGAACTGCAAGACCAATCCTTCAGACTTTTTCAACATAAAATCATCAGTTGAAATGATTCTTTCAAGGCTGGGAGTTAACCCGGAAAGTTTATCTTCAGGTGAAACCGATAAAAAATATTTCGCAGAATCTTCCACTTATCTATTTAACAATAAATTAGTTGCTGAAGCAGGACGTATATCGAAAAGCTATCTTTCAAAATTTGATATCGGTCAGGATGTTTACTGGGGTCATATTGAATGGGATTTACTTATTAAACTGATTAAAACTCACTCCATCTCTTTCCACGAGCTCCCAAAATATCCATCGGTAAAGCGCGATCTTGCATTGCTTCTGGACAGGGGTATTAAGTTCGGCCAGATCAGAGATATTGCATTCCGGACTGAAAAAAACATACTTCACGATATTAATCTTTTCGATGTTTATGAGAGTGATACTCTTGGTAAAAACAAAAAGTCGTATGCTGTCAGTTTCGTACTTCGCGATGATCTCAAAACAATGACGGATAAGAATATCGACAAGATTATGAATAATCTCATTAAGGCTTTTGAAAATGAACTAAATGCGCAGATAAGATAGATAATGAATAAAAACAGGGTCGAACTGATCAAAGGAGACATAACTTCACTCGATGTTGAGGCCATCGTGAATGCGGCCAACAACTCTCTCCTTGGAGGCGGTGGTGTGGATGGGGCAATTCATAATGCAGCAGGGCCCGACCTTCTTACTGAATGTGAGAAACTTAACGGATGTGAAACCGGCCACTCAAAAATTACTGATGGTTACCGGCTTAAAGCAAAACATGTTATTCACACTGTGGGTCCTGTCTGGTATGGAGGCTATCGTGATGAACATTCTTTACTCGCATCATGCTATAAGACCAGCCTTGCACTCGCGAAAGAAAAAAAAATAAAGACATTGGCATTCCCCGGGATTTCAATCGGTGCCTATGGATTTCCAAAAGACCTTGCTGCTTTGATTGCTGTGAATGAAACCAAAAGATTCCTGAATAAAAACAGCTACCCTCAAAAGGTAATATTTGTCACTTACGGTGACGATAGTTATGAAACTTACAGGAAACTTCTGGATCAATGATTGCACTTTTCAGATCAATTAGAGACTATTTCTCTCTTGTAATGTTCAGCCATACTGTTTTTGCAATGCCTTTTGCTCTTATCGGTTTTTCACTCGCCGTATCAAAACCAGAATTTGACTTGAGCATTAGATTGCTACTTCTTGTAATTCTCTGTATGATCTTTGCAAGGAACACTGCAATGGGATTCAACAGACTGGCTGACAAAGATTTTGACGCTATAAATCCAAGGACAAGAAATAGAGAGATACCCTCCGGCATAATCAGTGCAAGGGCCGCTTTAATATTTGTCATCATCAATGCTGTTCTTTTTATTGTCACAGCAGGATTTATTAACAGGTTAACTCTGTTTCTTGCACCTGTCGCATTACTCGTTATTATTGGATATAGTCTGACTAAGAGAATTACTTCACTATGTCATTTTGTGCTAGGGTTGGGGCTCAGTCTTGCTCCCATAGGTGCTTATATATCAGTAACAGGAAAATTCAGTGTTCTTCCTGTAATCTACTCATTTATTGTTCTGAGCTGGGTTAGTGGATTTGATATCATCTATGCTCTTCAGGATGATGATTTTGACAAGTCAAACCAACTCCACTCACTGCCATCGGCTACCGGAAGAAAGAAGGCCCTTGCTATTTCAATCTTTGTTCATTTTATCACCTTTATTCTTGTAATTACAGCCGGATTTGTCGGGAATAGCGGAATGATTTTCTGGACAGGTGCAATTATATTTACCATATTATTGATTTATCAACACAGCATAGTCAGACATGATAATTTGAGCAAAGTAACACTTGCATTTGGTACTACAAATGGTATTGCGAGCAGCATTTTTGCAATCTTTGTCATTATTGACCTTATTCTAAGATACCATTGACTTAAAATTTATTCTTAAGGAATTGTTCTTATTAAAGTTTTTTTGTTTCTTGGCACCTTAAATAATCATTGTATGGAGGAATTAGTTATTAAAGAGGTACTTACCAGAAAAGACCGCCGCGACTTTATTTATCTTCCGCAAAAAGTTCACAAGAATGAACCAGACTGGCTTCCTCCTATCTATATGGATGAACGGGAGTTATACGATAAAAAGAAGAATAAATCATACCAGTATGCTGATGCAATCCTTTTATTGGCATACAGAGATAAAAAACCTGTCGGAAGGATAATGGGGATCATAAATAACAGATATAATGCTATTAATAATGAGCAGCACGGACGTTTCTGTTTTATGGAGTGCTTTAATGACAAGGAGGTTTTTCATGCCCTGTTAACCAGGGTTGAAGATTGGGTAAGACAGAAGGGGATGACCAGGATTATAGGACCACTGGGATTTTCTGACAAGGACCCTCAGGGTTTTCAGATAGAAGGATTTGAGTATCCCCAGTTTATGACAGCTCCGACCAATTCACCATATATGCCTGAGCTGATGGAAAGCGAAGAGTATGAAAAAAAGGTCGATCTTGTAAACTACCTGGGTATATTACCTGAAAAATTTCCTCCTATATATGAAAAAGTTTTATCGCGGGTAGATAATAACAAAGAGTATAAGATCATTGAATTTAATTCAAAAAAGGAGTTAAAACCATATATTATTGATGTACTGGAACTTATGAATGAAACTTTTGCGGAGATTTATGGGTTTGTTCCTCTTAATGATAAAGAGAAGACAGAATTTGCTGCCCGTTACCTGCCCATACTCGATCCTAAGTTTATTAAAGTCATTGAAACAGAGGGTAAATTGGTAGGATTTGCAGTTGGTATGCCGGATTTAAGTAAAGGAATACGAGATGCAAAAGGGAAAATATTCCCTTTCGGGATTTTTAAGATCCTGAGAGATTCCAAGAGATCAAAAAAATTGCTGATGATGCTTGGCGGCGTTAAAAAGGCTTACAGAGGGAAAGGTCTAGAAGTACTTATGGGTGTTAAAATTCTCCAGTCGGGTATTAAGCATAAGATGGAAATGATTGACAGCCATTTGGTTCTGGAAAATAACACTAAGATGAGAAGCGAATATGAAAGAATCGGATGCCAGGTAGTCAAGAAATTCAGGATATATCAGAAAGTGCTATAAAAATTATTAAGGCAGTAAAGGTCATAGAGGCTGTCCCTTATTAATCATTTTTCAGATCAGAGTTCTTTGTTGAATATATCACAAAATACTTTTAATTTTACAGGAATAATTTTGAAAATTGATGTCCCGTATTTCTTTAACGGAAAATTGTCAGGTTGATATATACAAGAATATCAAAAACAGAGATTTCTTTTCTGTAATCCTGCAGTATAAGTCAAACTAAACGACTTATTATCAGCATTATAACTATCACTCAAATTTTTTAAACATTTTTATAATCTATTGAAATCATGGACTTGCCATTCACAGAACCATTTAAAATCAAGATGGTCGAAAACATATACCGGAGTACAAAAGAACAGAGAGAAAGCTGGATTAAAGATGCTTCATTCAATCTTTTTAACCTGAAATCAGAACAGGTATTCATTGATCTGCTTACAGATTCCGGTACCGGAGCTATGAGCGACAAACAATGGTCCGCTATGATGCTTGGCGATGAAAGCTATGCCGGGGCCTCCTCATATTATAAACTTAAAGATGCGATTAAAGATATAACCGGGTTCAATTTTTTTCTGCCTACTCATCAGGGAAGAGCTGCAGAAAATGTCCTCTTCTCTGTTCTTGTGAAAGAGGGAGACCTCGTTCCCGGGAACTCGCATTTTGATACGACAAAAGGTCATATCGAATTCAGAAAGGCAATAGCAGTCGATTGTACAATTGATGCTGCTGTTGACACAACAACCTGGCATCCGTTTAAAGGTAATGTCGATATTGAAAAACTGGAGAATGTTCTTAAAACCAATCCGTCCGGTAATATCTCCTGCATAATCGTTACAGTCACCAACAATACAGCAGGCGGACAACCGGTAAGTATGGCCAACCTGAGAGAGGTAGGAAAGCTTTCACGTAAGTATGGCGTGAAATTTATAATTGACTCTGCACGATTTGCAGAGAATGCATATTTTATCAAGTTGAGAGAAGATGGCTATGCCGACAAAGATATCAGGGATATAGCCAGGGAAATGTTCTCCTACGCTGATGGCATGACCATGAGTTCAAAAAAGGACGCAATTGTGAACATGGGAGGCTTTATAGGCTTCAGAGAAGAGGAACTCTTTCGCCAGGCTTCAACATATAATATTATCTATGAAGGTTTTATTACATATGGAGGTATGTCGGGAAGGGACATGAATGCCCTTGCCCAGGGACTATATGAGGGAACTGAATTATTATATCTCGAATCGCGTATAAACCAGGTTTCCAGATTGGGAACCAGAATGAAGGAGTACGGAATTCCGGTTCTCGAGCCTTTCGGCGGACATGCTGTATTTATTGATGCAAAAAAGTTTCTTCCTCATATTCCTATTGAAGAATTCCCGGCCCAGACACTCGCACTTGAACTTTATACCGAAGGCGGAGTAAGAGGAGCCGAAATAGGTGCACTGATGGCAGACAGGGATCCGATTACCCGCCAAAACAGGTATCCAGAACTTGAAACTGTCAGACTTGCTTTGCCAAGAAGAGTCTATACTGATAACCATATGAATTATGTTGCTGCAGTAGTAAGAAATGTTTTTGAAAGAAGAGAGCAGATAAAAAGGGGTGTTAAGATTAGCTGGGAAGCACCAATAATGAGACATTTCACTGTCAGACTTGAAAGGTATTAATGTGACTTTGATCATTCGCTTGGCATGCTAATATTAGTAATTTAGCAGGGAAATATGTAACTTACACTCGCTTCAATTTTATTTATATAATATTCAGGAAATGATCAAATCCATGACAGGCTATGGAAAAGCCATTGCTGAAACACCTCAGAAAAAAATAACAATAGAAATAAAATCACTCAATTCCAAACAACTTGATTTAAATACCAAGCTTCCATGGCTGTATAAGGAAAAGGAACCTGAAATCAGAAATCTTATCAGTCAGCGGCTTGACAGAGGAAAAATTGATTTTTCAATTTTTTGTGATATGCTCGATGATGAAGTGGTTACTGTTATTAACAAATCAGCTGTCAGAAATTATTATAACCAGTTTAAAGAGATAGCTGCTGAACTAAAAATAGACCTTGATGATCAGATATTTACAGCTATAATGAAACTGCCTGACACTCTGAAAACTGAAAAGCCGGAGATGCCAGAGGCTGAATGGAAAATAGTCAGAAAACAGATAATTGAGTCGATAACAATGCTTGACCTGTACAGAATTGAGGAGGGGAACTCAATTATGCTGGATCTCAAAAAATGCATCGGAAATATTTTATTGTTACTTGAAACTGTCCAGACTTTTGAAGCAGGAAGGATTACGAAAATCAGGGAAAAGCTACTGTCCCTTCTGGAAGAAAATCTGGGTTCAGAAAAAGTAGATAAGAACAGGTTTGAACAGGAAATCATCTTTTATCTTGAAAAATATGATATCAACGAAGAAAAAGTAAGGCTTAAAACCCACTGTGATTATTTCATTGAAACAATCAACACTCCTTCACCAAACGGAAAAATATTAAACTTCATTGCCCAGGAGATTGGACGTGAGATCAACACTATAGGTTCAAAAGCGAATGATGCTTCAATTCAAAAACTGGTGGTGATGATGAAGGATGAGCTGGAAAAAATCAAAGAACAGACATTGAATGTTTTATAATCAGGAGATGTAATGGAAGGAAAACTGGTTATCATATCCGCTCCCTCAGGTGCAGGGAAAACAACAATAGTTAAACATCTGCTCGATAGCGGATTAAATCTTTCGTTTTCAGTTTCTGCGACTTCCAGGGCAATAAGAGGCAATGAAACTGACGGAGAAGACTATTTTTTTCTAACAGTTCAGGAATTCAAAAAAAAGATTAAAAACGATGAATTCGTCGAATGGGAAGAAGTTTATAAGGATCATTTCTATGGTACATTGAAAAGCGAACTCGAGAGAATATGGGCAAATGGGAATAGTGTTTTATTTGATGTTGATGTCAAAGGCGGGATAAGCCTTAAAGACAAATTTGGTACAAACGCAATTGCAATCTTCATTATGCCTCCTTCAGTTGTGGAACTTGAAAACCGGCTTGTAAAAAGAGGGACAGATACTGTTGATAAAATCAGAATAAGGATTGAAAAAGCAAAAGATGAGTTAAAACTTGCTAATCAGTTTGATACGGTCATTGTGAATCACCAGTTGGATAAGGCAAAAGAAGAGACTTTGAAAATAGTTTCATCATTTCTTGGAAGATAATTCCGGATACTAAGATGACAAAAATCGGTTTATACTTCGGATCATTTAACCCTGTCCACAATGGCCATATGGCCATTGCAGGATACATGACCGAATTTGCCGGTCTTGACCAGGTATGGTTCGTGGTAAGCCCGCATAATCCTTTAAAAAAGAAAGAGACTCTGCTTGCCGATCATCATCGTCTTTATATTTCACAGCTGGCTATAGGGAATAATGATAGGCTCAAAGCTTCAGATATAGAATTCAAACTGCCTGTTCCTTCATATACTATTGATACCCTGACATATCTGAAAGAGAAATACCAGAAAAATGAGTTTTGTCTGGTAATGGGTGAAGACAATCTATATACACTTCATAAATGGAAAAATGCTGCTGAACTTGTAAGTAAATACTCTATTTATGTTTATCCTCGTCCTGATACAGCAAAACCATCGTCTCTCCTACTCGATCAGATACTTTTAGCCGCTGATGTTCATCACGTTAATGCTCCGCTTATGGAAATCTCCGGCACTTTCATTCGTAACGGAATTAAAAATGGGAAGGATATGTCTTACTTCCTCCCTGAACCTGTGTGGAAATATATTAAGGAGATGCATTTTTATGAGAAATAAAACGATACACGGCAATTGATACTAAATCTGTTAATGCTTCCTTTGAGATGGCTTCACCTAAGTCTCCTGATGATTTTAAGATGTATTTGTCAGGGAAAGCTTATAAAGTAAAATAGGACTTGGGACATGAACCCCTCTGTCATCCGCCAACTGGCGGATGACATCTCCCCTAAAGGGGCGAAAATTCTTTTTGTTCTAGTTGAATTACACTTAAATACAGAGTATTTTTCCCCCCTTGGGGGGAAATACAAAGGGGGTTTTAGAGTGCTTTCTGTACTTCCTTAATTATCTCTTCACCCCTTATCAAAGCTTTCTCATTCATAGGAATAAGATTATGATATCTTTCAGGAAGGGATTTCTTTAAACCCTTAATAACATTCTCCAGTTTAATTATCGGTTTCACTTTAAGGAAGCCGCCCAGAACAATTGTATTGAATGTTTTCGGGCTGTTCATCCTGGAAGCTTCTTCAGCTGCATCAACACGATAGACATTGATATCCTTTCGTTCGGGATGCCTTGTAATACCATTACCATCATAAATAAGGACACCACCTGGCTTGATTGAACTCTCAAATTTATCAAGCGATTGCTGATTCAGGATGATTGCAGTGTCGAAATGTTTTATAATTGGTGAACTGATCCTTTCGCTGCTGATTATTACAATAACATTTGCTGTTCCACCGCGCATCTCGGGTCCGTAGGATGGCATCCAGCTTACTTCCATATCCTGCATCACACCTGAATATGCCATTATTTTACCCATTGAAAGGACACCTTGTCCCCCAAATCCGGCTATAATTATTTCCTCGGTCATTTTCTTATGAATTTTTTTATTTACTGGAATTGACTATTCTTGTGGTGTTTTCAGGTCTCCCAGAGGATAATACGGAAACATATTTTCCTCCATCCATTTATTAGACTGAACAGGAGTCATCTTCCAGCCTGACGGACAGTTTGAGACTATTTCAATCAGACAAGTACCCTTATTAAGTTTCTGATAATGAACGGCTTTTCTAATTGCTTTCTTTGTCTTTTTAACATTTGCTGCTGTATGAACGCTCTGCCTCGTAACATAGTAAGATCCGGGAAGAGTTGCGACAATATCAGTTATTTTAAGTGGATAACCCATGGTTTTAACATCTCTGCCATAAGGTGATGTTGATGATTTCATGCCGGGTAGAGTGGTCGGTGCCATCTGTCCTCCTGTCATCCCGTAAATACCATTGTTAATAAAGATTATCAGAATATTTTCTCCCCTGTTGCATGAATGAATTGTTTCAGCAGTGCCAATAGCAGCAAGGTCACCATCGCCCTGGTAAGTAAATACAAATTTATCCGGTAAAAGACGCTTAATAGCTGTTGCAACAGCAGGAGCACGGCCATGTGCAGCCTCTTGCCAGTCAATATCAAGATAATTATACATAAAAACGGAACATCCTACCGGAGATACCCCTATTGCTTCCGATTGAAGACCTTCTTCATCAATTATTTCGGCAAGGATCCTGTGAGCAGTACCATGCCCGCAACCCGGACAATAGGACAGAATGTTTTCTGTCATTATCCTGGTTTTCTTATATACCAGATTTTCTGGTTTTATTATCTCTTTTATTCCCGAAAATTCAACCATTGATTAATCTCCTATAAGTTTTGATTTCAGACTTTCAACCACCTCTTCAGGTGTTGTAACAATGCCTCCCATTCTGCCAAAATGATAAACAGGAACTTTGCCATTGACAGACAGAAGTACATCCTCTACCATCTGTCCGGCACTCATCTCGACCGATAACATTCCTTTTACTTTGCCGGCTAGCTCATTGATCCTTTTTGTCGGAAATGGGAATAGAGTTATTGGTCTCAGCAAACCTGCTTTTATACCCTGTTCCCTTGCAAGCTGAACTGACTTCTGGCACACTCGTGCGCTCGTACCGTACGCAACCAGAATATATTCAGCATCTTCACATTGAAACTCCTCAAACCTTACTTCTTTTTCCCTGATCTCATCATATTTAGCCAGGAGTTTTCTGTTAAACAATTCCTGTCGATTCGGATCAAGGTCGAGTGATGTAATAATATTTCTTTCCCTTGTTGAAGGTTTTCCTGTTGTAGCCCATTCAGGAATAGTCTTGGATCGCTCTTTCTGTGGACTCAGGTAAACTTTTTCCATCATCTGTCCGATAGCACCATCGGAGAGCATCATAACAGGATTCCTGTATTTAAAAGCCAGTTCGAAACTCAGATCGACAAAATCAGCCATCTCCTGGACCGATGCAGGAGCTAATACTATGAGATGATAATCACCATGTCCTCCTCCCTTTGTTGCCTGAAAATAATCTGACTGGGCAGGCTGTATGGTCCCCAGTCCGGGGCCACCCCTGACAACATTGACTATAAGGCATGGGAGTTCTGCTCCTGCAATATAGGTGATACCCTCCTGTTTAAGGCTTATCCCTGGAGAAGAAGATGATGTCATGACTTTTTTACCGCAAGCCGCACCACCATAAACCATATTAATTGCAGCAATTTCACTTTCAGCCTGAAG